>BNJV01000156.1_pt1 | contig 20114 bp, 21 predicted proteins | sample 8540591 | NCBI WGS metagenome assembly BNJV01 (sample SAMD00202457, study PRJDB9452) | human saliva metagenome | host: Homo sapiens | reverse complement strand
GAAAGTTCATTTTATTGAAGGAGCGCCAAAAGCGGTTGGGCCCTACTCTCATGCAGTTGAACACGGAAATACTTTTTTATATGTGTCAGGACAATTAGGGTTAGATCCAGTTACGAATGCATTAAGAGAAGGAGTCATTAATCAAACCAAACAGGCGTTAGAAAAATTTAAACACGATTATTACGGGTTCTGGTTTTGAGAAAAGAAATATCATAAAATGTACAGTGTATTTGAAAAACATTAATGATTTTCAAAGTGTGAATGAAGTCTACGAGATTTTTTTATGGATGGACATAAGCCAGCTAGAGTAGCGTTTGAAGTAGGAAAGCTTCCTCTGGATGCGCTTGTTGAAATTGATGCTATTGTAGGGAAATAGAATATTAAAACGAATTCTCTAACCTGAGAATTCGTTTTTTTATTAAACCTCTGTGTTCTGGGGGGCAAAAGGAAGTAGTGAGCCTGTTCCAATCGTCATCTCAGGACATGGCATCCGCCATGATAAAGTCGAACACTACGACGAAATCTCTTGTGCCGAAGGAGCTATCAACCGCATCAAAGGCCGCGAATTCGTCTGGACACTGCTAGATTATCTAGAAGTAGTGCCAAAACAGGGGAACTAGATTCGAATATAATAAAGTTGAGAAACCAGGGCGAGGGGCCCTGGTTTTTGTTACTAAAAGACCGATTTTTCTGGAGAAAACATGCAAAAAGACGAATAATTAGACTAAAAAAATTAAAAAAATAAGTTTTCTATAGAAATCGGGAATAATTCCTACAAATAGACTTTTTGAATATAAAAATTAGATATCGCTATATAAAAGATGATGTATCCATAAATCGTGTAGAGTAGTTCAATTTGGAATGAATCTGAGAAATAGTAAGGGTGTATCCCATTTTGAACGAGATAAGTAAATTACAACGAGTGAAAGAACTACTTTTTGCAACTAATATTATATATTTTTCGAGGAACTATATTAATTATTTGAATGGCATTTTATAAGTGAAAAAACTGTTACAAAAAGCAAAAATGTAACATATATGCTACAGTAGCATATATGTTACATTTGAAAAACAAATGCAAAAATATACCGAGTAGTGAAGAGTAAAAGTAATCATGTTTCAACAGCTATTTGGTTTTGCGGAAATTTCATGTCAAAAATTGCTTATTAGGGTTGGAATTTCGATTAAGAAAAATAAATAAATAGCATGAGTATAATTCATCAAGTATATTCGTGTCTTTTTTTATGATAAAACGGTTAAATTTAGACTAAAAACATGATATACTGAGTAATGAGTAAAGACTTCTGGATAATATAATTATTTTAGAACAAAAAGTGATATATAAAAGAAATAATGATGGGAGAAATCTAGATGACGGATTTATTGATTGCAAAAACATAAGATGTCTGAAGAAGATATCAAAAATACATTCATTACTCCAGCTATTCATGCAAAAAGGATGGAAAAATGGCTCAGATATTCTATACGAATATTCTTTTTACTGATGGTAGAGTTGAGGGTACATGGAAGACGAACTAGAAGAAAACCACAGAAATTTGCAGATTATCTATTGCATTACAATTCTAACAATCCAATTGCAATTGTAGAGGCTAAAGATAATAACCATTCAGTTGGGGCTGGTATGCAACAAGCAATTAATTATGCGGAAATTCTGGATGTTCCATTTGTATATTCATCTAATGGAGACGGTTTTTGTAGAGTTTGATAGATTAACAGGTAAGGAAAGAAACATACGCTTAGAAGATTTTCCAACGAAAGACGAATTATGGACAAGATTTAAAGCCGCTACAAATCTTTCAGAAGAACAGGAAACACTAATCAATGAACCATATTATTTCACAATGGGGTCGAAAAGAACCAAGATACTATCAACGGATTGCTATAAATCGTACGGTAGATGCAGTTTCTTCTGGGAAGAATAGAATTATGTTTGTTCTTGCTACTGGAACAGGGAAGACTTTTACAGCCTTTCAGATTATTCATCGTTTAATGAAGTCTGGATTAAAGAAAAGAGTTTTATTCTTAGCGGATAGAAATATATTAGTAGATCAAACGATGTTAAATGATTTTAAACCGTTTGGAAATAAAATGATTAAAATTGATGCTGATTTACTGAATTCTCCAGAAAAATTAAATTCTTATGAAGTATATCTAGGGGTTATACCAACAATTAACAGGTGACGATGGAACTGAGACACACTATCAAAAATTTGGAAAAGATTTCTTTGATTTGATTGTTATTGATGAAGCTCATAGAGGTTCAGCTAAAGAGGATAGTAATTGGAGAACTATTTTAGATTACTTTAGTTCAGCTACTCATATTGGAATGACAGCAACTCCTAAAGAAGATAAAGTTACATCTAATGCAAAATATTTTGGAGCACCAATTTATACGTATTCGTTAAAACAAGGTATTGAGGATGGATTCTTGGCTCCGTATAAGGTAATTAGAGTAAATCTTGATGTGGATGTAACAGGTTATCGTCCTGAAAAAAATAAAGTGGATGCAAATGGGTTTGAAGTCCCTGACCGGATTTTTAATAAAATCGATTTTGATAAAAATATGGTGATTGATGATCGCACACAAAAAGTTGCTAAATACGTATCGAATTTATTGAAAGATACTAATAGTAGATTTGATAAATCAATTTTCTTCTGCATAGATATTGAGCATGCTTCCAGAATGAGGCAAGCACTTGTAAATGAAAATAGTGACATGATCCTTAAAGATTCGAGATATGTTATGAAGATTACAGGAGATGATTCAGAAGGAAAGGCACAATTAGATAACTTTATTGATCCAAAATCTAAATATCCAACTTTAGTTACAACTTCAAAGCTACTTACAACTGGAGTAGATGCAAAGACATGTAAGTATATCGTTTTAGATTCGAATATCGGTTCTATGACAGAATTTAAACAAATTATTGGTCGTGGAACTCGATTGGATCCTGCAAATCATAAAGAGTATTTTACAATTATTGATTTTAGAGGGGTAACTGATTTATTTTGCAGACCCAGAATTTGATGGGGAACCAATCAATGTTGACGATGGCGATGATGATGGAGGAGACACTGGTACTACAACTCCTGGATATCCCCCAGTAGGACCAGACATTATTGAGCAAGATGATGACGATGATGATACCGGGGATAAAATTAAAGAGCCTAAGAAATACTATATAAATGATAGAGAAGTAAAGATAATTAATGATGTTGTACAAATCATTGATGAAAATGGAAAAGTTAGTAACGGAAAGCTTTGACAGACTATACTAAGAAAAATATTCTTGGGCAGTATGCTACTTTAGATGAGTTTATTGCAGCATGGTCTTCATCTGAGAAAAACAAGTTATTGTTGATGAATTAGAAAAAAATGGTGTTTACTTAGAAGAAAATTAGAAAAGATTGAAAAAGATATCAGCAGATGAAATTGATGATTTTGATTTACTCTTAAAATTAGCATATGGGCAAAAAGCCTTTAACCAAAGCAGAACGAGTAAATAATGTTAAAAAGAGAGGATATCTATATAAATATTCTGAAGAAGCAAGAGCAGTATTAGAAGTTTTACTCGAACGTTATATGAATATGGGCTTGAAACAAGTTGAAGAAATTTCAATACTCAAATTACCAGAATTCAACAAATTTGGTGGTGCAGTAAATATTATTAAAAATATTTGGAGATAAGCAAAAATACAAAGATGCAGTAAAGAATTAGAAAATGAAATATTTTCGGCTGCTTAATAAGGAGATTGTAAATGGCAACACATTCATTTGTAAAAAGAATCCAGGAGATCACCCGTAAAGATGCAGGTGTTAATGGAGATGCTCAACGTATTGAACAAATGTCTTGGCTACTATTTTTAAAGATTTATGATAGTCGCGAAGAGGTTTGGGAAATTGAAGATGATAATTATGAATCCATTATTCCAGAGGATTTAAAGTGGAGAAATTGGGCGCACTCTGAAAAAGGGAAACAAGTTTTAACAGGGGATGAGTTATTAGAGTTTGTAAACAATAAATTGTTTAAAGAGCTTAAAGAAATTCAAATTACTCCTCAAATGCCTATAAGAAAACAGATAGTTAAGTCTGCTTTTGAAGATGCGAACAACTATATGAAGGATGGAATTCTTCTTCGTCAGGTAATTAATGTAATTGATGAGGTTGATTTTAACAGTCCAGAAGATCGTCATTTGTTTAATGATATCTATGAAACTATTTTAAAAGATATTCAATCAGCTGGGAATGCGGGGGAATTCTATACACCACGTGCTGTAACTGACTTTATTGCAGAAATGTTGCAACCAAAATTAGGAGAAAGAATGGCCGATTTTGCATGTGGTACAGGTGGATTCTTAACGTCAACGTTAAATATCTTGAGTGAACAAAGAAAAACAGCTAAAGATACAGAATTGTATAATCAGTCCGTATATGGGATTGAGAAAAAAGCATTCCCACATTTACTAGCAGTCACTAATCTATTTCTTCATGAGATTGATGACCCAGAGATTATTCATGGGAACACATTAGAGATGAACGTGCGTGATTATACGGAAAAAGATCAATTTGACATTATTATGATGAACCCTCCATTTGGTGGTAGTGAATTGGATATTATCAAGAATAATTTTCCAGTAGATTTACGTAGTAGTGAAACTGCAGATTTGTTTATGGCAGTTATTATGCATCGATTAAAAGAAGATGGGCGTGCGGGTGTGATTCTTCCTGATGGATTTTTATTTGGTAACAATGTTAAAAACACTCTGAAAAAGAAACTTTTAGAAGAATTTAACTTGCATACAATCATTAGATTGCCTCATAAAGTTTTTGCCCCTGTATACAGATATTCATACCAACATTCTATTTTTGATAATACTAAAAAAACAGAATCTACTTGGTTTTACTCGTTTGGATATGCCAGAAGGTTATAAGAACTTCTCTAAGACAAAAACCAATGAAATCAGAACATTTTAATCCGGTGAGAGAATGGTGGGAAAATAGAGAAGAAATAATTATTGATAATTTTTCCCTAAAAGCAAAGAAATTTAGACCGTCAGAATTAGTAGAATTAGATTATAACTTAGATCAATGTGGATTTCCTCAAGAGGTTGAAGAAATTTTTAGAACCGATGGAACTAATTAGTAAATATAATGCTGAAAGAAAAAGAGTTAAATGAAAAATTGATTCGGTGCTAGCCGAAATTATGCAATTGTTAGAAGGTGATGAGTAATCATGACACCAGAACAATTAAAAAGCTAGTGTTTTACAACGAGCTATGGAGGGAAAGTTGGTTCCACAAATCCGAATGACGAACCAGCCAGTGAGCTCCTTAAAAAGAATTAAAGTAGAAAAGAAAAACTCATTAAAGAAGGAAAAATCAAGCGAGATAAAAATGAAACTGAAATTTTTCGAGGTGATGATGGTTTACATTATGAGAAGTTTCAGGATGGAAGTGTTAAACAAATTGATGTTCCTTATGAAATCCCGGAATCTTGGGAATGGGTAAGGCTTGAAAACATAACAAAAGTTATAAACGATGGAGTACATTCAACGCTGAAATTATATAAATAGCGGTATTCCTTTTTATCTGTGAAAGATATGAGTGGAGGGCGCTTATCATTTGAAAAATACTAAATTTATTTCTGAGGAAGACCATTTAGAATTAAGTAAGAGATGCAAACCTGAAAGAAAATGATATAATTCTATCTAAAGTTGGAAACGACAGGAATTCCTGTAAAAGTAGATGTGGAACAAGAATTTAGTATATTTGTAAGTTTAGCTTTATTAAAAATTCGTACATCCATTTAACCCTGATTTTTAGTAGAATTGATTAAATCACCGATAGTGTACAATCAATCAAAAGAGGAACAAGAGGTGTAGGAAATAAAAATCTTGTATTAAGTGTAATCAAAAAAATTTTTAATACCTTTACCTCCAGTGAATGAACAAACACGTATATTAAATAGAATCAACAAAATTCACAAATCTATTTTTATTTTTGAAAAACTATATCAGCTAATATAAAGAAGAGTTCCCAGAAAAATTGCGTAAATCTATTTTGCAATATGCAATGCAAGGAAAATTAGTACCTCAAGATGCAACAGATGAACCTGTGGAAGTTCTACTTGGAAAAATTAGAGAAGAAAAAGCAAAGATTATTTGAAGAAGGTAAACTTAAAAAGAAAGATTTACAAGAATCAATCATTTATCAAGGCGATAACTCAAGCTATAAACATATCCCCAAAAGTTGGGTGTTAACAACTTTGGGTAATGTTGGATTCTGGCGTTCGGGGGCCACCCCATCTAGAAGTAATCCTTTATATTTTTGGAGGATATACCCTGGTTAAAAACGGGTGATTTAAATGATGGATATATTTATCATATCCCAGAAAAATATAACCACATTGGCATTAAAAGAGACGTCGGTAAAATTAATCCCTTCTGACTCAGTTTTAATAGCCATGTATGGTGCAACGATTGGGAAAATAGGCATATTAACATTTCCTGCTACAACAAATCAAGCGTGTTGCGCATGTACACCTTATAACATCTTAAATAACCAATATTTATTTTGGTATTTACGCTTTAGTAGAGATAAATTTATTGAGATGGCTGAAGGTGGAGCACAACCCTAATATATCTAAAGAGAAAATAGTAGGTTTTTCCAATTGCTTTACCACCCATTAGGAACAAAGAAAGATTGTAAATAAAATAGAGTGTTTATTAGATAAAGTTAGTCTTCTATAATTTTTATAAGATAAATTAATGGTCAATTTTTAACTGACTAAGCAGCAGTTTAACAACTCTATATGTATGTTAATACAGTATTCTTTTTAACCGGTATTTGGGTTTGAACATGGTCAGTAAAAGAACTTGCTGATGAAAGTAGTCAGCAGGTTCTTTTTATAAAAACTCTGAATTTTTTTGAGTCAATAACATGCTAAATAAATTTTTGAATCATAAATTTAAAAGAAATCATGTTATACTCGGATAGAAAGAATGTTTAAAATGAAATAAATATAAAATCAATGGAGCTTTATTAATAATGAATAAAAACAAAAAACCAGATAAGAAATGCCAAGTGTTTACTCCAAAAAAACTACGTTAAAGAGTTGTTAAATTTCAATAGGATATCGTGAGAATATAATCAAGAAAACTATACTTGAAAAATTCCTGTGGAGATGGGAATATTCTTGCTGAGATAGTTAAAAGATATATTGATGATGCAAAAACAAAATAATTATTCACTATCTGAGATAAAAAGGTTTAGAAAAATATTTATGGATTTGAAATTGATGAAGAACAATATTTGAGATGTATTAGTAAACTAAACAGAATTGTGAAAAATAACGGAATTCCAACTGTGGAATGGAGAATTTTTAACGAGGATTATTTAAGGAGTAATATTGGAATAAAATTTCGATTATATTGTTGGTAATCCTCCATATATAACGTATGGTGATTTGCCTCATGAAGAAAGAAAAATTTATAAAAGAAAATTACGAAACATGTAAGCAAGGGAAATTTGATTATTGTTATGCATTTATTGAACATAGTTTGAAAGCTTTTATCTTTTAACGGAAAGATGTCGTATTTAATTCCAAGTAGTATTTTTTAAAACAGTCTTTGGAAATAAGTTGAGAGATTATATAGTTAAGATCTATTGTTCAAATAAAAAGATTATTCCAAACAAAGGATTTTTAATGACGCGCTCGTAAAATCTGCAATAGTAGTGTTTGAGAATGGTACTAGTAGTCAGAAAAGTCAGCTACATTGATATGAGCGACAAACATAAAGAATCATTTAAAAAGATTTAATGCAAGAGAAGTGGATTTTTCTCATGAATTTAACAAGGGCAATCGTAGATTTGGTGATTTCTTTAAAGTCTCACATGTTATTGCTACTTTTGTTGAATGAAGCTTTTGTTTTAGATGAGCAAATTGAAGTAGAGAGTGATAAATTTTTATAAACTGGGAGATGTTAAACTTGAAAAAGAGTTAATTATGCCGACAGCGACTCCAAAATCGATGCAATATGGTAATTCTGAAAAGATAATTTTCCCATACAGATATAGGAACGAAGAGTTAATTAGAATTACAGAAAAGGAATTGAAGACATTATTCCCAGGAGTTTATTCATACTTACTTCAATATAAAGATAGATTACTAGAAGAAAAGCGGATAAGAAGTCTCAATTGGTTTTGAGTATGGTCGTTCTCAAGCTTTATCCAGTATTGTGTGCGACAAATTATTAGTATCAACGATTATCACTACTCAGACGCTAGTTTATAGACTGACACGAGAACATATCCCTTATGCAGGAATGTTTATAGCAATTAAGAACAATCAAAACGAATATGATTTGGATTATGCCAAGAAAAATATTAGAAAGCGACAAATTTTTGGAGTATGTAAGTAAAATAGGAATCAGTATTAATGGGAATTCATATAGAATAACATCAAAAGATATTGAAAATTTTAGATTTTAATGGAGGGTATATGGAAACGCTTAAGTATGTAATTGAAGATAGTACAATTGCTGAACTGTTGGGAGTTCAAAAATTTTTTTCTACTGATGAGTCAGCAGTCTTAGAATTGATAAAAAATTCATATGATGCGAATGCTATGAATGTGACGCTAGAATTCTATGAGGATACTTTAGAAATAATAGATGATGGCGATGGAATGAATTCTGACGATATTAAAAATTATTGGATGCATATTGGAAAGAGTTCTAAAGGATATAGCGTGGTTGATTCACAAGATAACTTGAGGATTCAAGCAGGGGTCAAAAAGGTGTCGGAAGGTTTGCTTTATCTAGACTTGGGAGAAAGATTAAACTAATTACTAAAAGATAAAGAAGTTGGAGTGATTTGGGAAACAGATTGGAACTTTTTCAACTTTAGATGAATTTACAGAGGTTAAAGAAAAAGGAACGTATATAAAAATTATAAATTTGAGAGAAAAAGTGGACTCTAAATAAAAATTAAAAGATTAACGAGTTATCTTGGGAGAACATATAAGGATCAGTTGATGAAAAATCAGAATCAAGGCTAATGGATATGATGAGATGGTAAAATATATCTTCCCAGAACCAAAAGCCTGGGACCAACTGCAGGTCTAATATTATTTTAGAATACTTTGATACAAAAATTATCTGTAAAAGTTATCTCGGATGAGTTTTCAAATGAAGCTAAGAAATACTTTCCGGAAATTAATTATCATTTTCGTGAATGGAATATGATTGATGAGTTGCAAGGTAATGAAGTAATTGATCTTTCTGAGGAAGAATTGACGATTAAATTAAAAAGAATTAGGTAGCTTCTCCTCAAATCTATTTTTTTAATTTAACTGCCACAAAAACAGATAAAAGAAAAAGTTTTTATATCAGTATCTAAATGTACCAGTAGAGATTGAAAAAGGAGTTATTTTATATAGGAATGCATTTAGTATTTCGTCACTTGAAGGAGAAAAGATTGGTTAGGCTTTGGTAAGAGGTCGAGAAAATCTCCGGCAGCTGCATCACATCCTACAGGAGCATGGAGAGTCAGAGAAAACCAATTATCTGGATATGTACTGATTGATAAAAAGAAAAATATGGTATTACAAGATTTAATGAATCGCCAAGGAATTGATGAAAATATTTACTTTTAAATTATTTGTAGAAATAATTTTATCTGGAATAAAAGAGTTTGAAAGATACAGACAGTCAGTTATAAGATCTATTAATGAGAGAAAATAATCACGTAGAAGAGAAAAAAGATAGCATAACAGATAAGTTAATTAAAAAACCCTCGTCTCATCAAAAGAAACTTGATGATAATGAAGGAATACACTAATTGAGGAGATTAAAGCTTTTTCAACAAGAAAAATAAATTTCCAAAAAGAAAATACAGATTTAGTTGAAAAACATAGATATGATGTAAGAATTTTTAAACACACTTGCTACTTCAGGAATAAAAGGCAACTTCAATAGCTCATGAGATAAATAATGATCGTAATCAGATTGAGGCAGTTAACGATTATATTGTTAAGGCTTTAATAAAAATTGGGCTTTGGGGATCAAATTGTTAGCTCTAGCCAAGGAAAGTCAGTATTTGAAAATATACCTGCCTTTGTTAGAAAAGTCTAAAAATGCAGTCAAGAAAATGATTCATTTTTATAGATGCTATATTAGAAAAAGTAGAGAAAAAGCAATTTGAAGTTGTGAATTTGAATGTTAAAGAGTCTATGGATAGAATAATGCAAAAAGTGGAAAAGCGATTTTTCGTGGTTAAATATAGAAACAGATATTGATTCTTCAATGATGTTTAGAATATCTAAGGATACATTAAATACTATATTTGAAAAATTTAATCCTTAATAGTACTCAACAGAACAATGATTATAGTGATTTAAAAATCTGCATAAATATAAGAAAAGAAGGGGATGAATTAATTATTAAATATTCCGATAAAGGAAGAGGCTTACCTAAAAAAATTTTTGGAAAAACCGAGAATTATTTTAGAGCCTCATGAAACTAGTAGAAATGACGGACATGGTTTAGGAATGTGGATAATAAATAATACTATAAAAAAATGCAAAAACGGAAGTGTTATCAATATTGATGGGCCATAATGGGTTTTTATTTGAATTTACACTTAAGGAGATTAAATAATAGGGATACTATAAATATGGTATGTGGATGATAAAATTAGATCTCTATGTCTCAGAATATCTAACCTTGCTTTCTTCGGATGAATATTTATATAAGAAGGAAGAAATAGAATTTTCTAAAACGAAGATTCAGTATGAGAGCATGCTGTCAATTGAAGAAATTCGTACAGCTGATATTTTTATTTTTTTAGATTCCATGCTTTTTGAAAAATAATGGAGTTAATGGGAATAAACTTTCAGGGGAAGAATTAGGGCTTTTATCATAAAGAAAAATTTTTCCTTATAAAGAAATATTAGTAATTACTCAGTATCAAAACAACTCTGAGTTTAGTTCACTGAAAAAGTATAATTCTAATACTTTTGGACCTTCACCTTCTGAATTTTTCAAGCAGTATTGGGAGGATACAATTCTTCAAGCCAGTCATAACATTGTTCAAAATCGAAAGGATTTTTAGAGAAATTGTCTTCCGAAAATCACGTTGACAAAATGCTGTTAGAAAAAGCTAGAATCGACAATGAGTGGTCAAGTAGATTATGAGAATTTAACGAAAAAGATGTTGATAAATTAATCGAATCATTCGAGGAAAATGAGAAAAAGTTTATGATGAAAGATAGATTATAGAAATACTAAATATAAACAATTTAATAATGATATTTTGAAACAAAAAGAAGACTTGAATCAAAAGAAATAAAAAATAAAAGCATCCTAGACTTGAAAAATATTTATAATAAAGTAAAGGATAGAAATAGTGAATTTAATGAGACATTTCAAGAAATATATAATCGTAAGTGTGTGTATTGCGGTGTTAATCAGGATATCATGAGTTCGGGATTGTTTGAAGTTGATCATTTTATCTGTGAATCTTCATTTGAAGGAATTTTGGTTGAAGCAGGAGTTTTGAGTAATTTAGTTCTATCTTGTAAAAAATGTAATAGGGCTAAAGGAGATTTACGTTGGGAAGAACAGTATTCTTCAGTTTTTTTGAAGTAGATTCGAGAAATATAGTAAATGTATTTTATAGAGCTTCTGATTATTCGATAAAGATTCAACCTCGAGTATCATTCTGATGATATAGTAAACAAGTTTTATAAAAAATTAAAACTTGACGAAGAGGTCCGTAGGTTAGATTATTTACTTATGACTATGAATGATTTCTATGATAAATACGAATCCGACGACAGATTAACAGGATTATTGAAATCTATACGCCTTTTACAAAAAGCTAGAAATAGACTGTGGTAATGACGTTTTAAATTTGAACAAAGCATTGGACTAACCCTCCGATGCTTTTTCTTCCCACCTATGCTATAATAAGCATGAATAGAGAAGGTTTTCATGATTGGAGGAGAGAGTATGAAGAGAAGACAGTTACTAGCATCAGCGCTGTGTGTATTGGCGCTTGCGGCATGCAACAAGAAGCCAGAAGAGGCGGTGACGACCCAGGCGCAGGCGACGGTTCAAGCAACAACCGTGGCACCGACAACGGTTACCGAGGCGGAGCACGCGACGTATTTTGAGATGTTGCAACTAGCGTATAATGTGGCGGCCAAGGATGCCGATATTACGGAAGGGTTAGCCGCAGCCAAGAAGGTTCGTGACGAGATGTTTGATCAGTTTCCAAGCGATAAGGATGATATCGATAATGCCTATTCGGACTTGGAGCTCTTGGTTCGTTTTAACTCGAGCGGATTTAGCGACTTCATGAAGCGGTGGAATGCGTCGACTGGGCAGCATTTCGAGGCTTTGCACGAAGCGATTCACATGGATGCTGCGACTATCAATGGCGATAAGGTCAAATGGAATATGATGGGCGTTGTGGACTCAAACGACTACGAAGTGATGGTGGTGGAAGCGTATTTGGATGCGACGAAGAAAGAGGCGTTCCTCTTTGGGTACGAAGACGGAGAGCCGATTGTTCTTCGTGCGACCAATGTGACGCGCGACACACTTGCTAAAGCAGCGTTTCAAATTGTGAAGGACGCTGATTTATTAAAAGGCTTTACCGATAATGCGACATGGAAAGCAACCTCTGACGCGTCTGCGAATCAATCGGTTGCGGATGCAATGGCGATTTACGCGCGTAAAAGAGGCGAAATCTATGAGCGCACGAGTCCAGCGACCCAGCGTGAGTACTATGATTTAGCCGTTCCAGACCAGCTCTTCAAATATGCAACAGTCGATGGCGAGAAGGCGAACTTCAAGTGGGGAGGGCTGACTTTCCAAACGGGAGGCGACTCTTATGAAATCGTGGAGTGTTACGTGTCTGAATCGGGAACATCGGTAATCGTATTTGCCAAAAACGAAGGCATCAATGTCGTGTTAATCGGCGAAAAAGAGCCACAGACGAAGACGAACGCGGACGGAACCATCAAGTCTAGCGTCGTGAACCTCGAACCGTACAATAACGAAACATTATCAAACGTGCTGTGGTAAGACAGGAGAAGTAGAATGACAGAAAGTACAACAACTCGAACAACTAATGAATGAGATGCTGCCAGGATTGCAGCTCTTTGCTAGAGACATCAACCTAACGCCGGAAGAAGCGGCGAAGTTCCAGGTGGGGCAGATCGTGCGTAACGCGGCCTTTACCGACGCGACGAGCCGGGTGGGCGGCATGGTGACGACGCACCGTTTCAGCATTTTATCGAATCACCTCTTTGACCTGACGAAGGCGGAGCACGGCACGAACTGGGGGCTACACGTGGCTAACCGCGACAGCCACTTCAAGGTGCTGGACATTTACGAGCATGAAGGCAAGACGCAGATCCTCCTCTTGCATTTGCCGGACGATTATCGTTGGAAATGGATGGAGCATGTGAATCTAGATCTGCCGGTGGACATCGTGGCCGATAGCAGAGAGCGTTTCGCCTCCAAGGCCCACGCCGAACCCATTCCAGAGGTGACAAGTCCAGAGTGGCTTGATCGATGCGGATTTGCGCCTGGACTCGACATCAAAGGCGAACTCTTCCCAAATGAAATCCCAATCGCAAGCCAAATGCAAAAAGTGAAAGATGCCTCTTTCCGTAGCTTCTACCATCAACTCGTCTACATTCGCTGCGTGGCGCTCATCGAAGACGTGATGCCAGAAATAGCCAAGGCTGGCGACACAGGGCTTGTCCTCTACGGATATATCGACGAAGAGGCCGGCGTTTCCTTCCAACCGCTATGGATTGCAAAAGAAGGCGAATCGACGCTAGACATGCGATTGATTCCAGAAGAGACGATGTATCTCATTCGTCTAGCGAACCTCGATGACTGCGAGTTCTGTTCGATGAGATGGATTGAAGTGGATCCGTATATCGTTGACCGTGCAAGACGCGTCATTGCGGAAGTCTATGACACAAAGAGCAAAGAAAAAGAAGAGACACGTTCGTTCCAAGGACTCGACCGATTCCGCCGACGCGAGCATCCCGATGACTTTGGTGTAGCTTTCTACTACGAAGACAAGACGAAGGAACCCGAACGCTTGTGGGTCCGCATCTCGCGCGTGGAAGGCAACCAATGCTTTGGCACGCTGTTGATGGACTCGAAGCATCCAGACGGGCTAAAAGAAGGGGACGAGATTGTGTTCCGCGTCCTTCAGAACGAAAAACGGCGAGCTCGAAGTTGTGTCAGTTCAAAAATAAAAAAACCGAAGGCTTCCTTTTTCCTTTCGGATATTTTCAACCAGAAAAATAAGGCTAAGCGAGACTGTCGCTTAGCCTTTTCTTATTTGTTCTATCACATTATAGTTTGACGCAGAGAGTTGCTATATAGTCATTGCCATAACGGGATAATCGATGCCTTTTTGTCGCATGATTCATAAAAATCAATCATCGCGAGACCGTTTTTTTCAATTGTCCTCGAATCTGAGTTTCTAAGGTATGACTAAATTCATATCCGTATTCTGGATTGATGGTGATTTTTGCCTTGTTCCTCAAGCTCTTTTGAATTAAAAAGGGATGGAGAACTTTAACAGTAATTCCTCGTCGGGTTGGTCCCATACAATGTCGGCGTCATACATGTATATCCAAGGATTCATAAACCCGACCATTAACAAGCCGCCTTTTTTCAATACACGAGCGGCTTCTTTATACATGTTTTCTAAATCTTCTATATAGACATTCGAAACAGGATTAAAAATAATATCAAAGGTTTCATCTTCAAATGGGAATGGTTTTGTCATATCGGCTTGAACGGTGTTGATTGTTAAGCCTTCCCTTTTAGCCACCATCGCATCTTTTTGTAATTGTGAGGTTGAAAAATCCATTATGGTGACGTCATAACCTTTTGCGGCAAAAACGGGACCCTGCTGTCCGCCACCACAAGCTAATCCTAATATCTTTTTCCCGTTGGCTTTTTCAAACCATTCTCTCGGAACTTTTTTCCCAACCGTTAATGCGACAGAAATTGGATGTTTCTTAGATTCTTCTAATTCTTCATGTGTCACTGGCTCGGTATAGTCGTTGTTTACATGATTCCATCTATCTTGATTTAATTTTAAATAATTGCTCATCTCTCATCACCGCTTTCCGTTTTCTCAGGTTCATTATACTATTGCTAGGAAAAGTAGGGAAGTGTCCACTAATTTACTTGATTATAAAAAGAAGTATGCTATAGTGAAGGGGTAGATAATAAATACCTTCACAGAAAGAGCATTGGATATCGTACATCCAATGCTCTTTTCTTTTTATTTAAATTAATGCGCCCCGTCCGCAATCTCCGCAATATAGAAGCTTGGAGCGTAGCCAATCTCTTCAGTATAAACTTTAGCAACGTTGGCTTTAAAGGCATCGATATGATCCTTATGCACCAGCGCGATGGCACAGCCGCCAATCCCGCACCTGTCATACGAGCGCCTCGAACGCCAGCTTGTTCCCAAGCGGTATGCACGAGGGTGTCGAGTTCCTTGCCGGTCACTTCGTAGTCGAGCTCGGTAGAGAGATGGCTCTCGTTCATCAGACGTCCGAAGTGAGCGAGGTCGCCTTCTCTTAGGACACGTGTCGCAAGCACTGTCCGTTCGTTTTCACTAACGGCATGACGAGCACGTTTCACAAAGAGTTCGCTAGATAGGTGATGCTTCAACTCATCGAACTGATCGATGGTGAGGTCTCCCAGACTCTCGATAGCCACATGCTCTTGTAGTTCCTTCAAGGCAATGCGCGTTTCGGCAAAGCGTTCGTTGTATTTCGAATCGGCCAGTTCGCGGCGTTTGTTCGTGTTCATAATCACGATACGATAGTCGCCGAGTTTAACAGGAACGAGTTCATACTCCAGCGTTGCACAGTCGAGGAAGATGGCGTGGTCCTTCTTGCCCATCCCTACAGCGAACTGGTCCATGATGCCGGAATTCACACCAATGAAGTCATTTTCCACCTGTTTCCCAACCTTCACAAGACCCAGCGTGTCGATGTCTAGAGTATATATTTTGCGAGCAATGACGCCCACGAGCAACTCGAATGAGGCTGACGATGAGAGACCCGAACCGTTCAGGGATGTTTCCGTAAAATGCGATGTCCATGCCGTGCGGAAAAAGCGAAACCGAGGTCCGCCAAGTACACGAAAACGCCTTTGACATAGTTCGCCCACGAGTCACTGCCCCTGTAAGCCAGGTCGGTCATATCGAGCTCGCGTATACCATCCTTCGGAAAATTGTCCGAATAGAGACGGAGCTTCTTGTCCGACCGTGGCTTCACCCACGCATAAGTCCCCAGCGTAATCGCGCAAGGAAAAACGTGCCCGCCATTATAGTCGGTATGTTCCCCGATTAAATTCACGCGCCCCGGAGCAAAGAAGCTCTCCTCCGGCTCCGTACCGTATACCTCCACAAACTTCTGTCTTAAGTCGTTTACTAGTTGTGTCATCTCATCACCGCTTTCTGTTTATTCCCCTTCATTATACGCCAAAATCTTGGTAAAAAAAGAGGCATTTCGGATTTTCAAAAAGAAATCCAACAACACCTAAAAATCGTCCAGTAGTATTCTCTCTATGCCAGTATCCTTTTGAATCACCGGCTAACTTGAAGTTTCCCTCTGTGCCAATTATCCAGAGTAGAGAGTACTATTAGCCTTTTCCGCCATCTACTTAAAGAAGTGCAAATAAAATAAGGGCTTCCCGGACCTTCCGGATTCTATAGTAATAGAAATAACGAGTGTAATCGAAATGAATTAGGGCGTCAGTTGGTTTACCAACTTGACGCCCTTTGAAGTTCGATAGGCAAAGAGACCTAGGCTCTTGCCGGTACAGTTATTTCCTTTACTATGAAGATATCCGCGAAGGTCCATAGAAGCCCTTGGATTTAAAATATTTCATGCCTTACTTCTTTAATAAGCGGATGGCGTAAGAAGGCGTATGAAAGATAGATCGCCATCAAACACCAGATAATCGGTTCAGAGAAAATAACTCCAAGATAGCCAGTGTGCGGAATGATGAAGATGACAAAAAGCACTTTCCCCACCAACTCAATAAAGCTCGAAACCAATGGCGTCACCTTTTGCCCTAGCCCTTGCAAACTATTTCTGTAAAATCAATAGAAGCGCAAGCGGGATATAGAACGCTGACCCAATACGGTTGTATAAAGCCGCGTTGTCCAGAAGTACGGAGTCGCTTGAACCAGAGATAAGTTCATTTAACGCAGGACTCGCAAAGAACAAGAAGATGCATACTAGAATCGCCCAACCGAACGCTACAAGACTTCCTTGACGAATGCCTTTCGCGATACGGTGCAGTTTGTTAGCTCCGAAGTTTTGCGAAGTGAAGGTCGTCATCGCTGCCGCAATCGCCGCGAATGGGAGTGTCGAGAACGCGAAGATGCGTCGTGCTGACGTTTGCGCGCTGATGATGACTGGTCCGAGTGCATTGATAGAAGATTGAAGCATCACGGATCCAATCGATACGATGGACGACATGAGTCCCATGGCTAGTCCTTGGCTGAGTAAATCCATGTATAATTCATCGTCGCGTACGAAATCACTTTTTGCTGGAATCAAGAAGCTGGCGCGTTTTTTAATATAAATAAAGCAGAGGACGGCCGATAAGCCTTGTGCGATAATCGTCGCAATCGCCGCTGCCGCAACACCCATGTTGAACGTTGTGATGAGTAAGATATCTAAAACACATTTACGATCGCCGAGAAAATCAGGAAGTAGAGTGCCGCTTGACTGTCGCCAACTGCACGAAGCAGACCCGCACAGAGGTTATAGGCAAAGGTCACGGCAATACCGATTACGACAATCGAGATATATTCATACGACTGGTCGATGATACTCTCAGGCGTTCCAAGAAACTGAAGGAGAGGATACATGCCGAAACTTCCGATAATGGCCACAAGGAGACTAAGAAAGGCTCCGATGACAAGAGTTGCTCCAACGGCACGTTTCAAGAGGCGGTGGTTATTGGCCCCGTAATAGCGTGCGATGATAACACCCATCCCGTTACCGACTCCAAGCGAGAAGCCGACGATGAGTTCAAAGATGGCGGCTGTGGCTCCAACCGCTGCCAGCGCGTCCTGCCCAAGGAACCTCCCTACAATCATGATATCGGCAGTGTTGTATAGTTGCTGGAATATGTTTGAAATTATAATTGGGATTGCAAATGCAATAATGGACCGCAAAATCGGCCCGTCTGTTAAGTTAATCGCTGTTTTTTTCATAAGGGAAATTATACTCGTAACAAAAGAGATGGTCAAGTGGACCAAAGGTCCGAAAAGATGACTTCGAAACCTTGCGGATATATTTGTTATACATACCATAACGTTGCACCGGTTCGAGCCTCGAAGAGTCTTTCACCTTTACAGCCTCAAAGTTGGCGTAAGGAATAAATTCCAACGCCAACTAATTCGCATGTAATGCTATACACGTTACGGTTTGTATAACATCCGCAGGTTTCTTCGTCATCTTTTCTTGTGCCTTTAAATAAGCGAGTATAAGGGCAATGAAAACAGGGTTAACTGAACAGACGTCTTATTGCATTTGGAATCCCGCGGCGGAGGGGGAGAGGTGCTTGGAGGTGGATAGAATCGCCTAACTTGTTTTCAAATCGCCTAAAATTGAGGGGATATTAGGAGAAAAAGGAGTAAGACAGAAGCTTTAATAAGTGGGCAAATAGCATCCGCAGGCCTCTTTGTCATCTTTTCTTGAGCTTCTCAGTAAGCGAGTGTAATGTCAATGAAACAGGTTTAACTTCACAGACGTCTTATTGCATTTGGAATCCCGCGATGGAGGGGGAGAGGTGCTTGAAGGTGGATAGAATCGCCTAACTACTTTTAAATCGCCTAAAAACGATGTATAATTAGGAGAAAGAAGAAGGAGGTAGGCGAATGAGAGTTTTTGATTATGAAAAATTATCGCAAAGTCAATGGGATGTTGAAGTAGTGAATCTTCTAACCAAAAATACATGAACATAAGGGAAAACAAGAGCTGTTTTTGGAACAAAAAAACCTGCCGTTTTAGATAAATTGGTAGAAATCACTAAAGTTCAAAGTGTGGAAGATTCTAATAAAATAGAAGGAATTGTCACGACAACAACGAGAATTAAGGAGTTAATGGCTCAGAAAACAACACCGAGAAACAGAGACGAGGAAGAAATTTTAGGATATAGGGACGTCTTAAATGTAATCCATGAAAGTTATGAATATATTCCTATCAATAGCAATTATATTTTTACAACTCCATAGAGAATTGTATAAATATAGTGAAAAAGGAATTGGAGGAAGATATAAAAACACTCAAAATTCTATCGTTGAACAGGATCAAAATGGTAATGTTATAGAAATATTTAAGCCATTACCTCCATATGAGACACCGAAAGCAATTGAAGACATTTGTAGAGAGCTTAATAAAGCTTTAGATAAACATGAAGTAGATTCGTTGTTGTTAATCCCGATATTTATCCATGATTTTCTTTGTATACATCCATTTAATGATGGAAATGGTAGAATGAGTCGATTGTTAACGACACTTCTTCTATATAGACAAGGGTATGTGATTGGGAAGTACATTAGTTTAGAGAGTAAAATTGAGCAAAATAAAGACGGGTATTATTCATCTTTAAGAAAAAGTGGTTTGAATTGGTATGAAGGTCAAGAAGATGTGACTCCTTTTTATAAAAATATATTCTAAGAACAATATTAGCAGCTTATATTGATTTTTGAAGAGAGAGTTGACTATGTAGATGAAAAAGCTCCCTTCTATTGAGTTGGTTAGAAAAAGCAGTCAATAAAAATTGGGTAAGTTTACTAAATCAGATATCATGGAATTAGTCCCAAGTATAGGCAAAGCAACCGTTGAAAATATGCTGAAAAAAACTCGTCGAAGAGGGCTATATTAATCGATATGGAAAAAGGGAGATCAACCTATTACGTAAAAAAATAACTAAATTTAACATCTCGTTTGATATGTACTTTCTATACTGGGAAGCGAAAAAAAGCTAGCAGAAATTCTGCTAGCTTTTTAAATG
>BNJV01000870.1_pt1 | contig 20126 bp, 23 predicted proteins | sample 8540591 | NCBI WGS metagenome assembly BNJV01 (sample SAMD00202457, study PRJDB9452) | human saliva metagenome | host: Homo sapiens | reverse complement strand
ATTTAAATTTTTTTAGTTTTTCATATATAATCTCCTTCATTTTTCTTATTTTTTTATTTCCTTATCTTCATGTAGTTATAATACTAAAATTTAAGATAGAAGTATAATACCGTCTACAAAAATGTGCTATAATTAAAATGCATACTAGAAATAAAAAAATTATATAAGGTGATTAATATGATAGAATTGGAACAACTTAAACAGCTTATTGCATTTGCAACATATGGAACATTATCAAAAAGTCTGCTGAAGAATTGTATATTTCACAGCCTGCCCTTTCCCGTTCGATACAAAAAGCTGGAAAAAAACTTTAGGGGTTGAACTTTTTGACAGGAAAAAAATAAGATGGAATTAAATGAAAATGGAAAAAAACTGTTATCCAGTACGCAGAAAAAAATACTTAATCTTGTAGATGAAATGGAAGAAAAAAAGTTAATAAAAAAATAATCAGGTTCTAAATAATTTTTTTCAATCGGTTCATGTGCTCCGGCTCCATTGTGGGATATGATTTCATTATTTGGAAGATTTTTATCCTGAAAAATATATTCTTCATAAAATAGAAAAATAATCTTCAGTTATTTGAAAAAAACTTAAAAAAATGACATTTATCAGATGATTATACTTTCTGAACCTATTGATAATTCTGAATTTTTTTCTGCATAAAATACAAAACTGAACAACTATTTTTTTATCAGTTCCTTTGCGAGCATCCGCTGGCTAAAAAAAGAAGAAATACATTTTTCAGATATTACAGATGACAGAATGCTCTTATTCAATCCAATAGGAATATGGAAGGATGTAGTTTTTAGAAAAAAATGCCTAATATGAACTTCCTTACAGGATTATTTATCAGGAATTAGCTGAAATGCAAAATTTACTACATTTCCGTTCAAATTTCACACTTGAACGTGAAGATAATTTTAAAAAAATAATATTTCAATCCCAATTGCTGACAAGGAAGCAAAAATGACTTTCTACTGTGTCTGTAAGAAAAAAATATAAAAAAATGAAATTGAGAAACTTTTTGATAGTTTTAGTACAAATTCTTAAAAAAATAAGAGGAAGAAATCTCCCTCGTATTTTTTTTATTATTTCCTTCCATTAAGCCATTTTACTATTTCTACATCATCATGGTTTAAAAAAATAAACTTTCCTTTTTTTATCAAGTTCAGATATTTTTCTCCATATCCTCACTGTTCAATTCAAAAATCAAATACATTAAAATTTTTCTTCAATTCTTTCTTTTTCTGACTGATTTTTGGTATTACAACTACATCTCTTTGAATTAGCCATCTTAAAATTACCTGAGCCACAGATTTATTGTATTTTTTTACCAATTTCAGATAAAAATTTCATTTGTAAATATTCCATTTTTTTCCTTCTGCAAAAGGTCCCCATGATTCTATTTGAACCCCATATTCCTTCATTATTTCATTTGCTTTAACCTGCTGATTAAAAGGATGTGTTTCCACCTGATTTACAGCTGGCACTACTTCATTATTCATAATAAAAATCAACCAGTCTGTCAGGATAGAAGTTACTTACACCAATTGCTTTTATTTTCCCTTCCTTATACAGCTCTGTCATCGCTCTCCAAGCTCCATATACATCATTAAATGGCTGATGTATCAGATATAAATCAATATATTCCAAATCCAATTTTTTTAAAGAAGTTTCAAATGCCAATTTTTGCCTTTTTCATAATTTGCATCACTTACCCATAATTTTTGTTGTAACAAAAAAATTTCTTCTCTAGGTATACCGCTTCTTTTTATAGCTCTTCCCACTGCCTCTTCATTTCCGTATGCTGCTGCTGTATCAATTAATCTATATCCTGCTTTTAACGCATTATAGACTGCTTCCTCACATTCTTTCATATCATCAATTTGAAATACTCCAAATCCTAATATAGGCATTTTTACTCCATTGTTTAAAGTTACGTATTTCATAATATTTCCTCCTAATTTTTTTATATGTCATTTTTTTAATTACAGTTGTACTTTTTAATTTTCTTGAACTTATTTTTATCAATTTTTTTCCTCTGAAGTCTAATATCAATTTTTGCAAGTTCACTATAACTAAAATGTATACTATAAAGTTATCCATCATAAATTGTAATATTAAATACAACATTCTTTTTATCTTGACAACAACAATTTTTCGAGATACAATTATATCAGAAAGAGAAAAATAATTAATATTTCTATAATAAAAGGAAGTGACTTGTTATGGTAAACCGTATCATTTTTAAATGAAGTATCTTATCATGGATTTGGAGCAATTGAATCTATTCCAGGTGAAGTGGAAAAAAATAAATTCAAAAAAAGGCTTTTTATTTGTACAGATCCTGGATTAATTAAAAGCTGGAGCAGACTAAAAAAATTACTGATATACTTGATAAAAGCTAATTTGGAATATTTAATATTTTCTGATGTTCAACAAAATCCTACGATTGAAAATGTAAAAGCTGGAGTTGAAAAATTTAAAGAAAGTGGTGCAGATTATATTATTGCAATTGGTGGAGGTTCTGCTATGGATTGTGCCAAAGCTGTAGCAATTATTATAAATAATCCTGAATTTTTCTGATGTTCGAAGTCTTGGAAGGAGTTGCAGATACAAAAAAATAAATGCGTTCCAATAATCGCAGTTGCAACTACAGCTGGAACAGCTGCCGAAGTTACAATAAATTATGTTATAACTGATGTTGAAAAAAATAGAAAATTTGTCTGTGTTGACCCACACGATATGCCAATAGTTGCGATAGTTGATCCAGGAATGATGATGACAATGCCAAAAGAATTGACAGCTGCAACTGGACTTGATGCACTAACTCATGCAATCGAAGGATTTACAACAAAAGCTGCTTGGGAAATGACTGACATGTTCCATTTAAAAAGCAATTGAATTAATAGCAAAAATATTTGAGAAAAAGCTGTGGAAAATGACGAAGAAGCTAAAGAAAAAAATGGCTCTTGCCTCATATTTAGCAGGAATGGGATTCTCAAATGTAGGACTTGGAATTGTACACTCAATGGCTCATCCTCTAGGAGCATTTTACGGAACTCCGCACGGTGTTGCAAACGCTATAATTTTACCAACTGTAATGGAATACAATGCTGAATATACAGGGGAAAAATTTAGAGAAATAGCAAAAGCTTTTGGAATAAAACATACTAAAAGAATGGCTCCCGAAGAATATAGAAAAGCAGCAGTAGAGGCTGTAAGACAATTGGCACATGACGTAAATATTCCTGAAAATTTAAAGGGAATAATGGATATAAAAGATTTAGATTTTATCGCTGAATCAGCTTTGAATGATGTTTGTACTGGCGGAAATCCACGAGATACAAACTTGGAAGAAATAAAAGAACTTTATAAAAAAAGTTATTGTAATTTACAAAAAAACTCCATTCTTTTTAGAGTGGAGTTTTTCTATTAATTTTAATTTCTAAATTTGAATATTTAATTTTCTTAAAATTCAAGTCTATTTACTAATTATACTAAACCCTATTTGAATAACGAATACATTATAAATCTTTTTAGTAGATTAAACCTAATATTTACTTTCAAATAATTAAATAAATATTCGCTTTTTTTAAACGAAGAATAGTATTAGACAAACAATTTAACCATATCTTCAGAAGAATTAACTAAATACATCTTTTTATGAAAAATTTAGATATGATAAAATGTGTAAATAAGATGCCTACATCATATATTGTATTTTTGAATATTTATACAAAATCATGGACACTCTCTTAAAAGAAATTATCTTCTTCTTCCCCTTGAACAACTTCAAATCCCTTTTTCATAAGAATATCCACAATTCACAACTACCAATTCCTCATAATCATTTACTTTAATCTTTTCAATCTCATTCTTTTTTTACTTTTCTCCAATTTTTCTATATTCAAAAATCAGGAATCGTTACTTTAAATTTATTCAATTCTCCCCTAGCTTCTATTTTCCTTATTCGCAATTTTTTTCCTGTCGTCTTCTGATAATCCTTTCATTTTTTTCTCTTAAAAATTTCAATATTTCTATTTATTTCTTCAAAAATTCTCTTCGTAAATTATTCTTGGGAATCACATCATATGAAGCAATATTTCTAAATATTCTTTGAACTTCAGATTTTGTTTTTTTCATACTCAACAACATACTCTTTTTAAATATTTTATATTATCCGTCACTTTATTAAAAATATTTTGTATCTTTTAAACTTTCATAAGAATAAACACTATTAATCAAATCTAATTTTTGAACTTCAGAAATAATTCCATCAATTTTTTTAACAATGTATTTTTTTAGATTTTTCATGAATTTCTTTATCTATAATAGCTTTTCGCTCCTTTAATTCCAGAACATTCTTTTGTAAAAAAACAAAGCAATTATATTCTTCATCAACTTTTTTTCCCTATTACGAAAACATCTCCCCATTCTCTGAAAAAAAGTCCATTCAAATCTGACAATTCTGTAATCAAAATATCAAAAATCTAAATCAAGAGAAGCTTCTAAAAACTTGAGTTCCAATCCAAAACCCATTTTCTTGAAATCCCTCTTTTTCTCTTTTTATTTTTTTAACATCTTCTCTAAATCTCTTTGGATTCGCAAATTCAGTGATTTCCTTTTTCTTTATTTGTCCGATCTCTTTTTTTATAAATCTACTATGTATCAAATTCAATTCCTCTTTTTGGAATATCCAAATTTTCATAAATCTCTTTTTGCTTTTTTTAACTGTATTACAAATAACCAAAAATTTTATTATTTCTATATTTTTCCTTTTTATAAATTCTGCATTTATACTTTCTTCCATCACTTTTTAAACTATGTCTCTTCTTATCATTCGTAAACGGTTCTGTCGTAACAAATTTTACACCTTCTTTTTTTCAAGCAAATAAGTAACAATCCCAGGAAGAGTCGCAGTCATTATCGCAAATTTTCCTCCAAAATCAGTAATATACTTCAATCCATAAATCAAATAAGCCAACAAATCAGCTGAATACATTTGAATTTCATCAATAACTACCTTAGAATAAGACAATGTCGCTACCTTTAACTCAAATCCTGGAGCTCTAAACACAAAAATCAAATAATTGGTCTATTGTACAAATTGTAAGTGGAAGTGAAAAATTGCTTTGTTTTATTTATATATTCTGATAATTCTTCATTTTTTTAGTAATTTATTTTTCTTTAGAATTTTTTTCTGTATAATATTCTCTAAAAATCAGAATGAAAGCAAACCAATTCTCTTTTTCTACATTTTCTCTTACAATATTTTTTTCACAACCCTGTCATAAATTGCATTAATTGCCACTCTCAAAAGGCAATGTAAAAAAATCCCTTTATTATTTCCTATCCAAAGTAATCCAGCCTCTGTTTTTCCATATCCCGTCTGCGCCACAACTACCACATTCTCATCTTTATGCTGTTTCATAAATTTCTGCAAAAGCATTCCAGTCATTTTTAGGATTGTCCTTTCTCAATACATCTTCCAAAAAAATTTTTTTCCATCTCAATTTCTAAAAAAATCATTTTTTTCTTCAATAGTCGTATACGAACTTGCTGCGTAATCTATTTTATTTAACAATCCTTTTTAACATGACATATTTTTTTAAAAAATTTTTTTGATTTTCTGAATCTGAATATATTTGACTTCAATTTCATAAAAATAAAGAGCTTAATTCTTCTAATTTAACTTTACCATCTTTCCAATTGAAAAATTACATTTTTTTATTTTTTTATAATTCTTTGTGTTATCCAAATATTTGAAATATATATTTTTCTAATTCTCTCAATTCATTTGAAAAAAATTTATACTAATTTCTTCATTCATAGAATTTATTTCATCTAATACATCACTTTCACTTATTTCCAATAAGTTTCTATCATGATGTAATGCTACAGAATGAGCTAGAATTTTTTTATTTCATCTTCATTAAAAACCATGAAAATCTATTAAAAATATCGTCATTAATAAATGCTATACTCAATATTGCATGAGGAATCTCTTTTTTTATCTATTTTTTTCCAAGCAATTTTTTTGGGAATCTTAAATTCATCTTTCCCAAATCATGATAGATACATGCAAGTAACAATAAATTTTTATCAACATTTATATCTGGATAAATTCTAAAAAGATTCTTAAAATTATTAATCAAATTTTTCCGTATGAGCCTTTATTGTTTCACCATTAGATTTAGCTAAAAAATTTACTTTTCATACTAATCTCCTAAAAAAATATTTACCTTATAATTCACAAAATACAATTTCTCCATCATTATCCACTGGAACTTCTTTTCTTTTAAATCCTTTTTATATTTGAAGAATATAGAACTTCTTCTTTTTCCCATATTCTTATTGTTTTAGGGTCAGTTTTTGTCCCAACACTATCAACACTATAATTTTTGGTTAATTCATACCTAGTTCCATATATATTTATTCCACTTTTTCTTATCTCCAAAATTTACTAATTTTTAATAAAATTAATGGGAATATATGCAAATATTTCTTCATCGTTATTTAAATCTTTTTCAAGTTTTATTTCTTTTTACATCAACAATTTTGACATTTTTCAATCAAAAACAATATCTTCCCTTCTTCCAAGACTTGGATACTCCTTTGGATATTTAAATGCTTTCAAAAATAGTGTCAATAAACTCTTCTGACTGATCTTCTGGAATAATATGAATTGTCAAATTTACATCTACAAGAAGCTCTACCATTGCAGGTCCTTTAATCACATCATCAGAATTATTAAATTCGTGTCTAGTATACAGATCGTTAACTTTTTGAAAAAAATAATTTCCACAAACACTTATTTTCATTGGTTTATATTCCTTAAAAATTACAAAGTGAATGAACCATGCCAATTACTGTAGAATACGGTGGTAAAGGATAACTTTCTTTTTAATTGAAAAACTTGTTGGAACTCTATAATTTACCATATTTTTGATACAACCTCAACTTAATTGCCTTCATAGTTATTCATCAACTTTCTCTATATAATAATTATCAATCTTTTTCTTTTAATTGTTTAAAAAAATTCAGGGATATTTAGTACATCTATATTTTTTTCTCTTTTAATTTTACTTCGACTTCTGTATCATTTTCAAATTGTTCTTTCACAATTCCAGATATTGTGTCTTTTTTTCAATACAATCATAAATTCCATTACACAATTTATCAACTAAAAATTTTATTATTTTTTTAACATCAACTATATTTTTCAAAAAAATGGATTTTTTTATATCATACACTCCACCTATTACAAATAATGGTTTTAGATCTTCCTTCTACCTTTAATATCTCTATAAAGTAATGAAATTATATCTAAAAAGTTTCTTTACTCTTCTTTTTCTCTTTTTTTATCTATACTAATTTTTTTGATTTTCTTTTATTTTTTTACTTTTTTTTCCTTTATCATTTACCGCTTCTCTTTCAATTTCTATTTCATCAACTCCAATTCTGTCTAAATCAATTGTAATTGTATATTTATAATATGACTTATGCACCTCAGATTGTGCAATATCATTATATTCTGTTTTCTTTATATTTCCTTTGTTATATCTGTCTGCTAAACCTTTATTTGTTAAAAAAACTCTAGATCTCCTTTAAATGTTTCTAAAGAAATTGCATGTGATAATCTTACAACAGCTGATCTCGTAATGTTTTTTTCCTGTTTTCATATATCCAAAAAAATCTAATTCAGGATAATCACTAATTAACGCTTCATCTTTAAATTGAAAAAAACACCTTTTTCTTTTTGATACTGGTGCTTTTTTTCTCCAAGCTGATCTATTATATTGTATCTTATTGCTTGTCTCGAAATATAAGTATACTGTTCTCCTTTATTTCTTGATATTTTTTTAATGTTGCAACATTTTCCAATACTTTCTCCATAATTTGCACTTTCAGCTAGAAATATTATTGTCATTGTTAGTCCCTTTTTTTCCATTATTATTCATTCCCTTCATTTTTGATTTTTCTTTATTATCATCATTTAATAATCCCACTAAAAAAATGCATATCCTAAAGTTTTTAAACTCATCTTCATTTTCTAATGCTCTTATAAAAAGTTTGTGAATTCCTTTTTCCAATATAAGCATGTGCTGTTATCAAAAATATCCATAAACAGATTTACATTATTTGTTCTTAATGCATTTTTGCAATCTGTATTGCAATCCTCTTATTTTATTTTCATTATTACTTTTTTTCTACATATCTTTTTCTAAAAATAATATGCATTATTTTTTTATATCAGTTATATTTTTTTTAAAGTTAAAGTTTCTTCTACTTCTGTTTTTTTCCATTCTTCCTAGTCTCCTAATATTTTTTTAATATTTATTTCTAATAAATCGCATAAATCTTTACTATAAAAAAATTACATTTATATTTTTTTTATATGACATTTTTATATAACATATTTTTATCTATTGTTGAATATAAATTTCTACTTTCTAAAATTATTTCTATTATTGTTCTATACAAATATTCTACAGTATCCCATTTAGGTTCATTTTTATCATTTAATAAAAACATAGTACTTTTCAAAAAAATCTATTTAATCTATCAAAATTTTTGAAATATAAAAAAATAATGTTTTTTTCTAGATAGTATATTAAATCTATAAACTGGATAACTTTTTACCTTGTATTTCTTTTCCTTTCAAATGTTCTAATTACTTGAACATCTGCTATTTCATACTTTTTTTATCCTGACTTTGTAATTCAAATTCCTTAAAAAAATTGTTTTTATATAGATTATTTTTCACTAAACTTATCTTTCTCAAAAAAACATTATAAGAAATTGCATTATTTATTTTTTTTAAATTTTCAATATCATTATTAGCATTTACAAAAAAATACCTTTACCTTTTTTTGAATATATGTAAATCCTGCTGGTACACATGTATAAATTAAATAAACAAGAGGTGTTACATAAATATCGTTATAAAAAAATTCCAAACATTAGATAACTTCTCTGGAAGGATTAAAAAAATCTCCTAAGAACTGTATAGTCTTTAAATACCTTTTATTCTTATCATCCTTTTTTTAGTGGGTATCGGTAACGGTTCATTAGAAATAAAACATTTCAATTTAAATATTTCATTATTTTCCTTATTTTCCTTAATATAATTTACTACATCTTTTATAAAATAATCTCTATAAACTTTATAATTATCACCAACATCAATTCCTTTTTTTCCGTTTTATCGCTAAATTAGCGATATCTAAGAATGCTATCCCTTCCCAACCATATCTTATTATATTTTTTTTACATCTTCAATTTCAAAATATTTTTTTGTTTTCTATTTTTTTATCATATATCTTTTTGTTTACAGCATTTTAATATTTTTTTATTAAATTAAAAATTATTTTTTTATTTCTTCAATAGTAGAATTTTTTTATTTAGTTTTTTTATTTTTCCCTTCTAATTCAAGAATATTCTTTTTCAAAAATCTTTTTCCAATTAAGGGATAAATCACTTTATATTTTTTTAGAAAAAAAGCATTTTTTTATCATTATTATTTTTTTATTAATATTTTCTATAAATTTTTTTGGTTTAATTCATTCTTATTTACTTCAAAATTATCAATATACTCCTCAAACTCCAAAAATTTTTTTCCATAAGTTAAAGTTTTTTTCCGTATCTTTTTATAAAAAAATCAAAAATATTTATATTCAAAAATCTTCTAAAAAGTTCCAACAATTCTTCTTTTTGAAAATTTCAAACATCTATTTTTGATCATCAATAAATTTTTCTTACTTTTTTTCTTCTCCATCCGATGTTTCAAGTATATTAATAAATCCCAATAACCCTGCGTTATATGCCCAATCTTTTAATTTTTAATTCTATTTTCCCGTCACTCATTTCTCTTCCTTCTCACACTAAATTATTTCAAGCATCCCAAATCCACTTCCAGTCACACTTCCAAGTCCCGCACTATAAATATAATCTAAAAGATAACTTTTTCCTTCAAATTTTTATTGTTCCTACTGAAGCGTCAATAAGTATTCCCTTAAATTCTTTTTTTCTGAATTTTTCCATCTGAGCAGAACTTCTTTTGTCATAATGCTTAACAACTACTTTTTTTAGTTTTACTCGCATCTATCACTAAATCTTCAATATCTTTTTCTACATATTCCCCCATTATTTCTTTCAATCTCAAATAAAGATTTCTTTTTTTATAATCACAGGAAACTCCTTATCAGTTCCTACATAATATTTATCTTTCCCAGTTTCTCTATTATGATCCCTACAAACCACTGGCGACAATGTTTTCACATTCAACACATTATTTTTTTACAAATTTTCCTTTGAACAACTGAAATATTAGTAATTCTAACTTTAGTTTCATCTGATATTTTAAATTCTTTAAATCTAATACTAGAAAAAAAGCATTATAAATATTTAAACTATCTACATTATCAAAAAAATAGAAAAAAATTAATTATAAATCTTTTATCATTCTCATTTAAAAAAATAAAATTCGTTCTTTCTCAAACTTAATCGCATGAAAATAAACAGCCCAAGTATAATTTTTTTGCTTTGTTGAGTCAAAAAGTTCTTTAAAAAAATCTCCCTATCATATTCTTTTCAACCCAACTTTCAACATATGCAAAAATTTTAATCCTAAAATTAACTGGAAATGTGTTTCCTTCAATTAATTCAACATTAATTCTAAATCTCATATTTTCATTCACCCTTTTTTTATTAATTTACAACTATCTATAAAAAAATATATCACTACAATTAAAATTACAATCCAAATTAAAAATCCCATAAAACTTTTCTTTTCTAGTTGCTTCCTTCCAACCAATTCTAAATTTAAATTTTATTTTTTTGTATTTCCAAATCTCATTTTTAGAATTCCTTTTTTTGTATTAATATTAGTATAACCCACACTTTAAATTTGTCAATACCAGTTATTTATTTTTTTAAATGAATAATGATAGATGTCAAACATTTGTTACAAAAAAATATTAAAAAAATGTTTCTATTAAATCTGAAATTGATTTAGCGAGTGCATTTGCTAATCACAGCTTTACAATATATTATGTTTGTTTTTTTGTAAATTGCAATAAATACAACACTTCCATTAATCGCTTATGTATTATGTGTAAATTACGCAAGCGATTTTTAACAATCTGTGAGATATTTTTGCACAATTATTCTTAAAAACCCAATGGAGCAAAAATAAAAAGAAATAAAAAAATCAAAAATTTATATAAAAAAATATTGAAAAATTTAAGAGAAATTAAAATCTCAGAACTTAAAGAATTGAAAATTCAAGATCTTAGAGTTCTAAAAATTAAAATTGAAATTGATAATAAAGAAAAAGATTTTTTTGGTCTGCCCTTTATTTTTTTCAATTTTTTTAAATTTAAAACTGTTATTTTTTTAATATTCTGAACTTTCTTGATACATTACATCTGCAATGTATGTATCAGCTTCATTATAAACTCTTCCATACTCGTCAACTCTCTCAATTCAATATCTTTTATCCCAAGCATCCTCACACGCTTTTTTTATCTTCATTCTGACTCATATTCTTTCATATTCCAATAATTTAATTTTTTTCATCATTTTTTTATTTCCTCTAAATTTTATTTTTTTTAAATATGTATATCAGCAGTACGATAATTAAAAATTACAATCAAAGCTGATATTTTTTTCTTTTAAGGTCGTTTTTTTCTGATTTCAAAAACTTATTTTTTTGATTTCCCGATTTTTTTATTTCTTTTTTTCATATTTTTTTATGTTATAATGGTTGTGGGTGGAGGGTGACTATCCCTCAAACCTGTTTTCTATTTGGAAAAACTTTATTATAATGCTGAAAAATAAACAAGTTGATTGTAATTGTTACTTCTTTTTATTTCCAGCATTTTTTTTATTTTTTTCTTTTGCCATTACAACCTTTTCAACTCCTTTCTTGATATAAGTATACTATACTTTAATATTAAAAAGTCAGGACTTTTCATTTTAGAGCCTGTTTACTTGAACGAAAGGCATTTACAATACAAAATGTTCCTATTAAATTAATATTCAAAACGGATATATAAAATTTGTGAAAACATTTACAATACAAAATGTTTCCTATTAAATAGGATGTACATTAAAAACCTTTATAACAAAGACTGACATTTACAATACAAAAATGTTCCTATTAAATATAAAAAGGTGTTTCAACTGTCTCGTTGTCTATTTTTTTATTTACAATACAAAATGTTTCCTATTAAATCAGCAAAAGATACTAAAAAGTGTTTTTTTATAACAAAATTTACAATACAAAATGTTCCTATTAAATGTCTGCAAATAGGAAAAGTTCGATCAGAAATAAAGTTTAAGCATTTACAATACAAAAATGTTCCTATTAAATTTACCTTAGCTGACATTTTTTTATAATGTCCAATCAAATTTACAATACAAAAATGTTTCTATTAAATTGTATTGAAAATGCTTATTACATCTTCAGAAGTTTCATTTACAATACAAAAATGTTTCCTATTAAATTTGAAACACACTGTGAAGATGAATTTTTATAAAAGATATTTACAATACAAAATGTTTCTATTAAATGTCCTGGAAAAATTGAAGAACCACTAGAAAAATTTTTGAATTTACAATACAAAAATGTTTCCTATTAAATATATTTAGCTAACTAGCTAAGATAGTCGTTAGAGGAATTTACAATACAAAATGTTTCCTATTAAATAAGAAAAATCAAATCAATAAAAGATATAGATACTATTATTTACAATACAAAATGTTTCCTATTAAATCTTATCTTCCTCAAACTACCAATATAGTATACCACTTTTCCTCATTTTTTTGTCGATACCAATATTTTTTTATATATTTTTTTATCAAAAATTTCTTTTTATCTTTTTATATAACAATCAAAAAAATCCAATAAAAAAATCGATATTACCGAAAAATCTGTCGATGTATTAGCTTTTTTTAGTGTTATTACAGATCGACAGATTTTGTTTAAAAGAAGTTTGAAGTTTTTATCATCTTCGATTTCCTAAAATTCTTTTTTTAGTTATTTTTTTCTTGGCCTAATTTAAAAATTATTAAAAAAATCTTGTTTTTTTGAAGATAAATTTTTCCTAACTTTTATATTTAATTTTTTTAATAATAATGGTGTTACCTAGTCTTGAAATAATAAGTTTTTGAATATTTATTAAATATTTTCTTAATTTTTGAAATATGTTTTTTTATATGGTATAATTAAAATATAGAAAATATGAGTTTTTAAAGAGTATGTTTCACTTAAATAAAATAAAAAAATTGTTGTTGAAAAAAATGAGATTTTTAGAAAAGATGCTAGAAAAAGAGGTGAAAAAAATAATAAGTTTTTGATGGAAAGTATCAGGATCTTATTGAATAAATAAAATTTTGAAAAAGAAGTTGGATGAGGAGAGCAGTATGAAAGATATTTATAATATAAGTTCTGTTGAAGATTTGAAAAAAAGAATTTAAAAATATTTAAAGAAGCTAAAGAGAATGTTGCGAAGATTTTAAATAAAAAAGTAACTGCACGTTCTTGGAAAATTTTTGTATGAAAAAAATATTTTTACCAAAAGTACAGGAGGATATGTATTTTAAAGATGAAATTTCAAAAATATTTTTTTTATCTTGTAGAATTGAATGGGAAATTACAGATGGATTTTTTTAGAGGTGTCTTATGATCTTTATACTGATGAAAAAAAGCTAATAAATGGTATAAACAAATTGTAATACATCCTGATATTTGTAGACACCCTAAAAGCAGCAGAAGCAATGCAATCGTTAGAAAAATTTATACAAAGGGATGACTAGAAAAATGAAATATGAAATTAGTAAAAGTTTAATAAAAACTTGATGAATTAGAATATATTATAAGAGAAATTAATTATGGAGAATTGAGTAAAAACATGGGTTAATTCTATTGAAAATGCTTGGATTAAAGGTGCTTTTTCTTGATAAGAGAGGAATAGTTTGGATTAAATATCAATATTTACCTAAATTAGCACGTATAAAAAAAGAATTGGTAAATTATTATCTTGCTTTTGATAGGTCTTCCTGTTTCAGATTATATATCAGGAACTGATTTTTGTCAATCTTATATCCGTTGTTTTTTTAATGCTACTCCGACATTTAGAAAAAAAGGGATTATATTAGATATTCTGAGAAGTTGTATTGTTTTATTAGAGATTCAAATAAAGCTGAAGTATTAAGAGCAAGATATTATGAAAATATTGAAGATCAAAGAAAAAATTGAAAAAAACGAAGAATAAAAAAATACAATATAACAGTTGATGAATTAACTCGAAAACCATTAAATTTAAAGACTGCAGAATTTTTCACATATCCGAAGTGTTGCTATTTATCCAGATTTACAGCTAGAAGAAGATAACGGACTTATTATAAATAAAAGAAACTCATGACATTATTACAAAAAAATAATATTCAGGATGAAGAAGATTTAGTTAGATTATGTGTACAAAAAAAGATGGGAAACTGGATGGTTTGTGTATTATAAAAAAATAATTGAAAAAAAGATCTTGAAAAATATTTGAAAAATTAAAAAATTATAATAAATATAAGAGAAAACTACAACAATATTGACAATAGAAAAAAATAACGGTATACTTTTTAATAAATAAATAAAATAAAGATTAGTAAACAGAAGGTAATACAAAATGAAAATAACAGGATTAATGATAAACTATTATTTTTGTTTGTAAACGAAAGTTGTGGTATAACTCACGAAATATTAATCTTGAAGAAGACAATGAAAAATGTTCAAATGGGGAAATTGATTGATGAAAAATAGTTATAACTTAGAAACGAAACAAATAATGATAGAAGAAACTGTAAATATTGATTTTATTAGGCATTGGAAAGTTATTCATGAGGTTAAAAAAAGTAAATCTATTGAAGAAGCAGCTATTTGGCAAGTAAAGTATTATATTTATTTTTTTAAAGCAAAGAGGAATTGATATTGAAAAAAAGGGATCATTGATTATCCTGTGGTTAAAGAGCGTAAAGAGGTGTTTTTTTGACATCGGAAGATGAAAAAAATATTAAAGGATATTTTAAAAAGATATTGAAAAAAATTTGTTTAGATGAAAAAAATTCCTCCTGTAATTAATGAAAAAAATGTGTAAACAATGTTCCTATTATGAGTTTTGCTATATTTGATAATTCTCTAAAAAAATAAAAATTTATTTGAAAAATATTTTTTTAAAAATTGTTTAAAGATATATATAAATTGCTTAAGATTATAAGTTATTGCAATATTATTAACAATATTTTTTTAGTATTTGGCTATATAAAAATTACTTAAAATTATAAGTCACCAAAAAAATCAAATTACAAAAAAACTACTGGAAAGGAGGATTCATAATGTCAGAAAGTTATTTCATTTTTTTCAAATGGAGAATTAAAAACGAAAAGATAATGTTATTAGAATTACTGCAGCGGATGGAAGATTTAAAGATATAAAAAAATTGAAGTTACTCGTGATATTTATCTATTTGGAGAAATTTCATTGAATACAAAAAGCTCTAAATTATTTAGCACAAAAATAAGATTCCAGTTCATGTTTTTAATTATTATGGATTTTTACACAGGAACATTTTTATCCAAAAAGAATCAAATGTTTCTGGAAAACTTTTTGTAAAAACAAGTTGAAAATTATACAGATAGTAAAAAAAGAATTGAATTGGCACAATTAATAATTGATGCAGCAAGTACAAACATTTTTGCGAAATTTGAGATATTATCAAGAGCGTGGAAAAGGAATTAGAGTCAGAAATAACAGATATTAAAGCACTTAGAAAAGGAATTTTTCGAACAGAAAATGTTGAAGAATTAATGGGAATAGAGGAAGTATTCGCCGTATTTACTATACTGCGTGGAATACTATTGTAAATCAAGAAATAAATTTTTGAGAAAAAGAGTAAAAAGACCGCCTGATAATATGATTAATACAATGATTTCTTTTTGAATACATTGGTTTATACAGCTTGTTTGTCAGAAATTTATGTGAGCCAACTGAATCCAACAATAAGTTATTTACATAGCGTTGGTGAAAGAAGATTTTCTTTATCACTTGATATTTCCGAAGTATTTAAGCCTCTTCTAGCAGATAGAATTATTTTTTTCATTATTGAATAAAAAAATGATAACAGAAAAAGATTTTGTAAAAGATTCAAACTATTTCTACATGAAAGAAAAATGCTCAAAAAAATTAATTTTTGAAAAACTTTTAACGAAACGATTAGAAACAACGATAAAACACAGAGATTTAAATCGAAAAGTTTCTTATCGTCATTTAATGAGGTTAGAAGCATACAAATTAGTAAAACATTTATTAGAAGATAAAAAAATATGAAGGATTCAAAATATGGTGGTAATATGTATATAATTTTAGTTTATGATATTCTTTCTGATGAAAATGGAGCCAGAATTTCCAGAAATATATTTAAAACTTGTAAAAAAATATTTAACAAATGTTCAAAAAAATCAGTATTTGAAGGCGAGATAACACCAGTATTATTAAAAAAATTAAATATAGAATTAGGAAAATTTATTCGCAAAAGATAAGGACTCTCTAATAATTTTTTTAAAGTCTCGTCAAGAAAAAAATGGCTAGAAAAAAAGAATTTTGGGGGAATCGAAGATGATAAAACTTCAAACTTTCTTTTTAAACAAAAATATGTCGATCTGTAATAACACTAAAAAAAGCTGGGACATCGACAGATTTTTCTGTAATATCGATTTTTATTGGATTCTTTGATTGTTTTATAAAAAAAGATAAAAAGAAATTCTTGATAAAAAAATATATAAAATATTGGTATCGACAAAAAAATGAGGAAAAAAATGGTATACTATATAGGTAGTTTGAGGAAGATAAAGATTTAATAGAAACATTTTGTATTGTAAATTTACTATATCAACTATTATAGCTACAATATTATATTTTTTATTTAATAGAAACATTTTTGTATTGTAAATGTCTTTTGGTTCATAATAGTTTCCTCCGTTTTTCTTTTTTTATTTAATAGAAACATTTTTGTATTGTAAATTTTCTTAAACAGCATTCTTGGAAGCCAAGTTAATCCATTTAATAGAAACATTTTGTATTGTAAATAGTAAATTATATCTTAAAAAGTAGCAAAAAGTACAACAATTTAATAGAAACATTTTGTATTGTAAATGTTATATTCGATCTCATCGTTGTCGTTCATTTTCATTTAATAGAAACATTTTTGTATTGTAAATCAATAACTTCTCCTCTAAGGTCATATTTTTTTGCATATTTAATAGAAACATTTTGTATTGTAAATAAAATATTTATCTATATCAACCCTAACTAATTTTTTTGATTTAATAGAAACATTTTGTATTGTAAATGTTAAGGCAAGGCATTTTTAATCAGCTTTCAGGAAATTTAATAGAAACATTTTGTATTGTAAATTATGAAAGGCTGTTGTCTTGCAGGTGCTGTACGTATATTTAATAGAAACATTTTGTATTGTAAATATACATCATCTGCATAACAATAATCATTAAAAATTAAATTTAATAGAAACATTTTGTATTGTAAATGCATATTATTCATAAAATCACTTATAAGCGTGTTTATTTAATAGAAACATTTTTGTATTGTAAATGACTTCCGTATATTTTCCAAGCTACATAAAGCTCCGATTTAATAGAAACATTTTTGTATTGTAAATCGTTGTGTTAAAAAAATCCTTTTTCCCTTAACTCTTCATTTAATAGAAACATTTTTGTATTGTAAATCTCTTTCAGGAAAAATTATATCTTTCGTCAGAAACATATTTAATAGAAACATTTTGTATTGTAAATAGAATTGAAATTTGATTAATTTTAGTTGCTTCCATAGATTTAATAGAAACATTTTGTATTGTAAATACATTAACGTAGTAGTTTAGTTGCTTAGTTGCTGTGATTTAATAGAAACATTTTTGTATTGTAAATTATATTTTATTTTACACAATTATTATATACTATATTATTTAATAGAAACATTTTGTATTGTAAATTCGATTCCGGGGAACATTGATTGGGATAACAATAAAAAAATTTAATAGAAACATTTTGTATTGTAAATTTCAGTAGATTACAGAGAAGATGTGAGAATTTCTGAAATTTAATAGAAACATTTTGTATTGTAAATATACAACTTCAATTTTTTTCTATTTCCGTGCTAATCGTGATTTAATAGAAACATTTTGTATTGTAAATTCACTATGGCAAGGAATTCAGGTGAAGGTTTTTTTCAGGGATTTAATAGAAACATTTTGTATTGTAAATTCAATCGTGTATCTGAACTCAACCTTGTCAACTTCATTTAATAGAAACATTTTGTATTGTAAATTATAGCTGGCCTTGCATGGATTCATTTCAGTGTATTATTTAATAGAAACATTTTTGTATTGTAAATTTTAGCCGCGTTCAGTACAGCAATCAGCGCCATCGTAATTTAATAGAAACATTTTGTATTGTAAATCTTAATCTACTACAAATCCTAATATTTTTTTTAAATATTTAATAGAAACATTTTTGTATTGTAAATATTTTTTTCTGAAATTTTTTTCAAAAAAAGTCCTTAAGTTATTTAATAGAAACATTTTGTATTGTAAATCTCTGATTTTTCTTTATTTCTGTTCTGAACTTAAATTTAATAGAAACATTTTGTATTGTAAATTTAAAATAAAGAAAAATAAAAAAACTCCATTCGTTTTTAGAGTGGAGTTTTTCTATTAATTTTAATTTCTAAATTTGAATATTTAATTTTTCTTAAAATTCAAGTCTATTTAATAAATTCCAAAAAAATTCTTTTTACTTGTTTTTTTCAAAGGCTTCTTTATGCTCATCAGTTAAGTTCAATATTCCTGTTTCCCATGCTTCTGCTGGTGCGATTAAACCAATTCCAGTTCCTTCCATTGGGTTCATACGGATATATGAAAATAATGTCGAAAGATTTTGTCTTACAAATTTTCCTTCAGTTGAACCTGCGATACTACTTACAGTTACTGGTTTTCCTGTTATTACTGTTGGTGTTTCCCTATCAAAAGCTACTAATGGACGAGATAGCCAATCCAATAAATTTTTTAATACAGCTGGGTAAGAACCGTTGTATTCTGGCGAAACTACCCACACAGCATCTGCTTTTTCAACTTGTTCACGAACATCTTTAATTGATTGAGGTGCTGGAAATTCTGTATCTTGCTCCAATAATGGCACATCTCTATAATTTAAGAATTCCACATTCACATCTTTTTTCAATTCCTCCGCAATATAATCTGCAACTGTTTGATTAAATGAATTTTTTCTAAATGATCCTACGATTAATAATACTGTTTTTTGACATTTTATTTTCCTCCAATTTTTTTATTTTTTTATACTCTCGATTTTTATAACGAGCTATTTTCAATTTTTCCATTAAATTATTAATTCTAAATATCTTTAAATTTTTTTCAAAAATCCTAATTAACTCTCTCCTTTCCTCATCCGAAAGAATCCCATAAGTTTCCTCTATTTCCTTACGATGCTCTGGTAAAAGATTCTCAAATAATTTTTTCCCTTCATCTGTCAGCCCTACCAAAAAAATGCACGTTTATCTTTCGGACAAGATTTTTCGGTATAACCAGCCCTTTTTGCTCCATATTTTTTTCACAACAACCGTCATATTCCCCGAAGTAGAAAGCACCTTTTTCAATCAATTCACAAATACGCATCTCACCTTTAGTATAAAGTACATCTAAAAACGCTAAACTGCGAACTTGTAATACCTTTTTCTCGAAAAATCCTTTCCAATTTTACCATCAATTTTTTTCACAGCCCTCTGCAATACAATCTGCAAATGGATATCTGAATTCCTTTTCCCAGTCAGTATTCATAGTTTTCTCCTCCTAATTTATCACTAATTAGTAACAATTTATTTTATAACTAGTTAGTGATATTGTCAAAGTGAATTTTATTTTTATTTTTAAAAATATTTTATCTATAAATTATTTTTATTCAATATTATAATTTGTAACATTGTAAGCGAAAATTCATTTAAACCTTGAATTTTTTTTCCCATTTTACTATACTAATATTCA
>BNJV01001201.1_pt1 | contig 20133 bp, 26 predicted proteins | sample 8540591 | NCBI WGS metagenome assembly BNJV01 (sample SAMD00202457, study PRJDB9452) | human saliva metagenome | host: Homo sapiens | reverse complement strand
CAGACCCAGCACAAAACCCAGCCCAGCAGAACCTCACCACAAACTCACTCCGGCTCGCGGCGACAGGGTGAATAATCTACTCACCCCACACCCAAAGTCAAACTAAAAACACCGTGACCCCCACCACACACACCACAAACCCACCAAACACAAGGAAAAGGGCATCCGACAATTGTCGGATGCCCTCTAGTTCGAAAGCGATCAGTTCAGTTCAAGCACGGCGAGGTTCTTACGCCCCTTACGAATGAGAGCCAGTCCACCTGCAAGGACGTCTTCTTCGCGCAGAACAGCCTCGGGATCCTCGACCTTGATGTTGTTGATGGAGGCTCCGCCGGAGGAGATCGTTCGGCGTGCCGCAGTCTTGCCCTTCTCAAAGCCGAGAACGAGCGCATCGGCCACGAGTCGACTCGCCGATGGTGAGGGAGCGCGTGGTAGATCCGCGGTTGGCAGCGGCCAGCGGTAGCCTCATCGAGATCACGGATATCGCTCCGCCCCAGGGCGTCGGTCGCGGCGAGCACGCGCTGAAGCTGGTCGGCCCCGTGCACGAGCTCGGTGACGGAGGCGGCCAGCGCCTTCTGCGCGGCACGCTGGTGCGGACGCTCGGCAACCTCAACGGCCAACGCCTCGATCTCTTCACGCGACTTGAACGTGAAGATCTTCAGGAAAGCGCACCACGTCGTCGTCCGCGACCTGGAGCCAGAACTGGTAGAAGGCGTGAGTCATCATCTCCGGGGTCGAGCCAGATGGCACCCTCAGACTTACGAACTTCGTTCCGTCGGCCTTGGTGATAATCGGCGTGGTCATCGGCGTGGGTGTCGACGCCCTCAACCTTACGGATCAGGTCGACGCCGCCCACCATGTTGCCCCACTGATCGTTGCCGCCGGTCTCGAGCGTGCAGCCGTTGCGGCGGTAGAGCTCGAGGAAGTCGTTGGCCTGGAGCACCTGGTAGGAGAACTCGGTGTAGGAGATGCCCTCGTCCGAGAGCAATACGGCGGGCAACGATGTCGCTTATTGAGCATGGTGCCCCGCGGAAGTACTGCCGATAGTGCGCAGCAGGTCGATAGCGCTCATCTCCTGGGTCCAATCCAGGTTGTTCACCATCGTGGCGGCAGCGGGGCCCTCGAAGTCCAGGAACTTCGAGATCTGCGAATGCAGGCGATCTGCCCACCCCTTGACGACCTCGGTCGACTGAAGCTGACGCTCGCCGCTCTGACGCGGGTCGCCAATCTGACCGGTGGCGCCGCCCACGAGAGCGAGCGGACGGTGGCCGGCGAGCTGCAGGTGACGCATCACGATCAGCTGAACCAGGTGTCCGTGGTGCGGGGAGGCGCCGTCGGGTCATAACCGCAATAAAAGGTGACAGGTCCGGCGGCCAGGTGCTCACGGAGCGCCTCGAGGTCGGTGTGCTGCGCGAGCAGCCCACGCCACTGCAGTTCGTCCAGAATGTCTGTCACGAAAGTTGTCCTTCCTTGCGGATTCGACGGGTCAATACGGTCTTGGTGTATCGGCTTGCGGTACCGGCGTTAGCGCAGCGCCGTGGCCGCCCACTCGCGCGCGTCAGCGAGGCCCGCCTCAGCCTCGGCGATCTGCTCGCGCCGCTCCGGGGCGGTGCCTCCGCGCCCACGGCGTGCGCTCACGGAGCCTTCCACGGTCAGCACAGCGCGAACCTCGGGGGTCAGGGCCGACGGAGGCCTGGGCAAGCTCCTCGTCCGTCAGGTCCGCGAGCTCCACTCCCCTGGCCTCGGCGAGGCGCACGCACGCGCCCGAGATCTCGTGAGCGTCGCGGAACGGAACGCCCCTGTGACGAGCCACTCCAGCGATGTCGGTGGCAAGCGAGAAGCCCTGCGAGACAGCTCCTCGAGACGGTCCGAGATGAATCGTCATCGTGTCGATCATGCCAGCAACAGCCGGGCACAGGGACATCCAGGGTGTCGATCTGATCGAACACCGGCTCCTTGTCTTCCTGGAGATCGCGGTCATAGGCGAGCGGGATGCCCCTGAGGACCGCGAGCAGGCCGGTCAGGTCACCGATGAGGCGGTGAGCCTTGCCGCGGGCCAGCTCCGCAACGTCGGGGTTCTTCTTCTGAGGGCATGATCGACGAACCCGTGGAGTACAGGTCGTCCAGCGTGACGTAGCCGGAATTCCTTCGTGTTCCAGATGACGATTTCCTCCGACAGGCGCGAAATGTCGATGCCGATCTGGGCGCACGACGGCGAACTCTGCGACCACGTCGCGAGCAGCCGTTCCGTCAATCGAGTTTTTCGACGGGTCGGTGAAGCCGAGCAGCCGCGATGCGGCGGGGATCCATGCCGAGGTATTACCGGCGAGCGCGCCGGAACCGTACGGAGAGATGGCTGCGCGCTTGTCCCAGTCGCGCAGGCGCGCGACGTCGCGCAGCAGCGGCCACGTGCGCCATCAGGGTGATGAGCGACGAGCACGGAGCTGCGCGTGCTGCATGTGGGTGCGGCCCGGCATGACTGCGTCGTACAGCGCGCACGGCCTGCCGACGAGCCTGAGCGATGTCAGAACGCGACCTGCCGGGTGACGGGCCTCCTCGCGCAAGTACACGCGAATGAGTGTGGCGATCTGATCATTGCGGGAGCGGCCAGCGCGGAGCTTGCCACCGAGCGTCGCTCCGGCTCGCTCGATGAGCCACGCTCAAGCGCGGTGTGGACATCTTCATCGTCTGGCGCGGGCTACGAACGCGCCGAGCAACTATCAGCGTCCAGGCGCGCCAGAGCATCGTGCATGTCGCGCATTCCTGGTCGGTCAACAGGCCAACACGGTGCAGCTCATCAGCGTGGGCCGCGAGCCCGCGATATCCACGTGGGCCAGACGGAAGTCGAAGTGCGTCGACACGCTCAGCGCAGCCAGTGCCTGCGAAGGCCCTCAGAAAAAGCAGCCACCCACGGGGAGACGTGAGTTTCGGACTGCGACATGGGTTTCCTCCTGGCTCGGTGACAACGATGTTGTTCGTATGTCTTAAGAATATTCGAGATGCTGGCGGGCCGCCGACGGCCACGCAACGGGCACCTCGCCGCGCACCTTCACCACGTCGCGATCATGACGAAGAGCATCAGTTGCGCTTCAAAAAGCAACCGTGATTCGGTGAAGAGACTGAATAAACATGGCGATGATAATGACGGCGGGAATCACGTCCCACAGATTGTCGTCAATGTGGGCAACCGCGACCTTCACAACGCGATACAGCGTCCAGACGATCGCGACGGTGATCATGGCTGCGCCCACGAAGCCGGTCGTCAACGCCGCTTCGACGCACACGTTGTGTGCCTGGTTCGTCGGCGTCCCATCCGGACGGATCACGAGCGATGCAAAAGGTTCCATCCACGTGGGCCACCCAGAACCAGCCCCAGCCGCCGATCGGGTGCTGCGCGACGAGGGGCGCCACCGCGTGCCAGATGACGGAACGCCCGCTCATATCGGGACTACGACCGAAAGCGTCGGCGATCATGTGACGACAGAAGAATGCTGCGATTGCAGTGAGAACACCTATTCCGCAAACCCGCCGACAACGCGCAAGCGCAGGCGTTCCGGAACTCGCGCTGCACGACGAGGCCCGCGATGACCAGGAAGCAGCCAACCGTCGAGAGGCGACCGTCGCAGACTGCGTCAGTAGCAACACCGCGCCGCACAAACCGAGCCATACGAGCGTCTTAAGCGGGGAGCGCTTTGTCTGCATGTATCGCAAAACGAGGCACACCGCCAGAAGCAGTGCGATGAAAGCAAGAGGATTCCTGTTGCCGGGAAAGCCCTGAATCAGCCCACCTTGCCCAGAAGCAAGCCGTCGACCCAGTAATAGGGACGCAGGTAGCAGCCCTCTCCCCACATGATGGGGAGCGAGCAGGGCCTCGGCAAAAAAGCAACGAGCGCCTCGAGAACGAACGAGGAGCCGATAATCCACTGGAAGGCGAGGATCAACGCGCCAACGAGTTCAGTGAGCGGCAGTGCGACAGCCACAGCGATCGACACCAGTGTCAGAGCTATCGATAAGACCGCATATTGCGCGCTTTGTAGAGGGGCCACGGACCACGCACGACAGTGCGCACCACGCGACGAACAAACACGTGGTGGTCGGAAAGCGACGCAGCAACAGCGACCGGCGAGGTCCAGAAAAGCACCACGAACGACACGAAGCAGAATCAGCATCGGCACAGAGAGCCGATGTCCCCGAAAATGCCGCGGATACCCTTGCCAGCAAAGCCGACAAAGAACATCGCGGCAACCGTGCAGCGCATCATGCGCGCGCGCAGGGGCATCATCACGATCGGTCCTCACAGCTTCGCTCACGGCGCTCGCCTCATACGTCATACACGAAACGGTAAGCGAGGCGGGAGCGGCCTCTCGCCGCTCCCGCCTCTTGAAACTCAACTGAGACATTCTCTGTGAGAACGCCCTCAACCAAGCGTTCAGTAACCCATGTTCACGCCGAAACGCACATCACGGGCAGCCGCGAGCTTCGACTGCAGGCCGTAGATGTCGATGAAAGCCGCGCGACGACGACTGGTCGAAAGTATCCGCCGGTCTCGTAGGTCGCAGATTGAAGTCGTAGAGCGAGACTCGGGCGGCGGCCGTTGACGGTCGCGCGTCCACCGTGAGCACCATGCGGATGTCGCCGGAGACGTATTCCTGCGTGTGCTCGATGAACGCGTCCATCGACTTCTGAGCGGCGAGTACCACTGTGCCTCGTACACAAGCTCCCCAGGTCTGCTCCAGCTGACGCTTGTGAGCGGCGCTGCATGCGCTCCAGCGTGACCGACTCGAGGGCCTGGTGCGCCTCGATCAGCGCGACGGCACCCGGGAGCCTCGTAAATCTCGCGGGACTTGATACCGACGAGGTCGGTCCTCGACCATGTCGATACGACCGATGCCCTGAGCGCCGGCGCGGCGGTTCATCTCCTGGATGGCCTCGAGCGGCGTGACGGGACGGCCGTCGATAGCGACCGGGATGCCCTTGTCGAAGGTGATGACGACTTCGTCGGGCAGCGGCGGGTAGGTCGGGTCGTCGGTGTGGTTTGTAAACGTCTTCGTCGTGCGTTCCACAGGGTCTTCGAGGAAAGCCGGTCTCAATGGCACGGCCCCACGTTCTGGTCGATCGAGAAGGGGTTGTGCTTGGTGGTCTCAATCGGCGGGCTGTGCTTCTCGGCGTAGTCGATCGCAACGTCACGCGTCAGAGCGAGGTCACGGACCGGAGAGATGCAGTCCATGTCGGGTGCCATCGAGGTAATCGAGACCTCGAAACGGACCTGGTCATTGCCCTTGCCCGTGCAGCCGTGGGCGACGGTCGTCGCGCCAAACTGCGCGCGGCCTTCACGAGGTGCTTGAGTGATGACGGGACGCGACAGCTGCGCAGACGAGAGGGGCACTTGCCCTCGTACAGAGCGTTGGCGCTGAGAGCGGGCGTACGGTATTCGTTCGCGAACTCGTCGCGAGCGTCGGCCACGTATGCTTCCACGGCACCACAGTCGAGGGCGCGCTGGCGAATGACCTCGAGGTCTTCTCCGCCCTGGCCGACGTCAACGGCGACGGCGACGACCTCACGGCCGGTCTGTTCACCGATCCATCCGATAGCCACAGAGGTGTCGAGGCCGCCTGAATATGCCAGGACGACGCGATCTTTGCTCGACATGTGGGTTCCTTCCAATTGTTGGGTTTGTGGTGCCCGCGTACGCTCGCTGAAACAGGGCCGGGGCTAGTTGTCCGAGTGCGCCAGGTTCAGCGAGCGCGAGAAGGGAGCGTTCGACGTCGGCTGCGCCTCTCACTGCGGCAGATCACGAGAATTGTGTCGTCGCCGGCGATCGTTCCGGCGATTTCTTCGCGCCTCACCGCATCGATCGATGATGCGAGGAGGTTGGCTGCACCCACCTGGGTGCGCAGAACAAGCTGGTTACCCACCTTCACGGAGGTGACAAGGAGAAGCTGGCACCAGCGTGCCAGACGGACATTGGCAGCTTCAGCGTCATGGGTAAGACCGCCGTCGTGGTCGGGCACCGTGTAGATAAGCGCACCGGATACATCGCGGATCTTCGTCGCGCGCAGGTCCATCAGATCACGCGACAGTGTCGTCTGGGTGACATCAATCCCCCGCTCGGCCAGGCGAGCGCGCAGTCCTTCCTGGCTACCGATCGACTCGGACGCCAGAAGATCACGGATCATCTCATGCCGCGCACTCTTCGTGCTCGGAAACGCGGGTGTTGCACTCATGTGCATGATTATACACAGATGTGCATATAAATAAGCAAGCGGGCGAGGGATGTCCCTCACCCGCTTGCTCTCACAACTCTCAGGCCTTCAACGCAGCCACGATGCCGTCGGCCCACGCCTCGATCGCTTCCCAGTCGCGGAAGTCGCCCTCCACAACGCCAGCCAGACGCGCGACCGAACGCTCACGCAGCGACAAAAGCTCAGGCTTGTAACGGCCCGGGAAGGTGCGCAGCTCGCGGCGGTTAACGTGGGTGAGCAGCGGGCCGACACGATTACCATCCTGCTCCGAGTGCTTCGGCACGCCATTCATGCCGACGGAGAAGGCCCACACCGGCTTGTCGCGCAGATCATCCTTGAAGCGCTCCATGAAGTCGTGCGCCTCGGGCATCCACTGGAGAATGTAGACAGCAGAGTCGACGACCACGGCGTCGTAAGGTTCAACCGTGGTCACGTCAGCAGGCGCGACGCGATCGACGGTAAAACCCGCCGCTTCGAGGCGCTTAGCGATGGCGTCGGCGACCTCATCCGTCGCCCCGTGCTTTGATGATGCAGTAACAAGGATGTGCATGTATACATCGTAAAGCGAAGACCGGTCGAATCGATGGGCACAACGCCCCAAATGAGTGGGGTGCCACACCGCCGATTCGACCGGCCTGTCGCTTCGTGGGCCTTATGCGCGCAACGACGCCCCCAGGACCTTCGATGCCTTCGCGACAACCTGCTCGCGCACCTGCGAGGATTCCTTCGCGGTCAGCGTGTGGTCAGCCGCGCGCAGACGCAACGCAAAGGCGAGAGAACGGTAGCCCTCGGGCACCTGATCGCCTTCGTAGATGTCGAAGAGCGTTACCGATTCGGCTAGCTGCCCCGCACCCTGGCGCACAATCTGCTCGACGCGCGACGCGGGAATATCGGAGGGCACAACGAGAGCGATGTCCTCCTTGGCCAGCGGGAACGTTGAGACACCCTTGACCTGGATGGGCTGCTCGCTCATCTGAGAGATCAGCGCATCCATGTCGATCTCGAATGCGGATGAACGAGACGGCAGGCCGAAGGCGCGGCACGCAGCGGGCGACAGCTCGCCGGCAAGAGCCACATCAATGAGGTCACGGCCAGCGCGCACGAAGACGCGCGCGACACGGCCGGGGTGGAACGGAGCAACCGCAGCGGGATCCGTCGCCGGAGCAGGCATCGGAGCACCCTTGTGCGCGGGCACCTCATCCATCCAGGCACGAGTCACCTCCACACGAACCCCGAGTCCCGAGGCCACACGACGCACGTACTCGAGGGCGTCGGCCCAGTCGTAAGCGCGTGCATTCGCCAGGACACCGGCCGGAACAGCCTGGCCGGTCAGAACACCGCCAATGTGCCACGGCTGCGCAGGAATACCAGCCTCAAGCGCTGCGATCACCTCGTCGGAGGGACGTTCCTCGGCGCTTGGCAGATCCGCCGGCACAGTACCCGCGGGACGGGCAACCTTGGCGACCTCGAAGATCGCGACGTCCGCGTTGGAGCGCGACACGTTACGGTAAGCGACGTCGAGGAGGGTATCAAGCACCGTGGTGCGCAGCCAGGGGGCGTCATCCGCCATCGGGTTGCGCAGGCGCAGGGCCTCGCGACGCGGATCGTCGGCGGGGATACCCTGACGGTCCCAGGTGTCGGACACGAACGGGTAGGACTCGACCTCGACCAGTCCCCCATCAGCCAGCGCAGCGGCGCCCAGACGACGAGCCTTCTGCGCGGTCGTCAGGCCATGGCCAGCCGGTGCGGTCGGCATCACCACGGGAATGTTGTCGTAGCCGTCGAGACGCGCGACTTCCTCGACCAGATCAGCCGGGAGTGTGAGGTCGGGACGCCACGAGGGAGCCGTCACCGTAAACGCGCCATTGTCGGGGCCTTCGACGACGCAACCGACCGTGCGCAACAGCTCGGCGATGCGCTCGGGGCTGTGGGCCACGCCCGTCAGGCGCTCCACCTCGCCGACGGGCAGCGAGATAACGACAGCCTCACCGCGCTGATCCACGTCCGTGACGCCCGCATCGACCGTGCCGCCGCCGTACTCGACGAGGGCTCAACGGCACGCTGGGCAGCCACCGCGGGAAAGCTGCGGGTCCGTGCCGCGCTCAAAGCGCTTCGCGGCCTCCGAGTGCAGCTTGTGCCTGCGCGAGCTACGGGCGACCGACACAGAATCGAAGTGAGCGGCCTCGAACAGCACGTCGGTCGTCCCCTCTGCGACCTCGGAGTAGGCTCCGCCCATGACACCGGCAATGCCGATGATGCGCGAGCCCTTCGCCCTCGGGAGAGTCGGTGATGAGCAGATCCTGCGGGGTCGAGCTCACGCTTTTCCTCGTCCAGGGGTCACAGGCGTCTCGCCGCGCAGCGCAGCGGCGCGACGATCAGGGGCGGCCAGGTCGCCCAGATCGTGGCGTGCATCGGCTGACCGAGGTCAAGCATGACGTAGTTCGTGATGTCGACGGCCAGAGACAGCGAGCGCATGCCCGCGGCCTCGAGACGCTCGACCATCCAGCGGGGAGTCGGAGCGTTGGGGTTCGTGCCACGCACGATACGCGCAACGAAACGGTCCACACCAACGCGACCGCGGATCGGAGCGTCGTCGGAGAAGACGACCGGGGAAACCGTCGGAGTTCGCCGTCGGCGGCTCGGCTGCGATCACGCCGGGCAGGCCGGGGTCACGGAAGGGAGCGCCCGTTGAGTGCGAGTACTCGCGAGCGATACCACGCATCGAGAAGCAGTAGCCGCGGTCCGGAGTCACGTTGATCTCGAGGACCTCTTCGCCCAGCCCCAGCCAGGAGACAATGTCCGTACCAACAGCAGGAATCTCACGGTCCGGGAAGTACTTCGGCAGCACGATAATGCCGTCGTGGTCCTCCCCCAGTCCGAGTTCGCGCGCGGAGCAGATCATGCCGTCAGAGACGTGACCGTAGGTCTTGCGCGCGGCGATCTGGAAGTCGCCGGGCAGGATCGCGCCCGGCAGGGACACGACAACGAGGTCATCGACGTCGAAGTTGTGCGCACCGCAGATGATGCCGCGGCTCGGCAGATCCGAGGGCTCCTTTCCGGTGCCAGGGGCGTCGTTGTGCTCACCGACATCTACGCGGCAGTAGTTCACGATCTTGCCGTTCGAGGCGGTCTCCTCCACGCGGGTGAGGACGCGACCCACCACGAGCGGGCCGGTGACTCGCGCCGGGTGAATCTCTTCCTCTTCAAGGCCGACCTTCACGAGGGCGGCGGCAAGCGCCTCGGCGTCCGTGCCCTCGGGAACGTCAACGTGGTCGGACAGCCAGCTCAGCGGAACCATAGGCATGTCAGTTACCCCTTCCATTCACTCCGAACTGCTGGGAGAAACGAACGTCTCCCTCAACGATGTCATGCATGTCGGCGATGCCGTGACGCAGCATCAGCGTGCGCTCGATACCCATGCCGAACGCGAAAGCCCGAGTAGACCTCGGGGTCGATGCCGTTGGCGCGCAGCACGTTCGCTGACCATGCCGCAGCCGCCCCACTCGATCCAGCCGGGGCCGCCCTTCTTCTGGGGAAACCACAGGTCCATCTCGGCGCTGGGCTCGGTGAACGGGAAGTACGAGGGACGCAGACGGGTCTTCGCCTCGGGGCCGAACATGGCCTTGGCAAAGTGGTCGAGAACGCCCTTCAGGTGAGCCATCGTCAGGCCCTTATCGACGGCGAGGCCCTCCACCTGGTGGAACACCGGCGTGTGGGTCGCGTCGAGCGCATCGGAGCGGAAGACCTTGCCGGGGCAGGCAACGTAGAGCGGCACGCCGCGCGACAGCATCGCGTGCGACTGAACCGGAGAGGTGTGAGTGCGCATCACCAGGTGCGCGCCGTCCTCGGTCTCGGCGCCGACGCTCCGGCCGTCGATGTAGAGCGTGTCCTGCATCTGGCGCGCGGGGTGATCGATGTCGAAGTTCAGGGAGTCAAAGTTGAACCACTCGTGCTCGATCTCCGGCCCCTCGGCGATATCCCAGCCCATCGCCACGAAGAAGTCGGCAACCTCTTCCATCAGGGTCTCGAGGGGATGGCGAGCACCCGCCGCGCGACGCGCAGTCGGCAGCGTCACGTCCACGGATTCCTCAACGAGCATACGAGCCTCATGCTCAGCGGCGAGGACGGCCTTGCGCGCCTCGAGCGCTTCGGTCAGCAGCTTACGCGCCTGGCCGAGATTCTTACCGGCGAGACCGCGCTGCGCTGGTTCAAGCGAGCCGATTGTTCGATTCGCCGTGACAAGGGGTGCCTGATCACCGAGGATCGCAGCTCGGACGGCCTTGAGAGCATCGAGCGAATCCGCGGCTTCGATATCGGCGAGGCCAGCCTCGCGAACGGCGTTGACGGCTGCCTCGTCAAGAGGATCAAGGTCAGGGGCATTGCCAGCCATGTCCTGCTTCCTTCTTCTTTCCATCTGGGGTCATTCCTGCGCGCATCACGCGCACCGCCCACTATCCTACCCGTTCGCCTATCCTCACAGCTCACCGGATCCACGGGCGCGCTACCCTGTAAGACGTGAATGCGCTCTCGCGCTCCAACAGCTCACCGAAGGATTTCCGTGTCCCACATTACGCATCCGGCGGGCGGGGCCCCGGCCTCGTCGCAGACGCCAACCCTCTTTTTCCGCTCAGCGCGTGCGCATCCAGCACATCGCGCGCGCGAAAGGCCGAGGGCATTCCCCTCACGATGCTCACCGCCTACGACGCTCTCACCGCTCCCATTCTCGAGGCTGCGGGCGTGGATATGCTGCTCGTCGGTGATTCGCTCGGCAACGTGCTTCTTGGCCACAGCTCGACGCTGCCCGTCACTCTGGAGGACATGGAGCGCGCCACCGCCGCCGTTGCTCGTTCGACCTCGCGCGCCATGATCGTGGCGGATCTGCCTTTTGGCACGTACGAGGACACGGTTGAGCACGCTTTTGCCTCCGCAACGCGCCTCGTGAAGGCCGGGACGCACGCGGTGAAGCTTGAGGGCGGGCAGAGCCGCGCCCATATCATTGCGGGCCTCGTCTCGGCAGGCATCCCCGTATGTGCCCACCTGGGCTACACGCCCCAGTCCGAAAACACCCTGGGTGGCCCCCGCATGCAGGGCCGTGGAGCCGGCGCCGATGCGCTTCGCCGAGACGCCGAGGCCGTCGAGAAGGCCGGCGCCTTCGCCGTCGTCTTCGAGATGGTTCCCGCGTCGATTGCCACCGAACTGACCCAGAGCCTGAGCATTCCGACCATCGGTATCGGCGCAGGTCCGAACACGGACGGCCAGGTGCTCGTCTGGTCCGATATGGCTGGCTACTCCGACTGGACGCCGTCGTTCGTTCGCAAGTTCGGCCAGCTCGGAGCAGCCCTGCGCGAGGCCGCATCCGAGTACGTGGAGGCCGTGCGCGAGCGCTCCTTCCCGGGACCCGACAACTACAAGAACGACTGACGCCACCCGATCGCAGGAGGAACACCCCATGGAAGCATCCGCACTCGCTCGCCGCGCCCCGCTGGGCACTCTGAAGCCGGGACGCGTCTCACCGATGCGCGCGGTTCCCGAGCACATCGAGCGCCCCGAATACATGTTCCACGACGGCCCCGAGCGCGTCACCGCCTCGGAGATCAAGAGCCCCGAGACCATCGCGAAGATCCGCGAGGCCGGTCGTATCGCCGCTGGGGCCATCGAGGCCGTCGGCGCAGCCATCGCCCCTGGCGTCACCACCGAGGAACTCGACCGCATCGGCCACGAGTTCCTCATCGCGCACGACGCCTACCCTTCGTGCCTGGGCTACATGGGCTTCCCCAAGTCCATCTGCACCTCCATTAACGAGGTCATCTGCCACGGCATTCCGGATGACCGTCCACTCGAAGACGGCGACATCATCAACATCGACATCACCGCTTACAAGGACGGCGTCCACGGCGACACCTGCGCGATGTTCGAGGTCGGCGCTGTCGACGAAGAATCCCATCTGCTCATCGAGCGCACGAAGAACGCGATGATGCGCGGCATCAAGGCCGTCGGCCCGGGCCGCGAAATCAACGTCATCGGTCGCGTCATTGAGGCCTCACGCGAAGCGTTTCGACTACGGCGTGGTGCGCGACTACACCGGACACGGCGTCGGCGAGGCCTTCCACTCCGGCCTGATCATCCCCCACTACGACGCTGCCCCGGCCTACGACACGGTCATGGAACCCGGCATGGTCTTCACAATCGAGCCGATGCTCACCCTCGGCACGATCGAGTGGGAGCAGTGGGATGACGACTGGACGATCGTCACCGCCGATCGTTCCCGCACGGCTCAGTTCGAGCACACGATCGTCGTCACAGAAGATGGGGCTGAGATTCTCACGCTTCCGTGACGCCTGATTCCTAGAGGCCCGCCTTTGACTCTCACAGTCTGGGGCGGGGTTCGCTATTAGTCGTGACATCCCATACAATTCGGGTACGACGGGTTTCAGGGGCCCACGGACAACAGGATTTCATTACCCGAGGAGGGGTCATGGCTCAGGGTCGCATGCGGCATCGATATCGGCGGATCGGGCGTCAAGGGCGCGCTCGTTGATCTGGAAACCGGCGAGTACGTCGGCGATCAGGTTCGAATTCCCACCCCCACCCCCGCGACGCCCGATGCTGTCGCAGCGGTGTGCCGCGAGGTCATCGATCAGCTTGACGTCAAGATCGGCGTTCCGATCGGCGTGACCTTCCCCGCCCCCGTCTTTGACGGCGTCATCCCCTACATGGCGAATCTCGACCAGTCGTGGGTCAACGTCAACGTCGACGTGCTGATGGAGCGCTACCTCGGCCGCGCCGTCGTTGCACTGAACGACGCAGACGCGGCGGGCATTGCCGAGGTCGCCTACGGCGCAGCCAAGGGCCGCGACGGCGTCATCGTGTTCACCACCCAGGGCACCGGTATCGGCTCAGCAATCATCGTTAACGGTACGCTCCTGACCAACACCGAGCTCGGCCACCTCGAGATCGACGGCACCGACGCGGAGAAGAACGCTTCCTCGGGCCAGAAGACCCTCCAGGGCCTGAACTGGGAGCAGTGGGCACAGCGCCTCCAGCGCTACTACAGCCACGTCGAGTTCCTGCTCAACCCTCGACCTCTTCGTGGTCGGCGGCGGCGTGTCTGAGAACCACGAGAAGTTCATGCCGCTCCTGGATCTCAAGACCCCGATGATCCCTGCGAAGCTGCTCAACACCGCCGGTATCGTCGGCGCCGCCTACTACGCGGCGCAGCGCAGCGCCTGAACGCTGGCACCCGAACACACAGAAGGACCCCGACGCGCGTCAGGGGTCCTTCTGGCATCTGTCGGCCTGTACGCCGGGTTCTGTCGCGCACGCCGTTACCGGTCGTGCGGTGGCGACCATCTATCTAGGACCGTCGTTACCGACGGCCTCCAGCGACCTACCCGCAGGCATTGGACGGGCCGCCCTGCCTGCTGCTCGGTCTTGCTCCGGGTGGGGTTTACCTAGCCGACGCAGTCACCTGCGCCACTGGTGAGCTCTTACCTCACCTTTTCACCCTTACCGCCGCATACGCGTCGGCGGTTTGTTTCTGTGGCACTGTCCCGCGGGTTACCCTGGGTGGCTGTTAGCCACCACCCTGCCCTGTGGAGCCCGGACGTTCCTCGAGCGTTTCCGCGCGCGGCCGCCCGGCCGGCAGATCCGCATCGATCATAGCGCGCGTGGTACCACCCCCGCGATAGGGTGGTCACCATGCTGATCTGGTTGCCCCCGTCGGAGGGAAAGAACGCGCCTTCGCAGGGTCCGTCTTTGGACCTCAACGCACTGTCCCGCGCAAGCCTTGCGACAAGCCGTCGCACCGTATGCGACGCGCTCGCGGCTCTCGGAGACGGCCCCGAAGCAGCAGCCGTCCTGAAGGTCGGCGCCAGGATCAACCTGTCCGTTAACACCGCGCTCGATTCCGCCCCCTGCGCCCCAGCCTCGTCGCTATTCACCGGAGTGCTGTACGAGGCGATCGAGGAGTGCGCGCCAAGCGCCTGGTCGCGTGCAGGTGCGGCGCACGTGTCGATCTTCTCCGGGCTCTTTGGCGTCCTCTCCCCGAGCGACGTCATTCCGGACCACCGCCTTGCGATGGGCGTGTCCCTGCCCGACCTCGGCGTCCTGTCGACCTGGTGGGCACCGCGACTCGATGAGTCCCTGTCCCCCGAGGCATCGGAGCGTATCATCGTCGACGGCCGATCCGGACCCTATCGCGCCGCGTGCAAAGCACCGTGGGCGCGCGTCTGGGAGCTGCGCGTCGAGCGCGAGACGGACGGCAAGCGCTCGGTCATCTCACACGATGCGAAGCGCTGGCGCGGCGCCATCACCGGCCTGCTGCTGGCGTCTGACGGCTATCTGGCCGAAGAAACCTCGGCAGCGGAGAAGGCCCTGGAGGAGGCCGCGTACTCGCTGTCACTCGGTGACGCGAAAGGACACGAACACCGCGTGACTGACGTGGAATATGGCGCCGAAAAGCAGACGAAAAATGGCGGATCAACACGCACAGTAACGTTGGTCACGCACTGATAGGTAGGCTATCCTTTATCCGGAACCTGCAGGGTGCAGGACCGGCCGACGCATCGGCCATCAAGCGGAAACCATAGGCATGATCAACGAGGACTACCTGGCCAATATTCGCCCCACCCACCGTCAGCTTCAGTGGCAGAGGATGGAGATGTACGCGTTCATCCACTTCGGCATGAACACGATGACGGACCGCGAGTGGGGCGAGGGCCACGAGGATCCCGCCCTGTTCAATCCGGGCAACGTCGATGTCGATCAGTGGATGCGCGCCCTCGTCAGCGCCGGCATGACCGGCGTGATCCTCACGTGCAAGCACCACGACGGATTCTGCCTGTGGCCGTCGGCCTACACGAAGCACTCCGTGGAATCGTCGCCGTGGAAGGACGGGCGCGGCGACCTCGTGCGCGAGGTGTCCGAGGCGGCCGCCCGTCACGGCCTCAAGTTCGGCGTTTACCTGTCCCCCTGGGACATGACAGAGCCGACCTACGGCCAGGGCGAGGCCTACAACGACTTCTACATCAACCAGCTTATCGAGCTGCTCACCCACTACGGCCCGGTCTTCTCCGTGTGGCTGGACGGCGCGTGCGGCGAGGGGCCCAACGGCAAGGTGCAGGTCTACGACTGGCAGCGCATCTACGACACGGTTCGCGCGCTGGCACCCGAGGCCGTCATCTCCGTGTGCGGCCCGGATGTGCGCTGGTGCGGCAACGAGGCTGGCTCCGTTCGAGCTAACGAGTGGTCGGTCGTTCCCGGCTTCTCTGCGCGAGGCCGAGCGCACCGCCGAGAAGTCTCAGAAGGCCGACGACGGCGAGTTTTCCCGTCAGGTGGCTTCCGGCGACGAAGATCTGGGCTCGCGCGAGGCGTTGGCCGACTATTCCGGCCCTCTTGCCTGGTACCCCGCCGAGGTCAATACTTCCACGCGTAAGGGCTGGTTCCACCACGACGTTGAGGACTCCCAGGTGCGCACCGTCGACGAGCTGTTCTCGATCTGGAAGGGCTCGGTCGGCGGCAATGCCACCTTCCTCCTGAACGTTCCCCCGAACCGCGACGGCCTCCTCGCAGACGCCGACGTCGACGTCCTGGCACGCCTCGGCGAGAAGATCACGGACTTCAGTTCGCGTCGCATCGAGGCGTCCCGCGAGGACGACGGCGACGTCGTGACCCTGAGCTTTAACGCACCGCACGCGCTTGGCGCGATCGTCCTCGAGGAGGACATCTCCCAGGGACAGCGCATCGACGAGGCCGTGGTGACCGCGCGTGTCGACGGCGACGGTGAGCAGGAGATCGCTCGCGTGCACTGCGTGGGCTACCGCCGCATCGTCACCCTGGAAAAGCCCGTCACCGCCACCCGGGTGCGGGTGACGGTCACGAAGACCAGGCAGGGCTTCTACCTGGCGGACGCCTACGTTATCGAGGCCTGAGCCTCAGCGCGGCGTGTTCGCCGCCGTGCGCACGACGATCTGTGCCGTGTCCTCGGTCAGGTAGAGCTCGTCGGCGGGCGTCAGGCGAATGCGCTCGAGTTCCATCGGGCTCAGGTCGGCGGCGACGCCGATGCCGTAGCCATCGCGGACCTCGATAACGGCGAGAGCGCCGTTGCGGCGGCGCGCGTCCTCGTACTCCTCGAGAAGGTCCGCGGGCAGACGACCGGCGAGTTCACGACGTGTAGCGATGACGCGACGCAGTTCCTCATCGGAATCGGCGACGTCGGCCTCGAACTGGGCCTTGAGCGCCTCGATGTCGGCGGCGATGGCCTGAGCCTCGGCCTTCATCTGTTCCTGGGCCGCACGGGCAGCCTCAACGCGCTCCTCGGCCTCCACCTGATCGTCCTCGAGCTTGGCCAGGCGGCGGTCCATCTGAGCGATCTCGTGTTCCATGGCCGAGATATCGCGCAGGGGCACCTGGTTGTTGTCGATACGGCTCTGCTGGCGCTTCCGACGCTCCAGTGACCTTCGCGATCTCATCCTCAATGCGGGTCACCTCGCGCATCGTGTCCGCGATGACGGCACTCTGGCTGATCGCGGCGCGCTGCAGGGTCAGCAACGCGGCTCAGCGAACTCGCGAACCGTCGCGTGCGCGGGTGAGAATCGCGCTTGTGGCGCAGCGCCGACTCTTCTGGTCGAGCTTCTGGAGCTCGAGAAGCTCTGAGCTGGTCGGTGTGCGATGCTTTCACGCTAGTTCTCCCTGGGTGACTCTGGTGGCTGGTCCATGGCTCGGTGACACCGTAGAGACTTCCACGCGAAGTTCCACATCGGCGCGCGTGCGGCCTCGCAGCTTTCGTGCGAGCACCGGGGAGCCACGGGGACTCCGTCGCCCAGTGGGATCCGCGACAGCAGCGCGGGAGCGCCGCCCTCGAGGTGCTCGGACGCGGGGTGATGACGCAGGTCCGCCGTGAGGTACACGTCAACTCCAGCGGCACGCGCCGCCTCGAGCGCGCTATCCCCCGCGCCGCCCAGAACGGCAACACGCTGCACCGTGGCGTTCTCGTCGCCGCCCGACAAAGAGACCGGAGGGCCCGCAGGCAGCACGGATGCGACGTGGTCTGCGAAGGCGCTGAGCGTGGTCTCGTCGACGGTGCCGACGCGCCCCAGGCCGATCTCGTGTCCCTCGGCGTCGGTGCCACACGGCTCCAGCGGCGTGGTATCGCGCAGGCCGATCAGATCAGCGAGCGCCGTCGCGACGCCGTCGCAGGCGACATCCGCGTTGGTGTGCGCATTGAACAGGGCGATACCGGAGCGGATCAGAGTCGTGACGACGCCGCCCTTCGGGTCGGTCACGGGCAGGAAGGATGCGCCGCGCAGGAGAAGGGGGTGATGCGTGATGACCATGTCGAAAGACTGCCCGTCACCGGAGGGACCGGCGACGGCCTGGTCCGCGATGGCCGCGGTGGGATCGAGGGCCAGGAGGATCGATCGCACGTGCGCGGCAGGGTCTCCAACGATAAGGCCAACGCGATCCCAGGACTGCGCCGTAGCCGCCGGGTACCACGACTCCATGAGCGCCATGACGTCACCAACGGTCCAGGTGGAGGCGCACGACTCGGACATATTCTGATGAGACGAAGACTGCATGCGTCAAGCATACCGGACCCCCATCTAGCAAGGGACCCTGCCCGCGACTATGATCACAACGTGCAGATTTTGAGCCTACTCGACCAGGGGTTGGTCGATTACACGCAGGTTGACGCGCTTCAGCGCTCCCTGCACGAGGAGGTCCTCGCCGGCGGCGAGGACACACTCATCGTTTCTCAATTTACGCCCACGTGGACGGCGGGCCGCCACACGAAGCCTGAGGACGTTCCCTCCACGACGGTTCCCGTGATTCGCACCGACCGCGCTGGTTCCGCGACGTGGCACGGCCCCGGACAGGTCGTCGTCTACCCCGTCGTTCGCCTGCGCGAACCCGTCGACCTCGTGCAGTGGATCCGCGCCGTCGAGGCCTCGGTGATCGACACCGTGCGGGAGGTCTGGGACCTGCCCGTCCACCGCGTCGAGGGCCGCGCGGGCGTGTGGCTCACCGAAGAGGGGCGCCGCGACCGAAAGATCTGTGCGATCGGCCTGAAGGTAGCGCGCGGAGCGACCCTGCACGGCATCGCCCTGAACGTCGATATCGACCCGGCCCACGCTTTCGAGGGCATCATCCCTGCGGCCTCACGGACGCCGACGTGACCTCCCTGTCGTGGGAAGGCATCCACACGACCGTCTCCGACGCCGCATCCGAACTTCTCCCACGCATGGTGGAAGCATCTCCCCGTGCCTGGCGACCTCCCACCTTCCGTTTCCTATACGACGGGGTCAACGCTATAGAGTACCCCTGCCCGATCCCGAAGGACGCAAGCTCCTGCGCATCGAGGTGCGTAACTCGCAAACTCCTGATCGAGAAAGAAGCCTGAGTGGATCCGCACGACCGCCAAGGCTGGCGAGAACTACCAGGACATGCGCTCGCTTTCGCACGCGAAGGGCCTGCACACGGTGTGCGCCGAGGCCGGGCGCCCCAACATCTACGAGTGCTGGCAGGACCGCGAGGCAACCTTCCGCTCGGCGGTGCATCTGTGCGCCGCTGCGACTTTCAAGATATCGCGACGGGCCGTCCCACCGAGTACGACAAGGACGAGCCGCGTCGTATCGCTGAGTCCGTGCGCGACCTCGACCTGCGCTACGTGACGATCACGGGCGTGACCCGAGACGATCTGCCCGACGGCGCAGCGTGGCTCTATGCCGAGACCTGCCGCCTCATCCACGAGCTCAACCCGGGCACGGGCGTGGAGCTCCTCGTGGACGACTTCCGCGGGGCGCCGAGTCGATCGACATGGTCATCCGCAGCGGGCTCGCAGGTCTTCGCGCACAACGCTCGAAACGGTGCCGCGCATCTTCAGAAGATCGCACCGCAGCTTCAACTCACGACCGCTCGCTCGCCATGATCAAGCGCGCGCCCACGACGGCGGCACCGTACGCAAGTCGGAACCTCGTCCTGGGCGCGGGCGAGACGGCGCGCGAGAGGATCAGCGCCGCCCATCGCTGCGCCTGCGCAGTCGGGCTGCGACCTGCTGACCCTCACGCCGTTACGCGTCCCTCTCCCCTGCCACCCGATCGACCGCTGGGTCCACCCGAAGAGTTCGTCGAGGCTGGCCGCCGAGCCACGAGAGCTGGGCTTCATAAGCGGGCGTTCGCGTCGCATCCCTCGTGCGTTCCTCGTACCGCGCGGAGCCTGCTGTAGAGACCAAGGGCATGTGCGTGCCCGTGGCTGAGATCCCGAGCAGCTGCGCCGCATCGAGAACTCCGGGCTCGACGCTGCGGGAGGCTGGCACCGTCCTGGCGCGCACTGAAGGAGCGCTCAGGCGTCACGCGGCGATGGCCGCGAGCCGCGCGGCCTCGTCGTAGTCGACTATTCGCCCGCGCGCAGCTGCTCGCGGCGGCGCCGCCGCCATCCGAACCGGCTGTCCCTGGTGGACGCGGCGACCGGCGAGGAGTGGACCGTGCGCCCGTAGCGGCGAAACACCGTCACGCCCGCCTCGCCGCCGCCTTCGAGCACGCCGGTATCGGCGAGAGCACGCGCTGTCGCCGTCATCGGGGCGAAACTCGCCGCCGTGGCACTATCATCGTCCACGTGGCGGCCTCGTGGCTGCGCGCGGTGACAGTTCCGCTCTCTCCGCGCATGCCCTCAGGCTGCGCTCGCCTCGATGTGCGCAGGTGGGCGTCTCCTGCGTTTCTCGACGAGGCTCTTCCGCCCACGCTTCGACGCTGTCCGTGTAAGAGGTCGCGTCTTTTGCGGATCTGTTTGCGTGGGCGGATCGCGCTGCGCCCATCGAGAAGGTTCCCGCGCACTGCGACCGAGCTCGCAGCCATCTTGTTGTTTACGTCTGGTTCCACTGACACCGCGCCCGTCG
>BNJV01000761.1_pt1 | contig 20340 bp, 30 predicted proteins | sample 8540591 | NCBI WGS metagenome assembly BNJV01 (sample SAMD00202457, study PRJDB9452) | human saliva metagenome | host: Homo sapiens | reverse complement strand
GAGCTCTACTTCCGTTTGAAGTTAGAGAACTACCTCAGTGAGCATTTCCCAGAAATGATGAGTGACAACCCATTTATAACGGCAAGAGCTGACGAAGCATTGACAGCTTACTGCGATGCAGTGACACAGGGTTTCTCGCATCCCGAAGCTGAGACAATGGCAAGTGAAGTATTATACCAAGATTTGCATTTTTCCAAGTACGACACGCTTGTATCTGTCTTAGAGAATGAGTTCGAGAAAGAACTCCCTTCTCCTCTTCCTGAAAGACTAACACCGATACTTTTGAAGAATAAGGCTGTGCAAAGCGTTTTCGATAAGTATGAACTGACGGACGATTTTGGGGCAAGTCCAGAGTATGAGAAACTCTACACCGAACTGACAGGGACAATCATTCTGATCATCGAGGTTAATGGTCTGCCAACCGTCGATAGTGAGAACATGACTTGATGTAACACCATCGGGAGCTTTTGTAGTGTCAAGAGCCAAGATAAACGCTCCGCTCCACACGCCAAGAGTTTGTACAAACACTTGTCTTTGTGTAGCCTGCGCATCTTGTTATTGCTCTTGAAACTATTAAAAGCTCCGATATGAATACAATTATCATGAATCAAGATGTCCACACACCTGCCTTCATCAAGGCAGACGCATCGAACAAAACCGATAATATCAAGCAGCAATCGAATTCGCCCAAGCAAGTCTGCCGCTTCTCTTGGACACACTTCATCGAACTCGCTATCCTGCTTTTCGTCGTTATCGGTGCCATTTGGCTTATCTCGAAGATGGTAACGCCGCAAGTCGTAACTGTCGTGTCAGTCATTGCAGGTTTTCTGATACTACGCTTTATAGTCAGGGTAATTCTAAAAGTGACATTTACGCTGCTGAGCATTCTATTTTGGTTGGCTATTCTCTGTGCCATCCTGCTATGCGTGCTTTGAGAAGCACAGCTCTGTAAAACCTTTCATGCTATTTCATCAGGTGGTTATCTCGCATATTAAGATAGCCACCTTTTCTATTTTCCACTACGAGCGTTGCACTTTCGCTTCTTTTCCTATGCTCCACGATATGCGATGCCAAGGAGACGGATGCTGTTCCCTTTTTATCCGCAAAGGTAGTACGGGGCTTGTGGCTTTCAAAAGGTCTGTGCCGCTTGGTTTGTCTGGAAAATCTCCACACCTACGGGTAGTATTTTCCGCCAAAACCTTGTGCAAGCCCACCCCGCTACCTCTATTTTGCTACAAAAAGGAATCAGCATACTCCGATCTTTGGACGCATAAAAAAAATGTCGCTATGGATAAGCAAAAAGTAAATACAACATCTTCGATGAACAGAAAAGGATATAGCTCCTCCTCTCATTACCGCATTAACCCTACGGCTGAAAAAAGTGAGCAAGTGTTGGCAATTAAGTTTGTACAATGGGACGTACTCCCCTTGGAGAGCCTTTGTAACAGCAAAGTATATCTCCTGCGTGTGAAACTCAATCGTGGCGAATGTATGAGCCGTGAGGAAAAGAATTGGCTATGTGAGGCGGTGAACTCAAACACCTATTTCCGAACAGCCGTTCCACTGCAAGGCTATCGCTTTGACTTCTTTGATGTACTGAAGAAATACCTTATCAATCAGTATGGACAATGGACAGAGTATTACGCACCCGACAGAACAAGCCTAAGAGCCTACCTATATGGACGCATCAATCAAATTGTAGAAATTCCTAAATATTAAAGAACTATGAAAGGAACAGAACATTTTACACGGACAATAGCCGAGTATCTCAATCAGCGTGCTATGACAGACCCCTTGTTTGCCCCTAACTTATTGAAGCCGAACAAGAATATCGAGGAGTGCATCACCTACATTCTTAATGAAGTGCAGAAAAGCGGTTGCAACGGCTTTGATGATGATGAAATCTTCTCTATGGCTGTTCACTACTATGATGAGGACGATATAGAGGTGGGTAAGGCTATTTCTTGCCAAGTTGCCGTCAATCACATTGTAGAACTCACAGAGGAAGAAAAAGCCGAAGCAAGGCAGGAAGCCATTAAGCAATATCAGCGTGAGGAACTTGCCAAGTTACAGAGCCGTAACGCACGAGTGAAAAAGACCGAGAATGTAGCAACCCAAGTACAACCATCACTATTCGATTTTTAAGCCTATGAAACCGAGAAACAAATTTGAAAAGGAGGTTTTGGAACAAAGCAAGCATCTTCGCCCGATAACCAAGACACAAAGTAAGTGGGCATTCCGTGAGTGCATAGACCACTTCGCCTACCGCTTGCCAAAAGGTCGTACCACTTGTATGGATTGTGGGCATAGTTGGGTAATGAACAAACATAGAGAAACTTGCACTTGCCCTCATTGCAGGGCAAAGTTGCAGGTCAAGGAAACTACGAACGTAAGTTGCAGCAGAAGCAGTATTTCACCCTACTTACCACTTGTGGAGAGTTTCAAGTATTACGTATGTTCCTACTTGTTGTGGGTATGGAGAAAGGTTACAAAGCACAGACTTCCATAATAGAGATTGGACAATATTGGTGGAATACGCAGGGACGAAAAGCTGTGGTTGCCATACAGAGGGTATTGGGACACTATGTTGATACCTTTTCCTATTATAGTCCTATGGCGATACGCAACGATAATGAAGCCTATCAGCATATTGCCTACTCACCGATATATCCGAAGTTCAAGGTTACAGACATACTTCGTAGAAATGGTTTTAAGGATAATTTCTATGGCATCGTGCCTACTAAGTTTATTCCTGCATTGCTCACAGACAGCCGAGTGGAAACATTGCTAAAGGCAGGTAGCACAGACCATTTACGCTACTTTCTTAGCAACAAGAAGGCTTTTGAGGAACTATGGCAGTCCTACAAGATTGCAGTCCGTAACGGCTATGAGATAGCAGACATTTCTCTTTGGAATGATTATGTAGATACACTTAGAAGATTAGGTAAGGATATTCATAATCCAAAATATTTATGCCCAACAGACCTTAAAGGCGAACACGACCGCAGACACGAGGAACTTCTCAGGCAGCGTGAAAAGGAGGAGATAGAACAGAAGCAGCAGAAGGCAATGGAAGATGAAAAACGTTTCAAGGAACTCAAATCCAAGTTTTTCGGTATCTGTTTCACGGACGGCACTATCCAAGTCCACGTATTAGAGAGCGTGCAGGAACATTTGGAAGAAGGTGTATCAATGCACCATTGCGTATTTTCTAATGCATATTACCTCAAGGAGGACTCCCTTATCCTTTCGGCTACCATTGAAGGCAAGCGAATAGAAACCATTGAAGTATCATTACGAACTTTGGAAGTGGTACAAAGTCGTGGGGTATGCAACAAGAACACAGAATACCACGAGCAGATAGTAAACCTTGTCAATGCCAATCGAGGTCTTATAAGCCGAAGAATGAAAGCAACAGCATAAAGTATGAACTATTAAATTATCAGAGATATGAAAACAGAGATTGAAAATATCATCTACAACTATGCGGATGAGATACCGCATATTCTCATTAGGGTGATTAATGCGATAACCTTATCCGACAACAAAGAGGAGTTAAGGTCGGCTATCAACAAAATAGCTGAAGAAACAGAACTTGACAAGTTCTTTGCATACGGCTATGGTGCACATCATTTTTGGCTTAAACACTGCAAATTATCCAATGGAGAGCCAAAGGAATACAGATTATTAAAGGTTAAATTTTAGAATTATGAAGAAGAAAGTTTACAGAGTTCGGACGCAATACATCTTCGAAGGAGTGTTTGAAGTGGTTGCGGAGAGTAAGGAAGATGCACGGCAGAAAGTCCTGCAAGATTGTGGGTTGGTTATGGGTGGAAGCATTCACAGCACTTTGCCTGATAATGGAATAAGTTGGGCTTTTAACAAACACCCTAACACACGAATAGACAGAATAACGAAAGTGTAGAAATATCCTGCTGAATAATAGCAAAAGCCACGCAAATTTTCGGTTTGCGTGGCTTCTTTTCTTTCTCTTTGAACGAGTAGGCGACCAAAGAAAAGAAGCAAAAGAAAGTCGCAGGAAATATCTTTTAAAGTCCTTTAATTTTGATAGTCGGCATTATCTATTATTTCAATATCATCTGACAGTACTTTTGTAAATGAATTATCTACAATTAAGAAAATTTTCAGATTTATTGTAGCTGTGTCAGATGCCGCCATATAATGCTTATTCCAATCATTGTCCCAAACCTGAGGTAATTCTTCTTCATCCATGCACATTGCATCTGCCTTAAATAAAAAGACATCAAAAAGTACATTCTACATTGACAGTATACTCAATTACAACTTCATTTTCTGATATTTGTCGTACTTCATCTAATTTAATTTCAGGCTTTTCCTATTTCTACCACAGAGGGATTTTTCAAATTCCTGTCTAAACGGACTATTCTCGTAATCAAATTGTCGATATAATAAAAAATTTATCTAAACGCTGTTCAGTTTCATGAATAATATTAATATCTGCATAGCTACCATGGGATTGAAAAATCATCTTTGATTTTTTTGAAGGATTTTTTTGTTTAGGCTTAGCAAACTTCTTAATGAATACATCAATATCCTCTACAATTTCAACATAATCTTCATTTATACCTAATTTAGCCAAATCTTCTCGCAAATCAGGATGTAGACAACCTTCTAAACAAAAAAATCCTTGTGATTTTTATTTATAAACACTATTTGTGGCATATCGAATAAGTTATTAGGTTTAGTGCATATTGTAAGGAGACTCTCCCATATAAGAGCATCTCGATACCCTTTCCCACTTTCTTGAAAAAGGCCTTTTACGAGCAAGGTCGCGACTTACTAAATCTTTGTGAGAAGTAGAAGGATATGGTATAATATTTATATTTAGACGCCTAATTTGAGCATTAAAAATCGGCATATTCTTCTTTTCTTTTGTGATAACGTCAATTGATTTTTTGAGACAAATTCACTTTTTGTCAGTCAATCTTTCAAAGTCGGAAAAAAACTTTTATCTATTTTTCGTTTTACAATCTTGTATTTTTCGCAATATTTATTGATAGACTCATCTATAACTACTGCAGGAATGTAAATTGTAGCCCCTATAGATTTTGCTGATTCGCATAAATCTTTAATTTTAGCTCCATTCAAATGAAAATCGCTATAAATAATATTTGTATCTAATACTACTTTTCATAAATTATATTTTCTGCAAAGTTACTACTTTTTAACTTAATATTGTTTTATTCTTACTTACTAATTATCTAATATATAAAAGCTGAAGTTCGATAAATTGTCGCTTTTATTAACTCTTTTACGATTTTCCCTTATAACAACAGAAAGGGACAAATTCGCAGTAGATACTCCTATCCTCAGCTCGATCTCTTAATTCCCTTTACAGAAACTTATATTCAACTTAGCAGAGCGTAACAGTTACCCATAAAGAACTACAGATAGAGCAAAGTAGTCGACAAGCCTTACAAACCATAAGCTTCAGGCGGACAAAGAAAGGAGCAAAGAAACCCCAATGAAAAACATCTCGTTACTTTTTGACAGTGAGTTAAAACGGCTCAAAAAGTAACAAAAAGCCATTGTCCCAAATTTCTTTTATAGCAATTATATAAATCTATTTATCACAGTTCTGTCTTCTTCTGGCACATTAGTTATAGAAGGTTTGAAAGTAATTTGGCTTCCATCTATGTCTTCAATATGCTCTCCTAAGACTTCAATATCCTCATAACTCATTCCATAACGTAACATCCAAATATATCGTTCATTATCTGTTCCATATTTAATATACTTTGCCAATTTAAGAGCTCTCTCGTCGTAATTTGACAAATAGTATTTTTTCAATGCTGCATAATACACATCACTCAGCTTAAAGCCTATTAGTTTGTCCAAATAATCATATGTGTCATAAACGATGGAATCGTAATCAACATCTCGTGCAAGAGTCTTCGCATCAAATAAAGGATAACGTTTCAGCATCTTATCAGGAATATCATGAAATCCGACCAAGTAGTTAACAAATATTCTATTTGTATCTTTTCCCTGTTTTTTTCTCTTTGTTCCCGTTCTTTTGTTTTACTTGCATAAGAATATCTATACCAGCAGATATTTTTAAACGTTTTCCCATAAACGCGCCATAACATTATTTTGATAGCAGTCGATAATACATCTCTCTCTGCATCTACCAGACTTCTGCCAAGATACATTTCATACAATACTATGAAATACTCATACAAATCGAGTTTACATTTCAAATCACTACTGATTTCATTTATACCAATAAAAAGTATTATCTGGAAAGACTAAATCTAAAAGCCTGTTTACTATATCATGAACTTCATTACTTTCCAATTTCTGTAGTTCACTATTTGTTAGGTTGTAGTCATCAGAAAATGTGCCACTTAGTATGGCATCTTTAAAAGTGTTATAATCATCATCATGTGTAGTTTCTTTTTCAAGTGCAGAGACGTCATCAAGGATTTCATTCTGAAGCATTATATTTCTAAATTTTGACATCTTAGATGAATTGATTATAACATACCCAAAAATCAAAAATCCAAATCTGTTGTAGAACGACCTGCTCTTCCTATAAGATTCTTAACCGACAATGGCTTACTTCCTTCAAGTCTATCCAAAAAAACACAATATCAAAAAGGCATATTGATGCCTTGTTCCAATGTTGATGTAGCAAAGCACAAACGGCAAAAACCAGACTTTGTGAATTTCTCTATTATAATTCTTGTTTTGTAAAGGAGAGAACCATGGTGAATAACAATACCTCTTCTTAGCAAAGATAACATTTGCGAAAAAAATAATTTTTATTAGCAATAGTATCTCCTCCAGTATATCTTTTTCAGATTATCAAGGTAAATATCAACATCTTCTGTATTCAAATCTGTGCAAAGATTAATGTATTTCTCAAACTTATTGAGAAATGATTTGTTGAGAATGGAGGATTTTGACACATAAAACAAAATGGATTTACCATTACGGATAGCTGCCTCTATAGGATCATCTTCACATAAAACTTTTGTTTTTCCCATTAATTTTTTTTCCACTCCGAAATGATAGAATCTCTCCTCATCCATACACATGAATAGCTGTCCAACATTTTTCTGTTCATACCGAAATGCTTTAGATGTTTCTTCATCAAAATGATTTTTCTTTATCTGGGAGTCTGGATTCGCTACAAATGGATGGGCAAAAACAAATTTCGCCTCTGGAAAAGATTTTTGGCATCGTCTTACTATACTATCAAAAATACAATCCTCGCTTACTTTCCTCATCACTTAATTGTGCCTCATCAAATAAGAAAAGTTCTACATTAAAGTCTTCGTATTTGAATAGTTCTCGGCACCTTTCTGGAGTTACAATAAAGATATTGCGATTTGCTTTTCTTGTATTTATCTTATCAATGAATGTAAGGATATTTACACTCTTGTCAGTAATAGATCTGTTAAGTTTAATATAAAACTCATTTATCAACGCCCTCGACGGAACAATAATCACAACATCGTGTTGAGATTCTTTTTATTAGATTTAAAAAACATACGATTTACCAGTACTTGTTGGCGCAGAGAAACTAAAAACACTTATTATTCGATATATTATGTACTATATTTGCTTGAACAGGTGTGTACAAATGGGCAAATTCTTCCCAAAATACAATCACGGTATAAAAGAAAAAAGACCTTGGATTTAAGAGTATTAGATTCTACCCTTTGTAGAAAGCTCCTATATAGTTGAGTATTGATTTCTTGTATTTCTCAAAAAACGTCTTTCTGGTAAAGAGATAGATATGAAAGGATCTCCATATCAGATATATTTGTTGGTCCGTTAGTATATATCCGATTTAGTACGAACGAGACTATCTCTTCTATGTTCTCTCCGTTTTTTTATTTTATACCTCAATTCCGCAACATTATTCCTTGTGAGGTACTTTTTTTATATTAGTGACATTTTGGGCTTTATCCATTGATTTGGGAATTTTCCGGGTTCTTGGTTCTTGCATAGGCATAAAATCCCCCACCCAAACCAATGGGGAAGTATGATAACTACAAAAGAAATACAGTTTATTCTATGAAGATTTCAGCGTAGTAGGTTTTATTTGTATATAGGTTCAGAACGTTCTGTCTTCCAGTTCGCACCCATTTTGCTGGCACGCTGACAAAAATGTAGGGATAAAAGGCTTTCAGCCTGCTTGTCTTTTTCAACGGCTTGACCTTTTTCGCTGATATGACGGACGAGATAGAGATAGAAGTTCTTCAGCATGGCGGTAACCATCATGAAAAACCATGTTCTCAGCCATAAAGGAAAAAGGGCAGATGTGCCCAGCCGAAATCATTGTTCTGTATGTCGAAGTTCTTTTCGCTTGCTCCACGCTCATTATAAAAATGTAATGATGTCTTTCTCAGTAGATGTCCAGTTATTGGTGAGGATACAGCGGTATGTGTATATTACTCCGAACATATCCGTCTGTTGCTTGCCATCCTTGTCTTTCAAGGGACTACGCTGTACGACAAGCCTGTATGACCTTCCTTCTATTAAGTTGTCCATATTGATGGATGTGACATCGCATTTCTCATAGCCAAGCTCAACGCTCTTCCATTCTTTTAACTGTCGGAAGTTCTCATAGCGACTGCCACAGTTGGTAGCACGTATATAGAACGTGTTGCAGCGCTGCTCTACGGTTTGGATGATTTCCTTTGAGAACGACCCGCAGTCAGCACGGAAACGCTCTATCACCACACCAAGTTCAGAGGTCACACGGTCCATAGTGCGACGGAGCGTATCCTCCTGATGGAATTTTACATTGGTATTCCCATCACGGTTCTCACCTCCGACTATGATTCCCCCAATGGAAGCCCATCCTGGGAAATAACCATGATCCTGCTTGTAAGAATACTTTGCATCGAACTTGTGGGCCGGAATAAACTGGTGGTCAAAGTCCAAGTCAACATGGCTACCCACCTTTATAAGCCCCATCCTCCGTATCATTCGTAAAAAAGTAAGGTATTCAACTTTTTCTGCCGTATTGAAACTATACGACTTGTCGGAGGTCTCGCTCTTATAGACAATATTTTTCTCGGCAAGCTCCTTTAGTCCGCGCCCCACAGTGTCGGCACTGGGTAATAGCGTATTAGGTCTCTGCTTGAACTGTCCAATAAGCGCATTGATGTCCTCAAGGCATTCTCCACCACAAAGGTAGCTGAAGAAGAGAGCCGAAAAATACTTCCATGGCTGAATGCTTTTGCCACTACGTCCACGTTTGCCCAATACTGATTCGGTAAGTTTTTTTCAAAGCCCAACTTTGAGAAAACGTCCATAATGTGATAAATCCCACCGAAAGAAGTGATATTCTCGTTTTTTTAATTGCTACCTTTGTCATGTCAGTTTTTTTGCTTACTTGTTATGTTTGCAGCACCAAGATAGGGTGAAATTTCTGACATATCCAAGTGTTTTGAGAACTTTATTTCTCAGACACTTGGAGTTCTTCTAAAATTTATGCTACGGAATTAAGGTTATATATTAAGTTTTTCCATATCATTCTATTGACAAATATCTACAGCGACTAAAAATGAGTTCTTTATGAGAGGAAAAGATTTTGGTAATTATTGTTGTTTTTGATATTACCGATAAGTCTTTCTGTAGGAGTACTCTTACTTGAAAATGCAGCGATAAATCCTTTGTTTCCATTACATACTTCATCACATGAAGTTTTTTTGGACATAGGTTTTTGTATATCGAGTAAATCTGCGACATCTCTTTGCTCTGTGTGAAATCTATATATTTGCTCCAACGCTCTGCCATAAGCATTCTGCTTTTGCGACATACTTAGCTTCTCCGAATAAAAATTATATCAGACTTATTCATTGAATAGAAATCAAAACCAGGGATTCCCTGATTTTTGCTCCTTAATAAGCTCTCCTAAGGGAATGTCTAAGTAATCTAATTGCTCTACTATTGTGCTTCGAGCAATTTCAGAAATGACATATTCTGCAGAATCTGATGTTAGGGGAATCATCTTCTTCATGAATAATATTAGACGAAATATAATCTATTGTGCTTTGGAATCGGACAGAAAAACGTTTGCTTCAAAAAAACTGTTGTCAAATTTCATAATCCAACTATTATTTGATAATGATTCAAAAACTGACCTCAATGTCAGTTTTATATTCGTTGGTTGTATTCTAAAGAATCTGATATGAGGTTCAACTTCATAATTCTCTATAATTTTATAGCCATGCTCAATTTCATCCATTTTATAAGTTGTTTTCTGCAAATTTACTCATTCATAGTGATAAAGGAGAATAAAAACAGAAAGAAAAACTTGTAAAGCCGATAAAACTTGCAAGGGACTCATTTTTTTGAAATCAGGACATATAAAAACATAACAAACTCAACCTTTCTCCGTTTGACTAACCCACTCAAGACTTTTTCCCTTATATTTGCAGAACGAAACATACTCCCAATAGAAATTTCTGTCTCCAGCTTCTATTTTTCGCAACAGCCTACTCTTGGGGTGCTTTCCATAACCAAGCAATCGTCCTACACCCACATTATAGGCAAGCAAGGTCAGTAGCAGTGCATCCTTACCATACCCTTTGAAGTGTTCAAAGCATTTCCAAAGGTCGGCACGAAGTAGTGAGTCTGCCTGCCGTTCTGTCATATCCGCAGTGAAACGTTCTCCTGGCTGCAACTGATGCCCATATCCAACATACGGATAATTCTTCCAGCCGTGCAGTCCCTCAAAGTATTTCACTACGACAACTGCACGCTCAAAAGGTGAGCAAGTCTGCCAGCCGCACCCTGCGCTGGGCAAGGGTCGGCTGACAGAACAGGCAGAAGACACAAAGTAAAATGAAAGCATTTATCGTTCGCATCAATTACGTTCTTAGTGGCGTGAATATGCTCATAAACAAATTGAAATTCCTCTGCGAAAAGGGATTGATTGCCAAGAAACAATACTCAGAAGTGCCTCCACGTGTGGAGTATTCACTTACACCATTGGGCAAGAAAGTGCTGCATATTATCGATAAAATTGCCAGATTCGGAATGAAAAATCTGTGTATCATATTCTAATGGCACTCTCTGCTATATGCATGCCATGCGGAAACAGGTCATTTACCTTCGCCAAGTACTTCTTTTAATGCATTCATTCCGTTGATGGCGGATGGGAAACCCGAATAAACAGTCATCAAAAGCATAATTTCCTTGATGCTTTCTTCGGAAAGTCCGACATTCAAGCCTGCTCTGATATGAAACTTCAACTGAGGTAGGGCATTGCCCAAGGCTGTTAACGCTGCAATGGTGCCTATTTGACGATATTTTCTATCCAAATTTTCTCTTGAGAAAATATCTCCATATCCGTATTCGAGTATGAACTGTGTCAATTCAGGAGCAAAACCATCGTAAGTGCTTTGCAGTTGCTCCACCATTCCTGGAGCTATCGCCGACAATTGCTGTTTTCCTAACTGCAATCGGTCTTGGGCGTTTTTTCTTTCTTCAAAACCCTCATTGTCAGAAACACCATGCTGGTTTCGTTCCTGCAAGACTTCTTTTAATGCATTCATCCCGTTGATGGCTGAAGGGAATCCGGCATAAACAGACATTTGTAAAACAACCTCTTTCAGCTCATCGACAGAGTTTCCTGTATTGAGCGCTCCGTTGAGATGAACCTTCAGTTGCGGTCGGGCATTGCCCAAGGCTGTAAGTGCAGCGACTACCGCAATTTCTTTCGATTTCAAATCCAATCCGTCACGAGAATAAATATCTCCAAACGAATACTCTATAATGAATCTTCCCAAATCGGGAGAAATCTCTTTGAGACTTTCAATTACTTTCTTGCCAGCCTCATCATCAATTTCTTTAAGCTTTTCCCAGCCTCTATTAAAACGTTCTGACTCCATATTTCTTTCTTTTATTTGTGCTGTTGCACATACTGAAATAAATAAAAGACAAAATACCAATTATCGGTTTTCACTTTTTTTGGAGCAAAGATAATTCGGCAAGAATGCATTCGGATAGGATTTTTTTCTCCTTTATTTGGGTGCTTTTTAAGACTTTTTTTAGATATTTCTTTTGGAAAGCAGTCGGTGAGAAAGATGTTTTTCTGTCGGAATAATTTTTTTGCAAAAATAAGAGTTGTCTTCAAATCCTAATTTAAAAAGCGATTTCATTGATGTTCAGAGAGGTGTATAACAATAATCTTTTTGGCTTCGGTTATTTTCATATCCAACTGCAACTGCTTAGCTGAAAGCCCCGTTTGCACTTTTGCATAATTCACTGAGTGTCTCAGGAGTTGTTTTCAATCGTTCGGCATAGGCTGTTATGGGTAGATCCGTATGGATATTTTCCATAAGTAGTTTTTTTGTACTTAAAAAAATCAAGGTGTCCTGACTCCTATAAATAGTTCTCCTTTCTTAAGCAAAAGAAATAAAAATAGGAAATGGCTATCTCCTGCTTTTTGCTTATCCTCTTCCACAAGCATTTTCTTCAAAAACAGTCTCCACAAAAGAGATTTCCTCTTTGTCAATATCCTGATAGGGAGTAGAAAAAAATCAATATTATACTGTTGAGCAAAAGAAGTTTCCATCAAGATGAAATAACCTTGTGTCTCAGCAGAATATTCCCAGTTATGAATTTGTCGAGGATTTATGGTAAAAAAATTCGCTGAGGGCAAATTTCGTATTCTTCAAAAATCAATAACATTAAGTCCTTTTTCCTTGAGTAAACCAAACGATTGAATAAAAAAATTGTGTCTGTGCGGCCATTCAATATCTGGGTCTGGTGTCTCTTCAAAAATGCCGATATAATGCTGTACTGGTTCGATACTATCTAATATGTCACTAATTTTATAGATTTTCACTTGAGTTACTATTGCGATATATAATTCTATGTTGTTTTCATTTCCGCAAAGTTACTCATTCATAGTGAGAAAAGTCGAATAAAACCAGCAGGAAAAACGCTTCTTGCGAAGCATAAAACGTCGCAAGAGGCGTCTTTGATAATCAAGGTAAATAAAACAGAGCATATTCCACCTGTCTGCGTTTAACTAATCCACTCAAAACTTTTCTCTTGTATCGGCAAAAGGAAACGTACTCCCGATAAATATTTCTATCTCCAGACTCTATCTTTCGCAGTAACCTACTCTTGGGTGTGCTTTCCATAACCAAGCAGTCGCCCCACGCCCACATTATAGGCAAGTAGGCTGAGCAGCAGCGCATCCTTACCATACCCCTTGAAGTGTTCAAAGCATTTCCAAAGGTCAGCACGGAGCAGGGAGTCCGCTTGCCGTTCTGTCATATCCGCTGTGAAATGCTCTCCTGGTTGCAGCTGATGCCCATAGCCAACATACGGATAATTCTTCCAGCCGTGCATGCCCTCAAAGTATTTTACTACAACTACTGCACGCTCAAAAGGTGGCAAGTCTGCCAGCCGCACCCTGCGCTGGGCAAGGGTCGGCTGACAGAACAGGCAGAATACACAAAGTAAAATGAAAGAATTTATCGTTCGCATCCATTATATTCTTAGTGGCGAGAAGATGCAGGCTTATCCTTGCCCTCTTCCCGCTCGTTGTTAAAACTAAAGGTCAGCTGCTGAACCCTGCCGAAAGTTATCCTCCACATATACATCAATCGTCTGGCGGTCAGATGACAGCGAGGTGTAGTACAAGCGGAACACATCTTTTGTCAGCGGATAGCGGTCGTTTAGGCTTGAAAACCAGTACCATTATCATTTCTTAGCAAAGCCTTTGCCGTCAGACTGGAAATAACGTATCGTATAGCGAGTGTCGGCAAACTCACCGCCTCGCTTTGAGCGTGCAGCGTATCTCAGCCGTCTGTCCCCTTATGATGTCCTTCTGAACCGGCATTGTCTCCACCGTAAACGGATAAGACTGCTGAACATCCAAATCCCTATCACAAGCAGATAGGCAAAACACGGCAAGGGTCAGCACGCCCATTACCCAAATCGTATTCAATATCTTCTTCATCTTTTCTTCTACTTAAAAGTTAAACCTTAGTCCCTGCAGAAACAGCCGGACGGAAAACGATGCACGTCCGTTCCAAAGAGGAAACGTCCCTGCGCCTTTACAAGAAAGAGAACCCTGTCCGTGAGGAACACTTCCACCGAGCCATGCACGGCACCGCCATAGACAAAGCGTGAGCGGTCGAGCAGTGTTGCCCCATCGGGCAGCAGCTTTTTGTCCTCATTCAGTTGCTCATAGCCACCCAAAGCGGATATGCCACCATAAAGAAACACGTTCTTACCTCTATCAGAAAGAACAGGGTGCATATAGCCCACCTGCAAGAGTGCATCCTTGAGTTTTACGTTATAACTTCTGTACGGCATATTCTGCTGTTCATACTCTGCCATAACAAAGGTATAATTCTCATGCCCCAAATATCGGGTGAGTGATGCTCCCATGCCGAAAATTGTCAGCTGCAAGAAACTTTTCGCCCTTGATAAGTGGAACACTCCCTACGACCTCTATGCCCCTTTGCTTGGGTATCAGTCGCTGTGCCTGCGATGGCAGACTAAAAGCCATAGCCACCGCTGCACAAACCGATAAAATGATTTTCTTCTTCATAATGTCTACCATTTCAGTTTGAGGTTATCAATCTTCTTTGCCAATTGGAAAAAGCCACACTAATTTGACCCACCCTGGCAAAGTATTTTAGACCCAGTAAAACGATTTATTATTGACCCACTAAATGCCCTGGTCGGGTGGGTCATTTTATTTCGCTATTATTTGGTAATATTCTTTGCTTTTATCTTTCTAAGACTCTCTCCAGTTAGTTCTATTTGATATGAGGTATGCACAATTCTATCTAGTACAGCATCTGCCACGGTAGGGTCGCCTATTGCATCATACCAGTTGTCCACAGGAAGTTGAGAAGATATGATAATCGACTTCCTTTCATGCCTATCTTCTATAATATCAAGTAATATAGGACGCTCTTTTGCATCTACAGGTACAAGGAAGGCATCATCGAGGATTAACAAGCGACATCGCTCTATCTTCTTTAGCTCTGTTTCTAACGTTCCTTTATTCTTGGCAACCTTAAGTGTCCCCAGCAGCTTTGACATGTTAGCATACATCGTTCTAATACCATTTTTTTACAAGCATGATAGCCTATAGCTGTAGCGATAAAACTTTTACCAGTTCCTGATGAACCAGTAATAAATATATTGCGTCCTTGCTTGATAAAATCAAGTGAGAGTATTCTCTCCATTTTGTTTTGGCTAAGGTTGCGATTGATATTATAATCTATTTGCTCAGGATAGGCTTTATATCTAAACCCTGCTGATTTTATGAGTCTTTCAATGGCTGCTGCAGAACGATAGTCCCATTCTCGAGATAAGAGCCAAGATAAAAAAGGCATCTGGTGTCATCGTATCTGCAATTGTAGTTGTTAGACTTTTCTTCAAAGGCAGTTGCCATACCCGTAAGCCTCATTCTATGCATTAAATCAAGAGATAACTGATTCTTATCCATTTCTTGCACAATAGGTGCTGTCTTATTATTATTTAGTTCCATAGTTGTTTACTTTAATTGTTTGCTATTATTGTTATTATTGGATAATTGCTTTGAGAAATAATCCTTGCCTCGTATGTTCTTATGAGTTTTTTTGGTTTATATTCAGGAGATAGCTCCATATTATCTTCATCCATAGATATATAGGAAGCATCATCACCCTTCTGTAGTATATTCTTTATCTCATTATAGCCATAGCGTCGTCCTTCCGAGGCACAGTTACAAGCTGCTACTAGACGAGCCATGCCATACTTCTTCTCCAGCGACATGATACCACGGCAAGAGCGGAAGGCTTTTGGTGGATATTTCATCTGCGTAGCGACTTCCTTGAGATAAAGCAGAAGGATGTTGTCTATTTGCCCTGCCCGTTGATATATTTCCTCCAAATCCTTTTCAAAGCTACCATGATGACCAGGAAGATTATGTGCATCTTTCTGTGAGTAGGTATAGGGAGTATCATCTCGCTGATGGATGGTAACTAACTTTAACCCATAGTAGATTTGAACATTGTCATTATCGTAAATAAGCTCCATACGTTTGCCGATATACTCTGTTGGAACACTATAACTATGCTTTCTTAGCATAACGAAGCTGTTAGCCATGACAGTAGCAGACTTTCTAGACTTCATCTGATAGCGAGCGGTAGGAAGAGGACGAAGAAAATCTTTTTCCATTTCCTCAAATAGTTCTTGACGGGATTCCTTACGCCCACTCAATCTACGGCTGTTAAATGCTTCTAAAGATGTGCGTATAGCAACATTAAGTGATTCTAGATTATGGAAAATTTGCCCTTCAATATCTACATATACCGACCGATACATTAGCTTTACAGCATTCTCAACCAGTGCCTTGTCCTTGGGACGGCGCACCCTAGCTGGATAAACAGCCATGTCATAAAATTCAGCCATAGCAGCGAAGTCGTCATTGATAACAGGCTCATTACGATCACTGCGGATAACGGCTGATTTTAAGTTGTCAGGCACAACAGCCTTGGGTACACCACCAAAGAAATGAAGAGCATTCTCGCAAGCAACGATAAGGTCTTCCTTCTTTTGGGACCACACTGCCTCGCAATAGGTGTAATGACTGCATGGAAGGGTAGCCACAAAAACCTCTACCTTCCGCACCTCACCCGTCTGTTCTTCGACTATTTCTAGTTTATCACCCGCATAATCAATATACATCTGATCGCCAGCAAGGTGCTCTACATGTCCTACGGCTTGTGTTTGACATCTGTAGGCATGGATTGCGTGTTTGAAAGTAGAATACTGGTAACCATTAGGATGAGTTTTGAGATACTCCGTGTGAAGAGATAAGATAGAAACACCCTTCTTGCTAAGCCGTTTCACATAATCAGGAACAAGTGCCTCTAACTCCAACTTACGAGCAGAAGGCGGACGGTTACGAGAATGCCCATCTGAAAACAAGTCCGCTAGCTTATCATCTGAAAGCGACAGAATTGCTCCATGGACAAGCCACTTTCTTGGAATTTACGGACATACTTGCGGAGGGTGTTACGAGATATATGGAAAGTACTAGAAATACTTCTATTCCCATACCAGATGCGTAACAGCGCAATAAATTCTTTAATTTTGTCATATAAATAATAGTTTTATGTTTTTAATGCCGGCCAGGGCAGTAACACAAAACTACAAAATGACCCTAAAAAACTAGCGTTTCAAAGGGTCATTCTTATTTTGGCGAGGTGGGTCTCATTATTTTAACCTTACTGGGTCTAAAATACTTGCCAGGGTGGGTCAAATTAGTGTGGCTTTTCCACACGAGTTCTGGATTAAAGATATTGATAAGTCCTGCAATGGATTGTCCCAGTTTATAACCCATAGACTCTATAACATCTATACACAAGGTATCTTCATTACATGTTGCTGTAACCACATCTTGTAAAGTGAAATCTCCATTCTCACTAAGAGCCAAAGAGGATGACTCTCCATTATTTAACCTTTCCTTTACTATTCGTACAAGAGCACTGCCAGAGACTTCTGTCTCCAGACACCCCTTCTTTCCGCAATGGCATATCAATTCATTGTTTGTAAAGAAGTTATGACCTATCTCACCAGCATATCCAGATTTGCCCTTATACAAATTTCCATCAATAATGATACCAGCTCCAAGACCCCAACTTACATTAATAAAAAGAATGTTCTTTTCACCTTGTACACATCCTTCCATATATTCTCCGAATGCCATAGCACGTGTGTCATTCTCAATTGTAACTTGATAACCAAGTTTCTCTGTAAGCATGCTACTTAATGATGCTTCTGAAAAAAATTAAATACAGAGTAACTATAACCAGTATCGGGATTAATACGTCCACCAATATTTATATTGATATTTAGGATTTTCTCTTTGGAGACAGAAGTGTTTATTGTGTAATTGTATATAATCTCACATAAACGTTCTAATGCTTCTTTGGAGTTATCATGAATATAGTCTGTTTCCTTAAACAAATCTATAAGGTCACCTCTAATATTCATAAGTCCTATGTTGACAAACGTTGGATTTATATCCACGCCAATAAAAATAACCAGAATCGGGATTCAAGCCAAAGAGGTTAGGATGGCGACCTTCCTCAGTTTCAAGTTTACCATACTCAAGTACAAAAACCCTCTTGACACATCTCGTTGATGATTCTTGCAATAGTGGGCGAACTTAGATTAAATTCCTTCGAGATGTCTGTGTTAGTAGCATTCCCATTACTTATAAAATATTCTATGATCCTACTTTTTAATAAGACCATTCTTACTTTCTTTTGTTATATGGAAAGATTGTTTTCATATATATATTTTTTGCAAAGTTACTACAAAAAAGTGAAATGCGGAAAGATATAGTGATAGAATTGAGTTACAAGGGTTTTGGTTGAAGTGGCGATAATCCGTGAAGCCATTACAATCCCTGCCGAAGCCAAATCCTGACGCCGCTACGTTACTTGTTCGTAACCATGCCCGAAAAATGCGACAAACGGGTACGAATAGCGAAACAAGGCTCTAAGGAATAGTGAGTTATCCATAACTCATGCGAAAAAAATCAGGTTACGGAAAAAGATTGCGCCGTTCCTCCCCGTTTTGCGTACCAACACCGGACTCTTCACCAACTAATTTTGAAACCCAAAAATTAAGGACAATGAAGAGTACATTTTCAGTAATCTACTACCCTCAAGCGTCAGGTAGTGAAAAAGGACGGGACAGTTCCCGTCATGGGACGCATCACGGTGGACGGCAGCCAGACACAGTTCAGCTGCAAACTGACTGTCGATCCGAAACTGTGGGACACCAAAGGTGGACGTGTCACGGGCAGAAGCACGGCGGCACTCGAAACGAACCGTATGCTTGACAAGATGCGGGTACGCATCAACAGGCATTATCAGGAAATCATGGAGCGTGACAACTTCGTCACGGCGGAGAAGGTGAAGAACGCCTTTCTCGGACTGGAACACCGCTACCACACGCTGATGCAGGTGTTCCGCCAGCACAACGAGGACTACGAGAAGCAGGTGGAGGCAGGCATGAAAGCCAAAGGCACGCTGCTGAAGTACCGCACCGTTTACAAGCACATGCAAGAGTTCCTCGACATCCGCTACCATGTGAAGGACATCGCCCTAAAAGAGCTTACCCCGGCTTTCATCTCCGACTTCGAGATGTTCCTGCGCACGGACAAGCACTGCTGCACCAATACCGTGTGGCTGTACGTCTGCCCGTTACGGACGATGGTATTCATCGCCATCAACAACGAGTGGCTGACGCGCGACCCGTTCCGCGAGTATGAAATCAAGAAGGAGGAAACAACACGCAGTTTCCTGACCAAAGATGAGATCCGCCTGCTGATGGAGGGGAAACTGAAAAAAACGCCAAACAGGAATTGTACCGCGACCTCTACCTGTTCTGCGCCTTCACGGGGCTGTCGTTCGCGGATATGCGCAACCTTACGGAAGAGAATATCCGCACCTACTTCGACGAACACGAGTGGATAAACATCAACCGCCAGAAAACGGGCGTGGTGTCCAACATCCGCCTGCTCGACATCGCCAACCGCATAATCGGCAAATACCGGGGACTGTGCGGGGACGGCAGGATATTTCCGTTCCGCATTATAACACGTGCCTTGCCGGTATCCGTGCCGTCGCCAAGCGTTGCGGCATCACCAAGCATATCACGTGGCATCAGAGCCGCCACACGGCAGCCACGACGATATTCCTCTCCAACGGTGTTCCCATCGAAACGGTCAGCTCCATGCTCGGACACAAGAGCATAAAGACGACGCAGATTTACGCAAAGATAACCAAAGAGAAGCTCAATCAGGACATGGAGAACCTTGCCGCAAGATTGAACGGCGTCGAGGAATTTGCAGGTTGCACCATCTAAAAAGAAAAGCCATGAAACGTGACACAATCATCATCGAGGACAAGGCAGTCAGCGTAACCGGTAACGACGTGTGGATGACCGCCACCGAAATAGCCGGATTGTTCCATACGACCGTCCCGGCAGTGAACGCCGCCATCAGAGCCGTCCGCAAGTCGGACGTGCTGAACGACTACGAGGTGTGCCGCTACATGCAGCTTGAAAAACGGGCTGCACGCGGACGTGTACGCCCTTGAAATCATCATCCCGGTCGCTTTCAGGGTGAATACCTACAACACCCACCTGTTCCGCACATGGCTGGTGGGAAAGGCACTCTCACAAGAGAAACGGCAGACATACGTGATGTTCATACAGAACGGAAAAAAAGCCGGGTATTGCTGATTGCACATACCCCTATAAGACAAGTAAACGGGTAGCACCACAAAAGGTGTCACCGTT
>BNJV01002967.1_pt1 | contig 20421 bp, 20 predicted proteins | sample 8540591 | NCBI WGS metagenome assembly BNJV01 (sample SAMD00202457, study PRJDB9452) | human saliva metagenome | host: Homo sapiens | reverse complement strand
AAGGCAGCAGTGTATAACCGGCGTCGCCTCATTCAAGAACTTCGTAGTATGACCATATTCCGACGATAAAAGAGTTTATAGAGAACAACGGACAAGATGTGCGCATCATCTATAAAAATAATTATTGTTGGACAAAACTAAAAGGCAGAAGCAGGACTTTGCACGTATGAGAGAGATGAAAACACCGGTCGTTATGAAAAAGGTATTGCGAATTTGGTGCATAATAACAGTGTGGCTTATTTGCATTTTATTCAACATCTATTGACCAATGCTGATGAAATACGATTTGATGACGAACGAGAAAGAGTCTTTGGAACGATGTTTTTATTATACGCTTTACCTCGATAAAATCAGTAAAAACGGGGTGTGAGAAGCATCGAAAGAAGCTTTGAGAAACTTCAAGAAATATACGCCGTTTGTCGATGAGGTCAAAGAACTCACTGCATATTTGCTTTCGAATATTGATATCAAAACCTTCCCCATTGGCGAGGATTTGCCACAGGCCTTAGAGCAATATGGCTGTTATACGCGTGAAGAGATATTCACTATTTTCGGTCGGCAGACAGCAGAGAAGCGTATGCAAGGCAGTGTTTCGGGGGTGTTTAATATTGAGGAGCGCAACACCGAATTACTCTTTTGTGACGCTAAACCAAATCAGATAAAAGACTTTTCGGTATCGACAATGTATGATGATTACGTAGTCAGCGAACGTCAATTTCATTGGAAATCAAAGAATACGGATACGCATGAAGGGCGTGGAAAGCGCTATGTGGAACAGGCTATTAACAGAGAAAAGTTTCTGCATTTTTGTCAGAGCAGATAAAAACTGACGGCTTCAATAACACCTGTCCTTCTATTGTTTCGGCTTAGTAGATTATATTTCATCGCGCGATGATAAACCCATGAGCATAGATTGGCACATGCATCATCCGATATTGCCCCAGTTTATAAAGGCTGTATAAAGTGGATTGGGGGCATCAAAGATGCTTTGGTATAGGGAAACTTGATTTTCACGATGGCCGTCATTGCTGTATTTCGCTTTTGAAACAGCATACAACGATTCATCAGGTGGTTGAGAATGAGTAGGGCACATGATTCGTTGTTATCAACAGAACGCCCCTGACTGTTAATCAGGGGATGTATAACAGCTAATCACTTGATGCGAATTAATTTCAATTCCACTAAGGTTCAATTATAACCGGCGCTTTCAGAATGCAGGTCTTAACCCTTACAATTTCAATTCCACTAAGGTTCAATTATAACCGGCGCTTTCAGAATGCAGGTCTTAACCCTTACAATTTCAATTCCACTAAGGTTCAATTATAACAGTCCTCTGTATAAGGGTGAAATTGATTCTATCTTATTTCAATTCCACTAAGTTCAATTATAACAAATCGGATGGATTTAATGCCAGCTTTGGACTTATATTTCAATTCCACTAAGGTTCAATTATAACTCGGTTCTACTAACTTCGGACAACAAGGCAGTTATATATTTCAATTCCACTAAGGTTCAATTTTATAACGAGAAGCGAAGCTATGATAAGAGTCTGAATGCATATTTCAATTCCACTAAGGTTCAATTATAACAGTTGGATCAGCTTAAAATGCACCTTCAGAACAAATTTCAATTCCACTAAGGTTCAATTATAACGACTCTCATCAACTCTGGCGAGATGGACCGATTGAATTTCAATTCCACTAAGGTTCAATTATAACGTAATCAGACATCAGTTAGCTAGTACTAATCCTACATTTCAATTCCACTAAGGTTCAATTATAACTTGTTGATAGTTGGTGTTATCGCCGCTATTTATTATTTCAATTCCACTGAGGTTCAATTATAACTCGGCAGATTCGCGAGGTGCGCGACGTGTGCATCTTATTTTCAATTCCACTAAGGTTCAATTATAACCTGCAGGTTCTTCCTCTCCTGGTACAGGTTTTAATTTCAATTCCACTAAGGTTCAATTATAACTTTCTTAATCTTCGTAAAAGGGACTTATTCGTCGATTTCAATTCCACTAAGGTTCAATTATAACGTCCTCAATGGTCATCGTCTGCCCGATGACGAGCTTATTCAATTCCACTAAGGTTCAATTATAACTCTGTTGCAAACATAAGCTACAATGTTATATATAAATTTCAATTCCACTAAGGTTCAATTATAAGCGGCGTATTTAGATACATTTTCTCCTTTTTCCTCATTTCAATTCCACTAAGGTTCAATTATAACAAATACATGATGTATTTAGTAATTATTTAGACTAATTTCAATTCACTAAGGTTCAATTATAACGTTCTTCTCTTCATGATCCTCTTCACAGTTGGTAATTTCAATTCCACTAAGGTTCAATTATAACCCTACAGGTGAGTTTTTAATAATGTTCAGTCTGAAAATATTTCAATTCCACTAAGGTTCAATTATAACTCTTTATCCCAATTTTCCACGCAAATGCGCTTTACCTCATTTTCAATTCCACTAAGATTCAATTATAACTTAATCTACATTTATTTTATTGATTACCACCAACTATTTCAATTCACTAAGGTTCAATTATAACACCTTTACAGATACCGAGTTAGCTGTTTGCCTGATAGTATTTCAATTCCACTAAGGTTCAATTATAACCTGCAAACTTCTCAAATTCTTAAGAGGAACAAAATTTCAATTCCACTAAGGTTCAATTATAACTCTACCTTTTGCAAGGTGAATCATCGCTGTTCCATTTCAATTCCACTAAGGTTCAATTATAACAACAAAAAGCGACTTTATTCCAACCTAACTGTTATTTCAATTCCACTAAGGTTCAATTATAACTCATACGCTTCCTTGATTTTTGTTGCACTCACTTTTGTTTCAATTCCACTCAGGTTCAATTATAACTTATGGAAACAGCTTGATACATGCTAATTCATCGTTATTTCAATTCCACTAGGGTTCAATTATAACGTTATCATGCAAGCTACTAAAATTATCAATGGTATTCCATTTCAATTCCACTAAGGTTCAATTATAACTGAGGCTTAAAAAGCAGGAGCCTTGATCTGGTTTAGTATTTCAATTCCACTAAGGTTCAATTATAACTCTTAAACAGCCTGGTCTTGCTAATTCGCTTACTGCATTTCAATTCCACTAAGGTTCAATTATAACACTTGTTAAGGGGTTGATTGTATATGTTCTTTTCATTATTTCAATTCCACTAAGGTTCAATTATAACCATATTTATCCTATAAATTTACACAAGCTAATACTAAATTTCAATTCCACTAAGGTTCAATTATAACTTTAAAGATAATAGATTTGGATTGTTTTTACACATTTCAATTCCACTAAGGTTCAATTATAACATAAATCACAATATCTTATTAAGAAAGGTAGACGTTAATTTCAATTCCACTAAGGTTCAATTATAACGCTCGCGCTCTGTAGGAGTGCTTTCCGTTATGGCATTTCAATTCCACTAAGGTTCAATTATAACCCACTCCTTTTAAAAAGAGGAAGAGCAGATAAACACAGATGTTTTTCAGCAATACAAAGATAACAAAATTCATTGAGAAAAATGTCGATGTCTAATGATATATTTTTAATAGAGCACCGACATTTCCTTTTCTACTGGTATTTCAATAAGTCAAAAGAGCAATTTTAGCATCTATGGGAAATGAAAATATGTCTTATTACTTAGACATCGACAACTTTATAGAAAGTTATCTGTTGTCATTTTCTCCCTACCAAGAATATCCTTACTCATGTGATAACTCATTTTATTGGAGAATATTATCACACTATCTTCTTGTTTATCAATTAAGCTACGTATCTTATGCTGTAACTCTCGAAGTTTAACTTCTGATAGTTCACCTTCAAACACCGAATTCTGTATCCAACAAAGATATTGTCGACACAATTTCAGCATTTTACCAACTCCCTTCTCTCTGCCACATCATAAATCAAAATAACATACATAATAATTACCAATACATCTTAAAGGGTTTATACTCTTCTACCCCAAGTATATCTTTTAAAAGCTTATAACATTCAAGCTTTTATCAGATGACGATAACTCACATTACGCCCCAGGAACGATGACGGAATGTTTCATTATAACGTTCCTCCATAGCTGCAACAAAAATCTTTTTCCTTTATCATTTAGCAGGCAACTATTCAACTTCCAATCAAAATGATTCTTTTGAAGCGCACGTTTATTAAGTACTTTTGAATATAACCCGATCAACTATAATCGGTTTGAAGATTTCAGATATATCCAAGCATAAAGAATAACGGCGTTCTCCTGGCTTATGCAAATAACTAATCGTAGGGTTCAGCTGTGTTTGATGAATTGCACGCAACGTTTCTGTATAGCACATCATATTACCAAAAGAGACTAAAGCATTCACTTCATTCTCTGGAGGTTGCTTCAGTGCGACTGCCAAACTTGAAAATCATCAAGTACGATATCAAAAGCAGAATAATAAATTCTACGAATATTCCCTTCTATTCCCATCACTTCTTCAACAGTTTTCGCTTCAGGAAGAGTTTGTGCAAATTCTTTCATTTCGGCAATCTGCCCTTCAAGTTCTTTTTCCTCTCCTATTATAATAGTTCAAATTCATCACCATATTCCATGCCGCACCCTGAATGAACTTTCTTGCCAACTCTACCCGTTTTTCGAACTTTGATATGTTTTTTTGCTTGATGCCAACAAAGCCTTTCCCGAAAGTAGTCCTGAACGAGGCATGAAACTCCCTGTATAATTCTCATAATAATCGAAGAAATGAACAGGCACATCATGTTGTCCCAGAAAATTATATAGAGAACTATTCGCTTTCAAACTACCAAAAACATACAATTCAGCAACATCCTCTATCGGAATAAAACGAGATGGTTGCTTCGTTTCATTACCTTGTTCATCTATGCTAATAGGTGTAAACTTCAATGTATTGTCTTTACGCTCCATCAATCCCGGATTAAACAAATAGAAACTCCTTTTCATAAATCTTCCTCCATCTCATTTGAATAACAGAACTCAAAATAGCTACAATTCTTACATAGACCTTTCTTCACTATAGGAGGGCATAAATCCTGTTCTATAATATTACAGATATCTTGCTGAATTAAAAGCAATATTTTCGCGATCCACATCTGTCAATACTACTTCCGATGTCTTTCTAAGCTCAGGATATTCAATATTCCTTTCACCCCATTAATACCATGCTGTTCGAAAATATACATATAGTATTTCAGCTGCCATTCATGCGCCTTAGCAACCTTATTAGATTTTTAATCTCATGAATAACTTTATTCCGAGCATCATAGTAATCTACTTTTATGCCATCTATCACAACTTCTTCATACTTCATCGAACGCTGTGGATAACTATCTTCATGTATCAGTTTGCCTTCATACACCAAGTCCGAATTATGTTCCATATTTATGCCATTAGCAAACAGCCATAGCTCACGATGACAAACAAAATAATAATTTACTAAGGTTCCAGAAATTCTCATAACTAATTAGAAAAATAATGTATCTTTTTAATATCTGAGTATTTATTCCATCCTCAAAGAGAATATACAGGTTCCCAAGATTCAAGATAAAAAAATCCATATTGCAAACTACCAAACGTTTTTAATATCTCATAGTCTTTCCTGACGGATAGATAGAAAATGTAAAACTCGACATTAAGCTCATCAGTTGTCTCATTTTCAACTTATTATTTATAAAAATTTTCATTCTTGTACAAGACTAATTCTAATATTTTCCCCAAAACCTCTTTACCATCTACAGCATTCCCTATTATACAATTAAAATCTCTTGCTATTTGCAATTTTTTCTCGTAATAGGTCTTTATCTAATTCCATAGGAATAAAAACTGTAATACTAGTATTATCTATTATTCTGATGCAATTATTTACTTGAGGATAATTTAAAGATATAACTGCATTATATAAATCCTGAATATTTTGTTTTAAAAATTGATTGATTAGACTCTTTAATATTAGTCATTATAATATCATAAAGAAAAATCAAAATCCTTTTGATTCTAATATGTTTTTATATAAATGCGTGTTCTTTAGTTCCACTACTTGAAGCCTTGCATCATTTCCATACAAGAATTTTTCAGAATCGCAATCAAACAAATATAATTTACAACCTTTTTACTTGCATTTCTATTAATTCTTCCTGCAATTTGTTCTTCACTGTCAATCAAAGAAACATCCTTGAAGCCTAAATCCATATCAATGTCTACACCAGCCTCTACGACTTGAGTAGTAATCAGTAATATTTTTATTCCTATTAGAAACAGATTTTTAATTGTTTTTATAATCTTTTTGTTTTTGAGGCTCTAATATGGTACCTGAAAGAATATAAACATCATCAAAAAACGAGTTACATTGTTTTATCCTTTTTAAGAAATCACCAGCTGTCCTTTTTGTAATAAACTCAATGACCGTAAATACGCTTTGAGGATTCCTCTGATTATGTTCTGCATAAAAGCAGATTTTTCTATTACAAATCCTGCTAACTTTTTCCAAATATCCCCCTTTTTGTTCCTTCATAGGTCTCCCAAGTTCCAATAATGAGAAAATCAAATTTTATTCGATTGCAAAAGTTCGGATTTTGAAAATATTTTCCCTTATTAGATATAAGAGGTACAAATCCATATTCTTCATTTTTGCAAATCTAATAATTTCCCCAATTTAGGCAATGTTGCAGACATGAGAATGAATCTCATATTAAAACATGTAGCATATTCGGATATAAAAATATGCCATTTTATCCCAAATAGCAGGAGGATAAGTTTGTAATTCGTCCATAATCACAACAGAATTAGCTAATCTCTGCAATAGATAATTTGCATCTTTTTTTATTCGTTGTAATTACATTAAAGAAACGTACATGCGATAAAAGAACTGTTGGATAATCCATAAAAATATTATCTAAAATAGTTCAAATACTCATCACCATATTTTTTTAGAACCCATTTCTGCTTTAGAATGCATCTCGAACACTTCTACATCCTTAACACTCAAAGTATCCTTCAATGTTTGAGCTGTTTGCGTAATAAGTGTTGTAAATGGAAAATACATAAAAACTTTATTAATTGAACCATCACACTTTAGTAATTCAGCTAAGGCAAGAATAGAGATATTTGTTTTTCCACCTCCCGTGGGCGCTTCTAAATAAAAAGTCTTTCCTGCAAGTTCTTTCCTATATTATGTAAGGTTTCAACAGCCATACCCTCACGCAATATATTTTAAGTTGGTACAGCTTACAGCCTTATACTCATCTGCTTGGATAAATTTTTTTCTTGTTCTAATCTTTCTATTATACTTTTTATTATACGGCTTTACTACTTTGGGCTGCACCAATAATCTTACTACGCAAAGTTTCATTAATAAAGCCTGTATGCCTATACATATCATCCCAATGATTCATAAAAATGGGCTGTTGCCAAATAATCAGCAGTCGTCAATAGAGAATATTCTAATTTTACAAAGTGCAAATAATGGGAAACCATGTTCTAAATGCTCATTTTCTTCATTAAAGAATTCAAACAAGCAATTAAAAATTTGCATTCAGGAGTAAACCTTGATGATACTTCTCTACAGTCTTATCACTATATGAGAGATTTAACAAAGAAAGAAAGGGCCTTAATGTTAAAAAAGCTGTTCGAAGCACCAATTATCTTCATCTTGACACTCGAACAAAGCTTTTTCATGATGATTATAAATAGGATAGCTTAAATATAAGATTATATTGCATAAAAAATATCTGCTCTCCGTCAGTCAGGTCTTCCAACTCACACATTTTCTGAAAAGCGATAGCTAAGTATATATATATACTTATTACAGAATGCTGAGATGAAAAAGGATGATCTACATATAGTAGTTCCTCATTATTATTCATCTTTTGCTTTTTGGAATATAGCATTCATTTTCCCCAAAATCATGAAAATGCAATCGCAGCCCAGAACATTTCTTCGACAAAATTACCTAATGCCTCTTCTAAGTTCCCTCAATGATTTTCTGATAAGAATTTTAATGATAGGCACCAGACTATTATCCTTTGCCAAAGTTACTAGCATAAGAATAGGTTAAAAGCAGAATGCTCTGATAGTAATTCATGTCTACATTCACTTCCATTTTCCACACAATGAGCATAATACTTATAACTGTCTTTTATGAGACCATCAAAAATCCTTTATCAAAAATCTTTCATAATTATATTAACTGTACTATTTGTGAATTACCTATATCATAGAAATCATTACAGCTAAGTGAGTTTACCATGTCAGGCTTAAATGTTGCATTAGAATAAACGAAATCGCCATATTCATATTGATAAAGTTCTTCACTAAATTCTATAGGTAAACGTTCAAAAATAGAGAAAAGGAGAGATATTAGACGTAGATATTGACAGAAATCTTACTATATACTTACTTACTGCTTCTTCTTTTCTAAACAAACTTACAATGTGAGTCTCTTTCTCGAAATTAAAAACATGTGCGTCCTCATAAGCCTGAACATTAGTCCACCATACAGAGAATTCATTTTTTCCTAAATAAGGTAAGAATTCTGCTCTAAACGACAAAATATTATCATATAAAGTCTTTTCAAAAGGTTTGATAAATCTAATAATACGAAACATCGATATGAAGGCCTCAATAAAACTTGTTCTTTAATAACTAAATTTCCACCATCTTCATTACTAGCAAATCCCGTTCCGTTATTATAGCAAAGAGTTTCTTTTACATAATTCCCTTTATCACATTTCAATGGCTGTATACCGACCTTTAGGTGCTTTAACTTTTGATAATACTCAGGGAAGTTCTCCATTCTGACAATATCCCCTTAAACCGATAATAGCACCTAACATACCCAAAAGTGCTGGCTTATGCAACATATTGTATGTTAGATAAATGCCATCATTAATATCGGGTTTCTTTAAGAACCCCATTTGTGCACATAAATCAAGGATATTAACATCATATATTATTATCTCTTTATATATCAAAAATTTTTACTACATCTAATAGACCTTTAGCTTCACACGACAATTTGTTCAGATAGACCTCTACACTTTCTACATTATCTTGTATCTGCTGTAAATGATTTGAAAGTTTACTAAAATCAAAAACCACCCTTCCTTCTTGCTTCTCAGATTCCATTTCTACTAAAGTATCTAGACTTGGCAATACGAGCTTGGAGTTCTTCTTTAACTGTATCCAAACCAACATTTCATTCTCACTACCAATCTTTGAAGCTGAGTCAAGCCATGTTACTCACGACGCATAGCCTCCTTCAATTTATCAATATCATCAATACTCAATGTACATACATCTTTACCTAATATGTTATACATTTCATAGAGTGTCTGAGGATTAACAGAAAAAGTGATGGAGATAGTGCCCTTCTTCCAACCTTGATTGGCGTCCATTAGTCGTCATTCCCTTTTCCGCTTCTGGATTATCTGATTTATTACTAAAAGGGGATAGTATTTGCTCCGTAAATATATTATTTTCTTTCCACTTATTTACACCATGATCTACTTGGACAGGACCATGTAGAGATATATTTGTTTTTCCTGCAAAAGTTGCCGAAAAGTCTAATATCTATGCATGATAAAAGATTTCTACCACAATTTCTTTGGTATTCTTTTGGGATAATCACCAAAAAGTTTTATATATTTGTCATCTAAAGATAAAGATTCAGATTTTCATTAAGCGTTTTTGAAATAAAAAGATATTCAATGTTGGATTTATAGTCCTCACATAATTTCTAATCGTATATTTCAATGCTTTTGTCTGTAGCATATACGACACCATTAGGTAAGGTTCTGGGTTGTCCTGAGAAGTCTGCATTATAATTTGAATTAATAGCTTTTACTACTGACACAACCAAACACTCTGTTTTTCAAACTTTTCCATAATTGTATTATTTTAATTGTTATTCGTTATTTCTTTTGTTTTTCATATATAATGCAAGGACTAAAAGCAACCTGCTAAAAAGTATTTTTAACAGTGGCTTCATATCTATATCTCCCCATAAGTCAAAACTTGTGAAGCCAAGAACTCGAATCTACCTTTATATATTTGATTTATATCATGTTTATAAACCATTACTGTTTGGGCGATAGCATCTTGCAAAAAGCCAGGGATTTCCCTTTTTGTAAATAAGGCTCTAACATTGCATACGTTTTGTTAGTTGATACACTCCGATCCATAAGGTAAGAAACAAGTTGTCCTGCTCCAAAAGCAAAAGACTCTGGGGACAACAAGTCAGTTTCACCTTTAGTTACCCGACTGATTTCATTCTTTAATTCATTAATTTTTGTAACCATATATTCCTTTTATCATTTTTGATTGAACATTTTATATAAACTAAACCATATATTAATTTTCTTTTTATCGAATTATTCCATTCAAATCGTTTTATTTTCAAAAGTATCCTGTTTGATATTAGACAGGACAGACTGATACATTATATCATCAAACATACTCGCATTTATAGCATTTGTATCTGACTTATATATATATGCGTAAAATAGCTTTTCTATATTTTTGCATAAGATTGGACATAAGTGTTCCTCCTATGACATAATTTGAATCTATCTCACCGAAATAATTCGTCACGTACTTATCTTCTTTAATCTTCACTAAAGAGTTATTAAAAACTTCCTGACAGCAACTCTTTCAAAAATCAAATATTGTTTTTTATACTGATTTCACGCTCCCGCTCAAATGACTTATCTTGAAGACTTGAACTATTTGTCACATTTGAAACAACAATATCGCCATCCAAATAATATCTGAACAATGGCACAAAAATCAAAATCATTGATGACTATGCCCGATACAGTTTTCGACAGATTAAGTAAATAGTAATTAGGCAAAAGATTTCATGTTGTACTTTTGCGAAAAGTTGTTTTAGAAGATCCCGAAAAGATAACGTATCACCACTCTCATTAAATAGTTTGATTACACGTTTATTCCATTCCTTCCATCAATCATAATTGGCAGAGGATTTGGCAAACATTGGGGTTTCCTCCTTAATAACTTTTCAAAGGTATAAAGAGTAATAGCATCCTCTTCTGAGAATCTTTGGCTTACACCATCTTTTAGAAAACTTGTTCGATGTCTAAGAAATGGCTTTTTGATTATATGCCGTAAAAATCCAACAGAGCCAAAATGCTCCTTTGACATTACTTCTCCACTAAATATTTCTTGTTTTACATATCTATTATGCAGCTCTTCTTGAACATCAATCGGAATCGTCCTAAGATATAAGTGAAGATAATCCTTTCCTGTCAACAGTGAATATTCTGCTTTTAATTCAACAGCATTAAGTATCTTATGTAAATTATTGAAGAACCCCATTATTTGCTTACCATATATAAAAGGTTGATTAGAGAACAAATCTCCATCTTTTTCCTTTATTCCATAAATCGACAATGAATTGCTTTGATAATCTTTCAATCTTTCTTCAATAACAATCCGGCGCTGTGCCCTGATAAGAGCATTATTGCTTTTAAGCTCTTCTTTTGAAGGCTTTATCTGACTTTTTGAAAATTTTGATTCCTAACTCTGATTTTTTTCCTTGTCGTTGAAATTAAAAATTAAATGCAACAGCAAATGGAGAACAAGAATGTATCTTCTATCAAACTTAGAGACCTTATTCATCGTTATGTATTCTGTAGCTTCTTGATACCGAATACAATCATTCCACAACTTGATATCTTGATTCTTTCCATCGTAATAATCATAATCAATACCTTGCTGAAGAATTTGATTTGCCCAATTTCCTGTTTCATCAATATCAATAAACACATGAAGTCCTTTGTCTGGCTGAATATTCCATTGCATAATATCAGGAATATCAGACAATAATCCGTTAGTAAAATTAATTATTTCCCTTATCATACACTTCTATTTTATTTCTATAAATCCAAAAACCTTGAGAACACAATTCGCCCAAACCACCCTCATATGCTATCTTCATCAATTCTATCGGAGCCTTCAAGCGAAAATCATAGCGATAGCCACGAACGCGAGTTTGCTCTGGAGTGTCAGCCTTGATTGTAATAAGAACAGACTTTGGCTTATGAGTCAGCAACTCAAACCCAAATGAAGAAACATCTCCCGTAAAAGGATGACCATAAAACGATTCATAACGTGCAGAAGCCCCTTTAACAAACCCTCCTCATAATGCTTGTCTAAAGGAGAGATATTGTACCCCATGCTCTCTCTTCTCCCGAATACAGATAGAAGAGTTTACACGAAAAGTCATCGTTTCTTCTAACGCTACAAAAGACAAAAGCTTCAACGCCAACCACATCCATAGCTACCCGATACGCCCCTATTTCCAATCACCACATGCTGATCGGCAAACAAGCCATGCACAAACTCTGCCGTGCTCTTTTCTGGCAGAAAACTGACATACCATTCAATCCTATCTCCTATTATATTAATACACTGAGCATCTCGCAAAATACGATATTTCTCAAAATGAAAACGCGAATAACAAAAACAACTTGAAATGCTTTCCATTATCAAGCTGAAAGCCATTATCATGCAACCATGCCGAATAAGCTTTATCAGCATTCGATAAAAATCTTATATATAACCGCAGATTGTTCATACTGATAGTTTATTGGTAAACAATCACCCAGACTGCGGTCTATACGGAAAGTAATTTTGAATCGCATAATCTTATTAAGGTTTAAATTGACTTCTAAGGTACAGATTTATCCAATAACTTCAAAATATTTTTGTGTTTTTCTTGTAAATATCTCAACAAAAAATCAGATTTAAGCTCATTCCATCAAATTCTGGTACATTTTATATGATATTACAGCCCATGAAACAACCCTCAAGAAATCTCCTGGCGTGCTTATTGAATTACAGCAAAAAGAAGGGAGTACGATGGAAATCTCAGCGAACCCAAGAATGGATTAAAATCCTAAACACCCCATTCTGAAAAAGAAACAACTGATTCTACCTCGCAAAATGACGCTAATCACGCTCTGATCTGCCTCAGATTACGTTCTAATCTGCGTCAAATCACACCCTGATCTGATGCAGATCACACGCTTTCTGTATGGTTTTAGCGCTCAAAGTAAGTTCTTGATTACGAGAACCAAAGTTGCTAAGATGCCATCTCTTAAAAGGCTCATTTTCTTATAATCTTCAGCTCTTCTAACTAATTTCATAATCTTTTCATATTCCCCTTTCTTGCCTGATGTTCCTTTGCCCATAAGTAACGGATGACGTACTGATATGACGACTGTCCCATCTGAGGGTGATGAGGAATTTTTTTCTCTATGTTGATATGGATTCCCGCAAAGTTTTTACACAAGATGATAATCGTTGGAAATGGTCATACACCCCATCGCTACAACAAACGATATAATCTAATTTTCCCATAAAGTTTTAATTGTTCGGACAGTAAATCATAGATAAAGGGATGATCTTTAAAAATACTTATCAAGGTCTTTTCCTGTTACAACTTTTTACCCCAGGACTCTTTTTATGTCTACTACAGCAATCGATGCTATTACCTTCTTCCTGTTCTCTGAATTTCCCTTTTCATCTACCTTTTTATCATATGGAATTAAATTGTGTTTCTAATCCATAGGCCCACCTCGAGACATTATTCCAAACTCTCAGAGTGCTTTTTTTATCAGACTTTTAAATATTCACGAAGATCGAAGACACCTTTCCGTCAATCTTATCTAAATCAAGAGTTTTGAATGTGGATATCCGCCTTGAAATATCTTTCTCGTGATAATCCTTCAGGAGAAAAAGGATCTGTTTGTTTGCTTTGCACCATTCATCAGGATCGACAATTCCATCATACATAAAAGCCGTGTTCAGGATGATTTTCCTGTATCCACTTTGACCATTTGATAAAAAGGTCATCTTCAATACGCTGCTTACCGTACATGCTACTATATTATTAAAATCATTTTCTGCCATGAAATCCTAGAAACAGAAAAAAACAAAATTGATAAAAGATATTTCATTTTCTTGTTTAGATTAAATAACAGAACAAAATTACAATAAAAAATCCCTTAATCACAACTTTATAGTAAAAAAATATCAATTGTAAAAGAATACTTTTAGATAAAACAAAGATCAGTTTTAATATATATGGAGAGACATATCCCCAAACCTTTCTGGAAATAACTTTTGCCATACACGGAAACATCAAACCATTCGGGAAGTGACTTTCGCCATACGCGGAAATCACAAACTATTCGGGAAATGACTTTCGCAATGCGCGGAAACTCCAAACCATTTGGGAAACGATTTTCGCCACGCGCGGAAATGCCAAACCTTTCGGAAATGACTTTCCGCCATGCGCGGAAATGCCAAACCTTTCGGAAACGACTTTCGCCATGCGCGGAAATCACAAACCATTCGGGAAAGAGCTTTCGCCATGCGCGGAAACTCAAACCTTTCGGGAAGGGAGTTGCGGAAGGGCCCGCAAGGGATATAAACGAAAAAAAGCACTCTGAAGAAATGAATCTTCAAAGTGCTTTGTAAAAAGGAGGCGGCTACCTACTCTCCCGCATTGCATTGCAGTACCATCGGCGCAAGTGGGCTTAACTTCTCTGTTCGGAATGGGAAGAGGGTGGGACCCCACCGCAATAACCACCTGATGTATCTTTTTAGTTGACAAGAATCGTATGGTTGACGAGTTCTAAGTTGACAGGTTGACAAGTTACTTGTTTTTTAGTTTATTAATCTCCTAAACTATTAACTTGTCTACTCGTTAACTATTAACTTGTTTACTGTAAACTCGTCTACTTGTCTACTAAAGACTTGTCTACTAATCAAACAATATCTCCACAAGCAAAGCTATAAAGGACTTTTTCAATCCACTGTCTTGAACAACTCAAAGTGTGAGCCCGAAAAGAAGAAAGTTTCGGGCAATTAGTAGTGCTCGGCTTTGACATCGCTGTCTTTACACCTGCACCCTATCAACGTCGTCGTCTACAACGACCCTCAATGGAGTTCTCATCTTGCGGCTGGCTTCGCACTTAGATGCTTTCAGCGCTTATCCATTCCAGACTCAGATACCCAGCGGTGCACCTGGCGGCACAACTGGTAAACCGGAGGTCTGTCCATCACGGTCCTCTCGTGCTGGTGACGGCACCACGCAAAACTCCCGCGCCCACGATAGATAGAGACCGAACTGTCTCACGACGTTCTGAACCCAGCTCGCGTGCCACTTTTAATGGGCGAACAGCCCAACCCTTGGGACCTTCTCCAGCCCCAGGATGTGACGAGCCGACATCGAGGTGCCAAACCACCCCTGTCAGATATGAGCTCTTGGGGGATCAGCCTGTTATCCCCGGAGTACCTTTTATCCTTTGAGCGACGGAGTTTCCACACATCCGCCGGATCACTATGCCTCCGCTTTCCTGCCTGCTCGGCATGTCTGCCTCCCAGTCAAGCGCCCTTATGCCATTGCACTCTATTAGGCCGGTTACCAATCGGCCCTGAGGGCACTCTTTGAAGCCTCCGTTACGCTTTTTGGAGGCGACCACCCCGACCAAACTACCCACCAAGCAGTGTCCCCCGCAATCTACGGGTTAGACCTCAGACAGCCAAAGGGCCGTATTTCAAGGATGGCTCCACATAGGCTGGCGCCCATGCTTCGAAGCCTCCGGCCTATCCTACACATCGGATGACCAAGGTCAGTGCTAAGCTATAGTAAAGGTTCACGGGGTCTTTTCGTCCCATCGCGGGTAATCGGCATCTTCACCGATACTACAATTTCACTGAGCTCATGGTTGAGACAGCGTCCGGATCATTACACCATTCGTGCAGGTCGGAACTTACCCGACAAGGAATTTCGCTACCTTAGGACCGTTATAGTTACGGCCGCCGCTTCATCGGGGCTTCAATTCAATGCTTCCTATTACTAGTGACATCTCCTCTTAACCTTCCAGCACCGGGCAGGGTGTCAGGCTGTATACGTCATCTTTCGAGTTTGCACAGCCCTGTGTTTTTGTTAAACAGTTGCCTGGACCTATTCTCTGCGCCTCATATTGCTATGAGGACCCCTTATCCCGAAGTTACGGGGTCAATTTGCCTAGTTCCTTAACCATGAATCTCTCAACGCCTTAGTATGTTCTACCCGTCTACCTGTGTCGGATTGCGGTACGGGTACCTTCAGGATATGCTTAGCGGATTTTCTCGGGAGTTTGTTTACCTGCGCTATCAACTTCCCCCGAAGGGAGGTCGTACTTTCAAGGTCGGCTCTTGGGTGGATTTGCCTGCTCCAATCGACGCCTACACTCTTTAACGGGGACTTCCGTCGCCCCGCGGCAGTGTCACTGCTCCGTCTCCACATCGCTCCTGAAGGTAGTAACGGAATATTAACCGTTTCTGCCATCGCCCTCGCCCTTCGGCTGAGACTTAGGACCCGACTTACCCGGGCTGATTGGCATTGCCCGGGAAACCTTAGACTTATGGCGGAGGGAATCTCACCCTCTTATCGTTACTTATACCCTACATTTGCTTTTACCATGCGCTCCAGGATCAGTTATCTTCACCATTCGACGACATGGTATGCTCCCTCACCGATACTTTTATAATTACTATCCTGCGCCTTCGGCATCTGCCTTATACCCGATTATTATCCATGCCCGGACCCTCGACTCGAGTGAGCTGTTACGCACTCTTTGAATGAATGGCTGCTTCCAAGCCAACATCCCACAGCTGTCATAGGGGACCAGACTTCGTTAGACTAACTCAGACAGAATTTCGGGGCCTTAGACGGCGGTCTGGATTCTTCTCCTCTCGAGGGACGGACCTTGCACCCGCCCCTTACTGCATGGCTGCTATCCGTAAGCATTCGGAGTCTCGTCAGGTCTCGATAGGCGGTGAAGCCCTCTTGACCTATCGGTCGCTCTACCTCTTACGGAGATCACCACACGCGGCACCCAAATGCCTTTCGGGAGTACAGAGCTATCTCCAAGTTTGATTGGCCTTCACTCCTACACTCAACTCATCCAGAAGCTTTTTCAACGCTTATTGGTGTCGGTCCTCCATTCCGTGTTACCGGAACTTCAACCTGGTCAAGTGTAGATCACTTGGTTTCGCGTCTACCCCCACCAACTATACGCCCTATTCAGGCTCGCTTTCACTGCGGCTTGGGGACCAATGGCCCTTAACCTTGCTGGTGATGGTAACTCGTAGGTTCATTATGCAAAGGCACGCCGTCACTGCATAAAGCAGCTCCGACCGCTTGTAGGCGTATGGTTTCAGGGAACTATTTCACTCTTCTTATCGAAGTGCTTTTTCACCTTTCCCTCACGGTACCGGGTTCACTATCGGTCCTCACTAGGAGTATTTAGCCTTACCGGATGGTCCCGGCGGATTCGCGCAGAATTCCTCGTGTTCCGCGTTACTCAGGATACCGCTATGTTGCAAATTAGCTTCGCATCATCGGACTCTTCACCATCTGCGGTTCTTCTTTCCAGAAGATTCTGCTCACTGCATGCATACAATATCGCGGTCCTACTACCCGCGGCTGCTGTTGCCACAGTCACGGTTTGGGCTGTTCCCGTCTCGCCTCGCCACTACTAAGGGAATCATTATTTATTTTCTCTTCCTACAGGTACTAAGATGTTTTCAGTTCCCTGCGTTAGCTCTCACGCTTAGCGTGAGTGACCGTCCTTCAGACGGCCGGGTTTGTCCCATTCGGAAAATCTTTCGGATCAAAGGTTGTTGCACCTACCCGAAGCTTTATCGCAGCTTATCACGTCCTTCATCGCCTCTGTGAGCCTAGGCATCCACCATACGCCCTTTCTTACTTTCTTCTTAAAAGGAAAAGCAAGAATACAGAAAGCAACATTCATTGCCTTTGTTCTTACTGCTTCACCTTTTGAAGCTCATACTTTCAGTTGTCAAGTGAAATCATATCTTGCGATTTGATTTCTAAGATTGAACTTAGTTTACTTTACAGTTTTTGCTTGTGTCAATATGTCAAAGATCGTTTGGACAATCAAAAGGCTTAAAGCCTTCTCATGTCACTTATGTGGAGAATAACGGATTCGAACCGTTGACCCCCTGCTTGCAAAGCAGGTGCTCTGCTCAGCTGAGCTAATCCCCCTAGCTGTAGTAATTCATAATGATTAATGCATAATGCATAATTACGCTACGCTTTATTTGCATCATCTTAGGAGAAGTTCAAAAAACTCTAATGCAGTCATCAATTATGAATTATGCATTATGAATTATGAATTAGAAGTAGTCCCAGGGCAGACTTGAACTGCCGACCTCCACACTTATCAGTGTGGCGCTCTAACCAACTGAGCTATAGGACTATTGTCAATTCATAATATGAAAGACATAACATTTATGTTTCATACTTATGAATCCCTGGTTGGTTGCTGTCCAAGACCTGGGCTTCAATCGCCCGGCTTCCTTTTTCTCTATATCTTAAACAGTTCCGTGAGTACAAGAAGAACGATAGAAAGCGTTTCCCTATCTTTCTCTTTTTATTTTACCCTATTGTTATTACTATTAACTTGTCTACTCGTAAACCCGTTAACTTGTCAACTTGTTAACTCGTTAACTTGTCTACTCCGTCAACTTTGAAATCCGTCTCCAGAAAGGTAGGTTCCAGCCGCACCTTCCGGTACGGCTACCTTGTTACGACTTAGCCCTCAATCACCGCTTTTGCCCTATGCCGTTCCTTGCGGTCACAGACTTCAGGCACCCCGGCTTTCATGGCTTGACGGGCGGTGTGTCATAGGCCTGGAACGTATTCACCGCGCCATGGCTGATGCGCGATTACTGAGCGAATCCAGCTTCGTGGGGTCGGGTTGCAGACCCCGATCGAACTGGGACCGGCTTTTAGGATTAGATCGTATTTGCATACAACCAACGCTCTGTACCGGCCATTGTAACACGTGTAGCCCCGGACGTAAGGGCCGTGCTGATTTGAGCGTCATCCCCACCTTCCTCACACTTGACGGTGGCAGATCTCCAGAGTGCCCAGCATCACCTGATGGCAACTGAAAAAGGTTGCGCCTGTTATAGCGCACTTAAGCCGACACCTCACGGCACGAGCTGACGACAACCATGCAGCACTCTTCACAGACGCCCCTGAAGGGCCTCATCATCTCTGAATCGTCTCGTCTGCAATTCAAGCCCGGGTAAGGTTCCTCGCGTATCATCGAATTAAACCATGTTCCTCCGCTTGTGCGGGCCCCCGTCAATTCCTTTGAGTTTCACCGTTGCCGGCGTACTCCCCAGGTGGGATGCTTAATGCTTTCGCTTGGTCGCTAATTCATAAGTGAACTAACAACGGGCATCCATCGTTTACTGTGCGGACTACCAGGGTATCTAATCCTGTTTGATACCCGCACCTTCGAGCTTCAGCGTCAGTTGTGCTCCCGTAAGCTGCCTTCGCAATCGGAGTTCTTCGTCATATCTAAGCATTTCACCGCTACACGACGAATTCCGCCTACGTTGTGCATACTCAAGTGAACCGATTCGCGCTGCAATTCAGACGTTGAGCGTCTACATTTCTACAACACGCTTAATCCACGGCCTACGCTCCCTTTTGAACCCAATAAATCCGGATAACGCCTGGACCTTCCGTATTACCGCGGCTGCTGGCACGGAATTAGCTGGTCCTTATTCATGTGGTACCTGCAATAAACTACACGTAGCTCACTTTATCCCCACATAAAAGCAGTTTACAACCCATGGGGCCGTCATCCTGCACGCTACTTGGCTGGTTCAGGCTCTCGCCCATTGACCAATATTCCTCACTGCTGCCTCCCGTAGGAGTTTGGACCGTGTCTCAGTTCCAATGTGGGGGACCTTCCTCTCAGAACCCCTACTGATCGTTGCCTTGGTGGGCCGTTACCCCGCCAACAAGCTAATCAGACGCATCCCCATCGCTGACCGATAAATCTTTCGTTTTCTTTAGATGTCTGCTGAAAACCCTCATGAGGTATTAGTCCGACTTTCGCCGGGTTATCCCTTAGTCAGAGGCAGGGTTGGATACGCGTTACTCACCCGTGCGCCGGTCGACGCCCATCGAAGCAAGCTTCAATGTCGTTTCCCTCGACTTGCATGTGTTAAGCCTGTAGCTAGCGTTCATCCTGAGCCAGGATCAAACTCTCCATTGTAAAAGTTAGTTTGAAAGGTTAATAAGCAATAAATCAAAATGCTAAAAGCATTCAATCAATCACTCATACCTTGAATAATCTGTTCAGAACGAATCTCCTGATTTAATAGTAAAAAGTAAATTGAAAGTAACAAAAACAAAAAGGCAAGAAAGCAAAAACTTCACTCCTTAAACCCCTCATTTACATTACTCGAATTGATCGGTTCGTTTCTTCTACCCAAGACACATATTGCTATATGCCTCGCTTCTTGTACTACTTCTCTGT
>BNJV01001363.1_pt1 | contig 20463 bp, 33 predicted proteins | sample 8540591 | NCBI WGS metagenome assembly BNJV01 (sample SAMD00202457, study PRJDB9452) | human saliva metagenome | host: Homo sapiens | reverse complement strand
GGAAGTTACGTATTAAGCGGAGCATGCCGACGGCTGAGCAAGGAAGATCGAGACTTGCCGATTGTCTACCGAAAGCCGGTCATATCGGCCGAGAGGCCGTTCATGTGTGTCGAGGGGCCGTTCAGATGCGTCGGCGGCAGCGATTAGAATGAGAGGGCCCGGTGTTCCTTGCCGGGCCCAAATAGAGGACCGCAGCAATGGCCTCGACAGTTGGGGAGGAAAACCATGACGGATATGCCGATCAACGGGCCCACTCTTCGGTGGGCGCGGAAAGCATCGTTCATGGCGAGAGGCGAGCTTGCCCGGGCGGTAGGAACCTCTGAGGCGCGAATAGGGGCTTTCGAAACGGGCGGCGCGACGCCGACGCTCAGGCAGCTCCGCCTCATAGGGAAGAAGCTCGATAGAACTCTCGCTTTCTTCTTCACGATGCCTCCCGCGGAGTCCGACGTGCCCAGCGCCGCCGATTTTCGTGGATACGGCAGGGGCCCCGTTCCGCCTCTGTTGGCGCGGGAAATGCGTCGGGCGGAGCAGTACCGAGAGGCCGTGCTGGAACTGGAGGGGCCCATAGTGGCACCATCCCTTGTCGGGCACATCGGCGGAAGAAACATCGAAGCCCGGGCGCGCGAGATGCGCGGATTGCTGGGCCTTGCTCATGACTTCTTGCCGGAAAGCAAGCACGGAAAGCAGCCTTTCAATTGTTGGCGGAGGCTCCTTGAAGACCATGGATTCCTCGTTTTTCAGACGACCAGGATGAGATCACTCCGTTTTCCGCGGGCTGTCCATCTACCACGACCCTCTTCCTATAGTCCTTCTCAACGGTTCTGATGCGAGCAACGGGAAGACATTCACCCTTTTTCACGAACTGGCGCATCTGGCGAACCGCACAAGCGGTCTATGCGCTCTAGAGGAAGGCCGCAACGAAGAAGCGCTGGCAAATGCTTTTGCTGCAAACTTCCTGATGCCCGAGGCGGGGGTTGCAGGGCTCGTGTCCGACGTCGTCCAAGATTCTTGGGTCATGGCCGAAACGGTCGCCGAGAGTTTCAAAGTCAGCACTCTCGCCGCGGCTATTCGTTTAAAGACGCGGCTTAATCTCCGACGCGGATTTGGATGCTATTCGCGTAGAAAGTGATCGGCGGTGGAAGCTTAGCAGGGAAGAACAGAAGAAGGCGGGCGGGGGCCCGGCTGCTTGGCGGCTTCGTTTCCGAGACCTGGGCTCCGGTTATGTCGGCACGATTGCGCGAGCGTTGGAAGACGAGCGAGTCGATTGGCTTGAAGCGAGTTATCTGCTGAACGCGAAGACTCCCATGGTTCAGCAGATGATTGACGAGTACCACAGGATCGAGAACGGCGCATGAGCTTTACTTTGGATGCCAGTGTTCTTATCACTATGGAGCGTCGATATCCGCGCGAGTTCTTTCTCTCGCTTTGGGAGGCGATGGAGAGAGCGGCAGAGAATCGTGAGGTCTGTATCTGCGAAGTTGCCTACGGCGAACTCGAACGGGGCAATGATGATCTTGCGCCTTGGGCGAAGGAAATTGAAGGGTTTATCTGCGGAACGACTGACGATGAGATCGCTTTACGGTGAGATCTGATTGCGCGTGACCATCAGGGTTGGGTCCAGGGGCAGAAAAACAACGGTGATCCATTCATCATTGCGCATGCCAAGTATGAGCAAAGAACAGTCGTGACCGAAGAGAAGCGGAAGGGGCCGGGGACCGAAGATCGGAATCAGAAGATTCCAAATGTCGCTGACGAGCACTGTGTTGAATGTGTGACCTTCTTCGAGTTTATGCGGGCGCAGCGATGGCGCTTCTGAAAGCGGCCCCTCTGACGGAGACGGAAGAGCATCCGTGAGCGATAGGCTGGCGGAAAAGCGTCGGACGCATCCGTCATGCTGGAGCATGGGCGGTTTCAGATCGGGGATGCCTGCGGGGCTGGAGGCGTTGCGCTGCCGGGTCGCTACCGCGCAGCGGAGGTGCGTTGCGTTGCATGAACTATACCACATTGGTTTGCCGCCAGGCTGCGGAGACCGCCATGCTGGGTTGCCTCTGCGTCGGGTTGCTTCGCTGCGGATTCCGCTGCGTCGGGTCGTTTCCGCGCCGCGGATTCCGAGTTTGAGCAGCCGGGGACGGAACGCCAGACGAAGAGACGCGCGTGGCCAGCGAAGGGGCACGTGTGGTCATCAAAGGGAGACGCGTGGTCAGCAACGGGGCACGGGTGGTCAACAACGAGGGGCACGTGTGGTCAACAAAGGACGCTCGTGGTCAATATGGGACGCACGTGGCCGACGAAGGAAGGCGCATGGTCCAGAACGGGACGCACATGCTCCAGAAAGGAACGCATATGGTCAATCGCGCATACCTGTACAGCCTCGACAATCGGCCGGTCAGCTATTTCTGACCGCCCGGAGAGGGCAAGTGGGCTCTCAGTGGCCCGGCGCCGTTCAATCTCCTACCGCATCCTCGCCTCGGGAAACACGCAGATCTGCTCGTCCCTCATCGCCAATGGCCTCGAAGGCGCCCCCGACGTCAAGGTCTACGCCATAAACAGGAAATACGACGTCGGGTTCGCCCGTTTCTTGAGGGTTCATCGACGTGATTCGCTTCGTCTCGGGCAGCTCGCACTTCGAGGGCCCCTAATCTGCTCGATGAAACGATTTCAACTCGGTCCTTCCTCGATCTGCACATGAACAAGTACGTACGAGCTCGAAACCGTCGAACTCGACATCCTCTCCGGCGGCGACGAGGCGATGATGAGAGAGGTGGTCGAAGCCGAAGCCTCGATGTGCACGTGGATCGGCGAATCCATCGACGCCCTCCCAAGCGAGACGAACGAAGCCGCAGCGGTCGTCTACGAGATCCAGCGTCAAGGGCGCCGGTCCTTCGCGGGCCTGCGTTTCGACGACAAGTACGACGCCGGCCGCGACCCCTCGGATTCCGCTGGGCGAGACTCTCAACTTCGACATGCCGACCCGCGCCGAATTCGAGGAGACGGAAGGCCGCGACAGCCGTCCGCCGCGACTTGCCGGGCACGCTGTGAATGGCTCGGCCTGGCGTCGACAGCCGGGCTGTCGCGAATAATCGGTCTGCCGCGATTTGCCGAGCCTTTGTCGATCTGATGCGTTGGCGAAACCGAGCTGGCGCGTTGGCGAAACCGACCTGATGCGTTGGCGAAACCGAGCTGGCGCGCTGGCGAAACCGAGCTGGCACATCGGAAAACCCTGCGGCAGCCGTCTCGGACGGCTGCTGCCATAGCTCAACGGAGTTCAGACCAACAGAGCCACGGGGCCCTCGCTACTCCCGAGAGAATGCGCCGACGTCGGCCATCTGCCGCTTGGTCCACGGGGCGACGGCGAAGCAGGATGACCGCCACGCAGCAACCGTGACCGCGCCCGAGACCGTAGTAGTACGTCGAGTTCGGGATGTCGCTTGGTTTGAGAAATGATGAAACCGGCGAGCCCCTGGCCTGTGGCGGTCGTCAGCAGCCACAGGCTCATCGCCCTGAGAGGCGAAGTGCTTGGGCGCCAGCGCCGGGTCGTGGACGAGGCCCACCGGAGACGAAGAACAGCTCGCCCACGGTCTGCACGATGAACGCTGCCGCCAGGAACCACCATGGCGCAAGATTCTTGCCGCCGGTCCGTTTGGAAAGCCCGAAGCCGAGGATGAAAGCAGACGACCGACTAAGAGCACTGCGATCGCGAACTTCGCGATAGTGCGACGAACTTCCCCGCCCGCCTGGTAAACAGCCAGCCGACCAACGGCGCCAGCACTACGATCGTGGCCGGGTTGATGGACTGATAGGTCTCAGGGCTGAGGACCCAGCCGACCACGGAGATTTTCCCGTCGGTGTTGTTCTTGGCAAAGGTTGCCATTTTGCCGGCGGCCTGCTCGGAGATCATGAAAAACGCACCGCGCCGATCCACAAGGGGATGTAGGCGCGCAGATGGGTGCGTTCGCGGGAGGTGACCCTCGGGGAACGGAACATGAGCATGAAGTAGCCCAGCGCCGCCGTTGCCGGGACGACGAGCATTGTGGCGGAGGGCGTTAAGCAAGTTGCCGGTGAGGGTAATACAGGGGTCGTGACCGCGCCGCCGTTCCCGCGATTGCGGGCCACAGCGGATATAAGCAAGCTTGCGGCGCTCCCAGGGGCGGATCGGGTTGGGGACGGTGAATGCGAAGGCAGAAAGCCGGTGGCGGCCGTAGACGAAGGCGGCCAGCGCGAACCCCATGCCGACAGCGGCAGAGAGCGCGAATCCAGCGTGGTACCCGTAGTGTCTCGCAGCCAGCCGGTCACTATGGGAGGAGCAAACGACCCGACGTTACTGACATGTGAACGGTTGGAATCGGCGTCGCGCCTGGGGTCGTTATCGTCGTGACAGGCCTCCGACGATCGTCGACAGGTTCGGTTTTGATGAAGCCGGTTCCCACCGCGACCAGGATGATGCCAAGCCAGGAAACGGCTGGCACGGGGATCGACAGGCAGACGTGGCGCGCCATGATGACCAGTCCGCCGTAAAGGGTGGACAGACCGCTCATGACGCGGTCGGCGAAAATGCCCCCGGGATGGCCAGCAGGTGAACGGACCGCGCTGTAGACAACAAGGATGACCTTCGCCGGAGTTATTGCTCAGCCCTGAGGCCGCCGTTGCCGACGGTGTCATCTAATGAAGTACAGCAGGATGGCGCGCATCCCGTAGTAGGAGAAACGCTCCCACATCTCCACGTTGAGCATCCAGGAGCGGGTCGTGTGGCCGGACAGCCCGCGGTCCTCGCGCGACAGGGTTGTTCGCAGGGCCTTGGGGCCACCGACTGGTGATCGCCGTCCGGCACCGACGATGTCGTCCTCGACGTTAGTCGGGGGATTTGGCATAATAGCTCTCCCTTTCTATGGGCGGGTAGCGGCAACCAGCCGAACCGTTGGCACCTGATACGTGAACAGGCGCTATTGGTGTACCTACACCGTTCGCGCGGTCGGCCGCTCGCGATGCCGAGGCAATCGGGCGGGCAAAGCCGCGAGAAAGGGGAGTTTTCGACGGCGGCGGGCGAGGGCGGCGACAGCCCTCTCCGCCTTGTCAGTCGCGCTCATGCGACCAGGATGAACTTCCCGATGGTCCCTCGAACGCAGCGCCGTCAGGCCCGGGCGGCGTCGGCGATTGGAAGCCTTTCCTGGACCGACGGTGATCTGACCCGTTGCCACTAAGCGAGGGCGCGACGGAGATAGGAACCCACGACGATCGGGGTGGGCGTCCCCAAGCCGCCGATATTGAAACCGAGAACGCTGACCCTTCGACCAGAGCGTGCTGGTGCTGATTCGCGATCCCCGACCCCTGCGCAGCGCTCGCCGAGCGCGAGAAGCCGGCCCTCGAAGCGCAACAGCCTCCAGGCTCTCCGGCCGCGCGCGCCGGGAGACGGGATCGACGATCGCGTCGAGCTGGCCCGGAATCCCTGCTCAGGAAGCGTGTCGTGAGCCACACCTCGTCGTACCCGGGTCGAGGCGGCTGGCGTTTTTGCTCTGGGCGACCACCCCCACGACCCCTGCCCGCGCCAAACAGCCGCGCAATCTGGCCGAACTGGGTGCTGACCCTCCCGCCGCGGCCTGCACCAGCACATGCTCGCCTGGCTGAATGCGCAAGGTCCGCTCCAAGGCGGCAAAGGGCAGTCGTGGTGTTCGAGGAACGACCGACGCCAGCGCGGGATCCATCCGGGGAGGCAAAGGGACGGTGACGGAGCCTTCATCAGCCACCTGCCCGTAGCCGCCCGCGCCCAAAATCGTGATCGGCGCGGCCACCGGTTCGCCGACCGTCAGTCCTCCACGCCTTGCCAAGCTCGCGGACGCATCCGCCGCTTCGATCCCCGGTCCAGGCGGCGGCCGGAGGCCGAAGCCCTCCGCGAACAGCGCCTCGACATAGTTCGCCCCGCATATTCGACGTCGATCGTGACCTGACCCCGCCGGCCTGGGGACCGGCGCCTCCTGGTACACGAGCCCTCGGGACCCGTGTAGCTCGTGATCTGAAGAGCCTTCATGAATTTTTCCTTTCGTAGGCCGACCTGTGAAGTTGTTTAGGGCCGACTCGTGTAGGGCGGATGCTTTTGATTTTGAACGCTGGACTCCCGCCGGTGCGAAGGCGGCGATTTGACGGGTGGGAGAGTCCGTTGTTTGTGGGAAGAGCTGGCGGTTTGGACCAGAAGAGCTGGCGGTTTGGACCCGAGAAGAGCGGTTTTGGACCCGAAGAGCTGGCGGTTTGAGTGCGAGAAAGAGCTGGCGGCGGCCGGGAGCGATTGACAAAATCAGTTCCGGCAGCGTCATCGCTCTCCTCGTGCACCAGCACCGCCTTGCCGACTGTTGCGCCCGCGTGTCGCGGCGCGCGGACCCGCGGCGCCTCGCGGATTGGGGCGCGCTCGGCTATGTGCACCGTCACCTCGCCCGAGGCTGCGAGGTTGAGCGCCCGCCTCAAGTAGACCCCGTCGTCCGCGGATTCGCCGCCGTGAACGCCCCCAGATTGAAACCGAGCACGCCGACGCCCCGGAGCCACAGCGAAACTGCTCCGGACCATCCGGGTCGCCGGCGCAGGCGGCGTCGCCGACCGCCAAAAGCCCCGCCGAGCCCTCAACAGGTCGAGGGCTCGTTTGCCAGTGCCGGCGGCGACGGGGTCCGACGACGTCGAACTGCCCGCCGCCGCATCGCCCAACCTCGCTGCGCAGCCAGACCTCGTCGTAGCCGAGGTCGAGCGCGGCCCTCCGCAGCCTCGCTCCCGACGACGCCGACGGTCCGGGCCGCGCCAACAAACCACGCGATCTGGCCCGGGTGCGAGCCGCCCGCCGCGCAGCGTGCACCAGCACGTGCTCGCGGAAGCTCAAATGGGGCGATGCGCTCGACGCGCGACGAGCGCCGTCGTCGTGTTCGCAGGGACCGCCGCGGCCAGCGCCGGATCCATGCCAGGCGGCAGTGCGACCAGATTGGCGTTCATGACCGCGACTTTGGCCGTAGCGCCGCCGCGATTGATCGTCAGCGCGACGACGCGATCGCCCGGCTTAGGGTCAGTGGGGGCCCGAGAGAGAGGCCGGCCTCGCCGCCTGCATCTGGGCCCTGCGTGGCCGTCCACGTCTGCCTCGCCGTCGCGTCTGCCGCGGCCTCGACGCCCGACATCTGCCTGCGCGTCCGAGTGCGAGCGTGCGTCTGCTGCCCGCAGGCCGAGCGAACGGACGGCCGACCGCCTCCAGCCCGGGAATGGTGAGCGGAAGGCTGATCCAGACCGCCCGCGAGCAGCGCCTCAATGTGCCCGACGCCGGCGTATTCGACGTCGACGCTGACGTCCTCGCCCGGGCTCAGGCGCAGGAGCCTCGGCGTACTTCAGGCCGGCGGTGCCGTCGAAACTGGTGATCTGCATGGCCTTCATCGTGGCCTTCTGGGGCGCGGCCTCCGGCGCTTCCTTATGGCGTGCGGCCTCCCGGGGGCCCTCTTTGTGCGTGGCATTTCGGGGGTCCTCTTTGTGCGCGGCATTTCGGGGGCCCTCTTTGTGCGCAGCCGTCGCGGCGTTCTGCGTCGCGGCTCCTTGGAGCGGCGTGCGGCTCGTGTTCTGATTCATGACGCCCTTTCGACGTTAGTTTCAGTTAGCTGTACAATATAAGTAACCTTAAACAGGGGGTGGCCGGATGCGCAAGCCTGGTGCGCGGCTTTCGAATCCTCGGGCGGGCACGACGGCGCCAATCGTATGCGGCCCTGCCGCTGTGCTGGAGAGATGCGACGGCTCGTCCCGCAGCGCCGGAGGCTTGTGCAGCGGCATCGCTGGATATCCCGCTCGCCCGAGCGTTGCCGATGCGCATCCCATCGCCCACGCGCATCCATTTGCCCACCCGCACATCGCGGAAAGGGGCGACCTGGTTGCCGAGCTTGAGGCGGCCAAGGCCCCATTGCCCACCCGCGTCGCGAAAGGGCGGGAAAGGGCAGAAAAGGACAAAATGGATTCAATGGAAAACACAGAAATCAGACAACTCCCGAGAACTGGGGCCGCAGGCCCAGCGCGTAACGCCCATCGGCCTCGGTGCATGGGCATGAGCTGGATTTACGCGGAAAGCGGCCGCGACGACGCCGAGTCCGTCAGGGGTCATCCGCGAGGCGCTCGACTCCGGCGTCGGCCTGCCTCGACACCGCCGCCCCTCTACGGCGACGGGCACAACGAACGGCTCGTCGGCAGGGCCGTCGCGGGCAGGCGGGACGGCGTCGTCGTGGCGACGAAGGCGGGCTGGTCGTCGACGATCTGGCGACCAAGAGCATCCACCGCGACAGCCGGCCCGAGGCGTTGCGGCGGCATGTCGGGCAGCCTCGAACGGCTCGGCGTCGAACGGATCGACCTGTACTACCTGCACCGCGTCGACGGACGTGCCCGGCGCGAGCTGGGGCGCGCTCGCGGGCGCTCGTCGCCGAAGAGAACTGGCCCGAATCGGGCTTTCCGAAGTGACGGTGGCCCAAGCGGCCGCAGCCCATGCCGTCCATCCGGTGGCGGCGATCCAGTCCGAGCTGTCGGTGTGGACGCGCGACCCGCTCGGCGGGGCGCCCGGTGATGCGGGAGCCGACGCGCGGCCGACGGCAACCTCTCGCGTGGACCCTGGCCAACGGCGTCGCCTTCGTGCCGTTTGCTCGCTTGGACGCGGCTACCTGACTGGAACGCTTGCCCCGGGCATGTTCCGAAACGCGGCGACATCCGTTCCGTCAATCCGCGGTTCACGGCCGAGGCATTCGAACGCAACCGCGCGATCGGCGAGGAGATCGCCCGCATCGCCGAGGCGCACGGGGCGACGTCGGCGCAAGTCTCCCTCGCGTGGCTTCTGGGCAGCCGACAACGTCATACCGATTCCCGGGACCCGCAGCGGCAAGCACCCTGGCCGAGAATCGGAAGCGCCGCCTGCCGGCGACCGACGCCGAGCGCGAGCGCCTGGACCGGCTCCCTCAGGCCTACGGCTCACGCTACTGACCACGTGGGACGTGACATTGGGAGCGTTCTTCAGTGCTCTTCGAATGTCTATATCCGCTCGAGCGGTGCCTACGAGGCAGGGTCTTCTGTCGGTAGCGTACTGGAGAATTCCTAGCTCCAGTGTCAGGCAGACCTGCCTGACACGTTGATGACCTCGACTAGTTCGGATATACTAAAAACGTCACGACCGGTTCCGCTGCTTCTCGGAACAGTCCAGGCCGGTCCTCTTTTGCGATCTGTGTTAAGAGTGTGGAGCGTGCCCGCAGCCATCTAAGACGTTCAAGACGCATGGCGAACAAATCGCACTGCTGCGTGTGCGCGGCATGCAGATTAATGACGTTGCTCTACGCTCGGCGAGTCTTGGAACGCGTTAACTACTACACAGGTTCTCTGGCTACTGGTATCCCTTCCGGCAACTAAATTCTGATGGCCGCCACCGGCTTGATGTCTTCGTCGACGGCACCAACTTCACCGATGTCGCCGCGTTGTACGATTTCGACGAACGTCTTCGCTCAGCCGTGTTCGACTGTTTGACTCCAGTGGAATTGACTTTAAAGGCAATGCTCGGACACAACTGGGCGTCTTGACCCGCTCGTCCACCTGCGCCCAGCGTTGTTGGGGCCAGGGAGCCCGTCCAAGCGTTCGGCCGCAAAACCGTCGCAGCAGTATCAGATGTGGCTAGACCGATATAATAAAGAAGCTGTCCTTTCTCGCGAAGGGCTTCGTCCGGCACCACCAGCGGAAAGTATGGAGGGCAGCTCCCAATCTCGAGCCGCCGTGGAAGTTATGGGCTGGGGTTCGCTGGCTTATTTGTACCGAGTTTGTCACCAATTGCTGTCTGTGACGTCATCGCCCGCTCGCATGAAGCTGACCGCGGCGCAACTTGGGGTCATGGATTAGGGGCACTAACATCGTTCACAACTACTCGGCTCATCATGCCCGCATGTTTAATCGGGTCTCCACACTTAAACCGCGCTTGCCCAAAGCAGAAACGCATCCCGAGTTGGCTGCGGCAAAAAGGCCCTAAACCGATGCTTCGGTCAGCTCACTCTCATTCAGTACTTGCTCACTGTTCTGGCATCGGGGATCGGGCATTGCTTCCGCACTCTGTCAACCTATCCGGATATACCGCCGCTCCCATCAGCCATGGGGAACACCCAAAGATTGGCAAACGCTGCCTATCTGGCAAAATTGGACCCTGTGACGGTATCCGCGCTTACGGCCTTCGGTTTCGAGCTGCAATTTGTCGGATCTTCAAGAAAGATCAGTCGTCGGGGATCCCGACTGCAGTGTTAGCTGCGCTCACCGGAGGATCCGACTCTTCAAGAGCGGCGCTACGCGCTTGAGCAGCTCGCAGCGCTGCGCGCGTGCGTCTGCGCTGAGTGCCTGGCCGATGCGCTCGCTTCGACGGCGCGCGCGGCGGCGTCGGCGCTTGACGAGCAGCTTCTCGCCCTTGGGCGTGAGGGTCACGACCAGCACTTTGCGGTGGAGCTTCGAGGGCTTGCGCGTCACCAGGCTCTTGGAGGCGAGCTTGTCGAGCGTGGCGCCCATCGTCTGCGGGGTGACCGCCACGGCCCGTGCGAGCTGCGAGGGCGATTGCCTGGAACGTAGTAGAGGCAGAGCATCGCGCCGTACTGAGCCACCGTCAGGTCGAATGGGCGCAGCGCCTCGGCCTTCGCGGACATCATCGCCTGCTCGGCAAGCTTGACGTGCAGGCCGATGCGAGCTCGGCGTCGGCTGCGAGCTCTCCCTCGCCGCGTCGAGGGGAGCCGGAAGCCTGAAAGCCGGATCGCAAGGAAGGCTCGGGACGCGTGCGGATTCGACGTCGTAGCGAGCGCCGTCGGCGGAAGGCGAAGCGCCGTCGGGCGACGAGGCGTCAGCCGTCCCAAGAGAAGAAGCATCGGTCACCCCACCAGAATAGGGCACGGCGTCAACGGCTCGGGGAGAGACCGCCACGCGCAGCGATTGCGACAGGCCGTCAGGCCCGCACCAGTTCGACGTCGTCCAGGTTCAGGAAGTAGACGCATCTCGGGCGACCAGCCCGAGATGCTCGTGAAACCCAGCTCGGTCTCGATCGGCAGCCAGGCCCCCGTGAAATAGGTTTCTGCATTGATATACACCGCGTCATACTCGGCTGAGGCCGCCCGCCAATCGACGAGCACGTCGTTTGGAGACCGCAAAAGATCGGCGACCTGAGGTGGTAGAGGAGTGTCCCTCTCTTCCCGCCGCGCCTTTGCCGGAACGAGGAGGGGATGGCGTTCGACGAGCTTGGCATAATCCTCGACGGTCTCCGATCCGATACAGTCTCGCAGGCGAGCGCGCCGCGGATTTCTCTTTGACGGACGAGCCGGCAACCGTTTGTCTGTTCGATCGCCTGTCCGATCGCTTCGTGGACTTCTTTGTTCGAGTCCTCTGCTCAGAAGGTCGTGCGACAGCACCGACGCCGAATTCCGCGTCTGGCCGGAACGAACGGAGCCCGGCCACGATCTGCGCGTTCTACAAGACGCCGGGGTTCTGTTTGAGCGGGGCGTCACACACATCGGTTCCCAGCGGCGAAAGACGGCATTCTTGTAAGCTTCAATCGGAACGCCGGTCAGCCGTGTCGCATACCGTTCTTCGCCGAAGGCAACTGCGGAGCCAGTCGCAGCAGCCCCGCAGCAGGATGCGAGCGGCCTCTTCATATTCTTGTGGAATCCGAAAATGGGTTTTGCGTGCTGAATCCGAAGGCAGACCCGACCCGCCCGGCCAGAATAAGCAGGCGAAACAGATTTGGCAGCCTGCTGCGGTGTTCGCCGCGCTGGCGGAGTTGGCCGCGCTCGCGATGTTCGTCGATGCCGAGGCGCTCGAACAACTCGGGCAGAAACCGCTCGAATGCGGGGGAATCGTCGCGATATTCCTGGAGCAATTGTCTCTTCCAAGTCACCCACAGGGCCAGCTTTTGGAGAAGCAGCTGACGGGTCCCGATGCCAGCACTCACCGATCCATGTGGCAGAAAGCGCGTGTAAATGTTGCGATCATCGTATCCCCGCAGTTTACTTTCAGAATGTTCGTTGAAGTCTAGTGACGTCGTAACGGTAATTTACTTCATTGTATTTCTAGAATACGTGTCTAGATTGTCGCGTCATCATCTGATCAAAAGCGCGGTTTGCCTTTGACACGGTGTCAAGCCGGAAGATGGAGCCATGACCGAGACGAGACTGCTTCGCATCGGTGAGTTTTCAACGCTCACACGATTGTCTGCGCGGATGCTGCGCTACTACGACGCCAACGGCGTTCTGATCCCGGCCGCCACGGACGACGTGACTGGCTGCTGGTTCTACGCCGCCTCGCGGGTGCGCGAAGCGACGCTGATTCGCCAGCTTCGCGACGTCGGCTTCTCCGTCTCCGCCATAGCCGCCCTGCTTCCGCTGCGCGAGACCCCGAGAGGCTCTGGGCCGCGCGCTAGCCGTTCAGCGCGATCAGCTCATCGCCGACGCCGAGGCCGCCCGCCGCCGCATCGCCGAGATTGACCGACTCATCTCACAAACGAACAGGAGGGCCATCATGGCCGAAATCACCGTCACCACCCATCCGGCGCAGCGAGTGGTCGCATTGCGCACGACGATCGACACCTACGCCGACGAGCACAAGGCGTGGATCGCAGCCATGGAAGCGATCAGGGCCCAGGGAATCTCACTGCCAGTGGGCTCTGCGGCGCCACCTTCCACGACCCGCGAGTACCGCGAGGCCGACGTCGACTATCGAGGTGTGGGAACCTCGTAGGGCCCTGACGCCGTCGCGGCCGACCCGCTCACCAACCGCGAGATCCCAGAGCAGAAGGTCGCCGTGGCGACGTTCCGCGGTGGCTACGACCAGTTCGGGCCCGTCAACGAGGAGCTGGCCGAGTACATCGCCGCCTCCGGACTCCGAGTTCGCCGGGCCGATGTACAACCGCTACTCGTGGGCCCCGCCGATACCCAGAACACGGACGAGTACGTGACGGAAGTCTGCTGCTGCCCGTGGCCTGAGCGTGAGCGCCGGCGGGAGTTGAATGCCCGCGGATTGAGCGCGCGTCTGTCAGAGTCTGAGCGCCCGCGGATCGAGCGCGTATCCGTTGGAGATTGTGCGGCCCGTTGCCTGAGGTCCGCTGATTTGCGGTTGCCGTAGCAGGCCTTCGGCACGGACCCCGCCGACGAACGGAGGCCGGCCCGGCTCTGCCTGGGCCAGCCTCCGGGGCCGACGTCGCAGGCGCCCGCCCCCGATTAGCGAGGGCGCACCGTTACTGCCTGCCGCTGCAGAGGAACCGTCGCGTTGGCCGACACGGGCCGTCCGTTGTTCTGGTCGATGCGGGACGGTCCGTTGTTCTGGTCCGCATGAGTCCGTCCGCAGCCGGCCGCGCCGACCGGCTCAGACAGTTTGCCTTGTGCCGGTCGGCCGATCGTCCGTCACTACGGCTGGCGCAGATTGTCCATCAGGGGCGCGGCGATCGAGCCGCGCGGGCAGCCACGTGGTGGCGACAGCCAAAAACCAGCGACGCTCCCATGGCCGCCAACAAGAAACTTCACGGGGAATGGCGGAGGCCGAACATCTCTGCTCCGCCTCCCGGACATCGCCGTAGCGCAGACCGCGCTGAGCAAAGTCGTCGCCAATCCCGAAAAGGATCCCGGTTCCGGCGTATATCGCCCCTCGAGGGGCGGTGGACCGCAGAATGGTGCTCGGCCGCGCTCCGATCACCCCGAGCAACGCCTCCTGACGGCGCGTTCGCCCGACCATCAGCGATGTTCGCCACGCCCCGACTCCCGGCTATGAAAGAAAATCGGGACCATGATCGTGAGAAAAGCCGTTGACGCCGTTGCTCATTCCGCTCGAGCGCGCCGCGCCGCCCATGGCGTGGATGGTGCCCGGTCGTGAAAACGGCGATGGCGAAGGGCACGATCGTGGTCATGCTGAGGCCGAGCGGTGGCGCGCATTCTCGCGTGCCGAGAACCAGGCCGGGCTGCGGCCGGGAATCAGCCTCGTCCAGAGCCAACAGGGGGCGGAGCGTCCAATTCGGAACGAACAATGCCGCCAAGGGCGACCCCAGAACCCGACTGCACCGCCGCATGAGCGCTCGGCCCGCCCGGAGATTGAAGCTGAGCGATCTCCGGCCTTGCCCGCGGCGCCCTCTTCTAGGACGTCGGCGGGCAGGTTGATGAGAATTGGCAGCGACGCCGCGCTCGATCACCAGATACTCCGGCCGCGATCCACTGCCACGGCCTCGTGCGCGTGGTTGGGGCGGCTGCCTCTCGCAAAGCCTGCATCTCAGGCACATTGGCCGCCCGCCGCGCCGCGCCAGGCCTCCGAGCACGCTGAACAGAGCCGTCGACGAGCACTCGTCGCAGGGTACGGAGAAAAGCGGGCATCGTCAGAGGAATGTTCCGGGGAAACAGATCGAATTCCGCCACGTCGAGCAGATGAGATTCGCGCCCAGCGGCGGGGCGAGCAGCCCGCCCAGCAGGCCCCCGATCACTCCGACGGCGCCAACCTGCCACGGGATCATCGCGCACGGATGCGGCTGCCGGAATCCCCGAGCACCTTCCACAGGGCGTTACGAGCGCTGCTGGGCCCGTGACCGTCAGGGCTCAGCGTGGTCGATATGACGATCGCCGTCGCCGAGCCCGCGTATCCCACCAGGTTGCCGCCGATCAGGCTGCTGGCGCGCCAGTCTCTCCATTTGCCGTGTTCCAGCGACCACTGCGTGGCGCTCCACCATGCGATGACAATTATCCCACGACGGCGGCGCCCTGCCGTAGCTACCCAGCAGCGACCACAGCCATTGACGGGCGTGGTGACGCAGGTCCTTTCCACATCAAGGTCGACATTTTCCCTCCCTTCAGCGCGCACGGGCGGCGTGGACCAGGCCGGCGATTCGCTCGGGCGTCGCGGCAGTTCGACCACGTCGCGAGGCGGCCGCCGCTCATGACCGCGACGGAGTCAGCCAGGGCTGCGGCTTCGACGTCGTGCGTGACCATGACCACGGTGGTTCCCCGCGAGGCGAGCTGACGAAGCCAATCCAGGACGACGCCGCTGGAGTCGAGGTCCAATGCGCCGGTGGGCTCGTCCGCGAAGACGATGCGCGGCTCGCTGGCCATCACGCGGGCGATGGCACACGCTGGCGTTCGCCGCCGGAAAGCTGATGGGGCTTCAAATTCGCGCGATGTCGCAGGCCCGACCGCATCGAGCGCCGCCTCGATCTGGCCTTTGGAAAGCGTCCGCCCGGCAAGCCGCGAAGGCATCGACACGTTCTCCGCGGCCGTCAAGGAGGCGATGAGGTTGTACTCCTGGAACACGAATCCAACGTGCTGCGCCCGGAACGTCGCACGCGTTTGGCCGGCTTTCATCTCGGAGGTTGCGCTTCCCAGCATCGTCACGCGCCCGCCCGTGGGCTCGTCGAGTCCGCCATGCAGTGCAGAAGGGTCGATTTGCCCGAACCCGAGGCTCCGACAATCGCGGTGAAGCTGCCTTCTGGGAAAATCGGCGTCGACGCCGTCGAGGGCGAGAACCTGGCGTCCTTTCGGCCCGGCACCTCGTATACGCGCGTGAGTTGACGGACGGAAATGGAGGCGTTGGCGGCGCTGCGACCGGCCAGAAGTCTCGCTGTCCGGTTCTTGGTTGGTTCGGTTGGGAGTCCGCGGACGCCGCCGGGTCCGCCGACCGAGCCTGCCGGCCGACGTCGGGTTGCCCGCGCTTTCGCCCCCAGCGTCCTGGTTGCCCCATTTTTGCATCTCGGCCCTGCGCCTCGCGAGCGGCGGACGTCGGGCTGTCGTCGAATCGACGTGCGGGTTTATTTTGATTCGTCGAAATCTCATGCTTCAAAGCTTCTGCAGCGTGGTCTCGGTTTTCATATCCCGCGAACTGGCCAATCGCGGAAGAGGGCTGGCAGGAGTGCGACAAGGGGCTGCGCAGTGCGGAACGAAGAGCAGGCGGCGGCTGACGAGAGTGCCAGCGGCCCGTGCGGCAGCGGCAAAGGTCGAAGGCATGCGGCTGAAGCAGTGAGTCATGCGGTTAAAGTGAAAGTATGCTGCGCCGCTTTCCTGATCGCCGCCTCCGCCCTGCTTGCGTGGGGCGAGCTCGTGCGATTGGCGGGCGAGCCGGCGGTGCGTGGGCCGGGGGCGAGGGGCCGCCAAGGTCAACGTTCCGGCAAGCGCGTCGGCGATCACATGTGCGGGCGGACGAGCTTCGGATGCGCGGCAGAGACAACGGCGAGCCGGCCGGAGCGCGAGGCCGGCGTCGGCGAAGAGGACACGGTCGGGCGGGCGTCGGCAGGGCCGTCGTCGTGCTGGGTTTCGCCAGCGGGGCGCTCGCGCGAACTTCGTCAACCGGTATCGCGTGCGCGCCGGGCTCCCGCTCGCTCGGGACTCCGGGGGACGGCGAGGGCTCAGCTCCGCCGCTCGAATCTGACGGGCTGCGGGCCGCCGCCTCTCGGCGAGCATCGACGGTTCGCCGCAGAGGTCGCCGCGTGTTCGGCGGAAAGTTCGGGCGATGTGTCCATTTCCGAAGCTGGGGCCGCCTTTCGCTCGATGCATCCTGTTTGCAGCGCATTGTCGCGCCCCTCCCCAGTTTCAGCCATTGTGCGCGCCTCCGCAGCCTTTCAGACATGCGCATGCCTCCGCAGCCGCGGGACGTGCTTGTGCTGTGCGGCGGCGCGGTGTCCGGGGCCCGTCCCCGAGGGCCGACGCCATGGAGAAAAGTACGCGCGGGCCCGTGGATATGCGGGGCCGATCCGCCTGGACCGCGAGAGCCGATCGACGCTCCAGAACATCGAAAAATGCGATCCCGCTGATCGAGGACGCCGCCTCCGTCGCGATCGTCTCCAATTCGGTGCATGCCTCAAAGAGGATTCTTCTGCGCGAGCTGCGCCCGGACCTCGCCGACAGGCTCGTGCGCGGGGCAGATTACCGCTTCGGTGAGCAAATTCTCGTCAAACCGATAGCCGCCGTAGCGGGGCTCGCCGACCTGCGGGCGCTGCGACGTCGGATGCCCAAACCGAGCTCCGGCGGCCTGAACGGCGGCACCGCAGCGGCACATGCCGGACGCATTCGCCCTCGGTGTCGACCGCAAAAAAGTGGGCGTCGCGCCGCATGCGTTTGCAGGGGCGCGCGGTTCGGCCCGGCGGGCCAAAACCGCGAATCCTTCAAACTCCGGCGATTCTCCAAAGCCCCTGGCGATCCTTCCAAACTCCGGCGATTCTTCCGGACCTCGGCGATCCTTCCGAACCCCCGCGATCCCGCCGAAACTGGGCGAACTGGCCATAGTCGACCGGGCCTTACGAACCCGTGATTTGGGCGAATCAGACCGTCTTGACCGTCCCGCCGTCGATGACGATGTTCGCCCCCACGAGGTACTCAGCGGCCGACGAAGCTGCGAATACGATGAGCGCGGCGATCTCCTCGGGCTCGGCTATGCGCCCAGAAGCAACGCCGAATGCGGTGGGCATCGCCGAGAGAAGGTCGCTCGTGGGACATGCCCATCGAGGCCGCCACGCGCGAACCGAAACCGTCCGGGTCGCGCCACAGCCCGGTGCCGACCCCGCCCGGAGAGACCGTGTTCACGCGCACCCCTTGCGGCCCGAACTCTTCGCTCAAACGCTTGCTGAAAGCCACGAGCGCGGCCTTGGCCTCGCTGTAGCCGACCGGCCCTTGCGCGGGCACGAGGGCGTTGATGGATCCAGTGTTGACGATTGCGCCGCGGCGTTCGAGGAGGCTCGGAAGGGCTGCGCGGCTCATCCACACTGCGCTGAAGAAGTTCAGATTGAATAGGTCGTGCCACTGGGCGTCGTCGATGTCGAGGAAGCCGCCGAGCTTCACTGACGTCAGGGTCGCCCGCGCCGACGTTGTTGACGAGGATGTCGATTCCTCCGAGCTCTGCCAGCGCCGCTTTGACTGCCGCTTCGGCGCCGCCCGGCGTCGATAAATCGGCCGAAAATGGCGAGTGCGCTCGCATCTTCGAGCTCCGGGGGTGATCGTGCGGGCCACGCCCACCACTCGAGCTCCCTCTTCCGCGAGTTTGCGGACGACGGCGAGGCCTATCCGCGGCTGGCTCCCGTGACGAGAGCGAGTTTTTGCCTTCGAGGTTGAGATTCATATTTCTCCCGTTTGTTCTTCAGCTACTGATGTGTGTGGCGATCACGCCTGCGGGGCGATCCCTTTGTGTGTGGCGATCAACTTGTTTTAAAGCGGCGCCAGGGCCATGTTGATCACTCCGTAGAGTGATTCGGCTTCGTGCGTGACGGCCATGACGCGAAGGCCGGCAAGCGTCGTCGCCAGGTGCTCGGCAAAGAGCCGCGGCGTCGAGGTCCGGGCGGACGTCGCCCTCGCGCTGGCCGCGTTCGACGCGTCGGGCGAACCAAGCGGTCGATTCGTCCTGCATCTTCCGTATTTTTCGCGCCAAATCGGGAGTCATCGCCCGCTAGCTCGACGGCGGTGTTGCCGATGAGGCATCCGCGACGGCGAGGCTTGAGCCAGATCCGAATCGACGACCGCCCGCAGGGCGTCCCTCAGACACTCGCGGGTGCTTCCGGATGATCCATCAGGTCTTCCGCAAGTTTCGCGATCTGCTGCTGGTACTTGTCGAGGCATCGCTCAAGAGCGCGCGTTTGCTCGAAAACGCGTTGTACAGGCTCCCTTTGGCGACGCCGGTGGCCTCGGCCAAACGCGCGGGCGAGTGGCGGCGTAGCCGTTCGTCCAAAACTCTTCCATCGCGCGTTCGACGACGTCGTCCTCGTCGAAACTTTCGAGGTCTGCTCATGGGACGAGGCTACTTATTTTTGACTCGTAAGTCAAAACTAGGTGTGTTTCTCGGCGTTTGCGCTGGGCCTTGCCTCTTCTTCGCCTCGGCCTTGCCTCTTCTTTGCGTCTGGCCTTGTCTCTCTTCTGTGATCGGCCCCGCTTTTCTTGCTGTTGCCCCGCTTTCCTGCCACGTTGCCGCGCTTTGCTGGCTGGCTCGGCGCTTCCTTCCGTCGGCCCTGCGGCTTCCTCGCCGGCGGCTGTCGAGGCGTTGCAGTTGGCTGCCCAGGGCGCTGTCGCCGGCCGTCGAGCTGTCTCGCGGCCGTCGATCTGTTGTCTGCGTGCGCCGAGGCGCGAACGTCAGCCGTTGAGTCGTTGTTGCCATCGGCCGTTGGGGCGTCATCGGCCGATGGGGCGTCATCGACCGTCGGGGCGCCGCCGCCGGCCGTCGAACCGTTGTCGCCGTCTGTCGAGGCGTCAGTCCGAAAGCTCCAACCCTCGAGTGCCGTGAGCGAGGCGCTTTGCGGCCGGCAGGGAGAGGCGGGCGCGCACTCGGCGTCCGAGCTCCTCTGCCACCGCGGCGCTTTCTGCCAACAGCCCCGCCCTTTCGGGTGAGGGTGATGACCTGCACCCGCCTGTCGGCGGCGCTTCGCTCGCGGCCGACGGCCCCCGAGGTCCGCGAGCTGGTCAACGAGGGATACGACAAGGCTGGGGGCGACGTTGAGGCGAGTTGCGATGTCGCGTTGGGACGAGGCGTGGCCCGCGTCTACGGCTGCGAGCAGTCCAACCTGTTTGTGGGTCAGGCCCAGCCGCTCCACACGCTGGGAAAAAGGCTTGTGTTATCTGGGATCCGGCCATGCCCAGGCGGAAGCACGCCGCCTGGAGGATCGTCATGCCGTCGACGTCGTCCACGCCAAGAGGGTAACATTATGATTAATTCCTAAATGAATGATTGAGAACAGAACGATCTGAAAGGAGGAGCGATTATGCCAGCGATGGCTGAATGTCGCAAAATTCGCTGATGGCGCTGGGGGTCGGCCGCATTCGGCGTCCTCGCGTTGATTCGACCGGAGGCGCTGAACGGGCCTCGTGGTAGGGCGAGGCCCCAGGGGGAATGCGGCGGTCTCGGACGTGCGCGCCGATGTCGAAGGCGCGCGCCTCTATGCCGCCATGTACGCAGGACGCGCCATCCCGCTCGGTTTGGCCGTGTCTGCCGTCGCGTGGGCCGCCCCCGACGAGCGGGCGACGGCGTTGCTTCTCGGCGTCGCCGTCGTCGCGCAAATCGCCGACGTCGTGGCTGCCGCCGCGAATCGCCTGAAAGGAATGGCCGTCGGCGCCGCCTTCGCCGCCCTTGTCCATGCGGCCGCGCTTTCCGCGACAGTGCTCGTGAGCCGCCGACTCGGCGCGGCTCCGTGAGTCACCCATACTCGACACGGGCTCGCAGGTGATTTAATCTTCAACTACGAAGTCATTCGATTTCTCAGTTTTGGCCATCATTCGCTTGACGGCAAACACGGGCCGCTCGCCGGAGAGGTGCTCCGCCAGCAGATTGAGCTCGCGCGGGCCGCGGACGAGATCGGCGTCAACGGCGCATACTTCCCGCGTCCACCATTTCGCTCCCCAAGGCTCCTCGCCCATGCCGATCCTCGCGGCGATTGCGGCGTCGACGAGGAACATCGAAGCGGGCACGGGCGTCATCGACCTGCGCTGGCGCATGTAGCGGCTGCAACACCCGTTCACGTAAGCTTGG
>BNJV01002206.1_pt1 | contig 20470 bp, 10 predicted proteins | sample 8540591 | NCBI WGS metagenome assembly BNJV01 (sample SAMD00202457, study PRJDB9452) | human saliva metagenome | host: Homo sapiens | reverse complement strand
CTTGTTAAGCAAGCTGCACAAGATAGAAAACTGGCGCCAGCCAGAGGCTAGCACCAGTCTATTTTTTTGAGGTGTAAAACTAAATTAGTCTACATAATGTGGCTTGTTAGCCAAGAGTAGTACTACAGAAATTAAGGCTAAGACAAGAGCCAACCAGATGAAGTTCATTTCACCAGTGCTTGGTAAAGATGGATTCTTAGCATTGAAGGCATTGTAGAATACAAGTTCCTTCTCTGTCGCAACTTCTGCTTTAAGCTTGCCATTAGCATCCTTCGTTACAGCAACCGTTACGTTGAACTTAGTCTTGTCGTAGCTGATAGCTGAATCTTGCCCAGCAACTTCGCGTACGGTTAACTTATAGGTCCCTTCTTGTGCATAAGAAGAAGTTAAGCTAATCGCACCTGAAGCGTCATTGCTTGCAGTTGCTAAGACTTTGCCCATGCTGTCTACTAATTCAAATTTGAACTCTTTATCTTTTAGTTGACGACCAACTAATACTTTCTTAGCTGCTACTGTGAAGTCAACTGCAGCAGGTGCAGGGTCAGAAGAGTTTGGTAAGTTAGTCGCTGCTTTGTTAACAAAGGTCGCTTGGTTAGTGTAACTAGCACTTGCTTCTAATTGACCTGCGCCATTGTCAACAACAGTTACCACTACATCAACCGCTTTGGTATCGTAGGTTACGGTTTCATCGCTACCTGCTTTTTCTACAACTTTATAGTTGTAAGCGCCTGCTTGTTCGAATTCAACTGCAGCGAACTTAACAGTTCCATCTTCGGCATTCTTCACGGTTTGCAATACTTTACCTTGTGCATCTTGCAATTGGAACTCAAACTCATCCGCCTTAAGCGCACGGCCTTCTAATTGCTTCTTCACTACGATTTCTTGGCTAGTTTTAGCAGCTTTATAGCTGTTAGCAAACTGAGCTTGATCATAGGTAACAGTTGCTTTCTTCTCACCGTTCTCGTCTACTACTTTAACGTTAGCAGTTAGCTCTGCTTCATCGTAAGTAACACCTGGCACAGCATTGTTTACTTCTTTAATCTTGTAGACATAGTCGCCGGCTTGCGAGAACTTAACTTTAGCAAAAGTTACATTGCCTTGAGCATCGTTACTTACAGTTTGGACAACAGAGTTATCAGCTGTGTTGATTAATTGGAATTGGAATTCGCCAGCTTTCAAAGCACGGCCATCTAATTTCTTGGTCACTTTGAAAATCACTTCGTCTGAACGGCTAGCTGATGCGCCACCCTCAGTAGTGGTTAGTGGAGCAAAACCATCAACATTATGAACTTCTTTAGCAGTTTTTACAACGATAGCGTTGAATACTTTTTTAGTTGCGTTGTCAACAGGACTTGTTAATTTTGTAGAATAACGCAAGTACAAACCACGACCACTCAAATCACCATTTTCTGGCGTAACCGTGAAGTGGTTTTTGTCTGTTACTTTGACACCTGCACTATCAAGTGCTGGATGGCCTTCTTCCTTACCCCATTCAGTAAAGTAGTAACCTGTTACTTCGCCAACTAATTCTTGACCTTCTGGAATAGTGTCAGCAATGCTTACGCCCGTTACGTCCTTAGCGGCCAAACGGTTAACCAACACTTGCCATCTGATCATGCTTGGGTCGTCTTTATCTTGAACACCCCATTTGAAGTAACCAGTGGAGTCTTCCATCGGTACAATACGGGTAAGTGTATAAGAGCCTGCACCAGGTAACATCATAGTTACTGTCTCATCAACCGCAACAGACTCAGCCCATACTGCTGTGAACAAAGCACTGACAGTACGACTTTCGTTCATGAAGCGATAGTAGGCTTCGTTAGTGATTGTAATAGTTGCGGTGTTAGTAGCTGGATCGGTAGTCAACGTAGCAACTGTTGTGCCATTAGGTGCTTTAATTTCTTTTGGTTCAGTTTTTTCTACCGCCAATTGTGCTGGCACTTGGTAGACAAAAGTATCCCCATTTTTTACTGTTGCTGAATCCGGAATTTGGTAAGTTGGTTTAATATAGAATTTACCCTCACCATATTTAGCCCCGTCAACAACCGGGTTGTTATTAATCAAGAACTCAGTTGATACCAACTGGGCTGCTTGACTAGCTGACGCTGCGGCTGGTTCTGGATTAGCTGCCGGCTGGTTCTCGCTAGGACTTGCTGGTGCTGCTACCCCACCTGCGTTGTCACTAGTACTTGATTCTGATGCAACCGCGGGTGCCGCTGTCGCTGGCTCTGCGCCTGCAGGCGCTTCTTGAGCTAATGCATTGATCGGTCCGACAAAAATGCTCAGAACCATTAAGAGTGAAATAAGCAAGTTAAAAAACTTACGCTTATCCATAAAAATTTCCCCTCCTTAGTTTCGGGTGCCACTATCTTTTGCGCTACTAAATAGCACCCTAATTTTCTGGATATCGGCAATTTAATACCATATATAGTATATCACACCACTTGCTATTTGTACAGTTCTTTTAGTGGAATCAAGTTTAACACCCCATTTCCAAACTTAATTGAAGATAATTTTTGCTAATTATTGATACTATTGATTGGATTTGACCAGTCATTTGCCCAAAAAAGCCCATAATATCGTTTTTTTGTAGTGACAATTTCAGATGAATATTGTATACTATAGTCTGGAGGTCGGACCTCCGCTAGGATAATTAGTAATTTTCCTAGAGCTTACTGATTTATTTTCAAATTAGACTTCCCCTCTATATTTAGAAAATAACTCTGACGGCCTACTATTTTCTGGATAATATAGTAATAGTCGTCAATCCTATTTTTTATAGGATCTGGCTAGGGAGCTAGCCGCTACTTAATGCTCCCTAGGACAAAGAGACTGAATTCTACCATTCAGCCTCTTTTTTTAATAGAGAAAAACCCCAGAGTTTATCAACTCTGGGGTTTTTCTGCATACTTTAGGCTTTGCCAACTACTAATAAAGTAGCCTAAGATCTTGCTTTTTTGTCAAGAAGGAGAACCGCAATTGCGCCCATTACCATCATGCTAGCCAAAGCAGTCAACCAAATAACTTGGGCTTCACCTGTCTTAGGTAATTTCTTCTCTTCTTTCACTGGTTTGTAAGTGTTCTTAAAGACAATCGATTTGGCACTATCCACTTTTGCTTGGAACTTGCCTTCGCTGTCCTTACTTACAGTTACAGAAACCTCATGAACAGTCTTGTCATAAGTGATTTCTTTGTCGCCCAAGTCTTTTTCCACGACTTTGTAAGTAAAGGTACCTTCACTTGGGTTTGTGATGGTATGTTCCAAATGAATCTTGCCTGATGCATCGTTTTTAGCGGTAGCAACCAGGTTGCCATTTGAATCGAGGAGATTGAATTGGAATTCATCTGCCTTCATTTCACGGCCTTCCAATTCTTTCATAGCGTCTACGCTGAAGCTTGGTTGCCCTGGATCCACTGCCTTATAGGTGTTAGTGAAGGTAGCATCGTTAGTGTAAGTAACTGAAGGGGTTAATTGTGCTTGTTTATCAACCACTTCAACAGTTGCTTCTACTACTTTTGTATCGTAAGTAACATTCTTCAAGCCGTTATTTACTTCTTGAATACGATACTTGCTAGTCCCTACTTTGCTATAAGTTTGTTCTTCGAAGGTTACATTACCCTCTGCGTCGTTCTTAGCACTTGCCAACTTAGTGCCTTGTTCGTCTAATAATTCGAACTCGAACTCGCCTGCTTCTAAAGCACGACCTTCTAAAACTTTCTTAACGCTTAATGCTTGCTTGGTTGAAGCTGCTGCGTAACGGTTAGTAAAGACTGGCTCTTGTTCATAGCTTGGTGTTGCTACTAATTGGCCATTGTCGTCTTTGACCTCAACAGTTACTTTCACTTCTTTAGCGTCATAAGTAACACCTTTAGCATCGCCTGAAACTTCTGCGATAGTGTAAGTGTAAGTCCCAACTGCTGAATAAGTAATTGGTTCAAAGCTTACCTTACCTGTCGCATCGTTAGCGACACGTTGTAGTTCTTTGCCGTCAGCGTCTTTCAAGACGAAGTTAAATTCGTTAGCTTGAAGCGCGCGACCTTCCATGCGTTTAGTTGCCATAAGGGTAACATTTTGATCCAATGGCTTGTAGCTGTTGGTGAATGTCAATTCCTTATCTGGCGTTACAGTTGCTTCTAATTGACCCGCAAGGTTATCTGTTACACGAACGTGTACCAAGATATTGCTTGAGTCATAGGTCATCCCTTTATCATTAGCGTCTAGTTTTTCACGAACAGAGTAAGTGTAGGCGCCAGCGCTTGAGAGACTTTGTGCCTTAAAGGTAATATCCCCATTTGCATCGTTCTTAGCTGTGTCAACAACTTTGTTGGTTGAAGCATCTACTAATTCGAAGGTGAAGGCATTAGCTACTAAGGCTTTACCTTTCAAGACTTTCTTAGCTTTGATTGTGACATCAGCAGTGGCTGCTTTATAAGCGTTGGTAATGGTTTGCCCATCTGGGTACTCTACCGTAGCTTCTAATTGGCCGGCATTGTCAGTTACTTTTACGGTTACGTTCAATACTTGAGTGCTGTAAGTCACCCCAGCAACAGTCCCCGCTTGCTCCTTAACCGTGTACTTATAAGTACCTGGTTTGGTGTAAGTAATCGCGTCGAAAGCCACACTACCGTTCTCAGCGTTCACTTTAGTTTGCGCTGCACTGGTAGCTCCTTCTTCGATTAAGTCGAAGCTAAATTCGCCTGCCTTTAGTGGACGGCCAGTTAAGGCTTTTGTCACACTAATGACTGCACTTGTTGATAAGCTTGGTAGTTGTTAGAGAACTCAGCTGGTGTAGCGTAAGTTTCAGTCGCTACCAATTGACCTTGGCCGTTGTCAGTTACCGCTACGGTGACTTCAACATTCTTAGCGTCATAGGTATAACCCTTAGAACCATCGTTCTTCTCACGAATAATGTAAGTGTGGTTACCTACTTCTGTATAAGTTTCAGCTGGGAAGGTTACAGTTCCGTTCTCATCGTTCTTAGCAGTTTGCACGACTTTGCCAGTTTCCTTATTAACCAACTCGAAGGTGAATTGATTATCTGTTAACTTAGCACCTGTCAAGGCTTTAGTTGCTTTCAAGACTTTGCTTACTGATCCCGCTTGGTAAGCGTTAGTAATCTCTTGACCATCTGGGTATTCTACCGCAGCTTCTAATTGACCTGCGTTGTCTGTGACAGTAACTTTAACCTTGTAGGCCTTCTCATCGTAAGTAATCCCGCCAAGGTTACCTTTTTGTTCTTTAACAGTGTATTCATAGACACCTGTTTGCGTATATGTGATTGGGTCGAAATTAACAGTCCCGTTCTCATCCGCAGTCGCTTTGGTTTGGTTGTCTTTTGCTTCTGGAGCAGTTAAGTCAAAGCTGAACTCACCTGCTTTTTGCGCACGACCGGTCAACTTCTTAGTGAAGCTGAAGGCTGCAGTCGTTGATAAAGCTTGGTAGTTGTTAGTAAACTCAGCTGGCGCAGCATAAGTTTCAGTCGCTACCAATTGACCTTGACCATTGTCGGTAACCGCTACGGTTACTTCTGGTGCCTTGGTATCGTAGGGTATAACCCTTAGCGCCATCATTCTTCTCACGAATAATGTAAGTGTAGTTACCCTACAGCTGTATAGGTTTCAGCTGGGAAGGTGACGGTCCCGTCTGCCTTGCTCTTAGCAGTTTGGGCAACTTGACCTGTTTCTTTATTTACCAATTCGAAAGTGAATTGGTCATCTGCTAAGTTTTTACCAGTCAAGGCTTTAGTTGCCTTCAAGACTTTGCTTACTGATCCCGCTTGGTAAGTGTTAGTAATCTCTTGCCCATCTGGGTATTCTACCGCAGCCTCTAATTGACCTGCCTTATCTGAGACAGTAACTTTAATGCGGTAAGTCTTCTCATCGTAAGTAACCCCACCAAGCTTACCATTTTGTTCTTTAACAGTGTATTCATAGACACCTGTTTGCGTATAAGTGATTGGGTCGAAATTAACGGTCCCGTTCTCATCCGCAGTTGCTTTAGTTTGGTTGTCTTTTGCTTCTGGGGCAGTTAAGTCGAAGCTAAACTCACCCGCAACCTGTGCACGACCGGTCAACTTCTTAGTGAAGCTGAAGCTTGCAGTCGTTGATAAAGCTTGATAGTTGTTAGAGAACTCAGCTGGTGTAGCGTAAGTCTCAGTTGCCACTAATTGACCTTGACCATTATCGGTAACTGCTACCGTTACTTCAACCGTCTTATCGTCATAGGTGTACCCCTTAGAACCATCGTTCTTCTCACGAATAATGTAAGTGTGGTTACCTACTTCTGTATAAGTTTCAGCTGGGAAGGTTACGGTCCCGTCTGCCTTATTCTTAGCGGTTTGAACCACTTGGTCAGTAGCTTTGTTAACCAATTCGAAAGTGAATTGGTCATCTGCTAAGTTAGCACCGGTCAGCGCCTTGTTAGCTTTCAAGACTTTGCTTACTGATTTCGCTTGGTAAGTGTTAGTGATCTCTTGACCATCTGGGTATTCTACCGCAGCTTCTAATTGACCTGCGTTATCTGTGACAGTAACTTTGATCTTGTAGGCCTTCTCATCGTAAGTAATCCCGCCAAGGTTACCTTTTTGTTCTTTGACAGTATAGTTGTAGACACCTGCTTGCGTATATGTGATTGGGTCGAAATTAACGGTCCCGTTCTCATCCGCAGTTGCCTTAGTTTGGTTGTCTTTTGCTTCTGGAGCAGTTAAGTCAAAGCTGAACTCACCTGCTTTTTGCGCACGACCGGTCAACTTCTTAGTGAAGCTGAAGGCTGCAGTCGTTGATAAAGCTTGGTAGTTGTTAGTAAACTCAGCTGGCGTAGCATAAGTTTCAGTCGCTACCAATTGACCTTGGCCATTGTCGGTAACTGCCACGGTTACTTCTGGTGCCTTGGTATCGTAGGTATAACCCTTAGAGCCGTCATTCTTCTCACGAATAATATAAGTGTAGTTGCCTACAGCTGTATAGGTTTCAGCTGGGAAGGTGACGGTCCCGTCTGCCTTACTCTTAGCAGTTTGGGCAACTTGACCTGTTTCCTTGTTTACCAACTCGAAAGTGAATTGGTCGTCTACTAAGTTTACCTACCAAGGCTTTAGTTGCCTTCAAGACCTTAGTGACTGAAGCTGCCTTATAAGTGTTGGTAAAGCCAGGCTTAGTATAGGTAACGGCTGCAGTCTTAGCACCACCATTATCGGTTACTGTAACAGTCGCTGTAATGATGTTCTTGTCATAGGTAACACCTGGCAAGTTGTTGTTGACTTCGCGAATCTTATAAGTAAAGTTCCCCGCTGTACGGAACTTCATTTTCTTGAACTTAACAACACCGTTCTCATCGTTAGTAGCAGTCGCTACTACCTGATTGGTACTGTCAACTAATTCAAAGCTGAACTCACCTTGATTCAATGAACGTCCATTTAATGTCTTGTTCACTTCGAAGATAATCTCATCAGGACGAGCCCCTGTCCCGACCCCATCAGTGGTAGTCAAGGCAGCAAAACCTTCAACGTCTTCAGAATGTGTAGCGGAAGTAAATCTATAATTGTTGAAGACTTTTTTAGTTACTAAGTCAACAGGCGCAGTGATACGGGTTTGGAAGATGATTAACAAACCACGCCCATCTAGGCTCCCACCATTGCTTGGCGTAATGGTGAAGTGGTTGTCATCTTCAATGTTAACTTCGCCACCTGTATAAGCCACACGGCCACCGGCTGTCCCACCGTTTTGAGCCGCTTCCCAGTCAGTAAAGTAGTAACCACTAAATGAATCAGGTACAACTTCTTGACCCTCTGGAATAGTATCTTTCACCATAGCGTTGACTATACCTGGTTTAGCATAACGGTTAATACGAATACGCCAGTTAACTAACTCAGGGTTGTCCCGGTCTTGGTTCCCCCATTTAGTATAACCCGTTGGGTCTACGTCAGGTACGATACGCATTAACTTGTATTCCCCAGCACCTGGCAAATCGAAAGTCTGCTCAATGTTCTTAGGTGTGCTATCAGCCCATACCGCCGTGAAGAGTGCTGTCAATGACTTGTTCTCATTCAAACGAGCATAGTACTCTGCGTTGGTAATCGTGATAGTGGCTGTATTATTAGCTGGGTTAGTTGTTAAAGACGCAACTGTTGTGACGTTATCCCCTGCTTTAATTTCAACTGGACCACTTTGCTCCACTCGGAAGACACTTGGTACCGTATAGGTCAAGGTGTCGCCATTTTGGAGCGTAGCGTTATCCGCAAATTTATAGGTTGGGATAATGTAGAATTTCCCTTCCCCATATTTACCAGGATTTTGGACTGGGTTGTTATTAATCTTGAAGTCCGTTGTCATGGTATATTGCGCTTCTTGAATTGGCGCTTGTGGATAGTGTTGGGTTGCCTCAGCTTCATCAGTCTTTGCTGAGTCTTGGCCATCCGCATTGGGCTTAGCCGCCTGATCCCCCTCTGCTGCCGGCTGAGCCGCTTGCCCACCATTAGCTTCTTGTCCCTCTGTCTCTTTGGCTTCTTGCGTTTGCTCAGTAGCAGGTGTTGCTACACCAGCATTCGCTTCTTGCGCAAAGGTAGATAGCGGGCTAATAAAAACTTGCAGCACTAATAAGAGTGCGATTAGCAAGTTCGCTAGCTTCTGCTTTTTCACTTTGCTTCCCCTCTCTCACGCTACAAAAGCCGGGCCTACCGCTACATAAGCCCTGACTTTCTTAACGCTTGATATTGTGTATATTACTATACCAAGACTATTTTATCACACTCACTCACAAAAGAAAAGTTTCATTTCCTCTCTGTCTCATAAAATCGAAATGTCATTACAAATCGATAACACCTCCTCCTACCCTAACATAAGAAAAACGCGTGAGAATCGCCTATATCTGGCGAAACTCACACGTTTCCTTCTATATATATATCCTATTCTGGCCCTAGTGAATCAGGGACCAACTTAGGTATGTATATGTGCATGCTTAGTCATGCGTCTCATCTTCGCGACTAGCTGATGATTCTGTTACCTGAGCACTCGATACTGAAGACGCCTGATTGGCCTCCGTTGGCATCACCGGCACTACCGTCTCTTCTCTGGTGTAAACCAACTCGTAAGTCTCCGCTTCTTCATAAACGTTAATCCCGTCTAGAGTCTCCCCATTCTTGCGTAGGTAGCTATACTTGTAGTTAGCAACCGTCACTGGTTTTGGAATGACGTAACGATTTGGCCACGCACTTAGAGTCGTTGGCTCGTGAATCTCCTGGCCATCCTCTGTGACATGCCGCAAGGTGATAACCGTCTTCTCTTCATAACTTGGAACTCGGTAATGTAATTTTACGACGATTGGTTTATCGCCAACTGTCCCAGATAGTGGATCATCACTGTAGTCGTACACAAGCCAGCTCCATAAATTCTCTTCAGGTGTTACCGTGTATGGCTCACCTTGGGTGACGGTACGTTCCTCTAGATGAACTCGCACTGGGAAGCCTTCGATAGAATCATCGTTATAGTATTCAGTGTACAGCTTCGTTACTCGGCGATAGACAAAGACTATTTCAAAGTCATGATTAGGTACCGTGCCCTGAGCATTTTCTGGAACGGACGTCAGTTCATAGTCAGGAAAGTCACCCTGAGTTTCCTTCTCATACTCTGTTCCAACCTCTACCCTGTCTGTCCTTGTTTGTGCTAACTCTTCACCTGACACGGTTACATGTTTAACAGTTTTTGTCACTCGATGAATTGGATTGTAGTAGTAATCCATATAAACCGTTTCGGGATCTTCACTGCTGAAGGTGTAGTCTTCATACTTATAATCGTGCTCTACGTTTCGATAATCCTCGTGTTCAAAGTAGTCTCCTTCTACTCTAACAGCTTTTTCATATCTAAATGTGAACTTCTTGCCTTCTAAGGCCACCTTCTCAATAGACAGCATGAGTTCTTTCGTTTCATTATTGAAATGCCGCTGGATAACTCGATGCTTAGGATTAGAGTTATAGACGAAGGTTACAATCGTTTCTTCTGCCTCTAAGAAGCCAGACGGTTGTCCTTGGGTGTGACTGTAGACATAGCCAGGGACTGACTCAGGCACTAAGTAGTAAGGGGTCTCAGCATGCCCTTTCACTGTTTCGCTCCCAATCTCATGCCCCTCTTCGTCGACATAGCGTGCTGTCGCCGTATGGAACTTATCAAAATGATGATAGGTTAGAGTAATGGTTGTATCTTCATTGAATGCAGCAAACAAAGACTGTCCTGTTCTCTTCAGAGCATACTGTTGTTGAGAAAGATCCGCTGGTCGGATGGTAGTCTCTACTCCCATAGGTACTTCAATGTGTTTCTGATATTCAGCAACATATTGGTCAAGGTCTTGCCCTGACTCATCTACATACTTCAAAGTGACGGTTGCAGTGCTTCGTTTATATCTCAAATTGACAACTTTTGGACTGTCCTCAAATTGGCCTTTGAACTCACTTTCATCACTAGCAAGCTCGTATTTTTTGTCGCCCTTGGAGATATAGTGCTTGGAACTTAGATCATAAGTCTCCCCAACTAAGCCGTCGTGTATCTCACTAACTTCGAGCTTTTCGCCAGTCTCGTCTAAGAAGTTAACTCGGATGATACCCGGCAGAATCCGACGACGATAGTAAACCCACACTTCTCCACGTTCATTCCTAGAATTTCTAATTTCAAATACATTAGGTTGCGACCTCAAATTGTCATAACTCACACCATGACCTAAGAAATCATAGAGGTCAGGATAAGGATTCCGAGGTATCAAAGTAGAAATAGGTAAGCCCACTGTCCCCCCCCAATAGTAAACTGTCTCTCTGTTTGCCGAGGGTCTTCTGGAATATTATTTCCTACTATACCATATAACTCAAGTCCTGGGGCTATTGGTTGATAGTAATAGATAACGTGTTTTTCATAGCCAGCATATTTGCCTGTTACCTCGCCTTGGACACCGACATATTGATAGTTTTCAATATTCTTCTTCTCCGTCACATATTGCGTCCCGACAGTTCCACGTAAAATGACACGCTCAGCCAGATAATTCCCTCTGTTATCTACATAATCCACGATTACCTTACCCGGATCTGGATAAACAGAGCGATAGACATAAGTGACAACCTGTTCTTCTAGTTGATAAGTCCCCGTCGTATTCCCTAGGACAGTGAGGAAAGTAAAGTTATCAAACTGCTTCTGCTCTGTCTGATATGGTGTCCCAAAAGGCTTATAGCTACGAATCGGCGGTGCCAAATCCTCATTAGCCTCATCTACATATCGTACTACTAATATACCCTCATTAATTCGTGAGTCACGTAGTCCTTCATAAATATAAGTAACTACTTGCTCTTGCTCACTATATTGTCCGAATTCTTCACCTTCAACCTTTCGGAATATGTAATTGCGGAATTCTTTTTTACGAGTATAGTAGTTCTTACCGAGCTCGCCTTTCATCACAATTTCTGGGATGATTAGCGTTCCTTGGTCATCCTGATAACGTACCCGCACAATCCCTGGCAACTCCTGGTCAGTACCTTGCGATAGACATAAGTCACCGTTTGCGTTTCTAGGTTATAGTTACCTGTTTCAGCACCATCGACATGATCGAAGACATAACCTTCGATTTCCTTTTTCTCTGTGCTATAGGCAGTATCTATCTGACCAGAGAGATTAATAGTTGGCCAGAGGCTATGCCCATCCGTATCTTGGTAATTCACCTTAACATAGCCAATGGACTTCCGATAGACATAGGTAATCGTTTGTGCCTCTTCTGTATAGAAGCCTAGCTCTGGCCCATCAACTCGAACGAGTTCATAGTTGTCAAAGCTTCTCGCCTTTTCTTGATAAGGTAGTCCTACATAGTCTGTCAGATACTTCGTCTGTTCAAGTTGCTCACCTGCTTCATCTTCATACTTGACAGTCAAATCTCCTCGAAGTCTTTCATAATAGTAGGTAACCTTCTGAGGCTCTTCGGTTATTTGTCCCTCTGTTTCACCTTCAACTCTAGTAAAACGATGATTTACAAAGTGTTTCTGAGTGGTAGTATAGTAATCACCAACGGCCCCTTTGATTTCTTCAGCTGGTCCTAAATCAACATCAGCCTCGTTGCGGTAATAAACAATTACTTTAGAGGTCACGACTCTTGCAATCCGGCGATAAACAAAGTCCACCCTTCGAGTCTGGCCTGAGATATACTTCCCTTTTTTCTCACCTTCGGTACGAATGAGAATATAGTTTTCAATATCTAATGTATCGAATTCATAGGATGCGCCTGGTCGTCCGTGAGTGTAAACACTTGGATTAATCTCCTTGCCATTTTCATCGACATATCTTGCATAAGCATCCCCCCAGCCACTTTCTTCCTTCTTATATTCTTTAGTTGAGTATAAGAGAATGACGACCTGTGTTCCTTCTTGGTAAGTGACACGAGGAGGATATTCTTCTCGACCTTGATAGAAGTAGTTTTCAAATTTTTTGACCTCGATCGGGGCATCAGTCCCTACATATCCTGTTGTCACGACATCAGGATGTAGGGTTTCACCCTTGACGGTCTTATATCGTACAACGACTTTCCCTCGAGCCTTGGTTCGAGGACTAGCATAGACATAAGTGACGTAGTGTTTTTGGCTAGCATAGTCCCTTGGATCTCCCCAGACACATAGGATAGACGATAGCCTTCAACTGTCTTCTCTTCAGTTTGGTAGCTATCTCCCAGTAACCCTGCCATATCCACTGGAGGAAGTAAATCATCATTTGTTTCATCAACATAGCGGACATTTACTGCACCATTGTTTGGCGGTAAATTGGCTGGTTGATAGACAAACTTAACGGTCTTGGCTTCCGTTGTGAATGTCCCTTGGCGATCTCCCTCAACTCTCAAGAAGTTATATTCTCTCACTTCTTTCTGAGTAGCTGTGTAGGCAGTGTCTACTTCGCCTTCTAAGGTCTCGGCATCAGCCACAGGCTGATCCGCTTCGTCCACATATAAGACATTGACTGTTCCGCGTGGTTTTGGAATTACTTGGTAGATGTACTTAACTTTTTGGATTTCAGACTTGAAGGTTCCGGTCTCTGAGCCGTCTACGCGTAGGAAGTTATAACCTGTTACTTCCTTCTTCTGCGCCGTGTAGGCTGCGTCCACTTCACCTTCCAAAGTCTCAGGATCTGCTACTTGCGCATCTTGCTCATCCACGTAAGTCACAAGAACTGTACCACGCGGCTTCGGAATGGCTTGATAGATGTACTTGACGTTTTGAACTTCGGACTTGAAGGTACCAGTAGCAGGACCCTCTACTCGTAAGAAGTTGTAGCCTGTGATTTCTTTCTTCTCAGCAGCATAAGTTGCATCCACTTCACCCTCTAAAGTGACCGGATCTGCCAATTTTGCGTCTTGCTCGTCCACGTAAGTCACATTCACTGTGCCGCGTGGTTTTGGAATGGCTTGGTAGATGTACTTGACGTTTTGGGCTTCTGATTTGAAAGTGCCAGTCTCTGGACCTTCTACTCGTAAGAAGTTGTAGCCTGTGATTTCTTTCTTCTCAGCAGCATAAGTTGCATCCACTTCACCCTCTAAAGTGACCGGATCTGCCAATTTTGCGTCTTGCTCGTCCACGTAAGTCACATTCACTGTGCCGCGTGGTTTTGGAATGGCTTGGTAGATGTACTTGACGTTTTGGGCTTCTGATTTGAAAGTGCCAGTCTCTGGACCTTCTACTCGTAAGAAGTTGTAGCCTGTGATTTCTTTCTTCTCAGCAGCATAAGTTGCATCCACTTCACCCTCTAAAGTGACCGGATCTGCCAATTTTGCGTCTTGCTCGTCCACGTAAGTCACATTCACTGTGCCGCGTGGTTTTGGAATGGCTTGGTAGATGTACTTGACGTTTTGGGCTTCTGATTTGAAAGTGCCAGTCTCTGGACCTTCTACTCGTAAGAAGTTGTAGCCTGTGATTTCTTTCTTCTCAGTTGTATAGGCCGTATCCACTTCGCCTTCTAAAGTGACCGGATCTGCCAATTTTGCGTCTTGCTCGTCCACGTAAGTCACATTCACTGTGCCGCGTGGTTTTGGAATGGCTTGGTAGATGTACTTGACATTCTGAACTTCTGTCTTGAAGGTGCCAGTCTCTGAACCCTCCACTCGCAAGAAGTTATAGCTAGATACTTCTTTCTTCTGGGCCGTGTAGGCTACATCCACTTCGCCCTCCAAAGTTTCTGGATCTGCTACTTGTGCATCTTGCTCGTCTACGTAAGTGACATTCACTGTTCCACGTGGTTTCGGAATGGCTTGGTAGATGTACTTAACATTCTGAACTTCGGACTTGAAGCTACCAGTCGCAGGGCCTTCCACTCGCAGGAAGTTGTAACCTGTGATTTCTTTCTTCTCAGTTGTATAACTTGCGTCCACTTCACCTTCTAAGGTAACTGGATCTGCCAATTTTGCGTCTTGTTCGTCCACATAAGTTACGTTCACTGTGCCACGCGGTTTCGGAATGGCTTGGTAGATGTACTTAACATTCTGAACTTCAGCCTTGAAGGTGCCAGTAGCTGGGCCCTCTACTCGCAAGAAGTTGTATCCTGTGATTTCTTTCTTCTCGGCTGTATAGGCTGCGTCTACTTCGCCTTCCAAGGTGACTGGATCTGCCAATTTTGCGTCTTGTTCGTCTACGTAAGTCACATTGACTGTGCCGCGTGGTTTTGGAATTGCTTGGTAGATGTACTTAACATTCTGGACTTCTGCCTTGAAAGTACCAGTTTCTGGACCCTCTACTCGCAGGAAGTTATAACCTGATACTTCTTTCTTCTGCGCCGTGTAGGCTGCGTCTACTTCGCCCTCCAAAGTTTCTGGATCTGCTACTTGCGCATCTTGCTCGTCAACGTATGTAACATTCACCGTTCCACGTGGTTTCGGAATGGCTTGGTAGATGTACTTGACGTTTTGGACTTCTGTCTTGAAGGTACCAGTTTCTGGACCCTCCACTCGCAAGAAGTTATAGCCTGTGATTTCTTTCTTCTCAGTTGTATAACTTGCATCCACTTCACCTTCTAAGGTTTCTGGGTCTGCGACTTGATCGCCGTCCAAGTCAACGTAGGTTACATTGACTGTTCCGCGTGGTTTTGGAATGGCTTGGTAGATGTACTTAACATTCTGAACTTCGGACTTGAAGGTGCCAGTAGCTGGGCCTTCCACTCGCAAGAAGTTATAGCCTGTGATTTCTTTCTTCTCAGTTGTATAACTTGCATCCACTTCACCTTCTAAGGTAACTGGATCTGCCAACTGAGCGTCTTTCTCATCAACGTAAGTCACCTGGACACGTCCAGATTCCTTAGCTGAGGATTGTGATTCTTTCGGTGTATAGATGAAGGTCGTGACTTGTGGTTCAGGTTGGTACTGACCAGAAATTTTCCCTTCAATACGTGCAAGCTCGTAACCTTGGAAAGTTTTCTCTTCTAATGTAAAGTCACTTCCCACGGTACCAGTTGTTACGAGATCATCTGCTAATTTGTCTTGCTTCTCGGTTAGATAACGAGCTGTTACGGTACCTTCTACTTTTGGCTTATTAGAACTTGTGTGGATATAACCGACATAAGTGAAACCATCGATTTTAGGTGGCGTATATTGATAAGTTTGCCCCTTGGTTACAGTCTGGGTCTCGCTAGCACGCAAATAATTCATTTGCGCCAGAGCAGCGCGGCCAGCACCTAAACCGGATAAACCGATAACTAAGAGCAACCAGAATTTCCAAGAGCCGTTTTGCTTACGGAAAGACCATGCAAGCAGTGTCCCTAGAATCAATAGGAGTGCACTAATGAGCCACTGCAGGATGACCGCATTCAACTCACCCGTCTTAGGAAGTGAGCCTGGCTCTTGGGGTTTGGATGGTTCTGGGTCTCCAGGTACAGAAGAAGATTCTGATGAACTGGAACTCTGGGAATCGGACTCTGACGAGCTAGACGATTCTGAACTCTCGGAATCTGATGAGCTGGAGGACTCAGATTCTGAGGAAGAGGAGCTCTCGGACTCCGAAGAGGACGAACTCTCGGATTCAGAGGACTCTTCCGATGATGCTGAAGATTCATCGGATTGACTAGGTGGTTGAGGTTTTGAGCTTGCATCTTGCTCATAGACCAATTGATAGTCCGCCACATCGGTCGTCGCCGTACCAGTCGGATTCTCTTTCACCACTTGCTGGAGTTGTTCAGGTGTAAGATCCGCCTGATTGACGAAATGATAATTTACAGTGGTCTGTTCCCCCTGAGAAAAAGACTTGTAATATTTGTGTGGGGAACGCTAAACAGAAGATAGCGCTGAGCGCAAGGGCTCTTTGGGTTTTGTGACGCATGTCGGTAATTCCTTTCAATATTTGTCCATTGTCTATTTAACTAGATTTATAGGCGAAAGTCAATCTAATTGCGCAAAATTCACATGATTTTTTTGTAAATCATATGATATCCTCAGATATATTATTTAAATACATATTTTGCATTATTCTTTGAACATCAAACTAAGAAAATTGCCTAGACATAAGGGGATAAAAGGCGAACGTTACTCTTGATTTTCTGCACAAAAATATGCGACCGAGAAAACTCGATCGCATATTTCATCTATTTCACATCAGTGGTTTGATTAGTTTCTAGCATTCTTGCGAGTAAACAATACAACTACTGCTGCGATTACCAATACAAAGGCTAAACCGATTAATAAGATTGAGCTAGATTCACCAGTTTTTGGTAATTTCTTCTCTTCTTTCTTCTCTTCTGGCTTGCCTGGGCCTTGTTGGTTTGGAGTATTGTCTGCAAGGGTGTTAACGAAGACCACGCCACTTACATTTTCTTTCTTAGAAACTTCTAATTGACCTTTACCGTTGTCTGTAACTTCTACCGTTACTGGGTAAGTCTTTTCATCGTAAGTGATATCTGCCTTATCGCCTTTCTTCTGACGAAGAGTGTAAGTGTAAGTACCTGGCGCATCAAATGTCAATGCTGGGAATACTACTTTACCATCTTTATCAGTTTTAGCCTCAACTACTTTACCATCTTTATCGACTAATTCAATAGTGAATTGTCCGTCCATGAGTTGCTGATTTTCCTTGCCTTTAACGAGGACTGAACTTGCATCTACAACAACGCTAGTTGGAGCTGCCTTGTAAGTGTTAGAGAAGGCTGCTTCTTTAGCGTAAGTTGCTTTTGCTTCTAATTGACCTTTACCATTGTCTGTAACTGCTACTGCTACATCGAATTCGGTTGGGTCATAAGTGTAGCCTGCTGCGCCTTCATTCTTCTCACGAATCTTGAAGTTGTAGTTGCCTGCTGCATCGAAGCTTACTGCTGCGAATTCAACAGAACCGTCTGCCTTGTTCTTAGCAGTACCAACAACTTTACCGTTTTGGTCTACTAATTCGAAAGTAAATTGATCAGCTGCTAAAGTTGCGCCTTCCAATTTCTTGCTTGCTTTCACTACAACGCTTGCTGCTGCTGCCTTGTAAGTGTTAGAGAATGCTGCTTCTTTAGCATAAGTTGCTTTTGCTTCTAATTGACCTTTACCGTTGTCTGTAACTGCTACTGCTACATCAAATTCGGTTGAGTCATAAGTGTAGCCTGCTGCGCCTTCATTCTTCTCACGAATCTTGAAGTTGTAGTTGCCCGCTGCGTCGAAGTTTACTGCTGGGAATTCAACAGTACCATCTGCCTTGTTCTTAGCAGTGCCAACAACTTTACCGTTTTGGTCTACTAATTCGAAAGTGAATTGATCAGCTGCTAAAGTTGCGCCTTCCAATTTCTTAGTTGCTTTCACTACAACGCTTGCTGCTGCTGCTTTGTAAGTGTTAGAGAAAGCTGCTTCTTTAGCGTAAGTTGCGGTTGCTTCTAATTGACCTTTACCGTTGTCTGTAACTGCTACTGCTACATCGAATTCGGTTGAGTCATAAGTGTAGCCTGCTGCGCCTTCATTCTTCTCACGAATCTTGAAGTTGTAGTTGCCTGCTGCATCGAAGCTTACTGCTGGGAATTCAACAGTACCGTCTGCCTTGTTCTTAGCAGTGCCAACAACTTTACCGTTTTGGTCTACTAATTCGAAAGTGAATTGTTCAGCTGCTAAAGTGCCGCCGTTCAATGTCTTGCTTGCTGTTACTACTAGGCTTGCTGCTGCTGCCTTGTAAGTGTTGCTGAAGCTTGCTTCTGGTGTGTAAGTTGCGGTTGCTTCTAATTGAGCTTGACCATTATCAACAACTGATACAGCCACTTCTACTTCTTTAGCGTCGTAGGTGTAACCTGCTGCACCTTCATTCTTCTCACGAATAGTGTAAGTGTAGTTACCTGCTGCGTCGAAGCTTACTGCTGGGAACTCAACAGTACCATCTGCTTTGTTCTTAGCGGTTTGAACTACTGAACCAGTAGCTTTGTCTACTAATTCGAAGGTGAATTGATCAGCTGCTAAAGTGCCGCCAGTCAATGTCTTAGTAGCTTTCACTACTAGGCTTGCAGATGCTGCTTTATAAGTGTTAGTGAAGGCTTCACGGTCATAAGTAACGGTTGCTGTCTTAGCACCTGCATTATCAACTACCTTAACAGTTGCTGTGATTGGGCTTTGGTCATAAGTGACACCTGCCAAAGTGCCTTTTACTTCGCGAATCTTGTAAGTGTAGTCACCTGCTGCCTTGAACTTAACTTTCTTGAATTTAACAAGACCGTTTTCGTCGTTCTTAGCTTTTGCAACTACTGAGTTGTCTGCTGAATTTACTAATTCGAATTCGAATTCTTCAGCCTTCAGAGCACGACCTTCCAATTTCTTGTTAACTTGGAAGATTACTTCGTCAGAACGAGCACCAGTACCAATACCATCAGTAGTTGTTAATGGTGCAAAACCGTCGAATTCTAGAGTTTCTAAATCAGATGAGAAGTTTACGTGGTTTTTAGCACGCTTGGTTACAGGGTCAACTGGTTCAGTAACACGAGTTTGGTAGATTAAGAAGAGACCACGGCCATCCAAGCTACCACCCTTGTTAGGAATAACTGTGAAGTGGTTGTCATCTTCATTTGTAATCGTAGTCCCGTCAAAGGAGTCTACCCGAATCCCATTGTTCCAGTCGCTGAAGTAGTAACCAGTCATTGGGCCAACAAATTCTTGACCTTCAGGGATAGTGTCTTTGATAACCGCGTTAGTTACGCCTGGTTTAGCGTAGCGGTTAATACGAATGCGCCAGTCAATTAACTCTGGGTTGGCTGCGTTTTGTACGCCCCACTTGGTGTAACCAGTTGGGTCTTCATCGACAACGATACGTGTCAAGGTGTAAGTCCCAGCCCCTGGCATTTCAAAGGTTTGTGGAACATCTTTTGGCACGCTATCCGCCCAAACTGCCGTGAATTGGACAGCAATTGTCTTGTCTTCGTTGAGTTTGCGTAATAAGCTTCGTTAGTGATAGTGATAGTTGCAGTATTGGTAGCTGGATCTGTTACCAAAGTCCCTACAACTTCGCCCCCAGCGGTAATGTTAGTTGGGCCAGTTTGCTCAACTTTGAAGGTGCTTGGCACTGTATAAACAATGGTGTCGCCATTCTTCAAGGTTACGCTGTTTGGAATTTTGTAACTTGGGGCAATATAGAATTTACCTTCCCCGTATTTAGCGTCATTTTTAACCGGGTTAGTGTTAATGGTAAAGCCAGTAGTCAACTCATATTGAGCTGGTTGAACTTGTGCTTGTGGGAAATGTTGTTCTGGCTCTGCCTCTGGATCAGCTGTTGCAGCTGGTTCAGTTTCTTTGGCAGGCGCCTCCTGTTTTTCCTCCCCGTTCTCTGTTGCCGGTTGGACTGCTTCTGTTGCCGCTGGTGCTACTGGTGTTGCCGCATCTTGCGCAAAAGCAGAAAGTGGGCTAACAAAGACTTGTAGAACCATCAGTAAGACAATCAGAAGATTATGTAGCTTACGTTTATTCAATTTATCACTCCTATCCCCTAAATCACACCCTCCCTCTAGACGCTACTTACTCAAGGGAAGACAATGCTTTTTTAGGATGTTTTATGGCATTTAGTACCAAGTATATTCTATCAAACCGAGATTCATTTGTATAGAGGAAATTGCGATATTTTCAGAATCATTCGCATATTGTTAACAATGTCACGTCATGTCTTTTTTTTATGACATACTAAGCAAGCTAACGCCTATTACTAGCGGTTTTCATAGTCTTTGACATTTAGTGTCTGACTTACATAGCCCTCTAAGAAAGTTGCTTGGGACCGGCGACTAGTTCTACCATATATGAAGCAATATAAGACGATTCCTATTACTAGCAAGCTACTTAATCCCGCAAACCCACTAGCTGGCCCTAGGCCATTGATGGAAGATGCTGCCATCATTTCTTTCTACTATTATAATATGCAAATCTCTACCTGGGATGATACTGCCAGTAACACATAAAAAGAGACCAGGAGCAAGTCCCAGTCTCTCGTTTGACTTATTTACTTATTGTATAGTTCTGATTATAGGTGTAAGTAGCCCTTGATTAGAT
>BNJV01001783.1_pt1 | contig 20480 bp, 19 predicted proteins | sample 8540591 | NCBI WGS metagenome assembly BNJV01 (sample SAMD00202457, study PRJDB9452) | human saliva metagenome | host: Homo sapiens | reverse complement strand
CGACAGTGAGGACATCGTCGAGACCCTCATCCAGGCCTGGCACGGTCTTCACCTGGTCAGGAACCTGCCGCCTTTCGGGGCTGGCTCATGCGGATCTGCACCAACAAGGCCACCGAGCATGACGCGCAAGCGTCAGCGCAGGAGCCACCGACCCCTACGACGCCGAGCCTCCGAGACCGCCAGGCGCCATGGCGGAGACGACGTCGAGCAGCACCGCTGACCGGCCGAGTCCAGCGAGGTCAACGCGCAGATCGAGGCACTGGCCGACCTGCTGGCCTCCGTGCGCCCCGAGCTGCGCATCGTCTGGTGCTCCGAGAGATCAAACGACATGTCCTACGAGGAGATCGCGGGCCTGAACCTCACCGAGTCCACCGTCCGCGGGGAGGCTGGCACGCGCCCGCTCTCGTCATGCCGCCAGATGAAGGGTGGGCATGGAGCACCGTCAACCAGCTCTCACACGGCGTCCGACGCTCGACGGCGTCGGCCGGGTGCTTTCGCCCGGTCTCATGAGCAGGACGACGCGGACACGCGGAGTACCTGCGTCTGATCGCCTCCCTGCACGAGGTGGGACCAACTGGGTCGGGCGAGCGCCTCCGGTCATGCCGCAGCGCCACCTGATGGACGCCATCCTCGCCGAGACCCGTCACGGCGCCCAGGTGGAGATGCCCGCGACCGATCTGGGCCCCTACAGCATGTCCGAGTTCTCACTGCGGGCGCTGATCCGCCGCACCGTGGACCGCGTGCCCGGCGCGCGCGCCCTGCGGTCCTCCTTCGAGCACGCACCCTCAGGTGGGGACCACCGCGGCCTGGGGTTCCGGAGACCATCTTCTGCCGTATCTCCGCCCACGTCAGCGTGGACAGCCTGCAGCTCGCCCAGCGGGTCCGCGAGGCCGTTCCGACAGCCCTGCCATGAGAACCCTGGGGTGTCCCCGACCCGTCAACATCCACATCGGGGATCTCCACGATGACGACTAGCTCTCTCAGCGGCCGAGCTGGCCCGCCTGGTCACCCGCTGTCCCCCGGCGTACGAGGAATCAGGCCGGATAGGCGGCACGTTGAGGGCGATCGGCAACCACATGCGCGCAGCAGGGATCCTCAGCAGGCCCGCTTCGGGTGGTCGATCGAGGCGCTTTGCGCACGGCCGTCATCGAGATCGGCATCGACGGCTCGAGACCCGTCAGGGACATCGTGCGCGATGTCCAGGAGACCATCATCCTGCCCCCTGTCGCGGGCGGGTGACCGCGACGACGCCTCGGGGCACGTGAGGGGCTCGGCTCCTCCGGCGTCGGGGACGAAGCGCGCCTCAGGGTCACGGTGCGGGTCCAGTCCCCTGCTGTAGGTGCCCGGCCCAGCAGCTCCACCTGATGCGGGTTCCAGCACGAGTCGACGTCGGGGCACCGGTCAGATGATCGGTGCCCCGACGCCAGTCATGAGGTTCAGGACACGAGGCCCAGCGGGCAGTGGGCTCAGCAGGGGCTCAGCTGCGCTCGCGAACGACGCGCGCCGGAGACGTCGGCGTCCTCGAGGCGCACCATGCGCGATCCGGTCACCAGGCGGTGCCCCAGCCAGATGGCCCTGAGACCGGCAGGCCGATGTGGGAGGAGAGCACCTCCAGCAGCTGGCCCTGAAGACCGCCTCGTGGTTCTGGCCCAGGACCACCAGGGCGCACAGGGTGAAGGCCAGGACCGGCGCGAGGAACCAGGAGCGCCTGGTAGGGCAGGTCGGCCGGGTCATTGCCCTGGAGCACGTAGGCGCGTCGAGGCGGAAGTGGCACGCGGCGTCCCCAGCCACACGATGAACCCGCACAGGGCGGAGACGTTGACCAACCAGGCGTAGGCGGTGTTCTGCCCACCACGGCGGTGAGGAAGCCGGCCGCCCCACCAACGCCGTCGCCCCAGGGCCCGCACCGGGACCCCGTGGCGGTTGACAGTGGGAGAACCAGGCCAGGCCTGCCCTGCAAGGGCCATCGAGTGCAGCATGCGGGTCGAGGCGTACAGGCTGAGTTGCCGGCACTGAGCACCGCGGTGAGGATGACGGCGTTTCATGAGGGCCTGCCGCGATCCCGATTCCCGCCGCTCGAAGACCAGGGGTGTAAGGGCGAGTAGGCCACGTCCTCGGTCTCGGTGTGCAGCAGCCGGCTATCGTTGAAGGCGATGGGGAAGCCGATGACCGTGATCGCCCGATGTGAAGATCATGATCCGCCAGAACACCGTGTGGATCGCCTTGGGCACGTCCCGGCGCGGGTTGCGTGCCTCACCGGCCGCCACGCCCACCAGCTCGGTGCCCTGGAAGGAGAACCCGGCCACCATGAATACCGGCACGATTGCCAGCATCCCGCCGTGGTAGGCGCGTCCTCGACGACCCGGTTGCTGAAGCCCGGGGACTTCCGCCGATGATGCCGAGGATCATCGCCAGACCCGCCGCCGAGGAAGACGATGACCGTCACCACCTTGATGGCCGACAGCCAGAACTCCCCTCCCCGAAGGCGCGGGCGGACAGGGCGTTGAGCGTCGTAGCAGTGCCAGGAACAGTGCCGCCCAGATCCACGACGGCACCCCCGGCAGCCAGTGGCCGCATGACGATTCCGGCGGCCACCAGCTCGGCCGCCACGGTGATCGCCCAGTTGAACCAGTAGTTCCAGCCCATGGCGAAGCCGAAGGAGGGCTGACGAACCGGGTGGCGTAGGTCTGGAAGGAGCCGGCCACCGGCATGTGCGCCGTCATCTCCCAGGGACTGCGCGAGCAGCAGCACCATGAGGACCGATGGCCGCACTAGGCGACGAGGGGCGCCGCCCGGGCAACCGTGGAGACCGTGGCGCCCGGGCCTGCGTGCAGCCCCGTGCCGATGGCGCCGCCATGGCGATCATCTGCATGTGCCCTGCTGGTCGAGGCTCCGGCGCAGCCGCCGTGCTCCTCAGGGTCTCGTTGGAGACCTGGCCGGAGCGCCGGAGACCGCCGCGCCGGCAGGGGCCTGCGGAGGTTACGGGGGCAGCACTGTCGGCGCCGTCGTCGGCAGACCGTCCGCCCGACGCGGCGGGGGCAGGGACCACTCGCCGACTCGTCATGGGGTGTGTCACCCAACCGAGGGTAATCGTCGAGCATGCAACCCGGTGTTCACGTTCGGCCCGTCTCGCGCACCCGGGTGTGCTGACGCTCACGGTCGGCCGTGCGGCCGGGAGCGGCACGGCCTCAGCAGGTGTGGTCGGCGGCCGGCTCGCGGCGCGTGTGGGTGGAGGCGACGCCCTGAGCCGCCATGAGGTCGGCGCGCAGGTTCTTGGGCAGGGAGAAGGAGATCTTCTCCGTGGTGGTGCGCACCTCCTCGACGTCGTCGAACCCGAGCTCGGCCAGGCGCTCGACCACCTCACGCACCAGGATCTCCGGCACCGAGGCGCCCGAGGTCAGGCCGACCGTCTCGACGCCGTCGAACCAGGACGGGTCGATCTCGCTGGCGAAGTCCACCCGGTGGGCGGCGCCCGCACCGGCCTCGAGAGCCACCTCCTTGAGGCGCACCGAGTTCGAGGAGTTGCCGGAGCCGACCACGATCATGAGGTCCACCTTCAGGGCGATCTGCTGACCGCGGCCTGACGGTTCTGGGTGGCGTAGCGAGATGTCCTCGCCGGGCGGGTCGATCATCTCCGGGAAGCGCTCGCGCAGCAGCGCGCACCGTCTCCATGGTCTCGTCGACGCTCAGGGTGGTCTGGCTGATCCACACGACCTTGGAGGGTCGCGCACCTCGACCTGGTCCACCTCGTGGGGGCCGTTGACGACCTGGATGTGGTCAGGGGGCCTCGCCCTGAGTACCCTCGACCTCCTCGTGGCGGCGGTGGCCCACGAGGATGATGTCGTAGTCCTTGTCCGCGAAACGCACCGCCTGCTTGTGCACCTTGGTCACCAGCGGGCAGGTCGCGTCGATCGTGTCCAGCCGGCGTTCGGCGGCCTCGGCGTGGACGGCCGGGGAGACGCCGTGGGCGGAGAAGACGACGCGGGCGCCCCACCGGCACCTCGTCGGTCTCGGAGACGAAGATGGCGCCGCGCTTCAGGAGGGCCTCCACGACGCACTTGTTGTGGACGATCTCCTTGCGCACGTAGATCGGCGCCCCGTAGTGGGCCAGGGCCTGCTCAACGGCGTCGACGGCGCGGTCACGCCGGCGCAGTAGCCGCGCGGGGCGGCATGAGATCCGCTTGCCGCCTTGGAAGAGGGCGGGCGGCGTCGGTGTGCTCGCTGGCGAGCTCGATGGTCGTCACGGTCACCACTGTGCCACAGTGGGACCCAGGTCCCCAGTGGTGGACGTGGCACAGTGGTGCATGTGACAGGCCAGGCCTCCCAGCCCAGCCCGCAGCCCTCCTCGGTGCCGGCCCGATGTCTGCCCCGACGCGGGCGGCAGCCCCAGCAGCCCCGACGGCCCCCGGAGCTGGCGCCGCGAGCGAACCTCACCACCGCGGAGAACCCGTGGCCGCTGCGGCTGCTGTCCTCCAAGATCGACCAGTACGTCGCCCGCATGAGCCAGGTGTGGGTGGAGGGCAGGTCATCCAGCTCAGCCGCCGCCCCGGCGCAGGCATAGCCTTCCTCACCCTGCAGGGACACGGACGCCGATGTGTCCATGTCGGTGTCCATCTACGCCGGGTCCTCGACGCCGTCCTGGCCCGCACCGGTGCCGAGCTGAGCGAGGGCGCCCGCGTGGTGATCCGCGCCAAGCCCACCTTCTGGACCAAGCGGGGCTCAGCTCCAGCTGCAGGCCGACGACATCCGGCCCGTCGGCGTCGGCGACCTGCTGGCCCGCATCGAGCAGCTGCGCCGCATCCTGGCCGCCGAGGGGCCTGTTCGACGCCGAGCGCAAGCGGCCTGCCCTTCCTGCCGCGCAAGGTGGGCCTCGTGTGCAGCCGCCAGGCTAAGGCCAAGGACGACGTGCTGGTCAACGCCCGCCTGCGCTGGCCCGGTCTGCCCTTCGAGGTGCGGGGGTCGCCGTCCAGGGGCGCGCGCTGTCGGCGAGGTCACCAGGGCCATCAGGAGCTCGACACCGATGCGCAGATCGACGTCATCGTCGTGGCCCGCGGGGGCGGCGCCGTCGAGGACCTGCTGCCCTTCTCCGACGAGGGGCTCGTGCGCGCCGCGGCCGCCTGCCGCACGCCGCTGGTCTCGGCGATCGGTCATGAGACCGACTGTCCCCTGCTGGACCTGGTGGCCGACTCACCGGGCCTCCACCCCCACCGACGCGGCCCGCCGGATCGTTCCCGACCTCGCTCAGGGAGACCGTGGGCCTGGAGTCGGCCCGCGAGCGCCTGCGCAGCGTGCTCGCCTCGCGGCTGGACGCCGAGCAGGCGGCCCTGGACCAGCTGCGGGCCCGGCCGGTCATGGCCGACCCCACCTCGATCGTGCGCGACCGGGTCATCGAGCTGGGCCAGGCCCGCGACAGGATGCGCCGGGCCGTGGAACATCGCCTGTCGCTGGCGGCCGCCGACCTGCGCGCCGACCACGCCCGGCTGACGGCCCTGTCACCGCAGGGGTCCTGGATCGTGGCTGCACGATTCTGCGCACTCGAGGCAAGGTCATCACCAGCGCCGAGGACGTCAAGAAGGGGATCTCATCGAGGGGGTCCTGGCCCAGGGGCGGCTCGTCGCCCAGGTCGTCGGCGCCACCAGGCCCCGGCCCGCCAACATCGACTGAGCAGCGGCTGGGCACCGGCAACGCCTTGGGTGACCGCGCCCGCTTGTGGCATCCCAGGACCTCGCCAAGATCCCAGGACGCACCGTAGGCGTGCGGACGGCACCCCAGGGGTCAGTCGTCGAGACCTATGGTGCGTCCACGCACTCCGGGCGACTGGCAGCCCTGAGGATGACGACGGCGACGGGGATCGCTGCCACCGCGAAGACGGCCGACGCCCCGACGACTGCCCGGTGAAAGCCAGTCAGGAAGTCGCCTGAAGCGATCAGGCTGCCAGGACGGCCACACCGACGACGCTGCCGGTCTGTCGGGCCGCGTTGACGACACTGCCGGAGACTCCGGTGTACCCCGCCGGTGCGGAGGCGACGGCAGCCGAGGTTGCGGCGGGCATGGTCAGTGCGGTGCCGAGAACCGCCCAGAAAGGTCAGGGCCGCCACCAGCGGGTACGGCGTCGAGGCCGTGGCGAGCGCGAGCCCCGCAGACCCGGCCGCACCGGTGAGCAGGCCCGTCAGCATCGCGGGGAACGCCCCGATCCTGGCGGTCATCCTGCCTCCCATCGGGGCGACGACAGCACTGCACGCCTGCGGCGCCAGGGCCAGGCCGGCGAGCCGGCTCGTAGCCCAGATAGCACTGGAGGACAGGCCAGCACGAATAGCTGGCCGAAGAATCCGGTATTGAGCGCGAATCCAACCGCGGCGGCCAGGCGAAACGTGGTCGGGAGAAGACCGCCGTCGGCAGCATCGGCCTGCTAGCGGTCCCGTTCAACCAGGACGAAGGCCGCCAACAGAGCTCAGTCCGGCGAGGTCGAGGCGACAACGTGCGGACTCCACCCGTGCTCGCCTGCGGCGATGATCCCGTAGGTGGTGGCTGCGAGCCCTGCGACGGAGAGGACCTGCAGGCAGGTCGCCGCCTTCGCGTCGTCGCAGCGACCGCGTCTCCAGCTCGGGCAGGCAGCGGGCGGTGAGCCATAGGGGCGGCTGCGACGAGGGGAAGGTTCACCCAGAACACGAACCTCCAGCCGGTGAAGGTCACGAGCAGTCCCCCGGCCACCGGGCCGACAGCCGCGACAATACCACCGGCACCTCCCCACAGGCCGATGGCTCCGGGCCCGGTCGGCGGGGCGATCATGGATGAGGGAGAGCATCGCCAGGAGGCCGGGACGATCGCGGCGGCATGCCGACACCCTGCAACGCGCGAGGCGATGAGCGCGCCGCCGGCGAGGGGCCAGGGGCACAGGCCGCCGAGAGCAGGCGAGACCGCCAGGCCGAGCAGGTGGACGCCTCTTGCGCCCATCCGGTCACAGACCACACCTGCCGACAGCTGCAGGGCTGCGAAGGTGAGGGCGTAGGCGTCGACGACCCACTGCAGGGAGGTGACCGGGGCACCCAGGTCCCTGCCGATCCGCGCCAGTGCCACGTTGACGACCGTCGTGTCGAGCATGACGATGAAGAATCCGAGCAGCGCCGCGATGAGGGCGCCACGTCGTCGGTATGCGTTCATGAGTGGTCTCCTTGCTCTCCGGCCCCGTCTGCCGGTTGATGCCGGCCACCGGCAGGCTAGAGCCGCAATCGTTCGGCGCAGACCGAACCGGCGCGAGCGCATACTGGCCGCATGTCACGGCTTCCCGATCGTCTCTTCCCCGAGGCGGTTCCCGACGTCGCCGGCACGGCGGCAGCGCTAACCGACCCGTCAAGGGGCCGCTATGTGCGCAGCGCTCATGGACGGCAGGGGCGTGGACGGTGGGCGAGCTCGGCTCATACGCCGGGGTCGCGCGGTCGACGGCCAGCGAGCATGTCGACGATGCTGGCGGCGGGCGGCCTCGTCACGAGGGTCCGGCGGGGCGGCACTGCTACGTCGTGCTCTCAGGGCCCGAGGCGGCTCGGGTCATCGAGGCCATGGGGGTGATGGCGGCCTCGACGCTGCCCACGGCTCGTAGCCTCAACGCGTGGACGGCGAACAGGCGACTGCTCGCGGCCCGTACCTGCTACCGGCACCTGGCCGGGCGACTCGGTGTGGGGGCTGGCCGAGCAGCTCCGGGAGTGCGGCTACCTGGATTCCTTGTGGCAGCTGACCGCCCCCGGGAAAGCCCTCCTGATCGGCTGGGGTCTGTCGGAGCCGCCTCATGCTCCCGGGGAGGCGTGCATGGACTCCACTGAACGACGGTTCCATCTCGGTGGCCGGTTGGGGACGGCAGTGACCGAAGTGCTCTTCCGCCGTGACTGGATTGCGCGCATCGAACGGACCAGGGCGGTCAAGGTCACCGAGGCCGGCCGCGAGGCACTGGCGCAGGCAGGTTTGGAGGGAGTACTGACACATCTTGATGAGACGACCCCCAACGACGCAGCAGGGTAGAAGTAGAGGCCTGACGCATCGGTGCTCTTCGACCGGAACCAGCAGGAGTCAGGAGAGACTCAGGTCGGGATTTTGTCCATACGGGACGACTTTGGAGCCTCCACAACCAGTCGACACCGCACCAAAACGCTCTGGCCAGCACAGATGCGAACGCCACTAAGACGAAGCACCGTCAAAGTCGTCCCTTGTGGACACTTTTACCCTGCGGGCACCCCTCAGACCGTCCAGCCCGCTCTGCTCGTGGCCCGGCCCGTGCGAGAATCGAGGAGTGAGCTCCGAGATGAACCCAGACCCATACTCCGACCAGTACCCAGACGAGTACTCACCCAGAACAGCCCCTACTCCGCATCCTCAGCGCCCTCAGGGTCTTCAGCGTCGTCGGTACCCTCCGCCAACGGTGCCTCCGGCGCCAACGAGGACGTGGCCTCGCTCAGCTACGAGCGGGCCCGTGAGGAGCTGGTGGCCGTCGTACAGCGCCTCGAGGCCGGCTCCGTCCCCCTGGAGGACTCCCTGGCCCTGTGGGAGCGCGGCGAGGCCCTGGCCCAGCGCTGCCAGACCTGGCTCGATGAGGCCCGCGCCCGCCTGGCCGCGGTCGCGCAGGAGGACCCTGAGGACTGATGGGACCTGGGGCTGACAGGGCATGACCCGCCCGGGTCAGCAGGTCCAGGCCGCGCGCGGGCCCGCCCGCGCGGCGAACTGACCGAGTTGACCGGGGCTCCGGCTGGCGGTGGTGCACCCATCGAGCGTCACTGGGAACCGGAGCAGGAGCCCGGAGGGAGCCATGGATGTCCCAATCTGCAGCAAAGGGGCGCTCAGGTCCTCTGTGGCCAGTAGCAGAACCGCGGAATCATGCGGTTTCTTCTTCGCAGCAAAAGCGACATCGCTGCCTTTACTGCAGATATGGACACTCTTGGGCGAGACGAGGCCCTGTGGGCGACGCCGGATCGGTAGTCTGTGAGCATTCGCCCTCCGGCCGCGCGCATCGACCAGCGCGCCGGCCACTCCAGCCACTCCCGGGCAGTGCCGCGCCGCCGCGCTCCTCATCCGCCCGAGTCCCCTCACCGCCACCGGACCCCGGTCCCGCACGAAGGAGTCACCCATGACCGCACCCGGCCGCCCAGGATCCGCCCTCATCATCGGCGAGGCCCTGGTTGATGTCGTCATCCACCCCGGGCAGGAGCCCGTGGACATCCCCGGCGGCTCGCCCGCCAACGTCGCCCTGGGGCTGGCACGCCTGGGTCGCGACACCGAGCTGCACTGCTGGATCGGCACCGATGAGCGCGGTCGGGCCGTGCGCTCCCACCTGGAGGCCTCCGGGGTCCGCCTGGCTCAGGGTGCCGATGGCGCGGCGCGCACCTCCACGGCGCAGGCCACCATCGGTGAGGACCGCGCCGCCACCTACATCTTCGACCTGGACTGGAACCCGCCGCGCCCGGCCCTGACTGACGGACAGGCACCACTGCTGGTGCACACCGGTTCGATCGCCGCGATCCTGGCTCCCGGCGCCGCCACCGTGGAGCAGGTGCTGCGCGAGACCCGCGCCACCTCCACCATCGCCTACGACCCCAATGCCCGCCCCCAGCTCATGGGTGAGCCCGAGGACGCCCGCCGGGTCGTCGAGCGCCTGGTGGGTCTGTCCGACCTGGTCAAGTGCTCCGATGAGGACATCACCTGGCTCTACGGCCAGGACGCGGACCTGGAGACGGTGCTGCGCTCCTGGCTGGAGAAGGGCGCGGCCGTCGTGGTGGTCACGCGTGGCAAGAAGGGCGCCCTGGCCCTGTCCGCCTCGGGGGTGCGTCTGGAGGTGCCCGCCGACCCGAGCGTCGTGGTGGCGGACACGGTGGGCGCCGGCGACTCCTTCATGGGCGGCCTGGAGGACGCCCTGTGGAGTGAGGACCTCGTGGGCGCGGACCGGCGCGAGGCGCTGCACACGGTGGACGCCGCGACCCTGGAGCGGATCGTGCGCCACGCCGCGGCCATCGCCGACATCACGGTCTCGCGGGCAGGAGCCAACCCTCCCACGCGCGAGGAGCTGCCCTGAGCTGATGATCCTGCGCCGCCGCGATCAGCGCAGGATCGCGGCGGCCAGCAGGACCACGGGCACGAATCCGGCCGTCGTCAGCAGGACGGCGTCACGGGCCAGGTCCTTGGCCGCCCCGTAGCGCGAGGCGTACATGAAGACGTTCTGCGCCGTGGGCAGGGCGGCGGTGACAACCGGGACAAGCAGCTGCGTTCCTCTGAGTCCCGCCGCCAGTCCGATGGCGACGGCCAGCCCCGGCATGACGGCGAGCTTCCAGCCCACGGCCAGCCACAGGGCGCTGCGCCGGACCGCACCACGATGAGACGTCGACGCCGCCGCCTGGGACTCCTGATCCTGCCGGGCTGACTGGATCAACCGGACCGGCAAGCCCTGCGAGGATGGGGCGGGCTCCTCCGGCGCGGGCTTCCGCAGGGGCCGGGGCGCCCCGGCCAGGCTCATGCCCAGGGCCAGCATCATGAGCGGCACCGCGACGCGCCCGAGCATCTCCAGGCCCTGGGCCGGGTGGCCGCCGCCCCACTCCGTCAGGTTCACCCCACCCAGGTTCGCCGCGGTCCCGGCCACAACGCCCCACAGCAGCGGGTTGCGCAGCGGGAGGGTCAGGTCGCCAGGCGAGACGGGTTGCCGCGGCGGGTGACGGCGTCGAGCACGGTGAAGGTGACAGGGGTGAGCACGAGGAGCTGGAGCAGGAGGATCGGGGCGATGGTGGCCGCGTCCCCAGGACGAGGACGGCCACCGGGATCCCCAGGTTCGCGGCGTTGACGTAGCCGAGGCGAGCGCGCGCCGATGGTGGCCTCGGCGGTGGGGCGGTGCAGCACGAGGCGGTGGAGGCACCAGGCCGAGACGATGGCCGCGAGCTCGGCGGCCACGGCCACGGCGGTGGACCGGGAGAGAACCGACGTCAGGTCGGCGCGGCTCAGCGTGGTCACGAGCAGGGGCCGGGGTGGCGGCGAAGAAGCAGACGCGGGTGAGGACCCCGTCGGCGTCGGCCGGCACGGCCCGGTGCGCACCAGCAACCAGCCGACGGCGATGACCACGCCGAAGACGGCCAGTCCGCCACCACATCGGCCATGCGGCTCCCCTCTCGCAGGCCCCAGCGCTACGAGTTCATAGGGTTAGCCCGCGCGTTCGTACCCTCATACCCCTCGGACGGGCGGCATAGGGTACGAAGGCGCGGGCAGGAGTGACCGTTAGCCGACCGGCTCGAGGTCCACCAGGTGCCGACGTGGTCGGAGATGATGAAGGAGGCCGTGCCCCAGTCACGGCGCGCAGCAGCAGGCTCTCACCCGCCGCAGCCGCCTCATCGGTCAGGGGGCAGGCCGTCGGGGCCAGTGGGCCCTGGGTCGGTCAGCACGTGATCGATGCGCCGCTTGGGGCCGGATGCCGGGAAGGTGAGCCCCTCCCCACGGTCCGCCCCAGCCCCAGAACATCGACCTGCTCGGCGGAGAGGTTGTAGTCACCCACGAGCAGGTGCGGCCCGGGCAGCCCGGCGAGCGCCCCCAGGCGGCGGCGAGCTGACGCGCCGCCATGGACTCGCGGGTCGCCAGGTGGGTGGAGGCGACCGACAGCTGGCGGATCGGCCCGCCAGCGCCTTCGGGCACCTCGAGGGTGGCGGCCACCATGATGCGCTGGGAGGCGGTGGACACGTGGTAGGAGCGCGGGTCCCAGGCCCGCTCGCCGCGCTTCTCCACGCTGGAGGCCCCGCCCCGGGCGCTTGACGTGCCAGCCGGAGACCGGGAAGCGGGAGAGGGAGGGCGTTGCCGTAGCCGATCGGCCCGGACCCGACAGCGGCGCGCAGCGGCCCGAGGACGTCATCGGTCGGCGAGCTCAGCGCGGTGCGCAGGGGCCGACGGCGCAGTCCCACCACCGGCCCGGCGTAGCTGGCGGAGAAGCGGCAGGTCGGCATGCCCAGCTCCTCGGCCAGGAAGGCCGCCTGGTGGAGGCGACCGGAGCAGGGCCTGGCCCAGGTCCACCTCCTGGAGGGCGATGATGTCGGGGGTCAGCTCGGCGATCTGCTCGGCCGTGGCCCACATGACGGCGCGGGCGGTGGCGGGGTCGGAGATGTCGGCGCCGGCCAGTGAGCCGGTGGAGGCGCTGCCGTCCCCGGCCCCGGCGCCGGGCAGACCGTGCTGAAGGTTGAGGCTCAGGACCCGGATCATGCTTGCTCCTCCTCGAAGGTCAGGCTCACGGAGTTCATACAGTAGCGCTGGCCGGTGGGAGTCTGGGGGCGTCGTCGAGACGTGTCCCAGGTGGCTGGCGCAGGTGGCGCAGCGGACCTCGGTGCGCACCATGCCGTGTGAGGTGTCGGTGCTCAGGGTGACCGCCTCCGGACTCGGAGGGTCATAGAAGGAGGGCCAGCCGCAGTGGGAGTCGAACTTGGTGGTGGAGCGGAACAGCTCGGCGCCGCAGCCGCGGCAGCAGTGAGACGCCCTCACGGTGCTCGTCGAGCAGGGCCCCGGTGAAGGGGCCGCTCGGTGCCGGCCTCACGCAGCACGTGGTACTCCATGGGGCTCAGGGGCGGCGCGCCACTGGGCGTCAGTGCGCGCGGCGGCCTCCAGGTCGATGGCCGGGTCGGAGGGCGCGGAGGCGGGCGCCATGGAGGGGCGCCGCTCATGTCGGTACTCATGGATCCATCGTCACCCGCCCGACGACGCCGGGGGACCTGCGTTCACGCATCGAAAAACTCACCCATCCGCTCGGGCGCCGGCCACGTAGCGGCTGCCCGGCTCACCTGGGTCCCAGTCCCCCGCGCCGGGCGCAGTGCAGCGGGAGCGCCCCATGGCCCGCCCCAGGGTGACGGCCCGTCGGGCCCCAGCCCGTGGGCCGCGCTCTCGCCCTCGGCCTCCGTGGTCACGGCGTCATCGGCCTCGTTTGCCACGGTGGCCGTGGCGTCGATGGCGTCCCTATCCTTCTGCTCGGCGACGATCTCCTCGGCCGCTCGGGCCACCTCCTCGGGGCTGAGGTCCTGGGTGAACTCGACCTGCTCGACCTCCACTCGCGTACGCGGCAGGGCGTAGGGGGCCTCCCGCTGGAGCCAGGTGACCAGCTCCTCGCGCACGTAGGACTTGAGGGTACCGACATCGCCGGGGTTGTCCCCGGTCAGGGACGATCTTCACGGAGACCTGGCCGCCGATGGCGTCGGAGACCTCGAGCGAGGCCTGGCGCCCGTCCCAGACGGTGGAGGCGGCCACGAGGCGAGCCAACTCGGCGCGCAGCGAGGCGATGGGCACGCGCCAGTCCAGGTCGAGGGTGAAGGAGCCGGTGGCCTGGGAGCCTCCGCGTGTCCAGTTGGCGAAGGGGTTCTCGGTGAAGTGGGTCGAGGGCAGGATGAGGCGCCGGTCGTCCCAGGTGCGCATGACCACGTAGGTCAGGGTGATCTCCTCGATGGTTCCCTGCTCCTCGCCGACGACGACGATGTCGTCCACGCGGATGGCGTCGGTGGTGGCCAGCTGAAGGCCTGCGAAGACGTTGCCGAGCATGGAGCGGGCGGCCATACCGGCGATGACGGAGGCCAGACCGGCCGAGGCCAGCAGCGACCCCATGGCGAACTGGACGCTGGGGAAGGTCATGATGGCGCTGACGAGCCCGGCGATGACGATGATCACCTGGGTGACGCGCCGGATGATCTGGCTCTGGGTGGTCACCCGGTTGGCGTGCCCCTGGTTCCCGCCGGCCTGCGCCCCTTTGACGACGGTGGACTCGATGGCCTTGGCGAAGGCGACGACGAGCCAGGTCACCGAGAAGATGAGGGCGATGGTGACCCCGCGCTCGATGACGACCATCGTCGTGGAGTCACTCTTGGCGTGCCGCAGTCCGGTCAGGGCGATCTGGGAGCCCAGGAAGGCACCGGTCATGGCGCCGACGGCGACGATCGGCCGGCGCCCGAAGTCCACGATCTCGCGGTACAGGAGGCGGCGCCTGCCCATGAATCGGAGAATCGCCACCGCTACGAAGGCGACGACGAGGGCGATGATGACTCCCACACCGGCCTGCCAGGCGATGGTGACCAGGTCGTTCGTCGTCTTGGTCACCACTTTAACGGTCTCGTCCACATTGACCTGTGGTACGCCCGTGGGGAGCGGTGGTGGGCGTGGGGGGCGGGGTGGCCGAAGGATTCGCACTGGGATCTGCACTGGGGGTCGCGGGAGCGGTGGTGGCAGCGACGAGCATGGGGCCACCCGTAAGCAGTGAGGCTGTGCCCGGACTGTGACGAATGGCCGGAGGCGGGGCCGACTCCGGCAGGTCCCGCACCTACTACCGCCTCACCTCCCAGGGCACCACCCACCTGACCACCAAGGTCTCCGAGTGGGAGGACACCAAGACCCTCATCGACCGCTTCGCGAAAGGAGCCCACTGATGGACACCATCGAGACCTTCCTCGACAACATGTTCGCCCCCTACCGGCCACGCCTACCAGCGCAGGCGCCGGTAGGCACTCCAGCCCCAGCCTCGGTCCGGGCTCAGACAGTCATGAGCGAAGGCCCGGAACCTGGTGGGTTCCGGGCCCTTCGCAGTGGCTCCGACCGCCCCCTGATCCGGGGGCTGCCTGGGCGGAGGAGCTCACTCCTCGGCGAGGGTGGACAGGTCGCCCTCGTCCTGCCCCAGCGCCCGGGCCCGCAGCACCCGGCGCAGGATCTTGCCCGAGCGGGTCTTGGGCAGAGACTCGAGGAAGACGAAGGACTCCGGCTTGGCGATCGGCGACAGGGTCGCCGCCACGTGCTGGCGCAGCTCGGCCTCGAGCTCACGCGACGGCTCGACCCCGGTGGCCAGGACGACGGCGACGTGGACGGAGTGGCCCTTGACCTCGTGGGGCAGGCCGACGGCGGCGGCCTCGGTCACCGCGGAGTGGGAGACGAGCGCCGACTCGACCTCGGCCGTGCCCAGGCGGTGGCCGGAGACCTTGATGATGTCGTCGGTGCGCCCGATGATCCAGAACCAGCCGTCAGCGTCGCGCTTGGCCGAGTCCCCGGTGAGATACAGGCCCGGGTACTTGCTCCAGTAGGTGTCCACGTAGCGCTGCGGGTCACGGAAGAGAGTGCGCATCATCGCGGGCCAGGGACGCTTGAGGACGAGGTTCCCCTCGACGCCGTCGGGGACCTCCCGGCCCTCCTCATCGACGACGGCCGCCTCCTGGCCGAACACCGGCCGGCCCGCAGCGCCGGGCTTCTGGGGCATGGAGGGCACCGTCGTGATCTGAAACATGCCGGTCTCGGTCTGCCACCAGGTGTCGATGATCGGGCAGCGGTCGGCACCCACGACGTGGTGGAACCAGTGCCATGCCTCGGGGTTGAGGGGCTCGCCGACGCTGCCCAGCAGCCGCAGGCTGGACAGGTCGTGGCGCCGCACCCAGGCCTCGCCGAAGCGCATGAGTGTGCGGATGGCCGTGGGGGCGGTGTAGAAGGCGTTGATGCCGTAGCGCTCGATGAGGTTCCACCAGCGGTCCGGGTAGGGGTAGGTCGGGTTTCCCTCGTACATGAAGACGGTGGCGCCGTTGAGCAGCGGACCGTAGACGAGGTAGCTGTGGCCGGTGATCCAGCCCGGGTCCGAGGTGCACCACCAGCGGTCGGCGTCGTGGACGTCGAAGCAGTCGTGGAGGGTGGCATAGGTGCCCACCTGGTAGCCGCCGTGGGAGTGCAGGATCGCCTTGGGCTTGCCGGTGGACCCGGAGGTGTAGAGGATGAACAGGGGATCCTCGGCGTCGACCTGCACGGTCTCGCAGCGGCCCTGGGCGATCGGGAGCTTGCACAGCTCGTGGTACCAGTGGTCGCGGATGGGGTCCATGACCGCCTCGGTGCCGGTGTTGCTCACGACGATGACGTTCTGGACGGTGGGCGAGAAGCGCACCGCGTCGTCGACGATCTTCTTCATGGGGAAGACCTTGCCGTTGATCCACGAGCCGTCGGCGGTGATGACGACCTTGGACTCCGAGTCATCGATGCGTGCGCTCAGGGCGTCGGAGGAGTAGCCGGCGAAGACCACCGAGTGGATGGCCCCGAGCTTGGCGCAGGCGAGCATGGCGAAGAAGACCTCGGGGATGCGGGGCAGGTAGATCGTCACGACGTCGCCCTTGTGCACGCCCATGGCCCTGAGGACGTTGGCCATCCTCTCGACCTCCCGGCCCAGGTCGAAGTAGGAGAAGGTACGCACCTGCTCGATATCCTCACCCACCCAGATGAGGGCGAGCTTGTTGCGGTGGGAGTTGGTCAGGTGCCGGTCGACGGCGTTGGAGACGATATTCGTCCGAGCACCGACGAACCAGCGGTAGAAGGGCGCCCCGGACTCGTCGAGCACCGTGTCCCAGCGCCTGGACCACTCCAGCTCGCCGGCGCGCTCGGCCCAGTAACCCTCCAGGTCCGCGGCGGCCCTCTCCTCCAGCGCGCGCCAGTCGCCGACCCAGGCGTTCGCGACGACCTCGGGGTCGGGATGGATGGTCTGCTCCGGCTCCGCCATCGGCTCACCCGGGGGCTGGAGCACGTTTCCTGAGATCATGGCCTCCTCCTTGCGTAGTACGGTTATGGCGCCGTGACGCGGCGCGGGTCGTGTGGTGGCGTGCGGCTGCGTGAGGTACGGAGCTCTCGGCGCTCACGAACGTGGCGGCGCACACATGTGGGCTACCATCATCCATCATGAGGGCCTGCTTGGTGACCGAAACGGCGAAGGGATCCGCAGACGACCCGCAGGAGGGACCTGGCGCGCCCCGGTGTGCGCCCGCCCAGCAATGAGCGAAGGCCCGGAACCTTGTGGGTTCCGGGCCTTTCGCAGTGGCTCCGACCGGCGTCGATCCGGTGACCTTTCGATTTTCAGTCGAACGCTCTACCAACTGAGCTACAGAGCCTTGGGATGGAAGCGGTCCGACCATTTCTGATCGGACCGACCTTTCCGCGACCTCGACGGGACTTGAACCCGCGACCTCCGCCGTGACAGGGCGGCGCGCTAACCAACTGCGCCACGAGGCCAGTGTGAATTCACTGTGTTGTTCACTTGTGCGAATCCGTACCCCCAACGGGATTCGAACCCGTGCTACCGCCGTGAAAGGGCGGGGTCCTAGGCCGCTAGACGATGGGGGCCAGGGGCCTTCGACGTCGTCGCGCCTCGAACCGGGATGAACACTAAGGGGACAGTCTTCCACAGCGCAAATCCCAGGAGCGTGACCCTCCTCACCGCTCGGTTTTCGGCGGAATTCCGGCCCGTGAGGACTGTCGAGCCGGAGCCTGGCGGTCTGGCAGGCTGAGCCCGTGAGCCACGAGCACGAGCAGGAGCCGACCCAGCCCCATCAGCCCCGGGAACAGCCCTCGGGGCGAATGACGGATCAGGAGTTCGAGGACGTCGTCGGCGACGCCCTCGACAGGATCCCCGCGGACCTGGCCGAGGCGATCGACAACGTCGTCGTCCTCGTCCAGGACGAGCCCGATCCGGAGATGCTCACCGAGGACGACTATGACGACTCGGGCCTGCCCACGCTCCTGGGGCTGTACGACGGCGTCCCCCTCACCGAGCGCGACGAGGGCTGGTCCATGGTGCTGCCCGACCGCATCCTCATCTTCCGCGGGCCGCTGGAGCGCTGGTGCACCAGCCGCGAGGAGCTGGAGGAGGAGATCACCGTGACCGTCATCCATGAGGGTGGCCCACCACTTCGGCATCCCCGATGAGCGCCTCCACGAGCTGGGCTGGGAGTAGCGCCGGCAGCGCCGCGGAACCGGCCGGACGAGGACCTGGGAAACGGCCTGCACGAGCCCATGCCTCGCGTCGGCCCCGGGACCTGTCTTAGTGTGGCCGGCATGAATGACCGTCATCGGCCTGAGACTCCGGACGCCGGGAAGACCCCCAGCACCAGCGCCCCCAGCCAGTCCCCGCAGCACCACGTGAGTCGACGGCCGGTGCTCCTGGCAGCCTTCCTGGGCGCGGGCTCCCTGGCGGGATGCTCCCTGATCCCCGGATCCTCGTCGGCCGGCGGCTCCTCCTCCAGCGCGAAGCCCAAGGCCCCGGCGCCCGCATCGCCCAGCGCCGCCCCTCGCCCACCGCGAGGCGCGACGGCGTCGGCCACCGCGACGGCCACCGACGGGGCGCTGGCGGGCTGGAGCCTGGAGGAGAAGGTCGGCCAGCTCATGATGGTCGGGGTGGACGCCACCGCTCCCAAGCGACTCCTCCACCGAGGCCGTCGACACCCACCATGTCGGCAACATCTTCATCGCCGGCCGCACCACGGCGGGCGGCCAGGCGACCCAGAAGGTCATCGCCTCGTTCACCGGCAAGGTCGGCCCGGGTACGACCCGCAGCACCCCGATGCTCGTGGCCACCGATCAGGAGGGCGGCGAGGTCCAGGTCCTGTCCGGGTCGGGCTTCTCCGAGATCCCCTCGGCGATGGACCAGTCGACCCAGTCGCGCGATCAGCTGGTGGCCGCGGCGCTCGCCTGGGGCAAGGAGCTGGCCGACGTCGGGGTCAACATGAACCTGGCCCCGGTGGTCGACCTGGTCGACATCCCCCGGCCGACCACCAACGAGCCCATCGGCAAGTGGGGGCGCGAGTACGGGCACGACGCCGCCACCGTTTCCTCCCAGGCCGGCGCCTTCGCCGAGGGGATGCAAGCCTCGAAGGTCATCCCCACGTACAAGCACTTCCCGGGCCTGGGGCGGGTGACGGCCAACACGGACACCTCCGCGGGCGTCGTCGACAGCACCACGAACCGCAGCACCGACGCCTCGGTCGGCGTCTTCGCCAACGCCATCGCCGCCGGCGCGCAGGTCATCATGGTCTCCTCGGCCACCTACACACTCATTGACGCCTCGGCGCCGGCGGTGTTCTCCTCGAAGATCGTCACCGAGATGCTGCGCACGGAGATGGGCTTCTCCGGAGTGGTCATCACTGACGACGTCTCCGCCGCCGCCCAGGTCCAGGGCGTGGCCGCCGGTGATCGGGCCGTGCAGGCGATCCGGGCCGGCTGCGACATCGTGCTGGCCTCGGCGGACCCGACGGTGGCCGCGGACATGGTCAAGGCCATCATCGCCGCCGCCCAGTCCGACCCGGCCTTCGCGGCGCGGGTCGATGAGTCGGCCACTCGGGTGCTGGCCCTCAAGGGCGGCCTTCAGTCCTGAAGCGCGCCGGCAGCGCATCGGCCCTCCTGAGCAGCCTGCTCAGGAGGGCCGTCCACGTCTCGGGGAGCCGGCTCAGGCCTCAGCGGGACTTGGTGGTGCCCTGAGGGCGACCCGCTGGGGGTCTCGGCCCAGGCGGCGATGTCCTCGGCCGACGGGGCGGGGGCACGGGAGGGCCACCGACTCGGCCCGAGCCCGCTGTCCAGCCGGTGGCCGCAGCCGCGGACTGGGCTGAGGCCGTGACGTCAGTCGTGTCGGCCGAGTCGACCTCGTGCCACTGCGATGCGGGGCTGAGGGCGGTCGTGTCATCGTTGACGGGCTCGACGGGCTCGGCGTCCTCAGCCTCAGTGGACTCATCAGCCTTCGGCTCCCTCGTCGGCCGGGACGGCAACGTCATCGGCGCCCGCGGCCCTCGTCATCCGGCTCCTCGGAGTCCGGCTCCTGAGCCTCGTCGGCAGCGTCCTGAGCGGTCTGCGCCTCCGCATCGGTCCCAGCGGCCGCCTCAGCCGCAGACTCGCGCCCTCTGCACTCTCATCCGCATCGGCGGACTCGGTGACGACGGCGCCCTCGGTACCCTCAGCGGGCTCGGCGGGTTCCTCTGTTGTCTCCTGCTCGTCACTAGTCTCGCCAGAGTCATCATCAACGTCCGCGGCCTCGTCGAGCTCGGCCGGCTCCACGCTCGGCTCTGCTGTCGGCTCCGCGGCCGGATCGGTGCCCGGCTCGTCCCCTGCCTCGTCATCCGGCTCCCCGGAGCCCGGCTCCTGAGCCCCGTCGGCAGCGTCCTGAGTGGTCTGCGCCTCCGCGGCGGGATCACCGTCCGCGGCACCAGCGGTACCCGCAGCGCCCGCGGCATCAGCAGCATTGGCCGCTGCGTCGTCGGTCAGGTAGCCGCGCGCACGGAGGTTGGCGAGGACCTCGACGTTCCCGGTACTGGCCAACCAGCCGAGCAGGTCGGGATAGGCCGCCGGGTTGGTCGACAGCGGCGCCCACAGGTCGGGCCGGCTCTGCGCGATCGCGGCCTGCAGGGCCTGGTCCGGAGTCTGCGCGGCGACCGCCGCATCGGCCTGATGCGCCGCCATCATGAGCTGAACCGGATCCATGCAGGGCCCTTCCGGGAGAACGTATGAGTGACCTCGACTGATCGGGCTCGTCGCCAACCCGTCCCGGGTCCCTCACCAGGCTCCGATCAACCCCGATGGTAGTCACGAGTCGGCCGATAGGTTCAAGAAACGGGGTCGGTCAAGGGAGCACACCCTTCGTCCTCCACGCCGCTGCGGCCCCGTCATCCCCTCGTCTCAGGGGCGTCCCCTGACCTCGGGTCAGGGTCGACCGGCCGCGC
>BNJV01002383.1_pt1 | contig 20543 bp, 34 predicted proteins | sample 8540591 | NCBI WGS metagenome assembly BNJV01 (sample SAMD00202457, study PRJDB9452) | human saliva metagenome | host: Homo sapiens | reverse complement strand
GCCAGGCGGACCCCAATCATCCGGCGCCGCACACGGTTGTCGTCCTGCGCGCCCCGGAGGATGTGCCCCCGGCGACGCTGCGCGGCTCCGCGGTGACGCCCGAGGAGGCTTTCCTGAAGGATCGCTACCCGGCCTCGCCGAGGCGATCAACGCGGACCCGAATTTCTTCGACGGTATTGACCTGGTCGTCCCGACGTCGGAGTCGAGCGCGGGCAGCCCGCGCCTCGTTGGCCTGTCGATCGAGGCGCTCTGCGGCCTCGGCGAAGGCGACCGAGCTGGCCCTGGATGGCCCGGGACGTTGGATCCTGGCGATGCCGGCGCACCACATCGCGGGCGCGATGACCCTGCTGCGCGCGGCCGTCGCGGAGACGAACCCGCAGATCGTCGACACCTCCGAGGGATTTGACCCCGCGCCTCCTGCCTGCGATTCAGGGCGCCACACAGGACGACATGCCCGGCTACCTGTCGCTCGTGCCCACCCAGCTCGCCCAGTGCCTCGACGCTGGCGAGGAGGTCGTGGGCCCGATGCGCTCGCTGGCGGCGATCCTCGTGGGTGGGGCGGCGACCAACCAGCAGTTGCTCGCACGCGCCACCGAGGCTGGCCTGAAGGTGCGCCCTCACCTACGGCATGACGGAGACGGCGGGCGGCTGCGTACGACGGCAAGCCCCTGCCGGGTACGTCGGTGCGCGCCGTGGATTGGGACGGGCGCACGCGCCTGGCGATCCACGGCCCGACGCTGATGACCCGCTACCTGGACGCGGAGAGCCCCTTCTTCGACGAGGGCGGCCACCGTTGGCTGCTCACCGGGGACCCTGGGCATTATCCGGGCTTCGGGGACGGTGGAGGTGCGCGGCCGCGCGACGACGTGATCGTCTCGGGCGGCCTGTCGATGCGCGCCGGGGCCGGTGCGCCGCGCGGTGCGTCTTCGAGGGTATTTCGGACGCGTGGATTTTGGGCACTCGGACGAGAGCGGGGCCACGTGGTGACCGCGCTCGTGGTTGTCGATCAGATGCCGTCGGATTCGCTGGAGATGGCGGAGCTCGGCTCGGCGATCCGCGAGCACGCGGCGGCGCACATCGGGCGCGCGCGGCTCCTCGCCGGATTGTGGCCGTCGAGTCCTCCCTACCTGGGCTTCGACAAGATCGATCGCGCCGCCGCTGCGCAGGCTGCGGCTGAGGCCTCGGGCACCGAGCGGGAGTGGGTGCGCAACCCGCTGCCCGGACCCGCGCCCGCTCCAACTACACTGGTGGGCATGGCTTCGTTTCTGACTGATTGAAGGCGCTCGCCTGCGCACCCTCCCTGCCGCCGCCGCGCCCGTGATTGTGGGGGTCTGCGGCCGCGCACTACCTGGGGTTTCAGCGCGGCGCGCGCTGCCCTGGCGCTGCTGGTGGCGCTGGCCCTGCAGGTGGGGGTCAATTACGCGAACGACTATTCGGATGGCATTCGCGGCACGGACGACAACCGCAGGGGGCCTGCGCGCCTGACGGGCGGCGGCCTCGCCAAGCCGAAGACAGTCCTGGCGGCCGCGCTGGGGTCGTTCGCGGTGGCCGGGGTCGCGGGCCTCGCCCTGGTTGCCGTGTCGGGCACCTGGTGGCTGATCGCTGCGGGTGCCGCGGCGGTCGTGGCCGCGTGGTTCTACACGGGCGGTAAGCACCCATATGCGTACATGGGCATCGGCCTGTCCGAGCTGATGGTCTCGTGTTCTTCGGCCTCCTCGCGTGCGTGGGCACGGCGTGGACGCAGGTGCAGTCGGCTCCGTGGTGGCTGTGGATGAGCGCGTCGGCGCTGGGCCTGCTATCGGTGGCGCTGCTGATGGCCAATAACATCCGAGATATTCCGACGGACCGCGAGTCAGGCAAGATGACGGCCGCCGTGCGCCTGGGCGAACGCCCGTCGCGCTGGGCGTTTGCGGCGTGCGCGTGGCTTCCCGTGGCATTGATCGTCGTGCTGGGCGTCGCGGTTGGGCTGCACCCCTTCGCGACAAGCGCGCTGGGCGTGGGCACGGGAGCGTGGGCGGCCGGCGTGAGCCTCCCGGTCCTTACCGGCGCCTCGGGCCGCGAGCTCATCACGGTGCTGCGCAACACGGGGTTCTTCACCCTGGCGTGGGCGCTGTTGGCTGCACTCGCGCTGATCCTCTCCTAGGAACGAGGCCGGGGTCCCGCCGTTCACAAGTCCTCCCCGAGAAGCGAAAAACGACCATCTGTCAGATAGGATGACCTATAGCACTACTCACCGTTTAGCGGAGGCCACGATGAGCAATGATTCCTACACGCCGGGCGAGCACGCCCCGATGGGCAAGGTCGCCCTGGGTTCGGTGATCCAGCCATGAACTGGGCAGACATTCAGCAATGGGAGTCGGCGCCGCTTCAACGTTACGCGGTCAGTTGTGAGCACAAGCAGCGCCAAATGCAGTCAGCAGCTGATTTTCTTGCGACCAATGTCGGAGGCCTGATCAGCTCTGGACAAACCGCTCAGGCGGCGCAGGAAGCCTTAAACAAGCAGCTTTCAGCCATCGAACTGAAAGTGAATAACCTGATCAGCATTGCCGAGATCTGCAGCGCTGGAGCACAGGGAATCAACGAGGTTCGAGCGAACGTTGAGGATGCTCTGCAACTGGCTAACACATGGCACATGACCATCGATTCAGTTGGCAACGTGTCAATAGATAGGGGTCAAGTCAAGCAGCTCATGAAGGAAGGGCACGGCTTCGATGAAATTCCGCAGATGGTGGAGCGGATACAGCGGCGAGTAAACAAAGCACTGAAGCAAGCTCAGGATCTCGTCGACTCTCTCTCGCAGAAGATCTCATCCCTGAGCGCAGGGACGTTCGATAATGGTGTGAATTACTCCGCCAGACTCAAGGCACCTCCCACGCTTCCCCCTGCCGGAGCCTCTGCACAGGAAGTCGCATCCTGGTGGAGTTCCCTGTCCGACGACGACAAGCAGTGGATGATCAACCATCATCCGGACGTCATCGGCAACCTCGAGGGCGTCGACTACACGTCGCGCAATCAAGCAAATCGCATCATGCTGCCCATCCGCCGCAAGGAAGTTACGAGAGAAGCAGCACGCTACGAACAGACTCTCGGTCCTAACCCAACAGAGGAGCAACGCGCGGAGATGGATCGACTCCGCAATCGTGTTCACGCAATTAGGCAGATCGAAAATACGCTGGCGAAGGAGGACAGCGACGGGGTACCCCGCTACCTCATGTCCCTCGACACCTCCGGAGCGAATGTCCTCGCGGCAATTTCCCCAGAATAACCCCGACGATGCCGACCACATCGGCGTGATCGTCCCCGGTATGACGACCAGCGTCGCAGGTAACAGTGAAGGTGGCTCTATCCTCGATTACGACGGTCACGCTACGGTCATGCGAGAAGCAGCGAAAGACGCAGCAAATCCTGGCGAAAAAGGTCGCGATGGTCGAGTTCTTTGGATACGACGCTCCCCATCTGTGGTGGAAGCATCAAATACCGTGATGGCCACCTTTGGCGCACACAAGCTCGCCAGTTTCCTGAACGGCATCGACGCAGTGCGCGAGCACGGGGCCGGCGACGCACACATCACTGTCGCCAGCCACTCCTACGGCTCAACCACCGCTGGTATAGCGGCAACGCTTGTCGGCGACGGCGTCATCGACGACCTGGTTCAATTCGGCTCGCCCGGCTCGGGTGTCCAGAACGTGGGCGAGTTCCACGTTCCCGAAGGACACATGTACGTCAGTGCAGCCCCTTATGTGAACGACATGGTCCAAGGTGTCGGCCCAGACGTAATGTTTGGAAAGAACCCCACAGAAATGGACGGGTACAAGCATCTCTCGGGCGATGTCGGCCCCATCGTATGGAAAAAAGTACCTGGGTACGACTGGGATGTTCGCTATCCAGACCCATTCGGTCTACATAGCGCTTATTTCAAGAAAGGTACCGAGGCGAATAAGCACATTGCTAGCGTCATCGGAGGGAATCCGAAGGTATGAGAAAGCTCGTCGCGATCCCTCTCACGTTTTTGTCACTCATCTTGTGCGCAGCATGTGCACCGTTTTTTGGAGGACTCATGCAGTCACCCGCCCCCAGGTAAAGTCCGTCGAGGCTTTCCAGCGCGACCTCGAGCCCACCATCATTGCCGCGCGCAACGAGCTCGTCACCGCCGAGAACTTCATTGCCTACGTAAACGGAGACTTCATCGACAGTTTCAGGTCCGCCGAGGGCCCGCAGTATTCCGTCCACACTCGCCTGTATTACTTTGAGCGACCTGGATGCGGACCATATCCGCGACACCTACAACAAGCACCTCCTCCCCTCGGATTCGAGCTAACCGAGGAACGATGGACCTCCAACGGGGTGGATATTGTCCAGCTCCTCTGGACCAACGAGGGGAGTACCACGCTGCCGTAGTGTCAACGTCACGTCTCGGCGAGCAAACCTACCCGCTACTACACGGTCGGCACCCCCTCGGACGGATCCAACGGTGATCCCATGAAGATGATCAACCAGCCCGGGCGCACCCCCGACTGGTTCGACCCCAACCTCCCTCCAGCAGATCAGAAATGAGCAGCAGGCACCGGCACCCGACGAGCACGACCTCTCACCTTCCTCGCCTGCGCCCTCCTGGCGCTGTGCACGGCCTCGTGCGCACCGTTTTTGAGGATCCATGAGTCCGCTTAGCCCCCAGGTTAAATCCGTCGAGGCTTTCCAACGTGACCTGAGCCCACCATCATCGCCGCCCGCAACGAGCTCGTCACAGCCGAGAACTTCATGGCGTACAAGAACAACTACTCCATCGCTCGCTACATGGAGGACGGAAAGACCCTATATTCCTTCCATTCGCGTATGTTCTTCTTTACCGAGCTGGACACCGACCTCATCCGCGACACCTACAGCGCACGTCTCCTCCCCCTCGGATTCGAGCTATCCGAAGACCGCTGGACGTCCAACGGAGTTGAGATCGTTGACTACCCTATGGATCAACGAGAGTACCAGGCCGTCGTCTCGGCGACGACACGGCTCGGTGAGCAAACCTCCACCTACTACTACACACAGGGCACACCCTCGGATGGATCCAACGGTGATCCCAAGCAGCTGATCGACCAGCCCGGGCGCATCCCCGACTGGTTTGACCCCAACCTTCCGCCCTCAGGACAGGGATGATGCAACGAGCAACCGATCTCCGGGGAGCACGTCCTCTCGCGTTCCTCGCCTGCGCCCTCCTGGCGCTGTGCACGGCCTCGTGCGCGGAGTACTTCGGTGGTACTCCGGGGATGAATCCATGGCATGCTGAGCAGCTTCAGCAGGGCAGGACAGATGCACTCCATCGAGGACTTTTGGACGCGATATCGAGCCGACCCTGATCCAGGTACGCAACGAGCTCATCAACGAGAACAACTTTGAGCTGCGCCATGGAGAAGATGGGATTTCCAGCCAACCAACGGGAGATCAAACACTCTACATCCTCAATTTCCCCCAACCATTTATTTTCTTGAAGACAATGTCGACAAGGTACGGACGGCGTTTGAAAGTCATCTGATCCCTCTCGGCTTCACCGTCACGGTGGACGAACAAATGACAGACAACGAAGGAAAATTAACTTGATCATCGCACGGAACCCCACCTACGGGATTAGCGCCAGCGCTTACATCCCGTGACTCCAAGCGTTCTTCCTTCGACTACGGGACCGAATTGCTCAGCTCCGATGGATCAACGGACGACCCTCAGCAGCTCGCCGACATCCCGGGCCGCCGGCCCGACTGGCTCATCCCTACCCCCACGACCTGACAGGCATCACGACCACGCGTGCTCGCGCTGCTCCTGTCCTAAAAACGAGGCCGGTGCTGCTCTGCGCTCCCCTGCCGTCAGCGCCCGCGGCGGTACAGGTATTCGTGCAGCCAGTCGCCCGCAATGCCGGCCGCTGCTGCGACGACGCAGATGAGGGCTATGGCCCGGAAGGCACCCGAGGCGAGCATTGGCGTGAACACGCCGATGCCGATCGCAGCGCTGCCCTGCATGGCGAGGTCGTTCATGGCGACGGCGCGCCCATTCTGGCCGGGGCGACGGTCGCGAACACGGTGTCGTAGATGGGTGTAAACAGGGCGCCGAAGCCGGCGTAGATGAAGCACATGGCGGCGGTGATGACCCACGGGCCCATGCTCATGCACAGCGCGATAAGGACGGTACCCGTGAGGATGAGGCTGACGCACGCGCGCACGGTACGGCCGCGCCCGATGCGCGACATGACTGCGCCCGACGTCATGGCGGTGGTCAGGGCGACGCAGTAGGCGGGCAGCAGGCGCACGGAGACCTGCGCGGGCGTGAGCCCGTAGTTGGCGGCGCCGATGCCGTTCATGAGGGGCGCGACCGTGAAGTTCATGCAGTAGACGATCAGGATGAGGCTGATCGAGCGCGCCCACGGCACGTTCGTGAAGAAGGAACGCGTAATGAAGGGGGCGCGCGCACGCCCGATGTAGCGCCAGAAGAGGAAGCCGCCGAGGATGAGGCCCGCGATGAGCCACCAGTGCGGGTTCGCGGCGACCAGGGTGAGCAGCAGGGCCAGGGAGGAGAAAATCGCGAGGCCGACAACGTCGACGCGCCCGGCGCGGGCGCGCGCGGGGACGCGACGCCCCATGATCGGCAAGCAGGCGAGGCCACCCAGGGGAATGAGGAGGAGCAGAGCCCAGTTGATGTCGGCGAGGATACCGCCGGCCAGCATGCTGATTGCGGTGCTGCCGCCCTGGAAGGCCGCGCACATGAGGCCGACGTAGAGGCCTCGTTTCTTCGGGTCACGGATGGCAGTCGCAAGGATCATGTACGCGGAGGCGGCGGCCTGGTACCCCAGTGTCTGGAGGGCGCGGGCGACGATGACGCCGGCCAGCGACGAGGAGAAGACGAAGCCGAGCAGGGACCCCGCGACGATCAGCGCGATCCCCACATCGACGATGCGGCGCAGCGGGATGAAGTCTCCGAGGGTTCCGTACAGGAAGCAGGCGACGCCGAGGACGATGCCAGGGATCGCGGTGATGAGGCCGGAGGCATCCCCGCGCCGATGTCCTGAGGCGACGCGCAGGTAGACCAGGTTAAACCCCTGGAGGGAGACCGTCCCGAGCGCGTAGATGCCGAGAAGCGGCGGGAGCACGCGCGCCGGTCCGTCCGCGTATTCGCCGTCCGTGGCGACGGTGCGCAAGTTGACCGCGGGGCCAAGGCCGTCCCTCGGATGACCCTGCGAGGGGACGGTGGCGACGCGGCAGGTGGGTCCCGCCGCTCGCGAGGAGATGAAGAATCGAGAGCGTGCGCACGGCGATTAGTTCACCACAAATCAACCGTTTAGCAGTATTGCAGGAAACTAGTGCGCAAATGAAGCTCAACTTAACACCCTGATTGCTGGCCTCTCCCCACGTGCGCGCCCGCCCATCAGGGCTCAAAGTCGCCACTGCCCCACCCCTGACGTGGCACAATGAATCATCCCTCGCAAAGGAGCACCATGTCTCGCGTCATCGTTGTCGGTTCCATCAACCAGGACGTCACGGTCACCGTCGACCGTTTCCCGAGCCCGGCGAAACGCTCTCGGGCACCTCGCTCACCTACGGCCTCGGCGGTAGGGCGCGAACCAGGGCGGCCGCCGCAGCATTCGGGGGTCCCCGTCTTCTTCGTGGGTGCGGTCGGTGCGGATCCTCGGGTCAGCGCCTGCGCGCGGAGCTGGCGTCTCACGGCGTGGACGTCACCCACCTGCGCGAGGTCGACGGACCCTCCGGGACCGCGCTCATCACTGTCGCCTCCTCGGGTGAGAACACGATCATCCTCGACGCCGGGGCGAACGCGACCGTGACCGTCGAGCCCGCCAAGGCCTCGTTGTTCCCCGCCCCCGCCGACATCGTCGTCCTCCAGGCCGAAATCCCTGCCGAGGCCAACGCCGAAGCCCTCGCGTGGGCGCACTCGTTCGGCGCACGCATCCTGCTCAACCTGGCCCCTGCCCGCCCCACCGACGCCGCATTCATGGCGCGCGTCGACGTTCTCATCGTCAACGAGACGGAGGCAGGGCCTGACGCTGGGCATGCCCGCCCCCGCCGGCCCCACCGAGGCGATCGGAGTCGCGCGGGCGCTGCGAGGCCTCGGCCCCAAGCACGTCATGCGGTGACGCTCGGCGCGGACGGGGCGGCGTGGGCATCGGGCAGCGAGGCCGGGCACTGCCCCGCCCTCACCCTCGGCGAGGCCGTGGACACCACGGGCGCCGGGGACGCGTGCGTGGGCGCGTTGGCGGCCGCCATGGCCCTCGGCAAGCCTTTCGCCGAGGCCGTGGCCGACGGAATCCGTGCCGGGTCGACGGCGGTCCTCGCGCCGGGCGCCGCCCCTCGTACGCGAACCTCCCCGCGTCACGCGTGCCTGAACGCCGCGCGGCTCCTCCGATTGCTCCGGGAGTGAACGCGCCAGCGTGAGACGGCCCACGCCCCTATGCTAGGGGCATGGCCAGGATCGTCTTCGTCGTCGCAATGCTCGCAGTCACCATCTACGCTGCCGCCGACTGGCACCGCACGCCCGAAGACGAGATGCCCGGAAAGATCGCTAAGCCCATCTGGCTGATGATCATCCTCTTCACCGCGACGATCGCCGCCATCGGCCCCATCGCCTGGCTCGTCCTGCGGTGGGTATCGCGCGCGGAAAAGAAGCAGACCCGAGCGCCCGAGGCCCCCAAGCGCCCCTCCGCCCCGACGACGACCCGGAGTTCCTGTTCCGTCTCGAGCGCGACATCCAGCGCAAGCGCCGCGAGGACGAGCGCCGCGCGCAGGAACAGCGTAAGAGTTCCAAGGATGAGGGACCGACCCGGCCGAGGATTCCAGCGACGAGGCCAACTGAGCGACGCTCACGCCATCTACCGCGGGTTCCGCCCTGCTGCGGCGCGACGCAGCGTTGCGAGCGCTACCGCACCGGGCCTGCCAGCGCCCCCTGTAACGGACGCGGTCACGCCCGTTGCGGACGCACACACAGCCGCCCGCAACGGTCACGTCAGCGGCGCAAGTCCGCCTGCGAGTCCCCCGGCGTCATATCCTTCGCCATTGCGACAAGATCCGCCGCAGGCTCCGCGTAGGACGTGCACCCACGAGCGTCGCACCCGAGAAAATAAACGAGGTGATCGACGCAAGCGCACAGTGGCGCGACTTCGGCGCGTGCGCCAACGGCTGACCGTTCGCAAAGCGCGTCAGCGTCACGATCGGATTCTGATGGGACACGACGAGCGCCTCACGCCCCCGGGCCTCGCGCAGCGCCGAGGGACAGGGCCGCGCTCATACGCGACGCGATATCCCGATAGGGCTCGCCCCACGAGGGACGCAGCGGGTTGCAGTAGTACTTGAAGTACTTCGGGTTCGCCAGCATCGCGCGGTTGGTGTTCACCGGCAGCCCCTCAAAGACGTTGTCCGACTCGATGAGGCGCGGATCCGACTGAATGCTCAGGTCGTACGCGGCCGCCGTCGGAGCCGCCGTCAACTGCGCACGCAGCAGCGGCGACGAAATCACGCGAGCAATATCCGCACCCGAATCCACCAGATACTCAGCGGCGCGGGCAGCCATCGCATGCCCCAGCTCCGTCAGCCCAAAACCGGGCAGCCGCCCGTACAAAACACCGTCGGGATTGTCCACCTCGCCGTGGCGCATAACGTGAATAATGGTGCGGTCCATGACACCCATAGTAGGGCCCCAGATAGACGAGAGGCCCGACCAAAAGGTCGGGCCTCCGCTCGCTCACTTCTTGTTGCGACGCTGGTGACGCGTCTTGCGCAGGAGCTTGCGGTGCTTCTTCTTCGCCATGCGCTTGCGGCGCTTCTTGATGACGGAGCCCATGGGGTTCCTCCCTCGTAGTGTGTGCGGCAGAGGTACTACCGCTGATGGATGATGGGTGCCCGAGCCGGGCACATCGTGCCCTATACTACCCGCCAATGACGCGAGCCTGGTCACCAGAGTGATCCGCCATACCGGCCTGGATCATCTGGGCGACCGCGGCCTCCGGGACTCGGAAGCTCTTTCCGACGCGAATCGCGGGCATTTCGCCACTGTGAATCAAGCGGTACACAGTCATCTTAGAGACGCGCATGATGTCCGCCACTTCCGTGACAGTCATAAAGCGCGGCGCCGACTGCTGTTCCATTAATGACTCCCAGATATGCTCGCGAGGCGCGCTAAACCCGATTCGTTCACCGCTTACGTAGCCTCACGAAATATACTACTGCCCAACCGCATGGAAACTGCAACTTTGTCCACTTTTGTTGCAGAGTCGTTAAGGAGCATCGATGGCACCGGCACACAGGGGTCGTCAGCAGCGAGGCAAGACCCTCGCTTACGTCCCAAACCCGGCGCCACCCGGTCCCTGATGCGCGGACGCGCCACGGCCTCGTCCCTGTGATCTCTGAGGAACCGCTGAACCCGCAGCCCTCCCCGTCATACGCCGCGTCCCCGAAGGCCCCCAGAACCCGCACGGCGAGGTACCCACCACAACCATCCAGCGCGTGCGCGCGTGGCTGTCCAAGCAGGCCCGGTATTCACCCGCACGCCTCGCTCTGGGCACATTCGCACTCATCATCGGCGTCATCACGGCGCTCCTGATGTTGCCAATCTCCTCCTCGTCCGACACATCCGCCCCCCTTCGTCGATGTTCTCTTCACCGCCGTGTCCGCCGTCTGCGTCACCGGCCTGACCACCGTCGACACCGCGACCTACTGGTCCCCTTCGGGCAGCAGTCATCGCCGCCGGCATTGTCGTCGGCGGCCTGGGCGTCATGACCCTCGCGTCGATCCTCGGATTCGCTGTCTCACGCCACCTCGGCCTCACACAGCGCATGCTCGCCACGCAGGAAACCGGCACCGGCGCCATGGGCCAGATCTCCTCCTGCTCAAGGCCGTCATCGCGACATCGCTGACCATGCAGGCCCTCCTGGCCGCCATGTTCCTCCCGCGCTTCCTGTCGATGGGCATCGACCCCGTACGCGCCGTGTGGGACGCCGTCTTCATGGCGATCTCCGTGTTCAATAACGCAGGCTTCGTCATCCTCCCCGAGGCCTCTCCCCACGTCACCGACTGGTGGATGCTCATCCCCATCATCCTGGGCACCACCGTGGGCGCCATCGGCTTCCCCGTCATCATGGACGTCGCCAAGAACCTGCGCACACCGCGGCGCTGGCGGCTCCACACCAAGCTCACCCTGTCGACCTACCTGATCCTCGCATTCGTGGGGGCACTCGCCCTGGCGCTCACCGAGTGGAACAATCCCGCGACCCTGGGTGCGATCGACACTCCCTCCAAGATTCTCAACGCGATGCTCGCGGCGTGAACTCCCGCTCGTCCGGCCTGTCTGCCCCTGGACGTCGGCGCCATGCAGACCCAGACCCACTTCGTGCAGGACATCCTCGCGATGATCGGCGGCGGCTCCGGCATCCACGGCGGGCGGCGTGAAGGTCACAACTTTTGCCGTTCTCGTCTTGGCTGTCATCGCGGAGGCTCGAGGCGACCGCGACATCGAGACCTTCGGGCGACGCATCCCCACGAGCGCCGTCCGACTGGCGGTTGCCGTGTCGCTGCTGGGCCTGGCGCTCGTGGCCGTGTCCGTCGTCCTGCTGCTGTCAATGACGAACTATTCTCTCGACATCATCCTGTTCGAGACCGCCTCCGCGTTCGCGACCGTAGGCCTGTCCACCGGCATCACCCCGGTTTTACCCGTCGGCGCCAAGTACGTGTTGATTTTCCTCATGTTCGCCGGCCGTACCGGCTCCATGACAGTGGCCGCAGCCCTCGCCCTGCGCGAGCGCTCCCGCGTCATCCGAATGCCGGAAGAACGGCCAATCATCGGCTGATTGCGGGAGCGACTGGCGTCGTCGCCACGCGAGAGCGGGTGGCCTGATAGCGCCAGAGCGCGAAAAAGTTCGCCCAGCAACACCCCACCCACGGCCAGACCGAGACAAAACTCGCCCAGCAACAGCCCAATCTTGGCCAAACCGAGACAAAACTCGCCCAGCAAGCCCAAAAACACCGAAATCTAGCCATTTTTGCCGCGCAGGGCGAAAAATATCACGCCTTTCAACCCACTTCGAACCACAGGGCGAATATCGTCTCGCTGAGACAACTCCCAACGAGCGTTTCGCATACACGCGTAGACGGGCATTCGCTTTCGGCGCATCAGGACCATCGCTTGTTATCCACAGGCTAACTCTCGACTTGTCGTTATCCACAGGCTCACACAGAGAGCTTGAAGGCGCACTCCAGTCGTCACACAGTTGGACTCATGGACCAACAACGAGGCGCGCATGCGCACAACGAAGATGCTGCTTTGCTGCGCGACCGGGTGGCATCCATCCGTGCATCCCTAGTCATTGCCGACTCGCATGCAGCTAGTGAACGCATCCATAGGCGCGTGCAGAAAGGAGAATTCATTCGTCTCCCTTACCGGCATTTATATCCCTTCAGCACAGTTGATTGGACTGCACTCACGGGAGCGCAAAACAGCGGTTTTCATTGCCCGGTTATGCGCTCTGAGTCTGCGATATCCCAATTACGTCATCAGCGGCGGCGTCGCCGCTTACCTTCTCGACCTCCCCACCGACGACCAGATCGAGAAGCTCACACTGTATGCGCCATCTCGAGAATGCCCACGCCAGATTCATTTTCCAGCAATCACAGTTGAGAAGAATGAACGTTTTTCGGCAGTGACAACGACCGTTTCTCGCCCCCGATCGCCAGTTCCCTCAATCAACTACTTGGCCTCAGATCGCCACACCGGCGCGAGTTGTCGTTGACTGCGCCCGCCTGTTGGCCGACAAGCACAGGTTTCCCATCGCCTGCGCGGGGTTGGCCCACGCGTGCCACTTCGACCGTTTTCGTCAGGATGAGTCGCGTGTCCGCCAGGAGGAGGCACGCAAAGAGTTCCACGAGGCATTGGCTAACACTCCTCAACACCGTCGGGCGCAAGCAAAGCCCGATGGGTCATTGACCGTGCCGACGCTGGATGCGAGTCTCCTGGCGAGGCCCTCGTGTTGCTTGCCTTGCTGCGCGCGGGGATCGAGGGAATAACGACTCAAGAAGAGGTCCACGTAGCCGGCCACACGTACTTCATCGATATTGCGCTGCCCAACCTGAAGATAGCTATCGAGTTCGATGGTCGCATCAGTACGGGGACACGGTCGATGAAGTCCACGACAGCATTGAGGCCGAGCAGCGTCGGCAGCGCGACCTTGAACGCGACGGGTGGGCAGTCATTCGTGTCCGATGGTCGGATCTTCGCGTCATCGACGAGGTCGTCGCCCAGGTTCTGGTAGCCATCCGAGACCAAGAAGGGAAACTGAACAAGACGACGATCTAACTGGTGCATGACTCATGCAATCTTTGAATTCCCAGACCGCCTACGACTGTGCACTGAGAACACGTCGAGACGATTCGATCAATACAACCCGGCTTGAAACCCACGACACCAATGCACGGTGGCGAATGCTCACGCATGAAACCCGCAACACCAATGCGCGCCCCAACCACTCAAAACAGGCCCATCCACGCCCGCAAAGGCGACACCGGTTTCACGACCACGCCAACCACGCCCGCAAAGGCGACGCGGGTTTCACGAAAGGTCGAAGAACACAACCGCAGCACCACCGCAAAGGGCCCCACCCAGACCCGCATGAAACCCACAACACCAATGCGCGCCCCAACCGCTCAAAACAGGCCCGTCCACGCCCGCAAAGGCGACGCCGGTTTCATGCGCGAGCCGACATCACTGCCACCGCGAAACCGAGCGCGGCACGAAGCTATCTCTCTTTGACTGGTTCTCCTCGCCCCGATATGCGAATCCCAGTCGATGTTTCACGCGTGTTTCACGCACACCGACCAGATACCGACACCGCTACCGCAACGAACCTGGCCAGCCCCATTGAACTAGGCTGAACGCCATCCCCTTGCACCACAGCAACATCCTCACGCCACAATCCTCGCGCCACAGATCATTCGCCCCTGAGCTGTTCGCAGGCACCATCATGCTCACCAACGCATCCACGTCGACTCACTAAACCACGCTCACGGCCGCAGCGTTCGCGTTGGGGGCGCACGCAGGGAAGAATGGGGGCATGGCAGATGAACGCGAGTCAAAGGAACTCCAGTCGGGAACGCTCGTCATCGGGCTGGGCTGTTTTCGGCTCCGCCGTCGCGGTGACGCAGGACCAGCTGGGCTACGAGATCCTGGCCGTCGAAAAGAACCCCGCCCGCGTGCAGGCTTTCGCGGGTCGATTCCCGCTCGTCGAGGCGGATGCGACGTCCAAGGATGCGCTCGAGCAGCTCGGGGCGCGGGAGTTCCGTAGTGCCGTTGTCGGCGTGGGTTCCTCGCTGGAGGCGGCGGTGCTCATCACCGCAAAACCTGGTTGACATGGGTATTTCTTCGATCTGGGTGAAGGCGACGTCTTCTCAGCATGGCCGCATCCTCCGCCGCGGGTGTGCCCACCATGTCGTCTACCCAGACCTGGACGCAGGCAAGCGTACAGCGCACCTGGTGGGTGGGCGCATGGTCGATCTACATCGAGATGGAGAGGATGGCTTCTCCATCATGAAGTTGCGCCCGCCCCAGGAGGTGCGCGGCTTCTCCCTCGAGGAACTCGACCTGCGCGGCCGCTACGGCGTGAACGTGCTGGCAATCCGCCGTCCCAAGCAGCGCTTCGAATACGCGGACTCGTCAACGCGCATTAATGCTGACGACGATCATCGTGTCGGGCGACCGCATCTGCTGGAGTACTTCGCGAACAGGCCGTAGGCGGTTCGTTGCAGGAGGGCCCCGCACAGTGATCTGTGCGGGGCCCTCCTCATCGTCAGCGTGAGGACGAGGCCGAGGCCGTTCACGCTCATGCGGCGAGGCAGAGCAGGGCTTGGTCTCTGGTTGCTGTCGGTGCGGGGCACCGTCGGTAACCGGAGGCCCGGGTCGTCCGATCAGTGAGGCCGGCGAGGACGGCGGGGGCGACGAGGGCGGTGTCCAGTGCCATCGTGGCTGCTGCCACCTCTTGTGACGATGGTGATTCCCATCGTTTCCGCTGTCGTGATTGCCTCCCGTGCGTTTGCGCGGGCGAGTTCCGCGCTCATTAGCGCCGTTGTGTTGCTCGTGCGGCGCCTTGCGACCGTGCGATTTGTCGTGCGAAGAGTCGTCGCCCCCGTCGTGCTTATCGTGGTGGTGGTGCCTTCGTGCTCGTGCTCGATATTGATTTCGGGGCTGAGCTCGATACTGGGGTTGATCTCCGTGTGATTGTCTTCCCTCGATATTGACGTCACCGTTCACGATGGTGCCGTTGTTATCGCCGTCGACGCACACGTTTCTTCCGTCGCGCAGCCTGTAGCCCCGCCGCCCCTTGCTGTGTCCCTCGCCGCAGCAGCCGCCGCCGGGGGCCTGGCGACTGCTCGCCGATGTGCTCGACGCCGCGGGTCAGGTTCTCGCCGACCGAGGTCATGACGGCGTAGATCGCCATGATGGCCTGAACGGCTTCCATGAGGACATCCAGGACAGGGCCGATGAGTCCGACCCACTTGGCGACCTTACTGGCAACCTGCGCTTCGGCGGCGGGAGCTGCAAGACCAGCGGTGAAGATTACCTCGGCCGCTGCGGAAACACAGCTGCCAACGATATCGCCGATGGCGCCCACGACGGCGTCATGGATGCTGTCGACGGAGTCTGCCACCTTCGTGAGCGCCTCGCCGAAGGCACCAGAGGCAGCAGAGACGCCGTCGATCGCACTGGTGACGACGGCCTGGCGCTCCAGGTACGCGCGCACTGCTTCGCCGTGCATGCCGGACATCGCGGCCTGTGCGGTGGACTGCAGCTCTTCAGCAACGGAGGCGAGGGAGCTCGAGATGGAGTCCCAGCTGGAGCTCATGCCGTACACCTGAGCCGAGTCGCCGGTCAGCTGGTTCACCCAGGTCTTGAGGGATCGATGTGCTGCAAGATCCACTCGACGCCCATACTCGACGAGACCACCGATAGGGTCAACGGCGAGCCCGGCTGCTTCCTCGTAAATTGCCTTCGCTGAATCGACGAGGTTGTTCACCTCGCCGGCGCGCAGGTCCTGGGCGACGTTGTACAGCTCGTCGACGATACCCAGGCCCTCGGTCGGGGTGGTGTTGTCGATACCGGTGTGAATTCGGGGATCTGACGCTCACTCTGAACTCCTTCAAACAGGAAGCGACGCAGCGTGCGTTCTTCATCCCGGCGCTGACGATACAGGAACGTTTCGATGTCCTTATCGCCGTGGTCATCCCTGCCGGTCGAACAGCGAACGCACGTCGTCCGTCTTCGTATCGGGGTGAGCCTTCGAGAACTCTTCGATACGGGAGGACTGAGCCTTCTCCTGCTCCTCGACGAAGCTGCGGTAGCTGGCCTGCTGGTCGTTGCGCTGCTTCGACATGAAGGCGTCGAACTCGCGGGACGTTGCCTGCGGGTTGTCCTTCACGTACCGGCGGATCTGGGTTTTCTTCAGCGACGCTGGCGCGACAGGGAAGTCCGTCATCGCGTCCTGCTGCCCTGCTGGTTGGACTCGATGAGGCTCTTGACCTCGGAGATGTCCTCACCGGGGTGCGCCTCAGCGTAGCGCGCGAGCGCCTCGTTCTGGTCTTCCTTCTGGCGCTCGTAGAACCTCGGCAAGATCGGTGTTTTTCGTCGTCGCGCTGCTTCTCGAGGAAGCGACGCAGTTCGTCGTCGTCGGCGTTGAGCTTGTCGTGGCCGCCGAGGAGGCTGTCGAAGGAGTTACCGGACTGGCCGTCCCTGCCTTCCTTACCATCCTTGCCGTCCTGCCCGTCCTTACCGTCGTGCCCGTCCTTACCGTCCTTTTTGCGGAGTCATCACCGAGGCCGGGGTTGTGTGAGAGGGAGGGCATTGTGACTGTCCGCTGAGGCCGCCCAGGCCGCCGCCACCACCGAAGCCGCCGCCACCACCGAAGCCGCCACCACTGCCGGTGCCGCCGCCGCCGAAGCCGCCGCCACCACCGTAGCCGCCTCGCCGCCGAAGCCGCCGCCACCTCCGCCGCCGCCATATCCGCCAGCTCCACCGGCACCGCCAGCTCCACCGGCACCGCCAGCTCCACCAGCGCCACCGGCACCACTGGCACCGCCAGCGCCACCGGCACCGCCGCTTTCCGCCGCGTCGCCGCCGTTGCCACAGGCTTAGTGTATGTGCCCACGGCGCCTTGGATTTTTCTGCAGATCCCCAACGATGTCTTGCTCAAGATCGTCCATCTCCTGCGCCCACTGGAGCAGGCAGTTGACAAGACGCTTTCTCGGCTGCGGAGCAGTCCGAGATCATCTTCGTGAGGTTCGTGATCTGCTCATTGACCGGGGAAACGAAGAAGGAACAGATCAGGCCGAAGGCGTTGCCGTTGACCTGGCCCTTCGTCGAGTTGGCGACGCCCTACGCCTCGTCGAGGGTCGACGCACAGTCACTCACCGTGGTCGCATGATCACGGATTACTTCGTGCTGACGCCAAGATCCGCGCTCATCGCTGACCCTGCCTCGAGGGAACCAGGTTCGAGGAAATAGTCTCGAGGTAGCCGCCGAGCGAGCCACCGTCCCTCGCCGAACTGCTGGGTGGTCTGCATGCGCACGTAGTCACGCATGTTGCGACCGGCGTCGGCGTAGGCTCCATGATCGAGTCCTCGAGTTCACGCGCACTTCCCTGGAGCGCGTCATCATCGATCGACAGCTTCACGAGTCGACCGTCCGAGTCGATTTCGACCTCAACGTCGCCCTGAGCGTCGACGCCACGCGTCTTCGCTGTCTTGAGAATCTCGACGAGTTCACGGGCATTCTCGGCACGCTTTTCAGCGGCTTCCATCTGAGCCCGGATAGTCTGCCTTACTCTTCGGGGGTGCTCCCCATCGTCTCTACCATACGGTTATCCTAACTGAGTTCCTTGGCGCACGTGCACCACTTCATGTACCGAGACGGTAAGACCGCCTCTATGGCGACCGGAAGTCACCAATACGTTCAGTATTTGCGAGTGATTGCTCGCTCATGGGAATCATTCACTGCGCGTGGTAGCGGGGGCTCGTACCAAGGTGAGCCGGGTAACCGGACGCGCCCGAAGTCACCACCTGCTCATCGAGGCCCCGGTACACATACGTGTCGTCGTTATAAACGGAGCTCGCGTTGACGAGCCCATCGTCGTAATCATCGATATCATCCGGAGTCACGACGGAATCACCCTGCTTCTCTTCGAAGGGGTTCTCGTCTGGATACCGCGACGGATCAGACGCCAACAGGGCCGCTGGATCAACCTCGCCATAACCGGTCCGATCGTTCCATTTGCCACCCGACCCGCTCGCGGTCGCAACCAGCGCCTGCAGAATCTGATACCCCGTCACTCCGTCATCAAAGTCGGACCACGCCAGGGCTAGCACTCCCGCAACCAAAGGTGCGGAGTTCGAAGTACCCGCTGTTGTCACGATTTTATTGGTGCTGGCCTGACGCGCAATCATCTTCTTCCACTGCGGCGATGGAGACCCCATCACCGTAGTTTGAGTAGTCCGCATAGCGCCCATCAGTTTCAAGTGCCCCAACACCAACAACCGAACCCCAGGCCCCCACGCGATCCGTGCGATTACGCTCTCCGTCATTACCCATCGAACCAACAATTGGCACGCCGTCGACGGCAGCGCGTGCAACTGCCCATTTCAATGATTCGCTGTCCCTGGACGCATAGTTGGAAGAGATCGAGATGATGTCCACGCCGTCATTCAAGGCCTGTTCAATCAGCACGGATTGATCTGCATAGGCTGTTGAACGCGCCCCTAGGGTTGCAGTCTCCGCCCGCTTCTCTCGTCGAACCCGCCTGGGCGTAGCTGTAGAGTGTCGCACCGGGAGCGACCTGAAGTCCGGGGCGACCAGAAGCTGAGCGAGAAATGTCGCATGATCGTTCGACTCCGCATCGGGCGTGACCTGACACGGGGTCTTGTCTTGAATATCAGCCCCTTGCAACTCCGGAATCGACGTATCGACGCGACCATCAATGAGCGCGATGATGACTCCATCCCCCCTCTTCCCCTGCGCATGCAAGGACGCAAGGTTGTAGCGCGAATAGTACGCCTCATCCGCCGCTGTCACCTTGCGATCCACCGCCTCTGCGGGGGCAGCGGGAGCGACGGGCGAGAGCACGGCCGTCAGGGCCAGCGCGCAGGCCGAGGCCATAACGGAGAGGGCACGCAGGCCTCGGGATCGACCAATCGATCGCATCGTCTTGTCTATTCCTTTCATCGAGGCGTTTCAACATTCGCAAGGGCGTCGCGGGTCACTGCGCGCTCATCCCCGGTAGTGGTAGAGCGGGCTTGTCCCCAGGTGGACCTCGTACCCGTGCCCTTCACTCAGAGCACTCGCCTCATCGACGCCGCGATACACGTACCCGTCGTCGTTCAGGACCTCGCGCGGATTCGCCAGCCCGTAGTAGTAGTCGTAGATGTCATCCTCATGGAAGGCGAAGCGACTACCCTTCTCCAGGAGCGGACTCTCGACCGGGTACTGCGACGGATCGGCAGACAGCAGAGCCGCCGGGTTGATCTCGCCATAGCCGGTGCGTTCGTTCCACTGCCCGTTCGTCCCCCACGCGGTAGCCACCATGGCCTGAAGAACCTGGCGCACACTTACCCCACCATCGCCAAAACGCTGCCACGCGAGGGCCAGAAACCGGCAAACCATGGGCGCCGAAAAAGAAGTACCTTGCACCCGCTTAAGCTGATTGTCCAGCGTCGACCTACCAACAACAACCCCCACAGCGGAAACGGTAACCCCTCCCCGTAGTTCGAATAGTCTGCGAAGTTACCGTTTGTATCGAGGGCGGAGACGCCGATGACGCCTCCCCACATTCCCAGCGCATTATCGGGATCGCGGGTCCGATCATTACCGACGCCTGCAACGATCGGCACACCCAAGGCAGTCGCCCGAGAAATCGCCCACCGCATCCCCCGACTCTCGGTCTTGCCATAAGTGGAGGTGATCGAAATGATATCAGCGCCGTCGTTGATCGCCCTGCTCAATGAGGTAGTCCGTATCGGCTCGCCCTGCCCGCGTCCATCCCAGCGAACAGTCATCGCTGCTCTTCTGTGGATCCAGAATCGTCGTGTAGTTATAGATGGTGGCCTTCGGCGCGATGCCGAAGTCTGGTGCGACCAAGAGCTGCGCGATGTACGTCGCGTGTACGTCATTTTCGGCGTCCACGGGCACGTCGCACGTACCTTATCGACGATGTCCGCACCCTGCAGCCTCGGGAATGGACGTGTCGATGTGCCCGTCGATGACCGCGATAATCACGCCCTCGCCCTGTACCCCTGGCGCGCAGCGCGTCCAGGTCGTAGCGCGAGTAGTACTTCATCCGAGACTCTCACCTTGCGATCCACCGCTGTCGCAGGGGCAGCAGGGGCGACGGCGAGAGCACGGCCGTCAGGCCAGGGCACAGGCCGATGCCAGAACGGAGAGGGCACGCAGGCCCTCGGGACCGACCGGCCGACCGCATCATTGTGTCTGTTCCTTTCGTTCGGGCGCTCAGGCACTCGGGCTCGCAGGAA
>BNJV01001432.1_pt1 | contig 20547 bp, 37 predicted proteins | sample 8540591 | NCBI WGS metagenome assembly BNJV01 (sample SAMD00202457, study PRJDB9452) | human saliva metagenome | host: Homo sapiens | reverse complement strand
CTGAGGTGGCCGGAGTCGGGCATCGACCCGCTGACCGGTGGGGTCCTGCACGGGCACGTGATCCGTGCCCCACGCGTCATGCGCGCTCGTGGTGCGTTAGAGCCCCGACGCTGTTTCGCTGGGAGGCCTTTCCATTCCTCGCAAGCCGAAGGAACGCCACACTCACGTCGTCGGCACCGTTCAGCCCGTTGACGTGTCCTCACCTCCGAAAGAGCGTCCCATGTCTGTTTCTCCCACCGTCGCTATCGCCTTTGCCTCTTGCAGGCTCTCAGGTCACTGGCTCGGAAGAAGGGGGTGAGGGTCGCCCCGACATGTCTGCGCGGCTCGCACCGGGAACAGCCGTCACCACGTCTCCCTGAGCCCCGGCGCTCCCGCGGGCACCCTGGGACGGGGTATCGTCATGGCGGCCCCTGGCCTGTGCGCTCCCGTGGGGCTCGACGCCTCCTCGCCTCGATCCGTGTATCTCGACGTGATCTTCGGCAAGGGCCAGGCTGATCAGCTGGCCGTCCGTCGCGGTGGTGGTGACCGGTGCCTTCCTGGCTTTCGCTGCTGTCGTCACTCCATCGTCGCAATGGTCAGGACCCGCCCCAGGACCATGGCGGCTGTCCTGGTCCTAGCGTCACTGGTTCTCCCCGCCGCCGCGATGACGGCCGGTGGTCACTACGGCACCTCGGCGCTGAAGGACCACACGATGGATCAGGCTCTGAAGTACGCGGGGAGGGTGGAGCCCGAGCAGGTCGACACGGTGCTTGGGCAGGTCGAGGGCCTGGGCGTCCCGATTCCCTGGCGTGATGAGATCGTCAAGACCGTTCGCTCAGCCAAGGACATCGTGTCGTAACGGTGTAACGGTGCTGCCGTGCGAGGGGCGGTGGTCGTGAGGTTCTCGGAGGGGCCTTGGGTTCCTCGTGCCCACGGCGTCGAGGCCCAGCGGCGTGGGGACGTCCTCTTCCTGCTCAACCACCCGACCGCCGCTGAGGTGGCCGGAGTCGTGGGCACTGTACCTGCTGAGTAGCCAGGCCTCGAGCGACAACCCCTGACGTGAGGCAGTAGGGGGATCGAAAGCGCCCGGGTGGCGAGGCTTTCAACGGTAGGGGCGGTGTCACGGGGGTGACTACAGGGTAGCGCTCAACAGGACATCACGTGGAGATAGCGGCGTCTACACTGTCGCTATGACGATCCCCAACGGCACCTCCCTGAAGACTCGTCGCAGTCACTACATGAACCAGCGCCGACAACGCATCCCTATGTACACCGAAGGGGCGGCGCCATCGCGCAGCCGGTCGGACGTCAGACCCTCCGCTCTCGCATGAACATGACGCCGGAGATCCCACAGCATCATGAACGATGCCGTCATGATGATTCTGGGAGCGCTTGCCGGCATGGGAATTTTCTATGCCGTGACCAGGTCCTTGACGATTTAGCCGGCTATGCGATCTTCTTCGGCATGGGCCGATTCCTCGGGTGGCGCGCGCTGTCGTTCTTGGACCCTATTTTAACGCATTTCGTTTCTCGGTGGGTTCAAAGGAAGTGCCGACTATCTAATGGTGCTGATGATTGTTCTCTTGCTCCTGCCAAATTGTTGGGTAAAGTTTGGTTTTAGCTGTGATGGCTGGCACCAGCGCTGGTCTTCTCAGGTTGCCAGGCACCCTGTGGCACGTATTCTTAGACTAGTCGACAGTGTGGCTGCGCTGCGGAAGAGTCGCTGGTGCGTCACATACAGCAGTGATCACTTTTGGGGCGACGAAGTCCGATGTCGATTTCTGAGAGATGCCAATGGGTAGGTGACGTCTCGGAGCGTCACATCGTTCGGTTGAGGTAACGATATGAGAGAGATTCCTGCAGCGCTGAGGCTCGCGATCCAGAGATCTCCGCAGACACAGGCTGGAGCAGCTGGCGGACCTGATCCCGGAGCTGTACACCCTCATCGTCATGAACCCTCGTGCCCCGGGCTGCGCCAGTGGATCATCGGAGCGAGGATCCAAGGAGGCGGCGGAGGCATGGAGCCGGCACCAGGCCCGGCAGGCGGCCACCCAGACGATTCCGGTGCAGGCGCACCAGACCCAGCAGATGCCGCCGGTGCCGATGCCGGCCCCGCCTCAGGATGCAGCAAGCACCTGTGCGAGCAAATTCCGCGCCAACTCGTCATGCGGTGCGATGGCGCTGGGTTGCCTCGTCATCTCAGTGATCGTCATGGCGCTGATGTACGGTTGCATCCACGCCGTCGATAAGCTCGGCTCCTCGCATTCCGGATCCAACGCTGGTGCGACGCCGGACAAGGCGAGCCCATGCGCCTGCGGGCGTCGATCACCACGGATCTCTTCAGAAACCCCTCGAAGAACATCGTGCGCGAGGTCGTGGATGGTCAGCTGAACTGCTTCATCAATGAACGCTTCTATGCTGACAACGGCCAGCAGGACTGTGATGAAACCCTGTTCGCCCTGAGCGTCGGCAAGGACAATGCTGCGGTGGCGTGCGGACCTCGTCTTGGTGACATGAGGTGAGAACATGCAAACCCTGGAGTAGGACGACGAGCGAGAGCTCGACGGAACATGCATGTTCATCCAGTGAGGACGGTGTGAAGTGCTGGAATCAATGGACAGGAAAAAGGATTTCACCTTGAACAGGAACCTTATGAGCTCTTCTGACGGTGAGGGCCGGAATGCTGATGGTGCAGCGAGGGCCGACTGTGCTTCTTTCGCTGTCGAGAGGAGCTGAGGATGAGCTTCCCCTCGTTGTCTGAGCCGCCCGCCGATTCCTCCTTGCGGATGCTCCAGGGAAGTTCATCCGCTGAGGGCTGAGCCGTCCTCACCTGAGCCCTCGGTGAAGATCAGCTCGGCAGCAGGGCGATGTCGGCCAGTATTGTCTTGACCGTCATCGGATGCTGCCGTACTCGGGTGGGGTGTCTACGCACTCACATCGATCCGTGTGTTCGCCATCGTGTTCGATGGCGCGACACTCGTCAGCTGGAAGGCGGTCATCGCCGTGATTACGGGGGCTCTGCTGGCATTCGTCGCCGTCGTCATGGCGATCATCGCAATTGTGAGATCCAGGCCGAAGACGGTTGCCGCGATCGTTCCTCTTGTGCGGCGTGGTCCTGCCCGCGATCGTGGCAGGCTCTGCCGGCTATGCGGGAGTCGAGGCGCTGCGGAGGAACACCTTCACCGAGGCTCGCCACTATGCCGGCGACGTGCGCCCCGGAGGGTCGATGCGGTCCTTGCCAAGGTGGAGCCGATGATTCTCTGCCTTGGCGCCACGATCTTGTCGAGCTGCTGCGCCAGGGCAAGGAAGCGAGCTCTCCTGATCGTGTTCAAGACGGTGAGAAGTGTCGCGGATCAAACGAACGTGATGGTGTGGATCTGCTCCGGCGGTGTCCAGCAGATGAGAGGATGATGAACGATCATGGCGCAGAGTTTCCAGCTGTTCCAGTGCGGGTCCTGGACGAAGCAGTTCTCCGCGGGGACGTCAGCAGCAGGGGCGGGTTCGCCTCGGGGGCAGGCTGGGATACAGCGAGGCATCCGGCAACCTCCGATCGAGTGACGCCGATACGAGCAGTGGTGTCGGGTTCGGTTCGGGACCGATGGTTCGATCTGGCGTTCCGAAAGCCCTCGATCCACGTGACCAAGGCTCCCCGAAGGGTCCTCACGTCGCCTTGACAGCGGCCGTCGTCGCGATCGCGCCCTGTCCGCACTATGTCGAGTCCGTGGTCGTAGCGGGCATCGGCTGGGTGCTTGCGGTACTGGTGGGATCAGAGCCGCTACGGTCTTTGTGGTTCAGAACGCCAAAGCGCCAGACAAGCTTCCATGGTATCTCTATTCTTCGCGCCCCAGCTCCTGTACCGACTGTCGGTGTTGCTATGCTTCCTGGCCATTGTGGCCACCTCTGTCAGAATCGCTTTGTTCGTGGGTAGGATGAGTGGCATATGAACCCGCGTCACAGTTGCGGTGAACTGATCCATCGAATGAGGCGGTTGGCCGTCAACGTCCTGGCAGTTCTGGGCGTCACGATCCTCCGTGCTCGCAGGGGGTACTCTGTCTCGCTGCCTCAGGCCCTCGCCGCACCCCAGAGGATCAGCCCCTGGGCCTCTCAGTGCATCGGAGCCTGCCTCTCAGGTGATGGCGAGGGGTCGTTGGTCCTCCTGATGGGACCAGCTCAGGCTCCCCTGCGGCAGTCGGATCCGCAGAAGGCGAGGTCAAGGCGAGCAGTACCTTGTCGCAGCTGTCTTGCAGGCTTCGCCGACTCCTCCAAGGTCACGTTGAAGGTGAGGGCGTGTGATCGCCTCGACTATCACGCACTGGCGACTGGGTCACGATCAACTCAGGCTCCCTGGCTGAGGTCGACATAGCAGATCACCGCGGCCGGAGACAATCTCAAGCGACTACGACACAGACTACTGGACCGCTCTGGAGGGGAACGCGTCAGGACCTGGCGGGACATGACCGCTCAGAGTGCCGGGGCGGTGGCCTGGTTCTCGGACGGCGCCCACGACCTCGATGTGCGGGACTCTGAGCAGTCCCAGCAGGAGTTCGGCACCACTAAGCCCTATGCCCCTGGCTCCGCCTTGACTGACGAGTCGGGCGTGAAGACGGCCGAGTCCGCAGGAAAGCAGGACATGTGTCGGCCGACCGGACTCGCTGACCAGCTGCGTTCCTCCCACATCACGTTGCTGGGGCATTGATTGAGTAGCGGAGACTCCAACTTCGATTTCATGAAGAGAATCACGTTGGGTGGAGGGGCGAATGCCGCTAAAAGAAACTCCGTTGAGTCGTGCGGTAATGTCTCCGATCCTCCGGGTGGGAGTTCTCATCCCGTGACGGATATCGACTCGCTGCTTCGCGGCGTTCGACTCGATCTCCGCTCCGGGGCGCTCGGCTCCAGCAGCGCGACCAAGATCCGTCAGCGACGTGTGCTCTGACGGAGAGACCAGCTCGTCCTGGACCGCCTCGCTGCGCAGCGTGCACATTCTGGCCTCCTCGGATACGTGCAAGGACTGGAGGCCGACCTCTACGCTCCTGGTTCTCAGACGCCCATCGTGATGACATCGGACCCACGTGGCCGCAGAACAAGCAAGGCGTCTCGTACGAGTGGATGACAGGGCGGACACTACGAATCGATCTCGACTCCGCCAACGCCGCCGCATGGGCAGGGCAGTGGCGCCTGGTCTCGTCGACAGGCGGGCAGCGTCGGCAGGGCATCGAGGTTCAGCGTCAATCTCCACCTCAGCTCGCCGTTGTCGATGGCCTGGAAGAACCTGGGGCAGACGACCCTGCGCCAGGGGAGACGGTGCCGAACGCTGACCTGGAAGCTGGTTGATGGGAGTCGGGAGGCCCTGAGGTTCCCTGCCTTCCGATCTCACCGGTCCAGTCTCCTGAACGTGTCGCTGAAGGGATGCGAAGGGGCAAGGAGCACACCCTCTTCACGAGCACCGACCCGGCCCTCACTGTCCACGCCCCAACGGATCACGATGTCCTCAAGGACGCCGCCCTAGGCAGCGGCACCGTGACCACCAGCCTCACCGTTGACGACAGGCGACGCCACCAGCGCCAGCGGCTCACCGGTCAAAGGCACCACGCCTCGCCATCGCTGGCCTCGACCGCGGTGACCGTCTCGCCGCCGTCGAACTATCCGACCCTGGGCGACCAGATCGACTTCGGTCGCATGGATGGTCAGACCGAGGCCAGCGCCGACCTCAAGGTCACCGGCCCGGGCTGCGTCTGGATCGGGGACGGTCAGACCACGCTCACCGGCTCCCCGAAGGAGGCCGGAACCGTCACGCTCTTTCGGCCCAGGCATCGTCGAAGGACACGTGCGTCAAGGTCGAGGAGGGAAGACGGGAACCGTACCGGTCAAGCTGGCGACTCAGGAGCACGCGAACGGCGCGGTGACAGGAACCGTGACCGTCACGGTGGTTCCGCTGAACAACCAGGAGAGCCCCAAAGCGTCGCCGTCCCCTTCAAAGCCGATATGCGCCGCCCGCTCAATGTCGGCACCGCATGGACGGCATTCATCATCGCGCTGCTGTGCGGAGTGCTGATCCCGATCGGAGTCCTCTACCTCCTCAAGTACCTGTCGGCGGTGATCCCTCAGGGTCACTGGTCGTGGCACGACCGTCGTGGACATTCCCAGTGACGGAACCTCTCCCAGGATCGAGCTGCCCTCCCAGCAGATGAGGATGTACTCCTTCGAGGCCGTACGCGCACCTTTGAGATGGACGGCTATCGCCTGCGCGCCATCATGGGACTGTCTCCTACCGCAGTCCCCGGGTTGAGCTCGTCGAGCCGGATGCTCCATCGGTCTCCGGGCGACCCCGGATCACGCGGGGGCGGGCGGTCGCCCCTGAGGGGTCCGGGGGCCAGTGGATCGCGGTTGCCGAGCCAGCCGTCGCAGGCGGACGATGCGCGGCGGGTGACCCTGATCGTGCTGGCAGCCTCACTGGACGACGCCGTCCTCGCCAAGGTTGTGGACGATGCCCGCGCCCATCTTGCTCTCGTGTCAGACTCGATCCTTCCCCGCAAACCGGCCGGCATCGACCTGCAGCAGCCGAGGGCGGACCGGGGCCCTGCCCACGGTGGGGACGTCCAGTGCCGGACGCCGGGGGTGGCTTTCGGTCCCTTGACCCCCGTCGACGACAGTCCTTTCGCCGGCTTCCCGACCAGCCCGCGCGATCGTCGCAGGGGCATCCAGCTCTGAGGTGCAGGAGGCTACGAAGCGTCCCCGTCCAGCTCCGAGCCCCCAGGATCCTCCGGCCGCCCTCCCCACGTTATAGCGTCCTGTCAGTGGGGCGCGCCTGCGCAGAGAGCACACCGAAATCATGGTGGTTATCAGTCCGTGACCCTGCGGTGATACAGCCACTTTCATATAATGCCGAAGGCCGGCAGAAAGGAACGATCGAACCATGCACAAGGTCCTCGTCGTCGGATGCGGTGGGTCGGGCGCGAACGCTGTCCCACATGCTGGACCAGCTGCAGCGGACCCGCCGTCCACGGTATCGATGAGGTACCGGCTGCTGGCAGTTCCTCAACGTCGACACCCCTCCAGGAGGAGCAGGGGCGAGGCCGTGGCCTCGTGAGCCGCTCAAGGAGGCTCCTACGTGCTCGCGGCGTCGCCAACGGTGAGTACCGCGTCGTCGACGAGGCTCTGACCAGTCGGTTCAACGTCAACGGCAGTCAGGGCTGCGACAGCTGGCCACCTGGATGCCCCCTGCCGACCCGCGACGTCGCCTTCCCCGTGACGGTGGGTGCCGGACAGTTCCGGGGATCGGTCGTCTACTCGTTCTGACGAGGCTGCGTGACATCTCACAGGCCGTGCAGTCGGCTCTGCGCGCATGGTGAGCCCTAGGCTCCAGGGAGCAGGCGGCCCTGGTGTCGCAGGTGGTGCCCTGGAGCCGGCCCCGCCCTCGACACCACCGCTCCGCCCCTGGTGCTCGTCGTCCTCGATGGCTGGAGGGTCTGGGGCGTCCATGACCCTGGATGTGTGTCGCCTCATCGCCGGAGTCAACTCGACGCCGGCGATCGACCCCAGCTCATCTCGGTGTTCCTCTACACCGCCGAGGCCTTCGCCTCGCGCCGGCGCACATGCGCTCGCATGCCGGGCAACACCCTGGCCATGCTGGGGGACGACCCAGGTAGCCCGACGGGGCGCCGCGGCCGCTCGACCAGCGGCTCTACGAGACGCTCAGCTGACGAATCGCGGGGCGGGCCTTCGAAGCGAGTCACCCCGATCGGCCTGCGCGCCGGGGGCTCCGGCGGTCTTCGGGGACGGACCACCGAGGAGTCTTCCGGGATGGGGCGCGGCCTGGCGCGCTACATCTCGTCGTCGGCCTTTCGACGACTATGTCTCCTACGACATCGCCAACCAGGTCTCCATTCCGGGTCGGGACATGACCAGCTAGAGTGGACCCCACGGACACGGCGTGGGGTTCCTTCGGCTACGCGTCGCTGAGCACCGGGCGGACCGGTACGCTGAGTACGCCGCCCAACGCATTGCTCGGCGTTCCGTCGACCACAGCCTGGACGGATTCCGTTTGGTGGGCGACACCACCGGTGACACCCAGCGACTTGCCGACCTGTGGGCGCATCGTCAGGACAGCGAGCTGCACAGCCTGGGGCTTCCCACCTCCTCCGGCTGCCCCCGGTCCTGGCGGGAAGCTCGGCGGTGGACCAGGCCACGATCGACTGGTTCCTGAGCGATACGGTCTCCTCGACCGTCAACAAGTCCGTCCTGGGGGCCACGCCATGACGCGGTCAAGGCCGTGTTGGCTCAACGGCCCCAGGCCGAGGGGAATGCCGGTGACCGAATGGGCTGACGGGATGAACCGGTGGCTGACCACCTCCAAGGAATCGGCCTCGTCTCCGAGCTCGAGCGCGCCAGCCTCAACTACGCGCTCAAACGAGTCGAGGAGATGGCTGACCGCCCGTGGCCACCACCCGGCAGGCGATCGCCGACCTCGACCGCCCTACGCCCTGTATCTGTTGGGGCGGCTGCAGCCAGCCCTGGGGCGTCCTGGACACGCTCATTCCCCGGGTCGCGGCGATGGAGCATCTGGCGCCCCAGCACCCCCGTCCTTCCCCTCGACTCCCTCCTGAACCAGCTGCGCGCGCATGGGCAAGGCCGTTCTCGGTGGAGCAGGGGCTCGGGGAAAGTGACCGGCAAGCTCGAGTCCGAGCTGCAGCAGTCGGCATTCCACTGGCTCAGCGCGCGAACCGCCGCGCACCGCCACGGCGATGCGCGACATGATGACCTCAGCCGTCGCGCCCTGGAGGACGTCCTGACGACGCCCGCAAGTGTCCTCGTGGACGCGCGGGCGATCCGCGCCAGCCAGCAGGGGCATCGCCGACGTCACCACGGACGTCTGCAGCGCATGGCCCCAGGAGCCTCAACCCGGCCAGGCCGACGGCAGCATCGTGCCGCAGCGGTTCGCCACCGCCCACAACGAGGTCGTCCTCATGCCGGTGGAACAGTATCCCGGATGGTTCGAGGAGCACTATCGTCGACGCCGTCGGCGGTGAACGCGACTTCCACCAGGCGCTACTCCCGTACTGTCCAGGAAGTCATCTCCGGGACCTGGGAGCGGGGGCGGGGACAGCCTCGGAGGATCTGCTCACCGTGACCACCGCCCATGGGTCCCCGCCGGCTCCAGGGCGCCACCGAAGCGCCCTTCCCACGCCGGCGCCATGAGCTGCGTCTGCGCCCCTCGGAGGTCCTGGGCCGCGCCCGAGCGTCGTCGCACGGCGCGGTGAGGCCCTTCGAGGTCTTCTGCAGCCAGTCCCTGCGCAGCTTCCTCACCGACGAGACGGTGGGGAGCAGAGCGGTCCTAGCGCTCGCAGGCCGTTCTCACCGGCCTGAAACGGACAGCTGGAGATGGCGCGGCCCCTGGTGGAGATCAGCACCGAGACCTACCGCTCTTCACAACGGTGATACGCCCGCGCTGGCATACACCTTCTCCCCCATCCCTCTGCGCAATCAGAGCGTCGCCCAGGCCTTCCTCGACTACCTTGATCAGGAGTCGACCATCGATCGTGCGCTGGTGCACGACCGAGTCGACAAGGCCCTGGGGACGAGGACGTCGCCCTGCATTGACGTCTCTCGGCCCTACCCGCACCCTTCCCGTGGCGTACTCCGGCCTGCTGCGCCCGTGCGCGAGTCCTGGGACCGCCCACAGCTCGGCGGGAGCCAGGACGCGTTCTGGCGGTTCAGGCGAGCACGTCCCCTCAGCGGAGGACTGCCTTTCGGTGACGCAGAACGCCTCACCATGGTGCGTGGCTGGTGGACGGCCACCCTGGCCGGCGGGATCGAACGGGCGCCGTGGGGCGGCCACTCCGACACCCAGCCGGTGCGTGTCTGGGACACCGAGGAGCAGGAGTGGGTGGCCTTCCCCGCTCCCATGCTCACTCCGCCGTCACGAATGATCACCGCCAACGCCTGGCTGCCCGCGGTGCTGGAGTCATCCTTCTGGCGTACCGCGTGGGCGAGGACGGTCTGCAGGCCTTCAGGCCCTCTGGCGGGTGCTGCGCCGATGGGCCGACGCCTCCGTCAACGAGCCGCAGATCGCCTTTTCGGGGTGACGACCCGGTGGACGAGGCCGTATCAACGCTCCTAGGACGGGGACAGGTCGACGGTCTCACCCCTGCCGCCGGAATCGATCAGCTCACGGATCCCGAGCTTCGACGCGAAAAGCTCTTGAGCTACTGCGACGTGATCCTCGGCGACCTGGAGCAGAACTACCTGCCTGGCCCGGAAAGGCCGATGAACCCGGCACTTCACCAACTACCGCAGACGTTCCCTGGTGGAGACGACGCCTTTGACCATTGATCTCGCCCCAGGACATGCACGACGAGCTCAGTCGTGTTCGTGGCGTTGTCGCCTCAGCTCCGCCCGCCTCGGACCTGGGGCGCCTCGCCGACATCATTCGATCCGGAATCGAGTACTGACATGGAATCATCAGGGCCGGCCGCGTCCCGGTCTGTATCGGTCTTCGTTGCTCCGCCGAGCCAACGGCCTGTTCTGTCCGCGCTGGTCGATCTGTCCGCCGCCGGCTGTCTCGCCCCTTCGCCCTGGATCGAGCGACGGCGAGCCGGGACAAGGCGCGGACCGCACATGACCCCGTCGCCGTGGCCGATGACGGCAGGTGACAGTGAGCACCTTCTCCCGGATCGTCAACCGTCATGACCTGGAAACGGTCCGGCTGCTCGTCGTCGTTCCTGTGGGGCATCCCTGCTCAGGACGCCCTGTCCGCCAGCGCGGAGCAGTTCTATCAGCTCCTGGGGGTGCCGCAGCACGCACGCCGGGAAGAGCCTGCGGGTCATGGTCCCCTACTCCGCGCAGCCGCTGGCCGCCGAGCTGGGGCGCATCGGTTGGCGCAAGATCATGCTTCCCCGGAGTCCACCTCCGATCCCGGCCTACAGCGCCATCCCGTGGTGGACCAGGCCGGAGACGATGCCAGCGAGCGAGCGGTCGGCCTGGCGGTGCAGGCCGGTCTCGTGCAGGGCGGTCAATGCAGCGCCGCATGACGGACAGCGGAAGACGTCTCCTACGACATCAACGTCGTGCGCAGCTTCGTCCGTATCGTCGACGCCCACAGCGTGGAGGGACCAGCTGCGCCGTCAGGTCACTGAGGTCGGCAGAGCTTCCCGCAACCCACCCGCGCCGACACCGGTGTCCGGGTCCCGGCATACGCGGATCCTGAGGCCAGGGTCGCCGCTGTGGCACAGGCCTGGCAGGAGCGCCACATCCACTCGCTGAGGCGTCCTCAGGTGCCGATGCCCGAACGCGCCGGTGCGCGCCGCATGGGGGCCTCGAGGCGCCCGCCTTCTTCCTTCCTGGTCAAGGCGCTCATCGGAGCTCTGGCGAATGGCTCCGCAGTCGTGTGCGGGCCGCCAAGGTCTCCGATAGCCTCCCGGAGTGGCGTCGGCGGTCTTCGGCGAAGGATCCGCGGTGCAGGTCGTCGTCGGAGGCGTGGACTCCAACGGGCGGACCGTTGGCTGGAACGAGCTGACTGATGCCGCCAAGCGCGCCAGCGACACGTTGCCTCGCGGACTTCCCGCGGTCGGGTCAACCCGTCCAACGGGATTTCGGGAGCCCTGTGGCAGGACCTGGTCTCAGGAACGATCGCCCTGCTGGACGGTTTCGGCCCACTCGTCGCTGGGCATCCAGGCCTACGAGGGGTACCTGCCACGGCGTGACGCCATCGCTGCGCCTCCCGGCCCGCAGAGTCGCATCGAGCTCACCGAGCCACTGGGCGACCTGCCGGGCCGGCACCGTGCTCCACCCCTGGGACCAGCTCGAGGTCGACCGCGTCCGCACCTATCTGCAGCAGTTCTTCAGTCCCAGCACTCCCAGGCCCCAGAGGCAGCACGGCGGCTTGCGGAGATAGACCGGTGGCGAGCCGACAACAGCCGTCGTCTCCTCCCGCGCCTGGGTGCCGTTCTCTCCAGCTGCTTCACCTCCACCAGGGAACGACGTCGCCGCCCTGTCCCACGAGCTCCAGTCACTTCTCGGGCAGGAGCCCGGCGGGGAGCTGGAGCAGCGTCAGCGCAGGCTGGCCAGAATTCTGCGTCTGTTCCTGCTGGTCCTCGCGATCGTCCTGGTGGTCCTGGTGGTGAGCAAGGCCATGGGCCGCATTGGCTGGCGTACTTCGCGCTCCTTGCGGTCGTGACGATCATCGGCTGGCTGGCCGCGTCGATATCAACCTTCGTGTCGCAGCAGCGCGAGGTCTTCCGAATCCTGTTCAGGATCGAGGAACGCGACCAGCGCATCCCCCTGCTCACCGCGAACCTCCGTCTGGCGGTGGAGGACCCGCCGCTCAGGGGGCCGCGTACTCACAGTTCAGGCGCTGGGCGACGATCGTCTCCGCCTTCTTGGACGACCCGCTCGGGGCACGTGACACAGGACCCAACCGAACCTCGCAGAAGGTTGCGCTTCCTGATGCCATCCAGCGGGTCGAGGCAGAAGCCTCGCCTGAGCACCTCGCCGATGCCGCCGCCTCCTGCGCACCAGCGTCTTCACCGTCGGCTGGCTCACCCAGGCCTGGGAGACGATGCGGGCCGGCATCGGCGCGACCTGGACCCTGAGCAGCGCAACCGTCTTGCGACCCGGCAGCTGGTGCTGACGGCGGAGTCCGGTGAGGCGGGAAGCGCCTTGAGCAACTGGGCGCAGGGTCTGCAGACCAAGGGGGTGCGCTCGGGCCAGGCGGGTCATATCTGGCAGAAGTGCCTGGCGATCCTCCCGGGGGACCAGGGCCCCGACCCCCGGCTCACGGTGGTGACTCCCGCCGGGGAGCGGCGTCAGGTCTCCGCCTACTGCCACGATCTGACGACCGGGGGCTCACGATCAGTGGTGCTCGATGTTCTCGGGCCGGTGGCCCGTTCAGGGCCGCAGTCCCTGACGAGTGCCCGACCAGTCCTGGCTCAGCCAGTGGAATGACGGGTTGTCTCCCACGATGGTGCTGGTCGAAAACCACGAACCCGATTGCGCCGGCTGACTTCATCTACCCGGATCATGACCAGAGCCCGAGTGGCCCGCTCGCCGGGATGGACTACTTCAACATCGGACGGGACCAGACGGCGCCTCCGGCCGGCGCCGGTTCCTCCTCCAACGGGGCTCCGGGCGATACGCCCACAGGGCCGGAATCCTTGTCCGGTCCTCTGAGTACTAGTGGGCAGCAGGGCCGCGCCCGGCACATCGACCGTGGCGGCGTCACTGAGCCCGTTGTCTCCCTCACATACCGATCCTGAGGACACTCAATTATGGCTATCACTTTTCGTGAATTCACGCATGCAATGACGCAATGGATGACCGAGGCACCTGAGGAGGTCAAACAAAACCTCCGTGCCTCGTCATGAAGTCCCTCATGCTCACCGGCAAGGGATGTCGACGGCGGAACGGTCCTCTCCCCTCAGGAGATCGTCGACCGCGTGCTGGACGGGAACGATGAGCTGACCATGACCGTGGCCCTGCCGGTTGCGCTCATGCTCAACAGGAGGTTCGGCCCCAAGAACGGGATCAGCGTCCAGCTGGAGGGGCAGGAGGCCGACGCCGGTGACCCTCTGCCCGAGGCGCCCCTCGCCTGACGCGCACGGCATGCAGGAGGCCACCAACGAGGCCGACGCCGCAGCCGGACCAGGCCTCGCAGGCCCTTCCGATGAGGAGACGAACGACTGGATCTTTCCCGCCTACGACTATTCTCGCGGGATCTTGACCGGCCTGAGGAAGGAGGGCGGGTCCCGGTCACCGTCAGTGACGTCGGGGCAGCCTGCGCTACACCTGGCCCGACGCGGGACGGTCCGAGGTCTATCGGGTGGTCATCTCGGACCTGGAGGATCCCTATAGCCCGGATGACTTCGACGAGGCGGCTGTCACCGAGGGTCTGAACGCACTGGACTCGGCCCCGTGGACAACGGCCGTGCGCTTCGTCACCGTATGGGGCTACGAGCGCCTGGCGATGAGGAGAAGTATCTGGGGCAGTGCCGGCGAGTCGCCAGTCGCGTCGTCGTTCACCCCGTGGCGCAGTGGTCCCTGAGCTTCAACTCCGAGTCCCGGTGCGTTGACGCCTCCTGGGAACCTCCGGTGGCTCCCCAGGGGCCACGGTGAGGTGCGTACCGCCCGCCTCTCTGGAACAACCAGTAGGGCGTTATCTGCGCGGGAGCGCCTGGCCCAGCTGCGGATCCCGAATAATGGAGCAGGGTTTCAGGACTCTGAGAATCTCGTGGGGAAAGCAGTACAACTACGTTGCCGCCGTCGAGGCCCAGATCTCGGGGAGACCCTACACCTCCACGCCGATCCGCCAGCAGATCACTCCCGAGGTGGAGCGCGAGAAGATCGTCGACCTGGCCATCGCTGACGACGAAGGGGGCGACCCGGCGCGCGGATCGGCTCTGAGACTCACGTGGACCCAGCTGTCTCAGTCCTCCGTGACGGTCTACCGCACTCAGAGCCCCGTGGACCCGGCGGCATCCGATCGTGCCACGGTTCCCGAGGAGGCACTGGCGAGCGCGGGCCTTCCCCAGGATGCGGCTATCACCGCGGCCGCAGGCATCGAGGAGCTCGACACTCCCGCCCGGCAGCTGCGCACGATCTCTGCGGTTCCATGGCCTGATGGGCACGAGGTGGGACACCATCTACTTCACCCGGTGACCTTCCACGGTGACGGGGAGGTGACGATCGGGACGACGCCCAGCGCAAACGTGCCACCAGCATCGAGAACGTCACGCTGACTCGGCGTCTGAACTGGGATCCGGTGACATTCACCTGGCCGGGCGATGCGACTCTTGTGGAGCTGCGCATGACGGCTCCGGACGCCCCGTTCGATGCCTCGACAACACCTTTCATGTCCGTGACCCATGAGGGACTACCAGGCTGATGGTGGCTGCGTCATCAAGAACGGCCTGCCCGCTCCCGGCGGGTGCCTCTACCTCAATGCGATCACCTACATGTCCGGCTTTTGAGATCTCCTCACCCCAGTGAGTATCGAGGTTCCCTCATTGTGGACCTGCCCAGTACTCTCTCAGGTGGCCGGGTGACGTGAAGGTCATGGGCGGTTTCATGCGTCAAGCGGTGGCGCGTTTCGGGCATACCGTCGTGGAGGTCACCGTTGAGGCCCTCAGGGGTTCCTGACCAGTCAGGAGCCATCGGGCTGACGCTGCTGCACAACCCCTCGCACCTTCCTCTTCACGCCGCCGACGGGCAGAGGGTCGGCTTGTTCCTGGAGCGCCCCACCAAGGACAACCCCCAAGAGCCTGCAATGTCCGTTCTGGTGCCGCCTAACGGACAGCCGCTGTCGCTATGGTTCGATCACTCGGCCTTCCCCGGATACTTCAGGCTGGTTGTCGACTCCTATCCGCTGAGCGCCATTGACGAGGGGCTAAGCACCAGGCGCTCGAGCACTTCGGTCTGGTCGATCCGTCACTCTCTGATCTCATCAAGAAGGGGTGACCCTCGTGGGAGACGACTCTGATCCGAATATCGGTTTGATGTCGGGATGCGAGCAGCTTCTCTACACCAATGTCGATCATGTCGTTGACGGGGTAGAACGCTCGGGGTGGCAGACAATGGCGCACTCTCCCGGCCTGAGTGAAGACGATGCAAGCACGCTGTATGCGCTGATCGACCCCACCCTCAACCCCGTGACGCCCCTGTCCGGATTCTCCCACAGAGCGAGGTGGCGGCAGCTGATCGACGCCTGGCGCAGTTCTCGACGGACAAGGGGCCTGGTACTCGTCCACACCGCCCCGGCGGGGAATGACACAACGGGACGGCCCAACACCATGACTCATGTGGTGCTTGTCAAGCACCATGAACCGGCGCCCGACCTGCGGACCATTGACCTGTGGAGATCACTCGGATGGGTGACTCCCTTCGGGCCCGAGCAGGTGAGGCAGGCGGAGCTGCCCGACCCGGCGTCGCTGCAACCCGGCGCCAGCGTCGACGATGACACGGTGGCCGAGTTCCTCTCCGACGGCTCACGGAGCCCGGCCCTCGTCGCCATGGCCGATGTCTCGAGCCGGGGCTGCTCCAGGCGATCCGTGCCCGATGGGATGGCCTCCCGTCTGACCGGTCAAGCAGGAGGAACACCGTGGTCCTCGCAGTGTCCTCGACCGATGAAGCCGCCCTGTGGATCGGCGCGCTGCTGCGCACCTGTGCCCCAGCCACCGGGCGGTACCCTGAGCTACTCCGTCCTTCAGAGGATCCTGACGCCCTCGGACGTCGAGATGCTCGTGCAGTCTCGTATCGACGTGGCCTGCGTCCCGAGACAGGACCTGGAGAACATGGGGAGTCCCGGGCGGGCCTGATCGTCATCGACCCGAACGAGAGCGGCGCCGTCGAGCCAGCGCCAACGACGTCGTGGGGACGCCTGGTGGCCCTCGCTGAGTCAGGACCTGGGAGCGTGGGTCGCCGCCTACGAAGGGATGAAGGACGTCCTCAGCCTTCTGCCCGATCATTCCGATCTCAGCCCGGGGTGGCCGCTGGCCGCGGCCGAGGCCTGCGATCCTGGGCTCCCTCGAGCCTCAGCAGGAGGGACGCCGCGCTCTTCACAGGGACGTGGCGGCGCACGCTGGGACGAGGCGGAGCTCACCGAGGTTGAGCTCGTGTCGTGCTATCCCAGGTCCATGGTCGGTAACGACTACCTCGCGGCCGTGGTGACTGATCGCGTACTCGGCTCATCAACGCGGAGCCCTGCCGCCTGGTATGAGCGACTCTCTCAGATTCCCCGCTGGGCGCCAGTGAGTGGACTCGTCAGCGGGCTCTGTGAACGCTACCTCGATGCCGCGTGCCGTGAGGTCCGGTGGCTGACCGACCTCGAGCGCCCCGTCTCCGAGCAGGCCAACCGTTGCCTGCGTGAGTGGAGCGGGATGCCGGAGCATCGCTCCACGGTCGATGCGGCACTTGCGCAGGCCAAAGAGCGTGTCGAGGCCGAGCAGCCGGGAACTGCGGGGGGCCTGCGCGTCTTGGATCGCATGCTCCGCGAGCACGTCAACGTCTCAAACAGGACGTGCGATGTTCTCCTGCAAGGAGACGCCGACATGATGCAGCCGGCCGCCAACGGTTCTCGTGAGCAGCGTGAGATTCTTGCTGTGCCGGCGATATCGCTCACCCGTAGCATGCTGGCCGACCGGGTGAACTGGCAGCTCGATAGTGAGGAGCACTCTGGGCGACTGAGGGTCCTGCCCAGTCTCAGTCCCGAGGTCCTGGACTGGTTGAGCCAGGACAACGAGCCCGGAAATCGAGTACAGATTGAAGCCCAGGTCGCTTTGACGAGGCTTGCCGCTGGTGGGAGAATGACGTCGGCCGGGCATGTCGCGCTGGAACGTCTGGGAGGCCTCTTCAGGCTTCAACCCACGGTGGTCACGGCGCTGTCAGCGGGCGACACCGACATGGTGCAGCACCTCCCTCATAGTTGTCAGAACTTTCCACGAGATCTTCACCGAGGTCCTGGCCAGGGAGCTATGACTCGAAGAATGTGGATAGGGTGGCCCGGACCTACCTCGCAACCGCCGCGGATTCACCGATCACTCCCTGACTACCAGGGCTGGATCACCGTTTCTCCCCTTCTGCTGCCATGAGCCTGGTCGTGCTCAGTCGGAAGATGCCTCTGATGAGCAAGCTGGGCGTCGATGCCGCCCCTGACCTACGCTGGAAACATCCCCTGATCGCCATCTGTGCGTTGGCGGCTCAACGTCAAGACCTCAGCCGCGAATCGGTTGCATCAGGCGATGATCAAGGCCCTGGGAGTGCTGCTGGCCGGGTCTGGGGCGGCAGGCGCGTCGTTCTTGAGGACGTCGTCTTGAAAGGCAACAGTCCCGAGGTTCCGGTTGGTGAATCAGCAGCTGGAGCAGGTGATGACGGAGCTTCCTGATATTCTCCAACGTCACCCGGAGTACCTGGTCGCCGACGAGGACAACGGGTTGGGGTACTGATACCGCCCTGGTTCGGAACCTCTATTTCAGCAGTGGCGTTCGCATGTCCGAAGACATGGGGCCCTGGTTGATGCGCAGGTGAGTCAGCTGGAGCGAGTTGAAATGCAGTCCTCCGCCCTGTTCTCAGGGTAAGGACGACGCGGCTTTAGCGACAGCTCGTGCTGTTATCGCTCGCGGTGGTGCTAGGGGGGTCGAGCTGTCGCGACCGATTCTTTATGGCCTGTTCAATAATGATGCCGGGGCGCGCCGCTGGGTCGATAAGACCTGCTGTCGGCTGCGGGGCGTGGCTCGGAAGTCGTCGGAGGATACTGAGATGATACTGAGACTGCTGTGGGAAAGGAAAGCCAATGCCTGACATCCTCGCCAGTGGACAGTGGAAAGAGTTCTCGGTGAGCAATCGAGGCGCTCTTGAGATCGGCCTGGTCGCTCCCGTGCCCGCCACCTTGGAGGTCGTGGGCACCTCGAGTGCTCCGAAAGTATCTCAGGGCTTCGCGCGATGCCGTCGCGTTCCCCGGAAGAGCGGTCTCGGCTGAGCGGCCCGTCATCGTTCGTGCCAACGCGTCATCCCAGGAGGCTTTCCCCGGCGACTGCATCGTCGACCTGTCCTTCGACGCCGCCGGCGGGGAGCACGCCTACCTCATCAGGGCAATCCCGGTGGCGGGCCAGGCCAGTGCCCCCTCCTCCAACTCACGCTGGAGGGTGGGGCGATTCGTGTCCGTCCAGGTGAGGGAGGTGCGGCGACGCTCGGGCTGGGGGCTGGTGCGCCAAGCGCAGGCAGGAGTCCGGGGCGTCCTGGTGCCGACGGTCACGGAGGTCGTCGTTGACGCCTCCGCGTCCATGGTGCAGCACCGGCCCCGCGTGGAGTCGTTCCTGGACTTTGTGGCCGACTTGTACGCGGTTCTCGGCGTCGCTGCACCTCATGTCACGTTCCCTCAGTGTCGGTGGCTCGGTCGATGCCTCGTCAAGGGGGATGGGCGAGGTCGGCTCAGTGCAGGTGGACCCCGATGCCCGGGGCAGGCGCATCGTCATGACTGATATTCCCTTGAGGCAGGGCGTTGCGAGTGCCTTGTCCTAGCGGTCCGGAGATCGTTCGTGCGCTCGCCCCCACAGCGGGGCTCCTACTCGTGCCCGATGGTGATGCGTGGAACGAGCTTCTGCGGGAGGATGCGGCTTTCACCTCGCAGACCCTTGCCACCATGGACCCCCTTTTGGGCTGGCTCTCTCAGCCCGCTTCATCTAATGCGTCGATTGGAACGTCATCATGAGTTCTGCGTGCCCGTACTGCTTCACTCCGATCTCTCCGTCCGAGATATTCCTGAGGTGCACCGGAGGGTGTGCTGAGGTCCCGGATCCTCAGGCCTCTGCCTACGCCGGTTATGAGATGAATCGTACTCCTTTCTACCGGGAGACTCTGAGGCAGGACGTCAAGGTTCTTCCGAGCGCGGTGAAGTGTCGGCGTTGCCAGTCGATGTGCGTGCAGGAGATCTGCGGCGTCTGTCATCGAGACCTTCCGCAGGGCTGGCGCGATGCCAATGTGTTCACCATGGCTATCACGGGAGCGCGGGGGGCGGGTAAATCTGTTTACATCGCCGTCATGGTCAACGTGCTGCGTCGGTATGCGCAGGAGAGGGCGTGCACGGTGCAGCCATACACGCGCCGCACCCACGATGCCTACAATGCCATGTACTATCGGCCGCTGTTCAAAGAGAATGTGGCCATGGAGGGCACCCACCCGCTGGGTGTGGGGGCGTCCTTCGAGAGCGATCCTCTTATCTGGGAGGTCTCAGGGGCTCGATCGGGCGTCTGTATATCGTGATGCGTGATGTTCCGGGTGAGGACATGGAGAATCTCACTGGTCGGCCGCCCGCGTTCAGCTTCCACGATCGAGCTGACCTGGTCATCTTCCTTTTCGACCCGATTCTGCTGGACTCGGTGCGTCAGGTGCTCTCCGGCATCATTCCGGACGTCGATAAGGGGCGACTGGGGCGCGATCCGGGGAGGTGCTGCCGGCGATCATGGGGCTCATGGAGTCCGGCCGGGCGCTCCTGGCCCTGACGGTCTCAAGTTCGACTCCCTTCATCAGCTGCCCCAGGCGATGAGCCCGATGGCGCCGGCGCTGGCCAACCCGGCGGCACACATCAACCGGGATGACACCATGATCCTGGCTGGTATGCAGGACCTCGACGCCGGTAGGGTGCTCATGGACGACCTCGATTTCCTGGACGCAGAGGGTGAGGGTCTCTGTTCCAGCTGATCGAGAGAAGTCGGTGACGCTCCTGGCTGAGCAGGCGAAGGCGAACCGGCAGATCCATGAGTATCGGCACTTTGCCGTGTCTGCGGTCGGTGAGTCTCCGCGGCACAAGGGGCGGCTCACCGAACGAGGTATCTCCCGTTCAGGGTGCTCGATCCGGTGCTGTGGGGCATGCACGTCAGGGGCTGTCGTTGTGACGCACTCGGCGAGGCCGTCGGCTCCTCGTGTCCAGGGCGCTGGTGGCGTAGCCTCGGGGTCATAGCGACCCCATCGGTACCCTCAGGCAAGGGCCTCATCGTGTCCGTCCTCTCCCGTGGACCGCAGTTCGACGACGACGCAGAGGCGGACGCGGCCGTCGACCGTACCGATCACATTGACCGCGGACGT
>BNJV01002178.1_pt1 | contig 20634 bp, 35 predicted proteins | sample 8540591 | NCBI WGS metagenome assembly BNJV01 (sample SAMD00202457, study PRJDB9452) | human saliva metagenome | host: Homo sapiens | reverse complement strand
TGAACTTGCGACCTTTGGCTCCGGAGGCCAACGCTCTATCAACTGAGCTACGAACGCGTTGTTTAATCAGTGCGTCGCAACGAAGGCGTATATTATAGATTTCAATTATGCTTGTCTAGTCAAAAGAAATTTCACTTTTTTCTTGCTAAAAGTCTTTATTTTTCATCAAAAGGCGATTATTCACATAATTTGCTGTTTTTACACCATGGAAGCGGTCATTTTTATTAGAGCTTTTTACAAATTTATTGAAATATTTGCTTTTCTAACTTAACAGATTGCTGGTTAAGCTGCTCTATTTTCGCTTGTAGCATAACAACACGTTTTTATCACTTGTTAAAGTCGCCTGATATAACTCTGGTGTGATTGTTAGCATTTCTTCATATAATTGTGCGATTTTTCTTACTTCACGGTGTTCTAGCTAAGTGCTCTAATTTGCTGTTTTTCTTTTTCTACACTCCGCTTTACGGTTTTTCATTAACGATTTGTATGAAACTTTCATCAGTTTCGTGAGTTACGTCGGTTTCAATTCTATTTCAATATTGGCATCAATATTCGTTTGAGCTTCCCAACGTTTGAGTTTGAGTTAATTCCGCTTTTCCTATTCGCGGATCGCTATTTCCACTACTACATGCATTGAGCATAAAGGTGCGAACAGAATGCTTTTTCATGTCTTATCCTTATAATATGGACTTTGATTTGTAACAAATTTTGTATGATCACAAAATTTCTAGCCAAAAATGCTATGATATTTTGCGATTTTTGATTTAAAAATAACCGCATAGAGGACTAACACACATGTCAAATGCAACCTGCAATGCAAACGTGGCTGAAGCTAATTCGTGAAAATGATATTAAATTCGTCTTATTAAGATTTACTGACATTAAAGGCAAAGAACACGGAGTATCACTTCCTGTTAGCCTTGTTGCAGATGACCTTGAGGACCTTTTTGAAGAAGGTAAAATGTTTGACGGTTCATCCGTTGAGGTTGGAAAGCCATCAATAAAGCAGATATGTTATTAATGCCAATCGCAGAAAACCGCTGTTGTTGACCCTTTCGCATAGAATTCCTACCGCTTTCTCTACGCTGCGAGTATCTACGATCCAAACACCATGCAAAAGCTATGACCGCGATCCACGTTCAATTGCGATCCGTGCGAAAAACTTCTTAAAAATCAACTGGTATCGCAGATAGCGTGTTGTTTGTCAGAACCAGAATTCTTCTTGTTGATGACGTTCGTTTTTCAACCGATCCACAAAAATGTTTTCTTATCATATTGATGATATTGAAGCGATGTGGAATACCAACCGCAAATACGAAAACAGGAATAACGCTTACCGTCCATTGAAAAAGGCGGATACTGCGCGGTTGCCCCAATTGATACCGCACGACATTCGTTCTGAAATGTGCTTAATTATGGAAGAAATGGGCCTTGTTATTGAAGCACATCATCATGAAGTAGCAACAGCAGGACAAAACGAGATTGCAGCCCGTTTTAACGAGCCTAACGTTAAAAAGCAGACGAAACTCAAATTTATAAATATGTAGTACAAAACGTTGCACTTGAACACGGGAAAACGGCTTGCTTTTAGTGCCAAAACCATTTGCAGGCGATAACGGCTCAGGCATGCACTGCAATATGTCATTAAGTAAAGATGGTAAGAACGTCTTTATGGGTGATAAATATGCAGGCCTTTCTGAAACTGCGCTTTACTACATCGGTGGTATTATCAAACATGCGAAAGCATTGAACGCATTTACTAACCCATCAACTCACTCATATAAACGTTTAGTGCCTGGTTTTGAAGCACCGGTTTTATTAGCTTACTCAGCAAGCAACCGTTCAGCATCGATCCGTATTCCTGCGGTAACTAGCCCGAAAGCAACACGTGTAGAAGCTCGCTTCCCAGATCCACTTGCCAACCCATATTTATGCTTTGCTGCACTATTAATGGCAGGTCTTGATGGTGTCATTAATAAAATCCATCCAGGTGATGCTATGGATAAGAACTTATATGACTTACCACCAGAAGAATTAAAAGATATTCCAGCGGTAGCAAGTTCATTAAGTGAAGCGTTAGATGCATTAGAGGTAGACTTTGAGTTCTTAACACAAGGTGGCGTATTCACTAAAGAATTTATCGATGCATACATCGGTATTCGCCGTAAAGAAAGTGGAACGTTTAAATATGACTCACACCCAGTAGAATTTGAAAATGTACTACTAATTTGCAAATAGCAAAGCAAAAACCGACCGCTTGGTCGGTTTTATTCAGGCATATAGGATATAAAAAGCCTCTTAATATTCATTAAGGGACTTCGCATTGTTTATTCTATATTAGCAATATCCATAGCTCATTAAAGCGTTCTATAACGACGAGCAAGTAGCGCTTCTTGATCAAGCGTATCTAACTCAGCTAAATCGGCGAGAATTTGCGTTTTAAGGTTTTCCGCCATTGATACATAATCACGATGTGCACCACCTAACGGCTCTGCGATGATGCTATCAATAAGATTTAACTCTTTTAAGCGTTGTGCGGTTAATCCCATAACCTCTGCCGCTGTTGAAGCTTTTTCTGCGCTTTTCCATAAAATAGAGGCAACCAACTTCAGGCGAAATAACTGAATAAGTAGAATATTGCAACATATTCACTTTATCGCCTACGCCGATCGCTAACGCGCCACCAGAGCCACTCTGCCGCCCAATCACGGTACAAATCACAGGAACCTTTAATTGTGACATTTCACGCAAATTACGCGCAATCGCTTCTGCCCGACGCTCTTCAGCACTAATGTAGGATGTAAAGCCCTGGCGTATCAATAAAATGTAATAATTGGTAAGTTAAAGCGTTCTGCCATTTCCATTAAACGCAATGCTTTACGATAACCTTCAGGTGCTGGCATTCCAAAATTACGTTTTACTTTTTCTTTAGTTGTTCTACCTTTTGATGGCCAATCACCATCACAGGGCGATCATCTAAACGTGCAATACCACCAACAATCGCTTTGTCATCTGCAAAAAGCGCGATCGCCACAAGTTCATCAAAACCTCAGTAAAAATGTGTTCAATGTAATCTAATGTGTAAGGGCGATTTGGATGGCGCGCCATTTTTGAGTTTACCATGCATCTAAACTTGCAAAGGTGTTAGTTCTTCCTTTTCTTTTGTAAGCGAGCGATTTCATCATCTAAATTGATTTTGTCATCTTGCTCTGCCACCGCACGTAACGATTCAATTTTTGCCTCTAATTCAGCAATCGGCAGTTCAAAATCTAAATATTCTTGGCTCATGATTAGTCCTTCTGTTTTCCAGAGAAAAATTGGCAGGGTATTTTACCTGATAGAGAACAAGTTGTGGGAAAAAGCGGTCATTTTTCCCTGATTTTTGCAAATTTCTATACAGATCAAACCGCTTGTTGGAACATAATTATTTCGCTTACCGTCATTTGTCCCATTGCGCCACGGTCACGCAACATAAAATCAACCACGCCGAAGCAGATGGCAATTCTGCGTAGCCGTATATTCAAATTTAACTAAAATAGTCGTTTCTTGATTAGGTTCCTAGCCACAGCGCATCTCCCAAGCATATTCTTTTTACTGCTAATTTTTATGAGCAGTTTACGCGTTTCTACCAAAAATTTAGCACCTTGTAAAATAAAAATCAATAGCTTCTGTACTAGTGAGATACCAACGTTCAACGGTGCCTTTTTCGCCTCTACATCAATGCGTTTCGGATCAAATTGTTTTTGGTTAATAGTTCTATACTGGACGAAATTGAAAATGGCGCTCTTTAGCAATTTTCATTTCAAATTCGCTTAATTTGAATGGTGGCAATTGCGGTTTTTCATTAACAACAGCCGCCACCTTCTGGCCTAAGTTCTAAAATAACATTATCGTCGAGCTCTTTATCATTACTGAATAATCGATGAGCACGATCTAACATGCCTCGAGTTCTCGCCAGTAATAAGTGAAACTGTTTCTCCCTGACTTAGGTCAACTCAACACTTCTACTCGTTCACTTGGGGCAAGGGCGAATCATTGGGCGAGCAATAGGTTCCTGCAAACATCCCCATGCCCGTAGCAATTTGATGAAGTGGTTGGCCGTTATCTAAACGTAATTCATAAGGGCGAGAAAGAGAGCGTTGAGAATACGTAAACGAATCCAACCTCGATTTGCGTTGAAAATAAGTTGCTGGGCGACCATTTACTAATGGTTTTATGCACTGCTGGCGATTCATATCTAGCACTTGCACGCTGCTTATTAAATTGATGATCTTGCAAAATTAGCGGAATATCATTGACACCATATTGATTCGGCACTTTTGTACCTTTTGCTCGCTTTATCTTCAATAATCCACAGACCAGCAAGCCCACGATAAAAGTGGCAAAACTACTATTAAACATGGTATCAGCGTGATACCAACAGGTACAGGCGGGTTGATTGATAGTCACAATGGGTGACCAACTACTTTTGGGCTCCAAAGTTCGATGCATAGAGACCAACCATTCTGTTGGCGCTAATAAACCTTGAATATTCATTGAAATAGCTTGGGTCAAATTATTCACATAAGTGAGTTTAACGAAATCTTGAGCGCGAACCCGGACTGTTGGTGCTAAGTACTGTCCATTAGCACCCCACACTTCTACAAGTTTTCCTTGCTCAAATTGCGCTTGTGCTGTACGTAAATCTAAGCGGACTGGACGTCCTCTTCCTACGTCAATAAGCGGTGGAATATATAAAGGTTTTCGTTCGCCTAGACAAAAAGTGATTGTGGCAGTAAGCATTGCCGCCCGCCAATGTTGCACGTTGTAATAGCTCTCTTCATGTAAGATGAAGCATCCATTAGGCTTTGCTCTCCAACTCAGCGACTTCTTTATCTAACGCTTCTATTTTCGCTTGCATAATAGCATGACATTTTCAATCAATTCTTTGATATTTTCACGGCTATAGCCACTGGTATCCAATCGGCTCAAGCGTTTCACAAATCACTGTTCCATTATTTAAGCCGATTTAAATCTATTTTATTATGCAACGTTGAACAAACAATCGGTACGATTGGCACTCCCGCTACAATCGCGGTATGAAAAGCTCCTGTCTTAAATGGTGAGTAAACCACGCCCCACGGCTACGTGTGCCCTCTGGAAACATCCAAATCGACACTTGACGCTCTTTAATAATTTCACTCTCACTTTAGTCATGGTTCCAATCGCACTGGTGCGTTTTTCTCGGTTGATAAGAATGTTACCCGTCACCCAATAAACTAAACCGAAGAAAGGAATCCAAATGAGGCTACGCTTACCAATAGTCACTGTATTAGGTGGTACCATTGATGAAATAGTCGCATATCATAATTATTTTTGTTGATTAGCAATATAAATCGCAGGTGTGTCTAAAGGGGCTTTCGTTCGGCGAATCAAATTGATACCAAGTAGGTGGCGCATAGAACTAAACATTCTAGCGACATCTCCTCACACAGTTTGGATTGCGTAAGCGAACAATCGCATAAACTACATGCCAGCTAAACAAATAAAAAATAGCACAAATAATTATCGCAATGATGCTAAAGGATTTTTAACATAATAGACCTAATGATAAGAGAAAAATCTGATGAATTAGGTGAAGTATAGCGAATTTAACAATATTTTCCAAAGTGTAAGCGGTCGTTTTTGTAGAAAATTTACAAAATAAAAACGAGTGATATTCCACTTCCGTCTTCGCTAACATTTACGCATTTAAGCGTTATTTTTCTTCGCATATTTTAAAGAGTCAATCGCTACCGCAAGGATAATGATGCTACCTTTAATGATGTATTGCCAGTAAGGATTTACCCCGATGTAACTTAAGCCATAGTTAATCACCGTAAAGATTAACACGCCTGTTACAACACCAATGATTGAGCCTACCCCACCTGCGAAAGATACACCGCCAACTACGCAAGCTGCGATAGCATCCATTTCATACATAAAGCCAAGGTTGTTCGTTGCACTACCGATACGACCTGCTTCTAACATACCCGCAAAAAGCATAGAATGCACCAGAAAGCATGTAAACCAACGCTAGGGTCGCTACGTTTACACCAGAAACTTTTTGCTGCCTCTGGGTTACCACCGATAGCGAACACATTTTTTTACCAAAGCGAGTTTTAGTCCAAAAGCACCCACATGAATAAGGTTGCGATAGCTGCTACAATGGTGATGTAAGAAAGTTTGAAAACTACCAAAACGGAAGAAGCCTTGTGCAAAAATCAGAGAACTCTTGGCTAAAGCCAGCAATTGGAGAACCACCAACGCTATCGTAATAAAGTGAGTTTGCACCGTAAACGATAATCATAGTCCCCATGGTTGCAATAAATGGTGTTACATTAAGGTAAGCGACTACTAAGCCATTAAATAAAACCAATTACAGCACCAATAGCACAAACAGCTAGAATCACAACTGGAATTGGAACTTGCCCCATTTCAGGAAAACACAGTTCACATTATCCACCGCTTGTAACATAGTTGCTGCAACTACCGCAGCTAAACCCACCTGACGACCAGCAGATAAATCAGTACCTTGTGTTACGATTAAGCCTGCTACACCAAGTCTGCGATAATTAAGCGCACAGATGATTGAGTAAGAATATTACTGAAGTTCATTAAGTTCAAGAAAGAAGGATCTTGCGCAATAATGACAAAAAGTAAGATTAACAATACAAAATAAATAGCATTTGTTTTAGAAAAATCGAAAGATTTATTTTTCGAAAAGCACTCATAGTGAATCCCTTATTTCTATAAATATTTTGCGGCGAGCTGCAAAATTTCTTCTTATGAGGTTTTGCCTCGTTTCAACAATACCAGCCACTTTACCATTACTCATTACTAAAATGCGGTCGGTAACCCCTAATAACTCTGGCATTTCAGATGAAATCATAATGATGCCTTTGTCTTTTTCGCTAACTCTTGAATAAGTTGGTAAATTTCAAATTTTGCACCGATATCGATACCGCGAGTTGGTTCATCAAGCATCAAAAATTTCAGGTTGAGTAAGTAACCAACGTCCAATGATTACTTTTTGTTGGTTACCACCTGATAATGAACCAATTGAGGTTTTATGCGATGGCGTTTTTACATTCATCGAATCAATTACCCATTGAGTATCGCTACGCATTTTTTTATTGCTAAGCAATTTCCATGGTGTAAGATAAGATTTCATATTTGAAATCAACGAGTTAAATTCGATACTGAGATTCTGCATAAATCCCTGTTGAACGGCGTTCTTCAGTCACTAAAGCAAAACCATTATTGATAGCATCAAATGCAGAATGGTTATGAACTTCTTTTATCATGTAAGAAGACTTTACCGTTTTTTAGCTCACGTACACCGAAAATTGCTTCAACAATATCAGTTCGTTTTGCTCCCACTAAACCTGCAATACCAAGAATTTCGCCTTTACGTAATTCGAAAGAAACATCATTAATTGAGCTGATTTGCCGCGGTTAAATGTTCTACTTTTAGGATAACTTCTTTTTGGTACGTTAGTTTTTCTGGGAAACGTTGAGTTAATTCGACCTACCATCATAGAAACAATTTTCCATGGTGGTTTCTTTCACTGGAACAGTGTTAATCCACTTACCATCACGAAGAATAGTGATTTCATCACAAATTTTGAGAATCTCATCCATTTTGTGTGAAATATAGATAATGCCACAACCACGATCTTTTTAATTTTTGAATAATTTTAAAGAGATGTTCTACTTCTTTTTCAGAAAGGGAAGAAGTCGGTTCATCCATAATCACGATTTTGGCATTGTAAGAGAAAGCTTTTTAGCAATCTCGATCATCTGCATTTCAGAAACCGAAAAGTTTTGCTACTTTTCTCTTGGATCAATATCAATATCCAACTCATCAAAAATCGCTTTAGTATCGCGAACATTTTTGCATGATCAACGAATGGGCCTTTAGTGGGTAACGGCCAAGCCAAAGGTTATCCATTACACTACGTTGGCGAACCAAGTTTAATTCTTGGTGCACCATGAAAATCCCATTTTCAAGCGCTTCTTTAGAGGTTTTAAAATTACGGGTTTACCTAAAAAAAAATTTCGCCTTCATCTTTAGCATAAATACCGAATAAGCATTTGAGCAAAGTCGATTTGCCTGCGCCATTTTCCCCCATCAACGCATGCACGGAGTGCGAGCGGACAGTAAAGATTCGCGTGATCTGAGCTTTTACCCTCAGGAAAGGACTTACAGACATTCGTCATGGTCAGTAAGACTTCGCTCGGTTGACTCAGAATTTTGTGCTGTCATATCCAACCTCGTCAAAAAAAGGGGAAATCGCTTTCCCCCTTTCAATACGATAAATATTATTTAATTATTTTAAGAATTCAGAAAGATTGTCTTTGTCAACGCCTACATAAGGGATGCGTACGACACGATCTTTTTAATTCCATTTGGTACCTTCCGTGGCAGGTTTTCCATGAGAGAGGTTGTTGGCTAAGTTAACTACAGCTTTACCTTGGTTAACGCCATCATTTAATACAGTACCTGCAATTTCCCCTTTTTTGATTAACTGTAACACTTCAGGTAAAGCATCCACACCGAAAATCGGTAATTGTTTACCATGTGCGCGTGCTGCTTCTAATGCACCCATTGCCATACCATCGTTATTAGAGATAATCACTTCAATCTCATTAGCTTTAGAGCTAGATAACCATGCATCAACTTTGTCTTTGCCATTGCAGCATCCCACATACCAGTATCAATAAAGAGTTGTTCGGTTTGAATGCCTTTTGCGTTTAATTGCTCTACAACATATTTAGTACGAGCTTCTGCATCAGGGTGACCCGGTTCGCCTTTTAATAATACATATTGGATTTTACCGTCTTTATTTAAGTCTAAAAGCTGGATTTGCTTTCCATTGTTTTGCGATTAAATCACCTGGATAATGCCTGATTCTTTCGGGTCAGTACCTACGTAATAAGCATGTTCATAAGAACCAATGGCTTTTTGCACCTGGGTCTTTATTAAAGAATATAACAGGAATGTTATCTGGTTTTGCTTTTACCAATAGTTGGTGCCGCAGCTGGGTCAACTAAGTTAATTGCTAATGCTTTTACACCTTTAGAAAGCAATACATCTACTTGGTCGTTTTGAATAGATTGCGCATTTTGAGAGTCATTCATGAGCAACTCAACATCATTTAACGCTTTTTGCTTCTTTATTGATTTCTTTACGCATTAAAGACATAAAGTTGTCATCATATTTGTAAATGGTTACACCGATACGGGTGTCTGCGGCAGTGCTGCAGTTGCAAAAACTCAACTGCTAATGCAACTGCACTTAAAATAGCTGTTTTTTTCATAATGCGCTCCTGTTTGGAATACTGAGGTAAGTAAAAGAGGTTGTACCTTTTGCGCGCTATGATACTGAACAACCTACTTTTTAAAATGTGATCCATATCACAAATATGAAAAACGTTTACAAAAATACAAAGAAAAATCAAATTTTAGAACTAGATCACATTTTACCGGTGTGTTTCTACTGAAAAACGCCGAACTAAAGTGGGATTAAATTGAATAAATGGTGGTGGTTTAATCTCTTTATGCGCTAAACTCAGTGCTAGCTTAGCAGCATAATTTGCCATTAAATCAATAGGATACCGAATAGTGGTTGGTTTAGGAATCAAGTAACGAGCAATCGGCATATCATCAAAACCAATAATCGAACACTGACTTGGTACAGCAATATTATTTTCATGTAACACTGAAATGGCGCCTGCCGCCATTGAATCGTTATAGCTACGATTGCAGTAAGATTCTTGTTATAACTTAATAAATCAATCATCGCTTTTTCACTGCCTTCAAAGTCTGGCGTATGATGCACCATCGATTGGTCTAACACAGGTAAATTATGTGCTTTTTAAAGGCTTGTAAATAACCGCTTTCTCGCTCAAATTCATCTAAAATTTTATGATTAGAACCAATATAAGCGATATGCTGATGTCCATGTTGAATCAGCATTTCCGTTGCAAGATACGTCCCTTGTCGATTGTCTAAGCTCACACAACGGTGTTCAAAACCTTTAATTACCCGATTGATAATCACCATTCCTTCATGCTGACTTAAATATTGTCGCAATTCATCATCAGATAAAGCTTTGGAATGAACCACCATACTCCCACACCGTTTACGTAATAACGTATCAATTGCTTTTCGCTCTTTATCTGCGTGGTGATACCCAATACCGATTAAAATAGTCTTATTATATTCTTCTGCAACATGATCCACCGCTTTAACTAAAAATAGCAAAAAACGGGTCAGTTACATCGGTAACCACTACACCAATGGTATCAGTCGATTGCACTGCCAGTGCTTGGGCATTCGCGTTTGGCTGATAATTAAGTTGCGCCATCGCAGATTCAACAGCCACACGAGCTTTATTGCTAACGGCTGAATGGTGATTCAATACTCTCGAAACCGTAGCCACGAAACTTGGGCCAGTTCAGCTACATCTCTAATTGTTAGCATGATGATTTCTCCTAAGAAAATAATATCGTTTAATCATAGATCATTTTTGCAATCCCAAAAATTAACCGCTTACATTTCATTTTTGTGAGCTATATCACAGTTTTTTTCTAATAATTTCCCGTATCTTGTTCGGCTAGAAATGTAACCGATTACAATGTGAGGAATAGAGTATGAATACCGCTGTTTTTGAACCCACAGATCATCCACATCGCCGCTATAACCCGTTAATTGACCAATGGGTGTTAGTTTCACCACACCGTGCAAAACGACCTTGGCAAGGACAACAAGAGAAAGTGAGTGAGGAACAAAAACCAAGTTATGATCCGCACTGCTATCTTTTGTCCAGGGGAATGCTCGCATTACCGGTGAGAAGAATCCGAATTATCAACAACCTTATGTATTCCAAAACGACTTCTCCGCTTTACTGACTGATACGCCAGCACCAGCTGAAAGTGATGATCCACTATTCAAAAAGTGCGAAGCTAGAGGAGAAAAGTCGCGTAATTTGTTTCTCTCAGATCACAGTAAAACCTTGCCACAATTAAGTGTGGCGAAATTGAAGCAGTTATCCTCGTATGGCAAAGCCAATTAGAAGAACTCGGTCAGAAATATCCATGGGTACAAATTTTTGAGAATAAAGGTGCTGCAATGGGTTGTTCAAATCCCACATCCACATGGACAAATTTGGGCAAATAGTTTTTTACCTAATGAAGTCGCTCGTGAAAATAAAGCTCAACGCCAATATTTTGAAAAACATGGATCTGTATTATTGGTTGATTACGCCAAACGTGAAATCGAATTAAAAGAACGCATTGTCGTAGAAACCGAACATTGGCTGGCTGTCGTACCTTACTGGGCGGTATGGCCATTTGAAACCTTACTGCTACCGAAAGCACATGTAAACGCTTAACTGAATTAAGCGCAGAACAATCGGCGGATTTAGCTGTAATTTTGAAAAAACTCACAACCAAATACGATAATTTATTTGAAACTTCTTTCCCTTATTCCATGGGCTTCCATGCCGCACCGTTTAATGGAGAAGATAACGAACATTGGCAACTTCATGCACATTTCTATCCGCCACTATTACGCTCTGCAACGGTGCGCAAATTTATGGTGGGTTATGAAATGTTAGGCGAAAAGTCAACGCGACCTAACTGCAGAACAAAGCAGCCGACCGCTTAGCGCATTAAGTGAAGTGCATTACAAAGAAAGATAATTTAAAAAGGATAAGTAATATGACCCCAATTCAACAAGCGCAGCAAAAATACCAAGAACTTTACCATCAAGCTCCTACGTTAACAGTTTATGCACCAGGGCGCGTAAAATATTATCAGTGAACACACTGATTATAATGATGGTTTCGTTATGCCTTAGTGCGATTAACTTTGGTACAGCGAGTTACCGGCACACCGAGAGAAGACGCAACTTGGAAAGTCTATGCTGCCGACTTAAATGCAAAAGATGAGTTTTCTTTAGCTGAACCCATTACTCAAAGCAGACATAAATGGGCAAACTATGTCCGTGGTGTGGTGAAATTTATTCAAGCACGTTGTCCTGATTTTCAAACAAAGGTGCGAATATTGTCATTTCTGGTAACGTTCCACTTTCTTCAGGGTTTAAGCTCTTCTGCAGCATTGGAAGTATCTGTAGGTAAATTCTGCCAACAACTTGGACAATTACCGCTCACACATACTGATATTGCACTCATTGGGCAACAAGCTGAAAAACCAATTTGTTGGTGCAAACTGTGGTAATATGGATCAACTCATTTCCGCATTAGGGTCAAAAAGATCATCTTTTGATGATTGACTGCCGTAGCTTGGAAACCCTGCCAACTCCAGTTCCGCAAGATGTTTCTGTAATTATTGTGAACTCTAACGTCCCACATGATTTGGTGACTGGCAGAATACAACACTCGCCGCCAACAATGCCGAGCAAGCTGCGCAATTCTTTGGCGTCAAAAGCATTGCGTGATGTTTCGAGTCAACGAATTTAAAGCCAAAAGAAGCTGAATTAACTGCGTTAGATCCTGTTGTGGCTAAACGCGCTGAGACATGTTGTTACCGAAAAATCAACGTGTTCTTGATGCGGTTGAAGCACTGAAACATAACGATCTCAGCCGTTTAGGGGAATTGATGGGGCAATCACATGATTCTATGCGTGATGATTTTGAAATTACCGTGCCGCAAATTGATTACCTGGTAGAATTGGCGCAATTAGTGATCGGGAAAAATGGCGGCGCACGCATGACTGGTGGTGGTTTCGGCGGTTGTATCGTTGCACTAGCACCACACGATAAAGTAGAAGCTGTGCGTAAAATCATTGAAGATAACTACCAAAAACAAACAGGTTTAACTCCATCTTTCTATGTTTTGCACAGCTTCACAAGGTGTGAGCGTCGTTTCTTAAATTGCAAGCGGTCCAATTTTTGGAGAAATTTGCAAACCGTTAATCACTAAAAATTAGCTAATCATTCGATTAGCCTATTTTATTTTCCAACTATTCAGTTGAGGGCAATTTCTTCGTTCGGAATAGTTTGCTGATCTTCAGAAAACATCTGCTGTGGTGTTTTCTGTTTTTAGATTTTCCTAATGAGATTGCATTTAATACGCTTGGTTTACTTTTCTACTACGTTACCCGTACTTGTGCAATAACGTTGCCCTTGGTCTCGCCACATTGGGATTTGTCGATTTGGATCACAGTTAATTGTGCCAAAGCCGTTAATTCCCACCATTGCAGATTGGCTGATTTTGGCAAGCGGAATACCGTTGGTGACGCACGATGTAAATAAGCCCTTATACACATATAATGCACCACTTGAACCTGTTAAGTAGGTGTCACTGTTATTATCTTTACCTAGCCAAACGGTCGTCACATTTTGCTCATCAACACCAACGAACCATGTATCACGTGCGTTATTGGTTGTCCAGTTTTCCCCGCCAATTTCAAATGCGCAAACTCATTTTTGAAGACTACGCGCCGTACCGCGTTCAACCACTTGTTGCATACGCATAAAGCGTTTGAATCGCAGCTTCTGGTGGTAACGCTTGTTCACTCACTTCTTCAATATCACGCTGATAAATCTGTGAACCATCAAAAGCAGTAATCGACTCAATCGTTGTCAGCGGTGTTTTTAAAGCGAATTTGCTAATACCTGATAAGATTTCGTTACATCATAAGGTGAAATTGAGTAAGCCCCCAAGTAACATAGAAGGATATGTTGGAATATCTACATTATCCCATCCCATCTCTTTTTGTTTGGCGATCACTTTTTCAGTCAACCTTCATCCCAATATTTACCGTTGGGATATTCAAAAGAACGAACAAGCGCGTCCATTAACATTACCGAGCCACTAAAGCGTTTATCATAGTTTTTCGGTGTCCAGGTGCCGAACCTTTCACTTGGATAGTAATGGGTTTATTGTTGATCGGTGTGTTTTGGACGGAAATTTTTCGGGTCAGAGGCGCAATGGCATAAATCGACGGTTTTACCAAAGAGCCAATCTGACGGCGCGATTGCAACGCACGGTTAAAACCTGCGAACTGTGTTAAGCGGTCACCCACTACTGCACGCACCTTACCGGTTTTATATTCAGCGACCACAATCGCAGATTGTAGATCTTTAATCCGTTTATCCGTAGCTTCTAACTCTTCCAATCCGTTAATCACGGCTTGTTCTGCTGAACGCTGCTGTTTACGATCAAGCGTAGTAAAAATCTTCGCACCAGATAACTGGGCAACTTTTATTTTTCTCTAATTCATTTTTAAATCTTGGCTTAACACCTGCATAAATGCGGGTTGTTGACGATAAATCGAGCCTTTTTCTTTTACCCTAATGGCTGTTTGACTAAGAATTGATATTCGTCTGATGTAATCGCGCCATTTTCTTCAATAATTTTAATACCACATTACGACGATCCATCGCAGCTTGAGGACTACGCCATGGATTATACAATGAAGGGCCTTTTACCATTCCCACCAATAGTGCCATTTGTGAGAGCGTGATTTCCTGAATTGGACGCCCAAAAATAGAACTGACTCGCTAGCGCAAAGCCATGCACTTGATAGCTACCATTTTGCCCTAAATAAATTTCATTGAGATAAGTTTCTAGAATACGGTTTTTATCGTAGCGATAATCTAAAATCAGTGACATTAAGGCTTCATTGACCTTACGGCTTAACGATTTTTTCACCACTTAAGAAGATATTTTTCACCAACTGTTGAGTTAGCGTACTTGCACCTTGTACGGTTCGACCGGCTTGATAGTTTGCCATTAACGCACGTGCGATCCCCATCGGGCTAATCCCATCGTGCTGATAAAAAAACGTTTATCTTCCGTTAATAACAAAGCTTGAATCAGGGAAATAAGGATATTGTTGCAAACGAAGCGCTTGGCGCTCTTCGTCGCTATCTGAATGCAACATTGCAATCAATTTTGGGTCCAGACGGAGCTTTTCAACCAACTTTTACCTTGCACCAAATCTTCAATATGTGACAGCTTATCTTGAGTAAAACGCAAACGAAGTACCCGCTGCGCTTCAGGCGTTTCCGGGAACGCAAAAAGCACGACGCAACATCACGAGAGTATCATCTTCAATTTTGAAATCCCCTGGCGTTGCAATTTGCGAAACTTGGCGATAACCGTTATCTAATAAAAGCGGTTTTTGACTTGTTCAAGCGTCAAATTATCATCAATACTAATGCTCTCAATACGAGCATAAACTTCCGCTAGCAATTCCCAAGTTTTACCATCCATTTTGGCGCGGATTTTCCCCATCCAAAATAGAATCGCATAAAACGTGATAAATGCCACCACAACGATCATTAGCTTCACTGCCGTATTTAATAAATAAGCATGCTTGGTTTGCTTAACAGGCTGTTCAAGTTGTTCGTCTTGTTCGAGGGCGTTCAGTATTGAGGCATAGAGTACAATCTTATTTAAAAAGTAAGCGGTCGAATTTTGCAGAAAATTCGCAAAATCAACCGCTGTCATTAGGGAAGTTTATTATGGATTGCGTTTGAATTTGCTGAGAGTCTGGCGCACGTTTTTCGATTAAATGCGTTTCGACCTTCTTGAGCCTTCTTCTGTCATGTAGAACAACATGGTCGCATTACCCGCTAATTCACTGCTAAACCAGATTGACCATCACAGTCTGCATTTAATGCCGCTTTTTAAGCAACGTAATGCAATCGGACTATTACGCAACGTTTCACGGCACGCACGGTTTCTTTTCGTCTGCATAAGGCAGCGGTGTCACTAAGCCCATTTCTAGCTGCTCGTGTGCGTTATATTGACGGCATAAGAACGAAATTTCACGCGCTTTTTCTGACCAACGATGCGAGCCATAGCTTGCACCCCAACCGCCATCAAATGAACCAACTTTCGGGCCGGTTTGTTAAACACCGCATTTTCTGCCGCAATCGTTAAGTCTGCAATCGCCATGTAACACGCGTATACGCACCGATTGCGCAGCTGCAACCATTGCAACAACTGGTTTCGGACAGATACGAATATCCCGTTGAAAGTAGCGCGTTTCACAATGATGCACGCCGCTGTCATCTTTATAACCGCCATGTGGTCGCCCACGCACTGGTGCGCCCGCAGAGACAGAACGCATCTGCGCTGACCAGTTAACACGGGTTACACCTACTTTTCATCGAGGCGATGCGTCTGAAAAGCAGCTTGAATCATCTGCTTTTACCGTTTTGTGGACGGAATGCATTTACGCACTTCCGGACGTTCGCTGTTTTGCAGCTGCGTCAGCACAGTTTATGGTACGCAAAATATCAGTATAACCATTCTGCAGTGATGCCATCAATAATGGTTTTGCTTTTAGTGACTGAAGAAACGCCCGTTCAACAGGGATTTATGCGGATCTCGGTGTCAGATTTAACTCGTTGATTTAAATATGAAATCTTATCTTACACCATAGAGTGTAAGCGTAAAAAATGCGTAGCGATACTCAATGGGTAATTGATTCGATGAATGTAAAAACGCCATCGCATAAAACCTCAATTGGTTCATTATCAGGTGGTAACCAACAAAAACAATCATTGGACGTTGATTTGCCTGCTGATTTTGATGCTTGATGAACCAGCTCGCGGTATCGATATCGATTGCCAAAATTTGAAATTTACCAACTATTCAAGAGTTGCTTTGAAAAAGACAAGGCATCATTGATTTCATCTGAAATGCAGAGTTATTAGGGGTTCGACCAAACTTTAGTAATGAGTAATAAAGTGGCTGGTATTGTTGAAACGGTAAAACCTCACAAGAAGAAATTTTGGCTCGCCGCAAAATATTTATAGAAAATAAAGGATTCACTATGAGTGCGCAAGAAAAATAAATCTTTCGATTTTCTAAAAACAAATGCTATTTATTTTGTATTGTTAATCTTACTTTTGTCATTATTGCGCAGATCCTTCTTTCTTGAACTTAATGAACTTCATTAATATTCTTCACTTCAATCATCCTTTGCGCCAATTATCGCGCCCAATTGCCAACAGGCTTAATCGTAACTGGTGCTGATTTATCTGCTGGTCGTCAGGTGGGTTTAGCTGCGGTAGTTGTAACTATGTTACAAGCGGTGGATAATGTGAACCGTGTTTCCCTGAAGTAGAACAGTTCAATTCCAGTTGTGATTCTGGCTGTTTGTGCTTTATTGGTGCTTTTATTGGTTTTATTTAATGACAGTAACACCTTAATGTAACACCATTTATTGCAACCAGGGACTATGATTCGCTCGTTTACGGTGCAAACTCACTTTATTACGATAGCGTTGGTGGTTCTCCAATTGCTGGCTTTTAGCCAAGAGTTCTCTGATTTGCACAAGGCTTCTTCCGTTTGGTAGTTTCAAACTTTCTTACATCACCATTGTACAGCTATCGCAACCTTATTCAATGTGGGTGCTTTTGGACTAAAACTCGCTTTTGTTAAAAATGTGTTCGCTATCGGTGGTATTGAAGACATAAAAGTTTCTGGTATGTAGAAAAACTTAACGTTAGTTTACATGCTTTTCTGGTGCATTTCTAATAGCTTTTGCGGGTATGTTAGAAGCAGGTCGTATCGGTAGTGCAACGAACAACCTTACAGCTGTGTAAATGGATGCTATCGCAACATGATTGGCGATTATCTTTCACCGAATTAGGGTGAAGCTCAATCATTGGTGTTGTGGCACAGGCGTGTTAATCTTTACGGTAATTAACTTCTTAAACCGGTTCCATCGGGAGTAAATCATACTGGCAATACATCATTAAAGGTAGCATCATTATCCTTGCGGTAGCGATTGACTCTTCAAAATATGCGAGAGAAAAATAACAAATGCGTAAATGTTAGCGAAGACGGAAGTGGAATATCACTTCGTTTTATTCTGTAAATTCTCTACAAAAAACGATGCCGCGCGGAAAATATTGCTAAATTCGCTATACTTCACTAATTTCACCAGATTTTCTCTATCATTGGGTCTATTATGTTAAAACTTCTTCGCATCATTGCGATAATTATTGTGCTATTTTTATTTGTTTAGCTTCAATGGTTTATGCGATTGTTAAACGCAATCCAAACTGTGTAGGAGATGTCGCTAGAATGTTTGATTCTGTACCACCTGCTAGGTATCAATTTGATTCATAACGAAAGCCCTTTAGACACACCTGCGATTTATATTGCTAATCACCAAATAATTATGATATGGTGACTATTTCATCAATGGTACCACCTAATACAGTGACTATTGGTGGCCAACCTCATTTGATTCCTTTTCTTCGGTTTAGTTTATTGGTGACAGGTAATATTCTTATCAACGAGAGAAAAACGCACCAGTGCGATTGGAACCATATTAAAAATGGGTGGGTATTAAAGAGCGTCGAAGTGTCGATTTGGATATTTCCAGAGGGCACGCACGTAGCCGTGAGCGTGGTTTACCTGCATTTAAGACAGGAGCTTTCATGCCTTGCGGCAGGATTACCAATCCGTACCGATTATTTTGTTTCAACGTTATAATAAAATAGTTTAAATCGCTTAAATAATGGAACAGTGATTTGGTAGCGAGCCGATTGATACCAGTGGCTATAATAGTGAAAATATCAAAGGGTGATTGAAAAATGTCATGCTATTATGCAAGCGAAGTAGAAGCGTTAGATAAAGGGGTCGCTGAGTTGGAGAGCAAAGCCCTAATGGATGCTTCATTACACGAAGAGCTATTACAACGTGCAGCATTGGCGGGCTGTGCTTTCATTGCCACAATCACTTTTGCTGGCGGAGCAAAACCTTTATATATTCACAGCTTATTGACGTAGGAAGAGACGTCCAGTCCCTTGGTTACGTACAGCACAAGCGCAATTTGAACAGGGAAAACTTGTAGAAGTGTAGGTGCTGTGGACAGTGTAGCACCAACAGTCGGGTTCGCGCTCAAGATTTCGTTAAACTCCCTTATGTGAATAATTTGACCCAAACTATTTCAATGAATATTCAGGTTTATTAGCGCCAGCAGAAATGGTTGATTTCTATGCATCGAACTTTGGGTGGTTGGTCACCCTATTGTGACTATCAATCAACCTGCCTGTACCTGTTGGTATCACGCTGATACCATGTTTAATAATGGTTGCCACTTTATCGTGGGCTTGCTGGTCTGTGGTTATTGAAGATAAAGCGAGCAAAAGCGATGCCGAATCAATATGTTGTGTCAGCGTGTTCCGCTAATTTTTGCAAGATCATCAATTTAATAAGCAAGGCGTGCAAGTGCTGAATATGAATCAAGCACAATTTTTGAAATAAACAATAGTAAATGGTCGCCCAGCAACTTATTTCAACACAAATCGAGTTGGATTCGTTTACGTATTCAACGCTTTCTTTTCTCGCCACTTATGAATTACGTTTGAATAACGACCCTTCCCTTCATCAATTGCTGCAGGCAGCCAGGGATGTTTGCAGAACCTATTGCTCTTAATGATTCATATATAGTGAACGAGTAAAGTGTTAGTTGACCTAAGTCAGGGAGAAACAGTTTCATATTACTGGCGAAACTCGAGACGTTGAATCGTGCTCGCCGGGTGTTCAGTAATGATAAAGCTCGACGATAATGTTATTTTAGAACTTAGGCCGAAGGTGCGGCGGCTGTTGTTAATGAAAACCGCAATTGCCACCATTCGAATTAAGCGAATTTGAAATGAAAATTGGCAAAGAGCGCCATTTCGGTAGTCCATTGAATGGACTCATTAACCAACTGAATTTGATCGAAACGCATTGATGTAGAGGCGAAAAAAATTACGTTGAACGTTGGTATCACTGGTACGAAGCTATTGGATTTACCTTACAGGTACTAAATTTTTGGTAGAAACGTAACCGCCAAAAAGTGTGATAAAGAATATGGCAGGAAGATGGCAGCTGGAGACCTAATCAAAACGACTTTTGGTTAAATTGAATATACAGCTAGCGCAGAATTGCCATTCCAGTTTTCGGCGTGGCTGATTTTATGTTGCGTGACCGTGGCACAATGGGCAAATGACGGTAAGCGAATAATTGTGTTCAACAAGCGGTCGGATCTGTATAGAAATTTGCAAAAAAAATCAGGAAAATGACCGCTTTTTTACAACATTACTCTATCAGGTAAAATACCTCACAATTTTCTCTGGAAAACAGAAGGACAATCTTGAGCCAGAATATTTAGATTTTGAACTGCCGATTGCTGAATTAGAGGCAAGAATTGAATCATTAGAAATTGGCAGGCAAAGATGACAAAAATCAATTTGAATGGGCTAAATCGCTCGCTTACAAAAGAAAAGCGAAGACAAAAAAAACCTTTGCAGTTTAGATGCATGGCAAACCTCAAAAATGGCGCGCCATCCAAATCGCCCTTACACATTAAGATTACATTGAACACATTTTACTGAGTTTGATGAACTTTGCCGACGATCACGCTTTTTGCGAATGTTCAACGATTGTTGGTGGTATTGCACGTTTAGATGGTCGCCCTGTGATGGTGATTGTATCAGGTAGAACAACTAAAAGAAAAGTAAAACGTAATTTTGGAATACCAGCACCTGAAGGTTATCCGTAAAACATTGCGTTTAATGAAATGGCAGAACTTTAACACCAATTATTACATTTATTGATACGCCGAAATGAT
>BNJV01002145.1_pt1 | contig 20671 bp, 15 predicted proteins | sample 8540591 | NCBI WGS metagenome assembly BNJV01 (sample SAMD00202457, study PRJDB9452) | human saliva metagenome | host: Homo sapiens | reverse complement strand
GCCCAGTGTAGCGACAAGCTCAAGATCTTCTTCCGAGGCCTTCGCAAGCGGAATAAGTTGCGTAAAGAGCAAGTCAGGCAAGCGGATGGACAAGATGACTAATTAATATAAAAATCAACGCCCAAGCCAGCCTTCTAAAAGTCCGGTCTTGAGCGTTTTTTGTCTTGGCAAGGAGATTACGAACATTTACGACACAAAATTATCCATTTTCATGAAAATTAATCAACATCGGCTTTCCATTGTGCTAAAATAGGAATATTAAATCCCCCACTTGGTTCAAGAAGTAAGCGCAAGGAGCAAAAGCAATGATGAAAGTACTAGCATATGGTGTTCGCGACATCGAAAGACCCGTTTTTGATATAGCCAATCAAAAGTTTGGTTACGAATTAGTTTGTGTGCCCAACTACCTAACGGGTCCGGAAGAGGCTTGGTTAGCTCAAGGTTGTCAGGCCGTTATTTTACGTGGTAACTGCTGGGCTACAAAGGAGGTCTTAGACATCTACAAAAAATTAGGGGTAGAATATGTTCTGACGCGGACAGTAGGTGTCGACCATATCGATCTTACCTATGCTAGGCAATTAGGCTTCAAGTTAGCACACGTCCCTTTTTACTCACCTAATGCGATTGCTGAATTAGCTTTGACCTTGGCCATGACCCTCTTGCGGAATGTCGCCTATACAACGCACTTAACTAGCCAGCATGATTTTCGTATCCACGAGCAAATGTTTTCTAAGGAAATTCGTAACTGTACCGTTGGTGTGGTTGGGATTGGCCGGATTGGGTTGACGACCGCAATGCTCTTCAAGGGCTTGGGCGCGAATGTCTTAGCTTACGACGCCTTTCCAAAAGAAGGAGTCGACCATATCTGCACCCAAGTAGAGCTGGATGAGCTCTTAGCTAAGTCAGACGTGATTTCCATTCACGCGCCTTACATTCCAGCTAATGGTAAGGTCATCACCAAGGAATTCATCAGCAAGATGAAACCAGGGGCCATTCTAATTAACACCGCGCGCGCGGTGAGCTTCAGGATGTGGATGCCATCATTGAAGCTATCGAATCTGGTCATTTGGCTGGAGCAGGCTTGGATGTCTTAGAGAATGAGAGCCAATTCTTCTTCAAGGACTTGCGCGGTCAAGACATTACCGACCCTGCAGTTAAGAAATTGATTGACCTCTATCCTAAGGTTTTATTAACGCCTCACATGGGCAGCTACACCGATGAGGCAGTAGAGAACATGGTGGAAACCAGCTTCAATAACCTCAAGGAATATCTGGAAACAGGAGAATGTAGCAATGATTTCTAGGTAAATAAAGAATTTGCCTAGAAAATAGACAAAAAGCGAGAGAACTAAGTGCCGCTTAAGCAGCGCTTTAGTCCTTTTCGCTTTGTTTATATAGTAGGATAATATGAAAATATTGGCTTCACTTGCTAGTTCATCTTAGCTAGCTAAACTTTTAGGACGCTTAGTCATAAGTTATCCTAACTTTGATAAAAGTTGATAAATAGTATGGGCTACCCCGTCTTCTGCATTGCTAGGAGCCTCATAGTTTGCTAAGTCTTTAATGGCTTGACTAGCGTTAGCCATGGCATAACTATTAGGGAACATGGCTAGCATAGAGCGGTCGTTGGCCGAATCGCCAATGGTTAGGACTTGATGCTTAGTGAATCCATGGTGCTGGCAGTAGGCTTCAATCGCTAAGCCTTTTTGGGCCTTGAGACTGGTGATTTCTAAATTATCTGGGCCAGAAGAAGTCAGGTCAATGGCAAAGTCCTTGAGGAAATGCCGGGCAGACTCTAAGACTTCAGGGCGCCGGTCAATCAGCATAAGCTTAAGTGGTGGATCTAAGTCAGGGCGATAATCCTCAAGGGGTTGAAGCTCCTTGAAGTGGAGTTCAATCTGGGCCAGACTATCATCGCTAGCAGCTTCCTTGGCGCGATTTAGGAAATCTTCCATGCGTCGCCGATAGAGGGACAGGTCATTAACATAATAACCGTTCAGAGACTTGAGCGACACCAAAGTCTGAGTTTCAGGCACAGCAAATCGTTCGATAAGGGTCTGGGTATCAGCTAAATCCAGGGCAAAGACATCCTCCAAATTTCCTTTAACGTCATAAGTTGCAGCGCCATTGACGGCAATGATGCGAGCGGTCAGTTGATGCTGATCTAGGAGCCACTTAGCAGACCGATAATCTCGTCCGGTAGCAATCAGAAACTCGATATCCGATTGAGCTTGAAGGTCTCGAATGGCTTGGGCGGTAGTGTCGCTAATGACATGGCTTGGGTTCAGTAAGGTCCCATCCATATCGGATGCAAAAAGTTTAATCATCGGCAACCTCCATAATTCGTCATAATTCTCGTATAAATAGTGTACCACGAAATCGTCAAAAAAATGGTATGATAGAAGTGAGAAAAATTTAGCTTAGAAAGGATGATAGAGATGACACAACCGATTTTCTTAAAGCCTGTGTTACAAGATAAGATATGGGGTGGCCGTAAACTTGAACTAGAATTTGGCCTCAAAGGTCCTAGCGACACGGTAGGGGAAGCTTGGTGTATTAGTGCTCATCCAAATGGGGTGTCGACCGTCACTAGTCCTGCTCAATATGCAGGCCTGGGCCTAGATCAACTCTATCAAGAACATCCAGAATTATTTGGCAATCCTGATCAAGAAGTTTTTCCTCTCTTGATTAAAATCCTAGATGCAGCGGCCGAACTCTCTGTCCAGGTCCATCCTGACGACGCCTATGGTCTTGAACACGAAGGAGAACTAGGAAAGACTGAGTGTTGGTATGTGATTTCGGCAGAGCCAGGGGCTAAGATTGTTTATGGGCATAAGGCTCAATCACGGCAAGAATTCGAAGAATTGGTGGCAGCCGGTCGTTGGTCAGATCTCTTGGTGGAAGTACCGGTTAAGGCGGGCGACTTCTTTGATGTGCCGGCGGGGACTATCCATGCGATTGGTGCGGGGGTGGTCATTCTGGAAACACAACAGAGCTCAGATACCACTTATCGTGTCTACGACTATGATCGTTGTGATGCCCAAGGCAATCCACGTGATTTGCATCTTAAGCAGGCTGCGGATGTCACTTTCTATCCCGATCCAGAGCGTCAGTTGCAGGTTAAGACCCAGCAAGTTGGTCATAGCCAAGTTATCCAGTACCTGGAAATGAATTCTTCACTGTGACCAAATGGGAAGTCGTGGATAGCCTGACTTTAAGTCTGGATAATGCCTATACCTTGGCGACCGTCATTGCAGGGCAAGGCCGACTATGGCTGGATGGTGTCGCTTATGACTTAGATTTGGCAAGTTCCTTTATTTTGCCGCACGGTGTTACAGAAATTTGTTTGGAAGGGACCCTGACCTTAATTAGTTCCCATCCAGCTTAAATAGAGGAGTGTGTCAGCAGATAATGAGTGAACAATACTTTAAATCTAGTCCTACCAGTCAGCATTCTTTGCACCAGATTCAAGATGGTGTGGCAGGCCTAACTTTGAGCTTTCAGACTGATAATGGCGTCTTTTCTAAACAGCGCATGGACTATGGTTCCAAGGTGCTAGTGGAGGCTTTCGCTGATTCAGTCCCTGCAGGGAGCTATCAAATAGTAGAACTGGGGAGCGGCTATGGTCCAGTCACGATTGCCCTAGCAAAATTATACCCTCAAGCTCAAGTGACAGGTGTCGAGATTAATGAACGTGCTTACCAGTTGGCGCAGGCTAATAGCCAGCTTAATCGAGTAGAAAATACAGCCTACCAATTGGCTGACGCAGGCCAATGGCAAGCTAGTCAAGCACCGGATTTTGTGGTGACCAACCCACCCATTCGGGCCGGCAAGCAGGTCATCCAACAATTCGTACGCTCAGCTCAGGCTAATTTAAGACCTGGCGGTGAATTATGGCTCGTAATTCAGAAAAAACAAGGCGCTCCTTCTATGGAAACTTTTATGGAAGAAGTCTTTTGGAATGTTGAGTTAGTGACCCGAGATAAGGGCTATTGGATTTTGAAAAGTCAAAAAAGCATAGTAGTAAATTATACAGAAGTCATTTTGATAAATTCATCAAAATGGCTTTTTTTGTGATTTGTATATATGAATAAAAAAATCGAGCATCAAAAACCACTATTATTACAAGATGATGACATAGGTATAGTGTTAATTCTTAATGGAGCATGACACTATAGTTAGAGCCTTAAAGATAGTCGAACGCTCTTTATAACTAGTCTTTTACTTTCTGATTTGAGAATAATAGGGAAAAACAAATTTTAGTATATCTTTCTGCTAAATAGTGTGGTAAAATACATAAATGACCGACAAATTATAATCAAAGAGAGGGAATACACAATGAAAAAATTTAAGGATTCCAGCAGCCTTAAACAAATTCAACGCTTTTCCATCCGGAAATTTTCGGCTGGTATTGCATCTGTTGTAGTGGGGAGTTTCTTTGCATCAGCATTGATTAGTCCCGCTGTGAATGCACAGGCCACTACACCAGCATCTAACACTCATTCAGTGGCAAAACAAGTCACGACACAATATCAATACCTTGCGATTGAAGAGTTAACTTGGGTGCAACGTCAAGCAATCAAATCAGGCACTCCTAGTCAAATTGCCCAAACGGATCAAGTTTATTATTTTGTCTATCAAGCAAAACAAGGTGCTCGTCAATTACCAGTTACTGGCGAAGGATCCGCCTTGTTAGGACTTGCAGCAGGTGCGACATTGATTGTGTTTGCAGTTGGCTTGGTTCGTGATAAGAAGAAAGCACTGACCAGCTTAATGCTTGTGACCTTAGCAGGACAGGTGGCATTGGTGCCGAATTCACAAGCAGCTCAAGCGCGATTGCTAGAACAGTTCAATCAAAGTTTCCAAACGCCAGTGGGACAAACATTACCAAATCCTCAAGTTCAGATAGAAGGGTATGAATATGTAGGGTACTTTGCCAGTCAGGAACTGGCGCAAGTAGCACCTAATGCTTCTGTAGATGGTGCGATTAGTGAATCAACTGAATCTAAGGCTTCTTCAGCGGAATCAAGCGCAAGTCAATCATCTGAATCGAAAGCCTCTTCAGCGGAATCAAGCGCAAGCGAAACATCTGAATCAAAAGCTTCTTCAGCGGAATCAAGCGCAAGCGAAACATCTGAATCAAAAGTGTCTTCAGCGGAATCAAGTGCAAGTGAAACTTCTGAATCAAAGGCATCTGCTGAAGAATCTAATTCAAGTGTAACACCAACACCAGAGCCACCTAAAACGTTAGATTTCAAAGACTTAGATGTAGCTTTACAGGCAGCGAATAAGCAAGTGGCTAATCTAGAGGCTATTAAACTTAGCGATAAGACTCCAAAGTCCGTGAAAGCTTTTGAGGAAGAATTAGCAAATGCTAAGAAGGATTTAGCCACACTGGTTAGCAGAGCACAAGAGCTCAAAGATAATCCTAAATACCGAGCAAGTGGCGATTAACGATTTAACTAAGCAAGTTCAGAACTTAGCTGATAAGGCATCTAAATTATCCGATAACCTAATTGTTCAAGCAGACAAGACGCCATTACAAACGGTGATGACGGCTTTAGCAGAATTGGTTAAAGAAGCTAAAAACGTAGGTTTAATTGATGAAGTAATCAAGTCCCAAGCGGCTTTGCAAAATGCGCGTTCAGTGGTTAAAGATCAAGATGCTACCGAGAAAGATGTAGCGGCAATGGTGAAAGCAGTCGAAGCCCTAATAGAAGATTTAACGTATAAGTTAAAGGCTCAGCAACCAGCCCCAGCTCCATCAAAAACGCTAGATTATAAAGCTTTAGATGCCTCATTGCAGGCTGCTCAGGCTAAGCTTGCTAACATAGAAGCAACACCTAAAAATGGTAAGACCCCTAGCTCTGTTGCAACTTTTGAGAGTGAACTTGCTAAAGCTAAGGAAAGTTTGACAGCACTCACTAATCAAGCTCAAGTCCTCAAGGGGAAAGCTGATGCGGCAGAGCAAGCAGATATTGATGCTCTCAGCCAACAAGTTCAGGAATTAGTCAACAATTCTGAGAATCTGGCTAGTCTTTTAGTAGCTCAAGTGGACAAATCAGCTTTACAAGCAGCGATGTCGTCCTTAACCGCAAAACTTAACACAGCGAGAAGTTTGGGCTTAATAGATGAAGTGATTAAGACTCAAGCAACTTTACAAAATGCGCAATCAGTGATGCAGGACTCGGAAGCAACCGAGAAAGATGTTGAAGCAATGACTCAGTCAGTTGAAACTCGGTCTCAAGGCTTACAGTATATTTTGGATAACTTAGAGTCTAAAGAAGCGCAACCGTAATCTCGATAGATAAGCTAATTGTTTGAGATAGTAGCTCAAAAAAAGAGTGTTGATAGTTCTGGCTATCAACACTCTTTTTGCGCAATCAGGTTGTTTGATGAAGCTATGAATCGAGATATTAAGAAATTATAAAATGATGAAACCTCGATGTTATTAGTCGGTTATGCCATGTATTGCTTTAATTAGACTGTTCGGTTATTCTTGGCAACGATGAAAACCATTGATTTATCAATAAAATATGAGAAATTACAGTTTAAGCATATATTTATTATTTTTGTGGTAAAAATACACTAGCGAATAATAATATACTAAGAAAGGGAAAAAAACTCAATGAAGAAATCTAAGAGCTCTAGCAGCCTTAATACAGTCCAACGTTTTTCCATCCGGAAATTTTCTGTTGGGATTGCTTCCGTTGTAGTGGGAAGTTTTTTTGTGCCAGCAGTAGCGGCACCTGTCGTTCAGGCACAGACTGCCACGACAGTTACAAGTTCTCAACAGGTAACCAAACAAGTGTCCACTCAGTATCGGTATGTATCCATTGGAGAATTATCTTTGGAACAACGCCAAGCCATTAAAGCAGGAACCCCTAGCCAGATTGCTGAGGCAGATCAAGTCTACTATTTTGTTTATCAGGCAAATACAGGGGCAAATCATTTGCCAGTCACAGGCGAATCATCAACCCTATTAGGTCTAGCAGCAGGTGCGGCGTTGCTTGTGTTTGCCGTCGGCTTGGTTCGTGATAAGAAGAAGGCTTTGACTTGTCTGATGGTTATAACCATGACGGGACAGGTTTTGCTGGCCCCAAGTTTACAGGCTGTTGAGACGCGCCTACTAGAACAGTTTAATCAAAGCTTTCAAACACCTGTAGGGCAAGTATTGCCCAATCCAAAGTTAAGTATTGAAGGTTACGACTACGTAGGGTATTTTCCTGCCAGTGAGCTAGAGCAAGTGGGGCGTAAAGTTTCTAGTAATAGTACAATTAGCGCAACGAGCAACCTCGAGTCAGTAGTTTCTTCAGAGTCCTCCAGTGAAACATCCACGCGATTAAGTAGTGAAAGTCCTGTGGCTCCAGTGCAATCTGAGAAACCAAGTGCCGATGTTACACCGACACTGCAACCAGAGGAATCGAGCGCCAACGTGACACCGGTGTCAACGACCAAACCTGAAAAGCCAAACACTAGCACGGCTCCAGCGGAGAAACCGAGCACCAACGCGACACCAGCGCCAATGCCACCAGCAGAGAAACCGAGCACCAACGCGACACTAGCGCCGACGCCACCAGCAGAGGAACCGAGCGCCAATGTGACACCAGTACCAACGCCACCAGCAGAGGAACCGAGCACCAACGCGACACCAGTACCAACGCCACCAGCAGAGGAACCGAGCGCCAACGTGACACCAGTACCAACGCCACCAGCAGAGGAACCGAGCACCAATGTGACACCAGTACCAACGCCACCAGCAGAGGAACCGAGCACCAATGTGACTCCAACGCCGACGCCACCGGCAGAGGAACCCGGTACCAACACGGCGCCAACACCTAATCCTCCGAAGCCTTTTGAGTATAGAGTATTAAATTTGACTTTGGAGTTGGCAGAAGCTCAAGTGGATGACCTAGAAGTGACTGTCACGGAAGGGAAAACCCCTAGTTCAATTGCCTCTTTCGAGGAGGAATTCTCTAAACTGAAATCCCGTCTTGCAACGCTTGTTAATAAGGTAAAAGAAATCAAGGCTGCACCTGAAACTACAGATCAGTCAACAATTGATAGCTTGGCTCAAGAAGCGCAAGAGTTAGTTAATCGTACTAAGAACTTGTCTGACGTTTTAGTAAGTCAGGCAGACAAGTCGCCATTAGAAACTGCTATGGCAGCTTTAGCAGAGCAAGTAAAAACAGCCAAAGCTCTTGACTTAAGTAATAAGACGCCAAGTAGCCAGCAGGCCTTGGCTGATGAAATTCGCAAAATACAAACAACACTCCAGAATGCTCAGTCAGAAGTGAAGGATCCTGAAGCAACAGATGCTGATGTAGAAGCGATGACTCGGTCAGTAGTCAACCAAGCCAAATCCTTGGAAGCTGCCGTCAAAGCTCTCCAAGCTAAGGCAGATACACAGGCGCTAGCAGCAGCTTTGGCTTTACTAGATGCGCCTGTTGATACAGACCAGAAGACACCACAAAGTATTGCGGATTACCAACAAGCGCTAGATTTATTGAGAGACAGTCTAGAAGCTGCTCGTGCTCAAGCGCAAGCTATCTTAGCTGATCCAGAGGCTAAGCAGGAACAAGTGGATAAGGCTTTGGTAGCAGTAAATGAAGTGCAGGCTAAACTTGATCAAGCTAAAGCTTTGCTGCGACAACAAGCGGATAAGTCCGCCTTAGAGAAAGCCAAAAATAATCTGGACCAAGCGATTCAAAAACCAGTTGCGACAGATCAGAAACGGCCAAAGACTGTTCAAACATACCAAGCAGCAAAAGACCTAGCCTTGCAATTGAGCCAAGAAGCTGCTCAACTATTAAAAGATCTTAACGCGAGTCCGGAAGCGGTTTTGGCAAGTACGGAAAAACTCAACAAGGCTTTCCAACAGTTAGAATTAGCGGAAGCGGGTATTTTGGATCTTGTGGACAAGGCAGACTTACAACGAGCTCTGACTCAGTTGAATCTACCAGTTGACACGACAGGTAAAACACCGCGCAGTATGAATGATTTAGCCAGGCGCTTGCAGGGCATCAAGCTACTATTGATCAAGCAAAAGCCAAGGCTCAAGCTTTGATAGCCAATCAGGATGCAACGCCTGAAGAAGTGGCCGCCGCAATCGAGGCTGTGAAAGCTGCTCAAGTGCTGAAAGATCAAGCGCAAGCTCTCTTGATGGATCGTGCAAATAAAGAGGCACTTGGCCAACAGGTTGAGGCAGCCCAAGAAGTTGTCGCCAATCGTTATACGCCAGCTAGCTTCCAGAAAGTTGCTGGCCAGCTCAAAGCTGCCCAGGCCGTTTTAGAAGATGGCGATAGCAATCAAGAAGCAGTTGACCAAGCGACTCAAGCCCTTCGAGAGGCCTTAGCGCAATTGGAGCAGGTAGAACCTAAATATACTGTTGTTAACGTTGAAGCACCTACATCCGATTTATCTCGGAGCGTCACCCTGCGATATCAATTAGAAGACCCTAACCAACTTTACCGAGGAGGTAAGGTGCAAGTTTTCCAGGGGGATCGCCTAGTTAAGACAGTCCCAATCCAAGGTTTGACCGCAAATATTGATGGGTTGGATTATCATGTGCCTTATCGTCTCCATACTGTTATGGATTATGAGAACCAGCAAGGTGCTCAGTCGAAAGATCAGTTAGAGGACCAGGCAATAGAGTTAGATTTGAAGAAGATTGAGCTCAAACAAATCAAGGGTGTGCAGCTCTTCCATCGACAAGCTGACGGTAGTCATCAGTTGGTTGCTAGTTTGAGTCAGGTTCCATCTGATTTAAATAATTATTATGTTAAAGTTCAGTCTGACCGCTTCAAGGATATCTATTTGCCAGTTGCTTCTATTGAGACGGTTAGTCACGAGGGGCAGTCTTATTATCAAGTGACTACCCAGGCGCCTGAGCTAGTACAAAATCAAGGCGGCTCAAGTGACTATCACCAAGGCTATCAATTCCTAGTTGGTCAAGAACGTCCAGCGGATGGGAACGTGCATTATAGCTTTAAGAGCTTGCTTGAGGCTATACGCCAAAACCCAGCTGGAGACTACATACTGGGTGCCAACCTATCAGCGTCCGAGGTCAGCTTAGCAGCCAACGCGACCGCCTATTTTTTGGGAACCTTCACTGGGACCCTGTCCGGCCAGACTGCAGACGGCACGCAACATGCCATCTATAATTTGGTAGCACCACTCTTTGACCAGTTAAACAACGCGACTATCGAGCATTTAGACCTCAAACAAGTAGCTATTGAATCAGGTAATTCTATGGCTGCGCTAGCCAAGCGGGCGACTAATTCGATAATCAGTGATGTGGCGGTTTCTGGGCGCGTGTCAGGGACGACCAATGTGGCAGGTATCGTTCATACCGTAGTGGGTGGCAGCAGACTTGAGAATGTACGTTTCCAAGGTGAGATTAGCCAGAGTGGCCAGCCTAACCAGGCCCAAGAAGTGGGCGGTTTAGTAGGTTTGCTCGAACAATCTAGCGTTACCAACGCTTATGTTGATGCCAAACTGAACGTAAATCTAAACGCGCAAAGTGCTCGCGCAGGCGTAGCCTTTGGTCGAGTTGTGTCTAGCCAAGGTAAGGCAGTAGTCAAGAATGTCCTTGTTAAAGGAAGTCTTAACAATACAGGTTCTACCGTTCAAGGTCGAAGTGGTGGACAAGTAGGTGGGGTTGTCGGCTCTACCTGGATGGATGGACGTTTAGAAAACATCATCTCAGACGTGGCAGTCACTAACGGCTACCGTGTCTACGGGGATAATGGCGCTATTTCAGAGGGATATATCCGTAATGATCAAGTGGCTTGGAAGATGACCGAACGCGTAACCGGTGTGGAAGAACCAAGCTTAAACCTGCTAAGGCCAGTCAAGCCGATGTGGACAGATTAGCTAGTCAACTAGAAGCGGCCGGTGGGGTCCTGACAGATACTCCTGCGAGCTCCTATGTCGATCAGATCAACCAACAAGCAAGCGATTATAGTCGTTTGGCTAATTATCAAGCTAATCGCGCGCAGGTCTATGCCAACATGGAGAAACTCCTGCCATTCTATAATAAGGAGCAAATCGTTAAGTATGGGAACTTGGTTGCGCCAGACAGCAAGTTGGCGACTCAAGTGCTCTTGGCTGTTACGCCAATGCAAGGAAATACTTTGTGACGGACTACAACCAAGCAATGGACCGGATTATGTTGCACTTTGCTGATAAATCAGTGCAATACTTGGCCTTAGGTGCTAAATCTGAGTTCAAACAAACAGGCGTAGTTGAGTATCAATTAGAGGATTCCGGTCTTATCTATACACCTAACCAAGTTCTGAAATCAGTGGATGATGTCATGAATGCAGTCCTAGATATCATGAAAGAGACAGGTTTATCCTCTGATGCTGTTTGGCAAGCCGCAGGTGTCAATAATCTCTACACAGATGTAAGTGCCAGAGTCAAATGATCGCCGCACGGCCTTAGAGACCAAACTTGGCCGACAAGCGACTGAGGACGAAATTGCAGAAGACTTAGAGGTCTATCGTCGTGAACAACGTGCCTATCAGATTGAGACGCTCTTCTTCAATGCAACCTTTGGTGCCTTCCAAGATACGTTAGCCAATGACTTGGTGAAGATTATTCGCCAGGAGGCCAACTACCTAGGAGATAATGAGCAGGCGCGTGCTGCTTTGATCCAGAAACTCAAGAATAATCGTGGGGCTCTGCTCTTAGGTTTGGCTTATCTCCAAGACCACTATCGTGTAAACTTTGGAGACCTCAATTTAGGAGAAATCGCGACCTATCAGACAGACTTCTTCGGTAATCAGAAGAGTATTATTGATAAGCTGATTAGTATTGGAAGTCAGGGTGTTCAAACCTTGCGTTCTAAGAATAGCGCCAAGACATACAGCAGAATCTTAAGTGCTGACAGCAAATTACCAACGGTTCTTGATTATCTAACTTATTTCCGCGAGTTATGGACCAAGTTTGATCAATACGAATGGTTCCGAGATGCAACTAAGGCTAATGTTACCATGGAGGAACGTCCGTCTCTTGAAGAAGGGCTAAATAAATCTCCTTATAAGGTCTACGATCGTTTATCTGTGCCGGATTATCGTGATTACATCTTGCCTTTACTCAACCTTAAGAAGAGTCGAATTTTCTTAGTATCCAATGTTTTATCGCTAACCTTGGGGTCGACAGATCGTCGTCCTTACCTAGCGCCAGAAGAGTTTGACAAACGCGTTAAGACTTTAGCTGATCGTCAGCAAATGCACGTTGATACCTGGTATCGTGTAGCCTTACCAACTGTCAAAGAGCGCATGGCTCGTAGAAATGCTATGCTAATCTGGGATGGTTATGCTAATGGCAAGAACGGTGGTTGGTATGATAGGCTAGGCAATGACACCTCCAATCGGCCAGTTAAATATCCATCTATGGGTATTAAGGAATTCTTTGGTCGAATCGATCGTTTCTATGAAAACAATGGAGCTGGAGCATATGCTGATACTAGCAATGGTGTGTATTTTGTCTTCACAGATATTTTATCCGACTACGTTGGAACGTCCCACTATACCCATGAGCTAGTCCATAATATGGAAAAATCAGTCTATCTTGGTGGAAACAGCTGGCGTCCGGAGGAAGTCTGGGAAGAATATGCTCAAGGGCTCTTGCAGTCACCTGAGGGACCAGAGTATGATCATATTGGGCTTAATACTTCCTTTGACTGGAGTGACAAAACTGACCGCTTCTATAATGCGACACCATCACGCTTCCAGTCTGCAGATGACTGGGGTCAATATGTCCACCGACTCTTCGATATCCTCTACTTACTAGACTATGCTGAAGCCAAAGCAGTCCTAGAAAAGGGTCCAGATGCCATGAAACAATGGTTCAACCGCTTCATTAATGTGCCGAATGGGCCTAACCATGTCAATAATAAGGTAGTAGAGATTAGTGATGAAGAGTGGACAAACTTTAATATCCAGTCGATTGATGACTTCATTGATCGTAGCTTAGCGCCAAAACGCTACTTCCGTAATGGTTTTGAGACGGATCGCAACTCTTATGAACGAGTTAATATGTTCCATCCAATGTACGGAACAGGCCAAAATGATAAGGGCTCACCAGGCGGTTGGTGGTTCAAACGAATGGCTTGGGAATTAATGGGTTATAAGGGTTATAAAGATGGCTTCATCCCTTATGCTTCCAACCAATTAGAACGTCAAGCTAGAACGGATGGACAGACCCTAAATGACAACTATATTATCCGGAAGATTTCTAACGATGAATTCCAAGATCTTAATGCCTTTAAGAAGGCTATGTTCAAGGAACGTCTGGATAAGGTTGCCAATGGGGCAACCTTGCGTCCAATTACAGTCCGTGATCGCCAAGTAAGCACCTTGGCGGATATTGAAGCACTGATGAAGGAAGCAGTTGACAGAGTGCTATCAGCTCGTCAAACAGGTAATATGCGGAATGATGTCTATAACTTGAAGCGCGAAATTTACCTTCAACTCTTCAAGGCCTCTGATGATTTCCGTCAATCTATTTTTGCCAACGAATAGAAAGCAGAAAAACAGCAGCTAAGGCTGCTGTTTTTTTGTCGTACTTGCAAGTAGGGAGTAGATGGAGTAGAATATAAACTAATTCGATTAGTTTAAAAGGAAAGGATGATCTCGATGAGAATCAAGCAACACGGAAATCTTTATCAATTAACTTTTTTGCCTCGGCTTTTTCCATTAATGCTTATGTGTATGAGACGGCTGATGCTCTAATCGTTCTGGATATGGGAACGAGGAACTTTGTTAAAGGCGTTAAGGCCCTTGAAGCTAAGACGGCTAAGCCAGTGACTCATTTGTTAATAACTCACGGGCATAGTGACCATGTTAGCGGAATCTCGGTCTTTGCAAAGGCTTATCCCGATGCGGAGATTGTAGTATCTGCTCGAGAAGCTAGAATCTTGCGCGGGGACCTAAGCTTAGATGATACAGAAGATCAAAGTCCTATCTCGGGGGGGATGGCCAGAGCTAGATTTTGACATTCATCGAGAAGTAATCCCTGGGGATCAAGTGGCTGGTTTTCAAGTAGTGGGGGTTCCAGGACATACACCAGGTTCGGTTGCCTACTTAGCTCCTGATGGGACTATGATTGCGGGCGATGCCTTCCAAACACGCGGGGGCTTGGCGGTAGCAGGCGATTTACGTATTGCCTTTCCATTTCCTGCCTGGGCTACGTGGAGCCGCAAACAGGCTTTGGCTAGTGCTGAGGCAGTCTTAAAATTAAACCCAAGCTGTATGGCTTTAGGTCACGGGCCGCTAGTTTTAAATCCGGCCTTAGAGTTGCCACCCGTAATTAAGCGAATGAAGGAGCGTTTGGAGCATGCGTAGACCCTCTATAAGCCTAGAACAGCTCGTCAAAATAGGTTCTTCTTTACTAAATCGAAAGGGACTTACGGAATTTGCCCTCAAAGACGTTGCGCACGAGGTAGGAATGCGTCTGCCTTCTCTGTATAACTATATCGAGAGTCGGGAACACTTGCTGATGCTTATCGCAGAAGATACGGCAAAGCGTTTTTATCAGCTATTGTCAACAGCATCCCAAGAAGGAGATGGCACCGAAAAGATACGTCAGGTAGCCGAGGCATATTTGAACTTTGCTTGGGACTACCCGGGAGAGTATGAATTGATGCAGGCTCCTACTTTTTGGTGCCAGAGTTCAGCGGGACCTATCTTTGAGTCAATCTTCGAGTTAGTGCGTCAACTTACTGGGGATTGGAGATTAGCTCCGGAAGTTGAGACGCATTTTTATCGGAGTCTACGCAGTTATTTGCATGGTTATGCCGATATAGGACGACAACAGGGCTTTCGGCGACCTCAAGCCTTGGAATCGAGTGCTCAGTTTGGTTTGGACCTACTCTTAGCGGGATGGCAGGATTATTTGGCGAAACAGGATAGTATCAGTCGCTAATATCCTTGCATCGATAGAATAAAAGGAGTATCATATAGACAAAAGTTATTTCAAGGACAATAGTCTAGAAAGGCGGTGCCTATGTTAACGCCTAATGAAGCCAAGGTGCTTGCCTTGATTGAGGAAGACCCTTTCCGCACCCAGCAAGAATTGGCGACATTGATGGGAATTAGTCGGTCAACGGTGGCTAGTTTAATTTCCTCTCTGATGCAGAAACATCAGCTACGCGGACGAGCTTATGTTTTGAATGAGGCGCGGCGAATTTATTGCATCGGTGGAATGAATATCGACCGTAAATTTCGTCTAACCGGCGCAATGCAGCTCGGTACTAGTAACCCTGTCACCTCAACTCTGAGTGTGGGCGGCGTAGTCCGCAACGTAGCTGAGAATTTAGGACGATTAGGTCAATCAGTTCAATTGCTGTCAGTGGCGGGAGTGGATCAGGATTACGACTGGATTAAGCAGCAAACTCAGGCCTATGTGGATATGAGCCAAATAACTCAGATTCCAGAGGCAGCAACGTCAACCTACAGTGCTATTTTGGATGAGTCCGGGGATATGCAATTGGCGCTAGCCGATATGGCGATTGCCGACCAGATGGATTTAGATTGGATTAGTCAATTTGCTCCACGGCTTAAACTAGCAGATTACCTGATTCTGGATTTGAACTTGCCATTAGAAACCGTGACTTATTTGATTCAACTTGCAAAAGCCGAATCAATTCCGCTTGCCATTATCCCGGTCAGTGGGCCCAAGATGAGCCATTTGCCAGAAGATTTGAGGGGTGTTAGTTGGCTTGTTGTCAATGAGGATGAATCCATCAGCCGCTTTGGCAATTTGCTTGCTTCAGACTTAGTGGATGCCTGGTTGTCGACTGGTGTCTTGCAAGTGGTCATGACCAGAGGGACTCGAAGTAGTTTTTATGGGCATCAGGATGGCAGCCGCCAGGAAGTCCAGCCTCTCCTAGCGCAAAATGTAGTAGATGTAACAGGGGCAGGTGATGCCTTCTCTGCTGGCCTTCTCTATGGACAGTTGACAGGGCATGATGCTAAGACATCTATTTATTATGGGATGGCCAATTCCTATCATACGGTTCAAGTCAAGCAAACCGTTCGACTCAATCTCTCTGCTAGCCAGTTGGAGAGTGACTATCAGACATTAAAAGAAAGAGGTTTAGCCTAAGATGAAAAACTTATTATCTATTAGTAAAGAAGTACAACACGCTTTAGATCATAACTTACCTGTTGTCGCTTTAGAATCTACCATCATTTCTCACGGGATGCCCTATCCACAAAACGTTGAAATGGCTAAAACAGTAGAGCAGATTATCCGTGATAATGGGGCTGTACCAGCAACAATCGCCATCATGGATGGTCAGTTTAAGATTGGTTTAGAAGAAGCTGATTTAGAACGTTTGGCTAGTGAGAAGCCAGTTGCTAAGGTATCTCGTCGTGACTTGGCAGAAGTCTTCGCCAAAGGTATCTTAGGGGCGACGACGGTGGCAACGACCATGATTGGGGCGCATTTAGCCGGTATCAAGGTCTTCGTTACTGGCGGGATTGGTGGTGTACATCGTGGCGTAGAAGAAACTATGGATATTTCTGCGGACTTAGACGAATTAGGTCAAACACCAGTGACGGTTGTTTGCGCGGGCGCCAAAGCTATTTGGATTTGCCAAGAACTTTGGAATATTTGGAAACCAAAGGGGTGCCTGTAGTGGGCTACCAAACGGATTACCTACCTGCCTTCTACACACGGACATCAGAATACAAGCTCAATAGCCGAGCAGACAAGCCAGAAGAAATTGCAGCCATGATGGACTACTCTGAAGCGCTTGGCCTTAAGGGTGGGATTTTGGTGACGAATCCAATTCCTGCTGAGCACGAAATTCCACATGAAAAAATTGATGCCATTATCGATGCGGCTGTAAAAGAAGCAGATGAGAAAGGGATTCGAGGCAAAGATAGCACGCCATTCCTATTAGCTAAGATTGTTGAATTAACAGATGGGGCTAGCTTAAATACTAATATTCAATTGGTTTATAATAATGCCAAATTAGGGGCAAAGATTGCTAAAGCCTATCAAGAACGTTAAGCTTATTTATGGAGGCCGGGACTAAATGTCCCGGCTTTTTGTATATGATGTTAGTGGGAATAGAGTGATGCTGGGCATGATTTTATGTTGATTGGTCGATGGTTAACTAGAAGGGCTTGACTTTTCTACTAGATACCGTATAATAAAATCAAAAACAGTTGAACGATTGTTCAAATGATATGGAGGAGGGGTTAAGATGTGTTCTCATAATCACAATTCTCATGCACATTCGCATCAGCATCAGCATCAGCATCAGCACCATGACCATGCTCATGCCCATGTTCATGCATTTAGTTGGACTATTTTTGCCTATATGCTTGGTCTCCTTGCTTTCATCACAGGGATTCTTCTAGGACAAGGTTCCCTACTGGCTAATGTCCTCTATAGCTTAACGGTAATCCTGTCTGGCTATCATGTCCTAAGTGAAGGTTTGTTAGAGACTTGGCAGGCTAGCTACAAAGCGCGCCGTTTTTGTCCGAATACTCACTTGCTAATGGGGCTGGCGGCCATAGGTGCTATGCTAATTGGACAATTCCAAGAAGCAGCCTTGCTAATTTTGATATTTGCTGGTGCTCATTTTTTGGAGGACTATGCAGAAGCTAAATCTAAGAAGGAAATGACCAGCCTCTTGGCTATGCAGCCGCAAGAAGCGCGCCTTTTGGCGCAAGATGGGAGCGTGACGATTGTGGCAGTGCAAGACTTAGCGGTTGGTAATCGAGTGCAAGTATTGAATGGTGCCCAAATACCCATTGATGGCCAAATTGTGAGCGGTCAGGCAGTTATTAATGAGGCCATGATTAATGGGGAGAGTATTCCGCAAGAAAAGAGCGTGGGCGACACGGTCTATGCCGCTACCCTCAATGGTAATAGTAGCTTTGTCATGCAAGTAACACGTTTGGCGGATGAGACGGCTTTTGCTAAAATCCTCGGCTTAGTCAAAGAGGCTCAAGCAAAGCAAAGTCCGGTTGCGACCCGAATTCAGCGTTTGGAGCCTCTCTATGTTAAGGGGGCGCTCCTCTTCACGGCTTTATATGCGCTTGTGATGGCATTAGGGACTTCGCTAGCATTACATGAAGTAGCCTATCGAACATTAGTTATGCTCATTGCCCTCTCGCCTTGTGCTCTTGCAGCCAGCGCTATTCCTGCAACCTTGTCAGCCTTATCGAATCTGGCTAAGCAAGGGGTGCTGGTCAAGGGGGGAAGCTACCTCCATCAAGTCTCGGGGCTTGGAGCCATCGCTTTTGACAAGACGGGGACTCTAACCCAGGGTAGACCTCAGGTGACAGACACCATCTTATCGGCTGAAGCTGAGAAACTATTGGCTGTCTGGGTATCTATGGAGCGCCAAGCGAATCATCCTCTAGCTCAGGCCATTGTGTCTCATTATGCGAACTTGCCTGTTCTAGATATAGAGGTTAGCAATAAAATGGGGCAGGGTCTCTATGCTGATTACCAAGGTCACAGTTATCAGGTAGCCAAGCCGACTGCCTTTGAAGCGGTGGCGCCAGACTACGAGCGACAATGTCGAGAATGGGAAGGTCAGGGTAAGACGGTGGTATACTTAGCTCAAAACAAAAAAGTCATGGGGGCGATGGCCCTAATGGATACTGCCAAAGATGACGCCCGCCAAACCTTGGACTACTTCAAGCAAGTCGGTGTTAAAACCGTCATGTTAACAGGGGATTCCGAGTTAACGGGGCAGGCTATTGGCCAGCAACTAGGGATTCAATCTGTTCAAGCCCAAGTTATGCCTGACCAGAAGGCAGAAGAAATCCGTAAGTTAATGGACAAACACGAGATGGTAGCTATGGTGGGGGATGGCGTCAATGATGCGCCTGCCTTAGCTAGTGCTAGTCTGGGGATTGCGATGGGGCAAGGGACGGATGTAGCCATGGAAACGGCGGATGTGATTCTCGTTCGAAATCAACTTCAGTCTCTGTCTTATTTGCATCGCCTTGCCAAGAAGCATGACCGGATTATCTGGCAGAATATTGGCTTTTCCATGTTAGTTGTGTTAGCCTTAGTAATAATGAATGTCAGCCAAATTTCCAATATCGCTCTGAGCGTAGTGGGACACGAAGGATCAACTCTTCTAGTGATATTGAATGGGTTACGACTTTTAGTCCCCTTATCCTCGCGAGGTGAATCATAATGTATGACGAACAAGTAATTGAAGAGCTAGCACAATTTTTTAAGGCGGTAGCAGATGCTTCCAGGCTTAAACTCTTGCTACGTTTAATGAAGCAAGAAGCCAATGTGAATGAATTGGCCGAAGCGACTGGCTTAACTCTTTCGGGAGTCTCTCACCAGCTTAAACTATTGAAGTTAATGAAAGTGGTTAAGTCTAGTAAACAAGGAAAGTATGTCTACTATAGTCTAGATGACCATCATGTTAAACACATTATTAACGATTCTCTGATACATTTGTCTGAGGAACGTTCTGAATAGCGAACAGGCGGCTTTGGCTGCCTGTTTTTTCGTGGCGACAAGTGATGCGAACGTTCTGTTGAGAAAAGCAAACAATTTTCGTCTTAGGCATTCTGTTAGCCTTGGACTTATGCTATAATAGGTAAAATTTTAGAAAGAGATGGTGACCAAATGACTGTCGAGACAAGCTTCTTAGGGAAACCTTAGCCAATCCCCTCATGAATGCATCAGGGGTTCACTGTATGACGGTAGAAGAGATGGACGAGTTAGCACAAAGTGCGGCTGGAGCCTTCGTAACCAAGACGGCAACGCGGGACTATCGAGCGGGCAATCCCCAACCTCGTTATGTGGATGTGCCACTAGGTAGTATCAACTCCATGGGGTTACCCAATGAAGGATTAGCTTATTACCTAGACTATTGCTTGGCGCGACAAGATCAACAACCTCTACAATTCTTGTCGGTGGTGGGTCTAAGCTACGACGAAATTGTTGAGAATCTGCGAACCATAGAGGCGAGTGCTTATCAAGGGGTGACAGAATTCAACTTGTCATGTCCTAATGTCCCAGGCAAGCCTCAAATCGCCTATGACTTTGAATTGACAGAGCGACTTTTAACAGAAGTCTTTTCTTTCTTCACTAAGCCGCTAGGGCTTAAGTTGCCGCCTTACTTCGACATTGCCCATTTTGACCAGATGGCAGCCATCCTTAATCGTTTCCCGTTGACCTATGTTAACTGCGTCAACTCAATTGGCAATGGTCTCTATATTGATGTAGACAAGGAGCAAGTAGTGATAAAACCCAAGGGAGGTTTCGGGGGTCTAGGTGGAGACTATATCAAACCAACCGCCTTGGCTAACGTGCGGGCCTTCCATCAACGGCTCAAGCCATCTATTAAGATTATTGGTACAGGGGGCGTCAGAACAGGCCAGGATGTCTTCGAACACATTCTTTGTGGTGCTAGCTTAGTCCAAGTAGGGACGGCACTTCATCAGGAAGGTGTCGGCATCTTTGAGCGTCTGGTCGCTGAGCTGGAGGCTATTATGGAAGCAAAGGGCTATAAGAGCTTAGATGATTTCAGAGGTAAATTACGCGAGATTGACTAAGTTTAGTAGATAAACAAGCACCGAGCCCTTTGCTCTGCAGAGGGCTCGGTGCTTGAGTTTAAGAGGCTAGTCCCCTTGACAAAAGGGCTTGAAATCCGTATAATATTCAGATGCAAG
>BNJV01000666.1_pt1 | contig 20734 bp, 18 predicted proteins | sample 8540591 | NCBI WGS metagenome assembly BNJV01 (sample SAMD00202457, study PRJDB9452) | human saliva metagenome | host: Homo sapiens | reverse complement strand
TTAAGACACCGCCTTTCATTTGGCGGTAACACGGGTCTGAACTCCCGTACGGACTATGGGTGTATCGTGGTTGATGGGGAACAGGTTATGTGCTAAAACCTGCTGACAGAGAAAATGACTGTGATATACTAATATAAAGCTGTCGCAAAGCGCGACAAAAGACCTCGCTGAAAAACTGAACAAGACGAACTAATGTGCAGTACTATAACGGAAGTTATAGTACTGAACAATGAAAAACAACAAATCTGTCAGTGACAGAAACATGAGAACCTCAAACTTTTAAATGAGAGCTTTCCTGATCCTGGCTTTAGACGAACGCTGGCGGCGTGCCTAATACATGCAAGAACGCTGAAGCTGGTGCTTGCAATGAGCGGATGAGTTATGAACGTAAGAGTAACGCGGTGTAAACCTGCCTGGTAGCGGGGGACAGTTCATTGGAAACGATAGCATACGCCGACAAATAAAGATGAAGGATAATCGTTTGGGTGGCGCAACTGCTCCACCTACCAGATGGACCTACGTTGTATTAGCTGGCAGGGGTGACGTGTCACGGCCTGCCTAGGCGACGACATAGCGGACCTGGAGAGGGCATCGGCCACACGACTGAGACACGGCCCAGACTCACGGGAGGCAGCAGTAGGGAATCTTCGGCAGCAGTGACGGGCAGCCTGACCGAGCAACGCCGCGTGAGTGAAGAAGGTTCGATCGTAAAGCTCTGTTGTGAAGTCAAGAACGAGTGTGAGAGTGAAAGTTCACACTGTGACTGGTAGCTTACCAGAAAAGGACGGCTAACTACGCGCCAGCAGCCGCGGTAATACGTGGGTCCCGAGCGTTGTCCGGATTTGGTACGATAGCGAGCGCAGTGTTAGATAAGTCTGAAGGTAAAGGCTGTGGTGTAACCACAGTACGCTTTGGAAACCGCTTTAACTTGAGTGCAAGAGGGGAGAGTGAAATCGGCGTAGCGGTGAAATGCGTAGAGGCATGGAGGAACACCGTGGCGAAAGCGGCCTCGACTTTCGGTAACTGACGCTGAGGCTCGAAAGCGTGTGAGCGTAAACAGGATTAGATACGAAGGCCCACGCCGCAAACGATGAGCGTAAGCTAGGTGTTAGACCCTTTCCGGGGTTTAGTGCCGGCGCTAACGGCATTAAGCACCCCGCCTGGGGAGCATGACCGCGCGGTGAAACCAAAGCGAATTGGTCAGCCCGCCGCACGCGGTGGAGCATGTGGTTTAATTCGAAGCGACGAAAGAACTCCTTACCAGACTGACATCCCCTGACTCGCTCCCAGAGAGAGCTCCGGATCAGAGGAGTGACAGGTGGTGTGGCATGGTTGTCGTCAGCTCGTGTCGTGAGATGTTGGTTAGTTCCCGCAACGAGCGCAACTCCCTATTGTTAGTTGCCATCATCTCAGTTGCACTCAGAAGCGAGACGTGCCGGTAATAAACCGGAGGAAGGTGGGGATGACGTCAAATCATCATGCCCGCAGGACCTGGGCTACACGCGTGCCAGCCGGCTGCGTACAACGAGTCGCGCAAGTCGGTGACGGCAAGCCACTCTCGAGCCAGTCTCAGTTCGATTGTAGGCCGCAACTCGCCTACATGGAAGTCGGAATCGCCAGCAATCGCGTGATCAGCACGCTGCGGTGAATACGTTCCCGGGCCTTGTACACACCCTCGGCCCGTCACTACCACGAGAGAGTTTGTAACACCCGAAGCCGGTGAGGTAACCACTTTGCCAGCCGCCTAGGTGGGATAGACGATTGGGGTGAAGTCGCAACAGCAGTGCACGAAGGTGCGGACTAGGATCACCTCCTTTCTAAGGATAAGGAAGACATTGCACGTGTCTTGTTTAGCCTTGAGAGGTCTTGTGGGCCTCAGCTCAGCTGGGAGAGCGCCTGCTTTGGCATCGGCAGGAGGTCAGCGCGCGGTCTCGATCCCGCCAGGCTCGCACAGAGACGCAGATCGCGCACGTAAGATCGACCAGTGAATATCATATCAAATAGCACACAGAAAAATAAACCGGACGCTGTAGTATTAATAAGAGTTTATGCGACCGAAAGGAACGACATGCGGTTAGTTAAGGGCGCACGGTGGATGCCCTTGGGCACCAGGGAGCCGCCGAAGGACGTGACGACAACGACGATATGCCTGCGGTAGCTGCAGGGTAAAGCGATGATCCAGTGGATTTCCGAATGGGGGAAACCCAACAGGGCTCACCTGTTACCCATATCTGCTAAGGATGGGCGAGGAGAGGAAGACGCAGTGAACTGAAACATCTAAGTAGCTGCAGGAAGAGAGAGAAAAGCGATTGCCTTAGTAGCGGCTAGGGAGCGAAACGGGCTAGGAGGGGCAAAACCAAGAGTTTACTCTTTCGGGGTTGTAGGACGCAAAAGGTGGACTCAAGACTATAGAAGAATGATATGGGAAGATCAGCCAAAGAGAGTGAGAGCCTCGTATTTTAAATAGTCTTTGTACCTAGCAGTATCCTGAGTACGGCGGGACACGTGAAATCCGATCGGAATCTGGGAGGACCATCTCCCAACCCTAAATACTCCCTAGGTGACCGATAGTGAACCAGTACCGTGAGGGAAAGGGTGAAAAAGCACTAACGAGGGGAGGCGAACAGAAACGAAACCGTGTGCGCCTACAGGCAATGTCTCGAGCCCGTTAATGGTGAGAGCGCGCCTGTAGAATGAACTGGCGAGTTACGATAAGGATGCGAGGTTGTTGGAAGAGATCGAGCCGTAGGGAAACCGAGTCTGAAGCTGAGAGCGTCTTGTATTATGTCGTAGACCTGAAAACCATGTGACCTACCCATGAGCAGGTTGAAGGTGCGGTAAGACGCACTGGAGGATCCGAACCAGGGCACGTTGAGTGCTTGATGACTGTGGCAGCGGAGAAATTCCAAACGAACTTCGAGATAGCTGGTTCTCTCCGAAATAGCTTTTAGGGCTAGCGTCGACATCAAGATTCTGGAGGTAGAGCACTGTTGGGTGAGGGGTCCATCCTGATTACCAATCTCGAGATAAACCCGAATGCCAATGAATTATGGTCGGCAGTCGACTGCGAGCAAGATCCGTAGTCGAAAGGGAAACAGCCCAGACCACCAGCTAGGTCCCAAAAATAATTGTTAATGGAAAGGATGTTGCGCAGACAACCAGGATGTTAGCTTAGTAGTAGCTATTCATTCAAAGAGTGCGTAACAGCTCACTAAGTCGAGTGCACCCCTGCGCCGAAAATGTACGCTAAAACACACTTTACTGAAGCTGTGGATACCTTTTATAGGTATGGTAGGAGAGCGTTCTATGTGTGGCGACATGGTGTACCGTGAGGAGCGCTGGAACGTAGGAAGCAAGAGAATGCCGGCAGCTGAGAAGCGAAAAGACAGGTGAGAATCCTGTCCACCGTAAGACTAAGGGCTCTCCAGGTGGAAGGCCTGGTCCGCAAGGTAATAGTCGGGACCTAAGGAGAGACCGAAAGGTGTATCCTGATGGACAGCAGCTGATATTCCTGTGCCTAGAGTATGTGGTGATGGAGGGAATGTAGTAGGCTATCGAAAGCAGACGACGTGAAGTGTCTGTCTCAAGCAGTGAGGTGTGTGAATTGAGTTAAATGCTTAGTTCTACAACATTGAGCTGTGATGGGGAGCGAAGTTTAGTAGCGAAGTTAGTGATGTCACACTGCCAAGAAAAGCTTCTCGAGTTAAACATACTCTACCCGTACCGCAAACCGACACAGGTAGTCGAGGCGAGTAGCCTCAGGTGAGCGAGAGAACTCTCGTTAAGGAACCGGCAAAATGACCTCGTAACTTCGGGAGAAGGGGTGTGTGACTTTACGTCAGCCGCAGTGAATAGCCTGCGCAACTGTTTATCAAAAACACAGCTCTCTGCTAAATCGTAAGATGATGTATAGGGGGTGACGCCTGCCCGGTGCTGGAAGGTTAGAGGAGTGCTTAGGAGTAATCGCGAAGGTATGGAATTGAAGCCCCAGTAAACGGCGGCCGTAACTATAACGGTCCTAAGGCAGCGAAATTCCTTGTCGGGTAAGTTCCGACCCGCACGAAAGGCGTAATGATTTGGGCACTGTCTCAACGAGAGACTCGGTGAAATTTTAGTACCTGTGAAGATGCAGGTTACCCGCGACAGGACGGGTAAAAGACCCTCATGGAGCTTTACTGCAGTTTGATATTGAGTGTCCAGTACCATGTACAGTGATAGGTAGGAGTCTCATGAGATCGGGACGCCAGTCTCGATGGAGACGTCGTTGATACTACCCTTGTGTTATGGCCACTCTAACCCGGATAGGTGATCCCTATCGGAGACAGTGTCTGACGGCAGAAGCTTGACTGGGGCGGTCGCCTCCAAAAAGGTAATCGGAGGCGCCCAAAGGTTCCCTCAGAATGGTTGGAAATCATTCGCAGAGTGTAAAGGTATAAGGAGCTTGATCATGAGAGCTACAACTCGAGCAGGGACGAAAGTCGGCTTAGTGATCCGTGGTTCCAGTGGAAGGGCCACTCGCTCAACGGATAAAAGCTACCCTGGGAGATAACAGGCTTATCTCCCCAAGAGTTCATGATCGACGGGGAGGTTTGGCACCTCGATGTCGGCTCGTCGCATCCTGGGGCTGTAGTCGGTCCCAAGGGTTGGGCTGTTCGCCCATTAAAGCGGCACGCGAGCTGGGTTCAGAACGTCGTGAGACAGTTCGGTCCCTATCCGTCGCGGGCGTAGGAAATTTGAGAGGATCTGCTCCTAGTACGAGAGGACCAGAGTGGACTTACCGCTGGTGTACCAGTTGTCTTGCCAAAGGCATCGCTGCAGCTATGTAGGAAGGGACAAACGCTGAAAGCATCTAAGTGTGAAACCCACCTCAAGATGAGATTTCCCATGATTTTATATCAGTAAGAGCCCTGAGAGATGATCAGGTAGATAGGTTAGAAGCGGAAGTGTAGGACACATGTAGCGGACTAATACTAATAGCTCGAGGACTTATCCAAAGTAACTGAGAATATGAAAGCGTAAGGTTTTCTTGGAATTTGATAGATATTCAATTTTGAGTAGGTATTACTCAGAGTTAAGTGACGATAGCCTAGGAGATACACCTGTACCCATGCCGAACACAGAAGTTAAGCCCAGAACGCCGGAAGTAGTTGGGGGTTGCCCCTGTGAGATATGGGAAGTCGCTTAGCTTTTATCCGCCATAGCTCAGTTGGTAGTAGCGCATGACTCATAATCATGATGTCGTAGGTTCGAGTCCTATTATGGAGTGAGTAAACGTTCTAAGGAACGTTTTTTTATTTTGTTTATATAAATTTAATATTTTTGTATCATTTTTCTGATCTGTTTTTACTTATGTTTTAAGTTCGTTTAGCTTAAAAATTTTAACTTTACAGAGATATCTTCTCTTTTTAGTTAACCTTTCTGATAAACTTACTTTTACTCAATAAGAAAGGTTTTTTTATATGCTCCAAAAGTATTATGATTATTGTTTGTTTTTTTCTAAAACAGGTTGAAAAAGAATATTCTATTTTAGTTCAATCTAGTGATGATTGGGAGACGCTTCATTTAAAAATTTCTACTCTATTACTTGGTCTCGGTTTAGGATAAAAGATGAGAAGGATTTTCTCTATGTCATTTTAGAGCAGCATACTCGATCTCATCTTAATTATCTATTAGGGCAAAATTTAAATTATTCATTTTAATCAAATTTAATTTCATTTATTACGAACAATAATAATTAATTTATAAAATATTTAGATTATGCTAATTTTGTATTTTTAAAAATCAAAAGAAAGAATTCTAATCTTTTCTAGTGTTAATTTTGATAAAATGGGGTCATAATAAATTGTAGATATATTGTGGGTGAGAGTCCCACCATGTATAGGAGAAAGGACGAGCCTTTGGCTCAGACGAAAAATTTATTATGACTTCAGTTGTTGCTGTAGGTACCCAATGGGGTGATGAAGGTAAAGGAAAATTACAGATTTTCTTTCAGCTAATGCGGAAGTGATTGCTCGTTACCAAGGCGGAGATAATGGTCATCACAATTGTTATTGATGGAAAGAAATTTAAATTGCACTTGATTCCTTCAGGTATTTTCTTCCCAGAAAAATCTCTGTAATTGGTAATGGATGGTTGTAAAACCCTAAACTTTTGTGAAAGAATTGTCTTATCTGTGCATGAAGAAGGTGTTACAACAGATAATCTGACATTTCTGATCGTGCGCAGTTATTTTTGCCCTTATCACATTGAGTTAGACCGTCTTCAAGAAGAAGCTAAGGGTGATAACAAGATTGGGACGACAATTAAAGGAATTGGTCCAGCCTATATGGACAAGGCAGCTCGTGTTGGAATTCGTATTGCGGATCTTTTGGATAAAGAAATCTTCCGTGAACGTTTAGAACGTAATCTTGCTGAGAAAAATCGTCAATTTGAAAATAGTATGATAGTGAACCTATTTCTTTCAAATTGATGATATTTTGAAGAATACGATGAGTATGGCCAACAACTCAAGCAATATGGACTGATACTTCTGTTATCTTGAATGACGCGCTTGATAATGTAAACGGGTCTCTTTGAGGCACAAGGTGTCATGTTGGATATTGACCAAGGTACTTATCCATTTGTTACTTCATCAAACCCAGTGGCTGGTGGTGTGACAATTGGTTCTGGAGTAGGTCCAAGCAAGATTGACAAAGTTGTCGGTGTATGTAAGGCTTATACAAGTCGTGTAGGTGATGGTCCTTTCCCAACTGAGCTATTTTGATGAAAATTGGTGATCGTATTCGTGAAGTGGGCATGAGTATGACAACTACTCAGGTCGTCGTGTCGTAGGTTGGTTTGACTCTGCTGTTATGCGTCATAGCCGTCGTGTTTCTGGTATCACAAATCTCTCTTTGAACTCTATCGATGTTTTGAGTGGATTGGATACAGTAAAAATCTGTAGCTTATGATCTTGATGGTCAACGTATTGATTACTACCCAGCTAGTCTCGAACAATTGAAACGTTGTAAACCAATCTACGAAGAATTGCCTGGTTGGTCTCGAAGATATCACTGAGTACGTACTGAAAGATCTTCCTGAAAATGCATCGCAATCTATGTTCGCAAAGAAGGAATTGGTTGGTGTCTGTATTTCTAGCTACTTTGTAGGTCCTGGTCGTGAACAGACAAATATTTTAGAAAGTGTTTAGCATAGGAGATTTTAAGATTTGTCAAGACAGGTCGGATATACTATAGATAGTTACAAAGACCTCCTAACTTGTTGTAAATAAATTTCCTAAACTTTTCCTTTTTCATAATAATCTCCCTATAAAGTCACCGCATTCGGTGGCTGTCATGCTCAGTCATATTTAAGTGGCTTTTACTTTTAAGACAAAGAAAAACAGTGGGACAGAGATCTTAGACCAACTTCGATTTGGTACACACCCAGATCTGTGAGGTTTCAACATTTGGGTAAATTGTTGAAAGTTGTGAATTGAGAAAAAGAAAGTTTTGGTACTTTTGAATTCTCGAAACACACAAATCGTTCAATTCCATACATCACATCAAAGATGCATAATTAAGAAAATGAGGTTGAATTTCTGATTCCCAGCCCTTCAGTGAACTATTTTCTTGAGAATTGTGTTAGACAACTTGAATTTTTCTGAATCAGCTTACTTGATTATCTGATTTATCACTTTTGAAATTGTTTCTATTTCGCATAAAAGCATCTGCTTTTTAGTTTGTCTGCGATGATACTGACACTGACTAGCTTTAGTTTGTCATGTCCTTTCTATAGGATTTAATTTTTCATGCTTTAACTTTACGCAATTAAAAGGACGCTTTTAATGGTTATTTGTTCGATATCTCGAAGTCCAAATTGATAATGTAATAGGCTGTAGCCTCTACTGCCTATAGGTATACACATCTGAACAAGTCATTGTTTTTATAAATTTCTATTTTTACTCCATTTATGAAGAGATACACCCTAGCAAAACCATAAGTAAGGAGGGAGAGCAAATCAGCGCCACCGCTACACAATTTTGCTTCGCAAATCAGTATTGTGTCATCAGACGCTTCAGAATCCAGAGAATCATAATAGATATAGATATCATGGATGGTCCCTACTCTACTATTAAATGTATCTCTTTATATGGGAAACATCAAGGTAAGTTTTGGTTCATCCTGTAAAATTCTAATTGCATTAGTTACCTTCTTCATCTTGTTTATTATTTAAATCTCAGGATAATCATCTCTTGGAGACTTATAGTTAAAAATCTCCTGACAGATCTCGACATTCTGTATCACTGTAACCATTACTCTCAGTTCATGCATTCCAGTGTTTCACCTTACCATATATACTCTTTTATAACATTATTTCTCACAACTCAGAGATTGAATACTCATCCAGTTGGTTTTCGCAAATATTATAGAGTGTTCAGAGTCATGCTATAATGATAGAAAACTGATAGGCAGAAAAGAGAGATGCCGCGATTATACAGTTGAAGAAAAGCCTGAGGAGAGGCCTCAAAGGAGGCGAAGATTGCTTTAGCGTGCACGATGAAACCCCAATTGGCTGTGAAGTTGCAAAGGATGGAGAAATCATTGGGAGATGGACACGCAAGCGAGAGGAGAGTTGCACGGCAGTGATGCAGAAATTATGGCTATAGAGGATGCCATCTCGAAGCCGAAGAGAGCTGAAGCGCTCGCCTCATTGGTACGCTGCAGACCATTGAGCCTTTGTGCGTGATGTAGTAGCAACTGGTCCTCGCAACGGATTCCAAAACGTGGTCTACGGGCAGCCAGAAATTTGGCGCCGCTGCCAGTTTGCAGGTGATATTTTGACGGATGAGCGGCTCGAATCACCGTGTGGACGTTGAAAGCAGGCATTTTCAGAGAGTGAGTGCGCAGAGATTAGCGAGTACCTTCCGAAATCGACGTACACTACTTTAAATATAGAGGAATGTGTAGACAACCAGTGGGAGCAACAGTTCTGTGAAAGCGGGTCAGGAGTGAATCCAGCAGCCCTAAGCGAGTGTGAATTGTGTGCTCTTTTTTCAAAGCTTTTTTCGAATAAATAAGATAAATAGCCTAGAAATATAAGATTAAAAAGAGGGCAGGAAAAATTCGTGGTTTTGAATTAGTTTCTAGTTTTACAGATGAAACTTGTTACCCAAATGGTATGCATGCAGCTGGCTACGATCAGCAAGTTGCGGTGTGTACGGTGATTGCTCCAGGAGAGATTGTTCTGTCCCAACTGGTGTCAAGGCCTATGCAGCCGGACTTAAGTGTTTTATCTTATGACCGTTCCTCTAACTGCAAAAAGGGCCTAGTTTTAATCAACTCTGGGGGTTATTGATGGATTACTTGCGTAATCCAGGAAATGAAGGCCATATCTTGCTCATAGATGAAACACACGACCAGGAAGTCGTCCTTGAAGTTACGAACGTATAGTTCAGGCGGTCTTTGGTTCTTTCTAACGCAGATGGGATGAGGTAGACGGCGTGCGGACTGGTGGATTTAACAACAGGAAATAGAGGAATAAAATATATGATTATTTATTAGTTGTAGACAGCCGATTATGTTGCTGTAGGAAAAGTATATGAAGAACTGGATAGCAGCTGTAAACGACAAATTAAGTACTATCCGTATGGGACCGAGTTATCTATTTCAATCATCGTTTTTTCTGTAGAGAAAAGATAGTGAAGAAATTTATGACCGGCTTATGGGTTGTATCTTCTCGTATTTTGAGAAGCGTCGGCTTCTTTGCTTTACTAATCCAGATTTAAAGATTTTTAGAGGGAAAACGGCAAAGGCATAGAGTTTATAGGGCATGGCAATGGATGTGTCAAGGCCTACTCTTGGGCAGCTGTTAGAGAATTATCGGTTTCTGTCGATTTGTCTGCTGTCGAGCGCCAATCTGTGAAGAAATTTCAAAACACTGGAAGTGGCAAGATTGCGGAATCAAGATTGGATAGTTTTATGGGGATCTTAATATGAAGATTATCTTGGTCTGTCATGGGGAGCCAGATTATAGTATGCTTGATAAACTTGCAACTGCAAATTTTAGGTGGTTTTAATGACGAAAGCACCTTTACTGATGGTGAAAGGTCACAGTCTGGCAAAAGAAGCAAAACTGCAGCGCCTTGGAAAGGCAGATTATTACCCATCGTCTGTGACGAGGGCTTTAGAAACAGCACATTATATAGCAGCGAGCCAGATTGGACTTATTTGCAGAGGCGTTTTTTCATGAGTGGCGTCCAGACTTAGATGGCACTTAACCCAGATTTAACTAGTATTGGTAGCCTGCGAATATTATCTAAAATATCGGTGAGGTTTATCTGAAGATTCTCCAATGCTATGAAATTGATCTAGAGATGCGTCATCGTTTTTAAGAGCTTTGGGAAAAAATATAAAATTATAAAACTATTATCATTGTAACTCACGGAATGCTCATGCGCCAATTTGTACCAGACGAGTAAGACTGACTTGCCAAGTGATCGAGTGTGAGCTGATAGATATAGAAAGAAGCAGCAAAGTGAATGAGCTGCCACGATTTTCAAGCTCATACTGCAGAGAATTGCAAGTGCTATAAGAAAGGTAAAGTGAGATCAGTATTGAGGTACTTTACCTAGCTATTTTCTCCCTGGATGCCCATCATGTATTCGTGCATTTCTCTCAGACTACATCTCAATCATCGATAGCGAAACGGCAAGCATTACACCAGTAGACGGAGATTACGATGAGGTGGAGTGAGTAGCTATGTGTGAGGGCTATGATATCGTCGTATCCCTGCTGCAATATGGAGGGAGTCTCCTCTCGGATAACGCCTAAAAGATGTCAGAGTGACAATGGACAAAGACCAATCTGAAGAATATCCAATCTAACCATTTATTGGGAAAAGGTGAGGAAGCTAGTCAAACTCTATAGGTTATTTACCCTATATTTTTGATTTTAGTCCTGATACGGTCAGTATGATCCATGCTGACGCTGGATTAAGGGTTTACTGTTTCTGAAAACGAGATAGTTGTTGATGTGATGAATAAGAGATTTTGCAAATGAGAGGATTAGAAATTATAGCAAAGAAAAAGCGACATTTAGATGTACACAGGAGTACAACTCACGAAGTATTCAGGAATGCTGCCCGCAACCGTGGGAGCTCGGTCTCTAGCAGAAGAGGTCGAGGTCGTGCAGAGCCAAAACGCGTGTGTCCTTGACAGGGTGAGAAAACCAGCCTATCCGAAACTGGCAGAAGTGACTTCCATCAGCGTCAATCGAACCAAGACCGAGATGGAGGAGCGAACCGCGTCCTTGGAGGCGAGTGTGGGTGCAGGAAGTCTCGCCTCATCGGTGATCCAGAATCGAAAATCCAACCTTCTTCGACAAGTCTCAACCCAGCTGTCCGGCAGAGGAACAGTTCTCTATGTCAGTGAGGAGTCTGCTCAGCAGATTAAACTCCGTGCAGAGCGCTTGGGTGATATCGACAGCGAGCTATCTCTATGCAGAGACTACCATGCAGAGCGTCTGCAGCAGGTCGAGACGTACAGCAGATTTTCCTCATCATCGATCTCAATCCAGACCATTATGTCTCCTGAAATTTCAGGCGTGCGACGTCAGTCTCGCGGCGCGAGCTGACAGCTGACTCATGCAGCTGGCCAAGACTACACACTGCCATCTTTATCGTCGCATCGCAACAAGCTGAAGGAACCTTGGCGCTCGGCTGTAGACACATGAGTGGTGATACCGTGCTTTTACTGAAGGGGAGCGCCACCATACCTGCACCGTATCTTGAGAGCAGTCAAAACCGCTTTGTCTCGACCAAATGAGATTGAATCTTTGAGACGCAGTCAGGTGGATTTAAGTTGAGGTTCTCAATCAAGTGAGGTGTCTGAAGAAACGCTGCTGGAGCGACTCGGTTCGTCCATCGCCGTGACGGCGGAAGGGACTGCGGCGATTCTGCTGAAGTGCAGGCCTTGCGACGCCGACCATGTTTGAAATGCCAAGCGCACGACGACAGGGCCTTGGACTTTTAGTCGTCAAAGTAATTGATTATGGCTGTTTTGGAAAACGAGTGCAGGGCTTCCTTTGCAAAACCAGGATGCCTATCTCAAATCAGCCAGGTGGTGCTGTTACGATGAGCTCTGCCATTGACTTGGCAGTTGCAGTTGCTAGTGCTACTGAGCTTTACAAGGACAAACCAACCAACCTCAGGAATGTTTTGTGAGAACGTTTAACGGATTGAGAGACTCGGCGGGAACACCGTATCGAGCGTAACGAATCAACGCCAGCTAAGTCTGATTTACAAAAGTCTATGTACCAAACGAAATTATAGCCGACTCAAGCCACGCAAATCTAGGTGATTGTGACGACGATTCAGGAAGTCTTTGAAAAGGTGTTCTCCTAATAGTTACGGTCAGTTTTAGATGACTCATTATTTTATTGCTAACACTATTAAAACAAGGAGGAATTTCTGATGAAATTTTTCATGGATAGTCACGCAATTTCCTTTTGGTAGAGTTGTCACTCAATCAAGGAGAAACAGCTTATATCCAGCGTGGTAGCATGGTCTACCACACACCCAATGTAGTCCCAATACTCAGCTCAATGCTAGTGGTTCTGGTTTAGGACGTTTTGTCAAAGCTGTGGGCGTTCCATGGTGTCTGGGCGAAAGTACCTTTCATTACCCAGTTGCTGCTGAGTCCGACAACGGGCATCTAGGTTTTAGCACCAGATACTCCTGGTCAAGTGATTGCTCTTGAGTTAGGCGAAAAGCAATACCGACCTGAATGATGGGCCTTTAGCTCTGATGGTACGGCCTTCATACAATGGAACGTCAATCTATTGGAAAAGCTCTGTTCGGAGTGGGCAAGGTGGTCTTTGTGATGACTACCCTGCAGTCAGGGAACTCTTTTGGCCAATGCTTTGTCTGATTATTGAGCTGCAAAACCAAGAAAGTAACGATTGACAATGCTCATGTGTAGCTTGGAGCCAGTCTTGGACCATGATATCACATCTAGAAAATGGTTTCTGCAGTCTATCGGTACAGGTAGGAGGGCGAACACTTTCCGAGGGACTCAGAGAGTCTATGTACAAAGTCTCAATCTTCAAAGCTTTCTAGGTGTCTCCTCAACAAGTATATCCAAAAGGATCATAATACATAAAAACCAGACAGAAACCCAAGCTCAGAGGCCGGATGCATCTGTCCCAGTTTTTCATATGAAAGCTGACAGCTGACAAAGAGCAAAAGATAGTAAGATAGGGATAAACATAATTGTGCCACATTCAAGCAGACTGGCAAAAGCGGATTGTGCGTCCTATTTTGAAAATTTTTAAAAGGCTAATCAAGCTTTGTGAACTGCATGGAGACTCTGCATTTATCCATTAAACCCAAGACCAAGGCAATCGTAACTTGTATGGATTCGCGTTTGCACGTAGCACCAGCCCTTGGTTTAGCCTTAGGAGATGCCCATAGTTTTACGGAATGTGGGTGGTCGAGTGACTGAGGATGTGATTCGCTCACTTGTAATTTCCCAACAACACAGTGGGGACAAGAGAAATTGTGGTTCTTCATCATCACAGACTGCGGGCTCAAACCTTCAATAACGAGGATTTCCAAGAACATTTGAAATGTGAATTGGAGTAGATGTATTCAGGCGGACTTTACCGTTTCAAGACATCGATGAGAGTGTCCGTGAGGATATGAAGTTGGTGAGAATGCCCATTAATTCCTGAAGATGTTATTATCAGGAGCTGTTTACGATGGATACAGGGAGTATAGAGAGAAGTATACTAACTTTATAGTTGAAAAATTCCCAATGTGCCGTGAAGTAGGATGATAAGATTGATTAACCTGTTATCCTCAATATCACTAATATAAATAGCACAAGACAAGAGTATAAAAGTCTGCTCTTGTCTTTATTTTTATTGAAAAATCGAGAAAAAGCGCTACAATGGTAGATGGAAAATATTGTGAAAAACACAAGTGATAAGTAAATACCGGAGGAAAATCATGTTCTTTTCGATTTAAAGCTCTGTTTGCCCTTTCTTCAAAATAAAGAATTGGCAGAACGTGGCACAAGAGATTGGGATAGAATAGGAAAATCGACTGTTCGTCAATTTTCAGATGGAGAAATTCGTTAACATCGAAGAATCTATCCGTGGGAAATATGTCTTTATCTCTACAATCAACGAGCTCACCATGTAAATGATAATCTACTAGAGATTTTGATTATGGTAGACTGCTTTGAAACGTGCCAGTGCAGAATCTGTCAACGTTGTGATGCCTCACGACGGTTATGCGCGTCAGGATAGAAAGGCTAGAGCAGCGTGAGCCAATCACTGCAAAAACCTAGTTGCAAATATGCTTGAAGTGGCTGGAGTCAGATCGTTTGTTGACGATTGATCTGGCACGCTGCACAGATTCAGCGACTCTTTGATATTCCTGTTGATCACTTGATGGGTGCTCCATTGATTGCAGATTACTTTGAGCGTCGTGGCATGGTTGGTTCCGACTATGTCGTTGTCAGCCCGGACCATGGTGGGGTGACTCGTGCTCGTAAAGCTAGCTGAATTTTGAAAACACCCAATTGCTACTATTGACAAAGCGTCGAAGTGTAGACAAGATGAATACCAGTGAAGCGATGAATATCATTGGTAAAGTAGAGGGCAAAACTTGCATCTTGACTGATGATATGATTGACACAGCTGGAACCATCTGTCATGCGGCTGATGCTGGCATGAAGCTGTAGCTGTTAGTGTATGCTGAGCTGTACACACCCAGTCCTTTCTGGTCCAGCAATGGAGAATATCCAGAAATCAGCGATTAAAAAATTGGTTGTTTTGGATACCATCTACCTTCCAGAAGAGCGTCTGATTGATAAGATTGAACAGATTTCTATCGCTCACCTCCTTGGTGATGCTGCATTGTACGTATCCACGAAAAACGCCCACTCTTCTCCATTATTTAGTATCGAGAAAAATCTAATCTTTCACTTGAATAATGAATTTCCTAGCAGGCTTTCTCCGCTAGGAAAATGTAGCCAAAACTGCAAGCCTTTTCAAAATGTGCTATACTGATGAAAAAGGAGGGTCTCTATGACTCAAGAATTTATCAATCCAAGTGATGGTGTAGTCCGTCAGTATCTAGCAACTAGTAAAACCATAGCCGTAGTTGGTTTGTCTGATCGTGAGGAAACAACTAGCAATCGAGTGACCAAGGAAATGCAGGCTCGTGGTTATAAAATCATTCCAGTTAACCCTAAGGCTGCGGTAGTGTCAGATATTTGGGAGAAAAGGCTTATGCCAGCTCTAGCTGAAATTCTTTCCTGTAGACATTGTCAATGTATACCGTACGCAGTGAATTTTTACCGGATGTAGCACGTGATTTTTCTCAAAGCGGATGCTAAGATTTTTAAGTGCAATTAGACTTGAAAGTTTGGAAAGCAGAAAGAAAATCTTGCGTGATGGAGGATGCGATGATATCGTCATGAACGCTGCATACAGAGAGAACATACACGTTTAATTTGAATAGGTAGCCGTTGGCTACACTCTTTATTAGAAATGCCAATGAGTGATTGCACACATAAGACTAGCATGGTATGATGGCAATCCAGCAAATGGCCCTGAGAATGACGATTTTCCGCTGGATTTGATCATAGCAATGAGGTTTGTTTTTGAGGCAGATAGCACTTCATGGCCATGATGATGAGGAATTTAGAGAGTTCTTGAGAGGTGAAAAGAAGCTATTGCTCGACACCGAAAGATGTGAGACCGTAGTTAGAGAGTAGCTAGTTTTAGTGACAGTAGAGGATGAAAACGGGAAGACTTTAGCTTTTTACCCTTGGTTCGGGTTGCCTGTTGATCGGCTTTTGCCAATAGGAGAGGAAGAGAGGATAGGATACACAGGGTGGCGTCAGTTTGACAATAGTGGCAGATCCAAGAGTGTTTGCATTGTAAAGACTATCCCAAGCGCCAGCTGTGGCTGTTACAGAGGAAGTATCGTTGACCGCAGTACCTGCAAAGAGAGCAAAACCTTCGTTGGAGAAATGGAGCCAAGAACCTAGAGTTGGAAAGATAAGAGCTGCCAAGACATTGAAGAAAAAGATAACAGAAATGGCTTGGGCTACTTCTTTTTCCTTGGCGTGAATAACAGGAGCAAATGTCGCAGCAATGGCAGAACCGCCACAGATAGAAGATCCAACTCCAATCAAGGTAGCTAGCTTTGTATCCATGTTAAAAAATCGTTGGAAAAAGAAAGCTATAATCAAAGCGATAGAAATGGTTGAAAGGATAACAGGGAGGGAAGATTTTCCAACTGCGAAAACTTGTGAGATATTGGAGTCCAAAACCCAAGCAAGATAACAGCATACTGAAGCAGTTTTTTGGAGCTATAAGTCAAGCCAGCATCCAGTTGTGTATAGGAAGTGAGAAAGGGATGGAGAATCATTCCGATAAAAATGGCGAAAACAGGTGCTCCCACAACAGGAAGAAATCCTCCTAAAACCCAAGAGATGATAGATATAATAAGACAGACTAACAGTCCTGCCCAATTTTTTGATAGAAATGACATAAAAACCTCCGAAAAAATACTCTTTCATTATAATCTTTTTCTCGTCAGAAAAGTAAAATAGAAAGTAGGAAGAAGGTTACAAATAAAATGGAATTTTTGCGGTCAGGGAGCTTTTTGTAGTATAATAGATATATGTTCTTTGATCAAGGAGGGTATCTATGGATTTAACCAGGCGCTTTAATAAACAACTCAGATAAGATCTCAAGTTTCCTTGATTCGTCAATTTGACTCAGGCGATTTCAGAGATTCCTGAGTCCTGCGATTGACCTTGGGAGAACCAGATTTTACAACACCAGATCATGTGAAGGAGGCTGCAAAACGGGCCATCGACCAAGATCAATCCTACTATACAGGGATGAGCGGTTTGTTGACCTGCGCCAAGCTGGCTAGTGATTTTTGTAAAGAAAAATACTCAGTTGACTACAATCCTGAAAATAAAAATCTTAGTCACAATCGGAGCGACAGAAGCTTTATCAGCAACTTTGACAGCTATTTTGGAGGAAGGAGACATAGGTTCTCTTGCTGGCTCCGCCTATCCAGGTTACGAGCCTATTGTCAATCTAGTTGGCGCAGAGATTGTTGAGATTGATACGACTGAAAATGGTTTTGTTTTGACTCCTGAAAATGCTCGAGAAGGCCATCTTGGAACAGGGAGACAAAGCTTAAAGCAGTCATTCTCAACCATCCAGCTAACCCTACAGGAATTACTTATAGTCGTGAGCAATTAGAAGCCCTGGCAGATGTTTTACGTGGCATGAGATTTTCGTAGTCTGTGATGAAGTCTACTCTAGAAATTGACCTCATACAGGGGAAAAATCATGTATCTTTTGGGAACTATGTTGAGAGATCAGGCAATTATCATCACGGTCTTCTAAATCATGCCATGACAGGTTGGCGTTTAGTTTTATCTTGCACCAGCAAACTCACAGCTCAACTCATCAAGAGTCATCAGCATTTGGTAACCGCTGCAAACGCACCATGGCGCAACATGCGGCAGTGGAAGCACATTACAGCTGGTAAGAGATGATGCGAAACGATGAAGAAGGAATATATCCAACGTCGTGGGACTACATTATCGATGAAGATGACTGACCTTGGTTTTGAGATTATCAGCTTCAGACGCTTTTACATCTTTGCATAAGATTCCAGCAGTTATAACCGACCTCCTTGCTTTGCTCAAGGATTTTGCTCACAAGAAGGCTGCCGCCTCTTATCCCTGGAGCAGCCTTTTGGACAGTGGTGAGAAGCGCTAAAGCTCGCCTATCTATGCAGCTAGCATGGAAACCATCAGGAGAGCTATGAAACGACTTTGAGGAGTACATGAGAGAAGCCACGATTCAATCGATTGCTGCAGCGTGGGTCTAGTACTTTACAATCGAAATTCTCGAGAGGATGATAAGCTTTGTTAAAATTCCTTTTACAGAACAGCAGGCGCATGTGTCAAAGCATCGCCAGCGAATCCAAACTAGCCTCTGTCATTCAGCTTTCCTTTGGTCTTTAGACCCATTTTCTCCTAAAAGTCAATCAGACGATGGCCTAGATATATAGGAAGATTATCATGAGGTGAAAGACTTTCCGAAAATCAATTAGCGACCTCTTTGTTATGGCCTATGACCTACGTTGCGGCCTTTGGCGAGATGAGTTTAAGCGTGATAACCAAGCAGATGCTCCTTTATTCTGATTTTGCAAAAGACTCAGAGTTGATGGACGAGGCCTGATTATCAAGTTTTGACCAATATTTTTGAAATTCAGATATTGGACACGTTTTCGAATCAGCCTTACTTTTAACGAGTGTACGTTTTGTCGTCGGGTCAGGCCTTTCACTTCTCCTTCCAAATACGTGGCTTGTCTTTGTCCGAGCATTACCATGAAGATGACAGGTCACGCGAAATCTTAAATCGCTCCTCCTTTATCTGGCTCAATCACTTCTGCCGCCGATTTTGAGACACTCAGGAGACTATCTCACGTAAGGCCGAAATCGCCAGGAACGTGTTTGCGCAAGTTTCATGGACCAGATTATGACGAATATATGTTGCATTCACCTGAAATCAAAGAAATTTATTGGATTCCTTTCAGCCGACTGGGGACAACTACTGAAAGAGGAAGACAAATGATCGCAGTTGATGCAATGGGTGGCGATTACGCACCACAAGCCATTGTAGCGGAGTTAATCGCCCTTGCTGACTTTTCTAGATATCGAAGTCCAACTTTACGGAGACGAAAGCAAAACTGCTACAATATCTAACAGCCATCAGAGCGAGTGAGCATTATCCATAACAGATGAAAATCGACTCAAATTGAGGATGATTTGCCATGCGCCATCCGCAAGAAGGATGCCAAAGCATGGTATTGGCAGCCAAGGCTGTCAAAGATGAGAGGTGATGTCTTTTCTGCAGGAAATACAGGTGCCTTGTTGGCAGCGGGATTTCATCGTTGGTCGTATCAAAAAATATTGATCGACCTGGGATTGATGTCAACATTGCCAACTATAGATGGAAAAGGGCTGATATGCTTGATCTTGGTGCCAATGCAGAAAATACGCCCATCACCTTTCATCATTACGCTATCTTAGGTTCCTTCTATGCTAGAAATGTCTGTGGTATTGAAAACCCGTAGGTTTTGCTTAATAACGACAGAGAGTAGCAGGGAGATCCACTCCGCAAGGAAGTTTCTATGACCGGCCATGGCTGACAAGAGTCTGAATTTCGTCGGAAACGGGAAGGCGTGGGGATTTATTTGGATGGTGTTGATGTAGTCGTATGATGGTTTCATTGAAATACAGTTAAAAGCTATCGAAGGACTTTGCCATGGGGATCAGTGGGACACTTAAGAATGCTACAGGTGGCGGACTTAGGTTAAGTCAAGTATTCCTTCAGGATAATCTCAGAGGTTTGAAAACAGCTCAATCCATTCAGATGTTGGTAAAGCAATTCGTTTGGCGTTAAGGTGCCTGTGTTAAGACCATGGTTCGGGTGACGCTAAGGCTGTATACAGACTTCACGATCTGTACTATGCTGAGACTGATGTAGTGTACAAACCGTGCGTGAATTTTCAGGAGAATATGACAGATAAAGAAATTCTTGACTGTACATATGATTATCCAAAATTAAGCCGAAGGAGAAGATTTGTCAACATTAAAATCTGAGTTTGAAGGATGGATTGGATGTGTTAATTTCCAGGATTTGATGGAATTTATCCTTCTACCGTCTGAGGATGAATTTGAATCGAAATTAGTGATGAAGAAATCGACAACTCAATAGCGCCGTCGTAGATGTGCTTAGCAATTATTAAAAATAGAATATAGAAAGCAACATGCTTAGCATGCTTTTTGATTGTAAAAGAGTTTGAATGATTATGGTCTAGCTATCTAAATAGTCTGATTTGATTTTTTTCAAACGTTTCGTAGAACGAAGAATATGTGTTTTACGTTCGTGAAACATTTGATTTGCTTGTTTTGTGTTAGAATGAGGCCAAGTATCATTGAAAGGTGAACAATTCCATGTCAAACCAACTGATTTATACTGGGAAAGCTAAAGATATTTATAGTACAGAAGACGAAAATGTGATTAAGTCGGTCTATAAGGACCAGGCAACCATGCTTAATGGTGCTCGTAAGGAGACTATTAAAGGAAAAGGTGTGCTAAATAATCAGATTTCGTCTCTTATTTTTGAAAAATTGAATGCTGCGGGTGTAGCTACTCACTTTATCGAACGTATTTCTGATACCGAACAACTTAACAAGAAAGTTACTATCATTCCTTTGGAGGTTGTTCTTCGTAATGTGACTGCGGGTTCTTTCTCTAAACGTTTTGGCGTTGAAGAAGGTTTGGACTTGAAAACTCCAATCGTTGAATTTTACTACAAGAACGATGATTTGGATGACCCATTCATCAATGATGAGCATGTGAAGTTCTTGGATATTGCCAATGATGAACAAATTGCTTATATCAAGGAAGAAACGCGTCGTATCAATGAATTACTAAAAGATTGGTTTGCACAAATTGGTCTTCGCTTGATTGACTTCAAATTGGAATTTGGTTTTGATAAGGATGGCAAGATTATCTTGGCAGATGAATTCTCACCAGATAACTGCCGCCTTTGGGATGCTGAAGGGCACCATATGGACAAGGATGTCTTCCGTCGTGATCTTGGTAGCTTGACAGATGTTTATGAAGTTGTATTGGAAAAA
>BNJV01002394.1_pt1 | contig 20764 bp, 33 predicted proteins | sample 8540591 | NCBI WGS metagenome assembly BNJV01 (sample SAMD00202457, study PRJDB9452) | human saliva metagenome | host: Homo sapiens | reverse complement strand
GGAAGTTACGTATTGTTGATCACGATAATGAACAACCTATATAAGTACCTGCTGGCTGGTCTCCTGACGGCCAGGAAAAGCCCCTGCTCGCTTCCTCGATACGCCCCCGCAACAGCTCTTTCTCAGAAGACCGCTTGGGACTCTGGAGACGCTGAGAGTTCCTCGTCGGCTGCTATGATGGCTGGGAGTGGTGGTACGATCCTTTGGCTGCCTCTCGGACTTTGGCTTTAGCTTCACGCTCACGGGGCTTCAGTCTATCTGTGGGACGATGAGCCCCACCAGCGTGTGCCTCCTTCTTTGGCTGTGGTACTATGTGCTGTGACCTCTCCCTCGCAGATCGAGAGACCTCAACATGCCTGGAGGCGGAAGAGGCATCATCGCTGAGGCTAAGGTGATCCGTGCCATCAGTACTTCGATGAACTTCTCTGTGGTGGTGGCTTCATCATCGAGCTCCTCAGAATGCTGACGAGCTCGTCTCCTGTAAGACTGAGGCTGAGGTGCGTAACATCGTTAAGGATCTGATGAGCGGATCCCGACCTAGGCTAATGTCGCGTGGTCAGCTTAGGCAAGGGGCAGTTTCTGTCTGTATGCTTGAAGGGCTCTACTATGGTGGATTGGGAGGTCGCTAAGGTTATTAAGGAGATCATCGATCTCAGCGTCTACAGCCTCGGATCCCAGCTACCAGAAGCTCTTCACCATCGCTGGTCAAGGCTCTGCTGAGATCATCGCGTGTGCAGTACTGAGACGGTGAAGCCTTCACGTTCCTCTCGGCTCGATGTCAATAACCTGTCGGGGGCTGGTCTTCGATGGTGCCAACGGCCAACCTCATCTACTCTATGAGATGAAGACGGGCGACGACGATGAGTCGGGCTCGGGCTACGATGCCGCGCATCCCTTCAGGATCGTGGACCCTCGTATGGCTATGGACCGTCTGCTACATGGTGTGAACTATATCACGCCGAGGGCAAGACTGCGATCTACAACACCTCGACGGACGCTGTCTGGTGGGAAGAAGAACGAGGAATATCGAAAGCGGAATAACAGCCTGGGGCTCGCGGAATAAGTACATCGCTCCTGCTAATCAGTATGCAGACGTGGGTCTACGAATGCCAGCCCTATCGTCTTCCGCTGCTGAGGTCCTCCTCCTCGTATGCTGAAGCTGAGAACGGGCTGATGGGTCTCTTCTGGCTGGATGTGTACGCTAAGATCAGCCTCGTGCGCAGCGTGGTATGCCTGCTGTCGACCGGACGAAGTGGGTATTAGTGATAAGTCTGGTGAGCTGATCCGTCGCGAGCGCTCCGTGAGTCTGTGGCGGAGGTCTCCGTCGTGTGCTGACATCCTCTTCGCTGTGAAGTGGGTACGGATCATGTGATGATCGCTGAGACGGTCCTCAATGGTCCGCTGCGGCGTGATGGTGGTACTGTCGGTATGACGGGTGCGAACCAGGGCACGTGATCGATCCTTCTGCTCCGCTGAGCTAAGCTCGTAGAGAACCGTATCTTCAAGCCTGTCTCTGCTATTCCCCATCCCTCAGTGGGTCATTGACCGTAACCCCAACCAAGAATAACTCGACTACTAAGCGCACAGCTTGCTCTATTGAGATAGCCCCCAGCTCTCAGTGGCTGGGGGCTTGTCTTTTCTGTGTGATGATTGGCTCTGTGGGGAGGGTGGTGCGAACCTGTATTGGTCGGCGGGCTGACCTATATGGTTCAATAGAGAGATCCATCTGCACTCAAGCTGTGGTATAGAGCTTCGTCTGTACAGGCGTAGACTCAGGGCTCTACCGCTATTAATCACTACATTTGTATGATACAAACCTCACTTATAGATATACAGTGCCTCATGAATGTACTTAAGACGCTTTCCGTAGCGCTGTGCAGGCCTCTCAGGGCTTGGCTATGCTGCTGCACAAGAGCCCCAGCGAGTCATCGCCCATCCTCGGGGTCAATAACGCTCGCCCTGCCGATGCGCGTAGCCTCAAGTGGAAGGTCGCCGTCGGGCGCTTCTCCAATGAGACGCAGTATGGCAGGGCATCTTCTACGAGCGCGACAATGACCCGATGGCGAAGCAGGCCCCTCGATATCCCTCATGACGAAGCTCAATGCTTCGGGGAAGTTCATCCTCCTCGAGCGTAGCGACTCGGAGAAGCTGGAGGCAGAGCTCAAGGCTGGACAGGGCCAGCGTATCGGTGCTGACTACCTCATCCTCGGTCGATCACCGAGTTCGGCCGCAAGACGACTGAGTCGGGATGGCCTCTTCACCGGAGAAGAGTCACGACGGTAGAGGCGGTGTGAGCATCCGTATCGTCGATGTCGCGACGGGGCAGGTCATCTCATTCGGAGGAAGGTAAGGGTCAGGCTCAGACGACGAGTAAGAGCACTCGCCTTGGCGTAGGTCAGCTATGATGCCACCCTCAGCGATAAGGCCATCTCGAGCTATCGATCAGCCCGTCGGGAACATCATCAATAAGTGCACCGACAAGCCTTGGCGCACCTACCTCATCAATGCTGATGCCGATGGTATCATCGCAGGCGGAGCTGCTCAGGCATTCGTCCCGAGATACCTTCACGCTCTACAAGCGTGGCAAGCAGGTGAAGAACCCTCGGACGGGTGTCTCCTTCTATCTGGCGGGTGAGCCCGTAGCACGCTGCGCGTAGAGTCCGTCGATGGCGATACGCCCGATACGCAGTACGCTATCGTCAGCGTCGTCTCGGGGAGCTTCGATAGGGCGCCTTGACAACTATTATGTACAGCAGTAAGACCGCAGCGATCATGAAGATGCACACCATGCTACAAGCAGTGGGCCGTCGGTCTACTCTCTCCTCCTTGCTCTCCTCTTCGCTGGCACAGCCTGCGGGACGACCTCAGCTCGATCTCGGGTGGGCTCAATGATGAGTCTTATATCGTCGTAGCCTCCTCGGTGCCTATGTCGGGAAGAAGGTCTTTTGTCTTAGTCGACGATGTCTCCGCTGTGGGGATCGTGGCCATTCGTCCTGACGCTGTCACGCGCCACGCAGAAGCGTATCACCATCACCCCTGTGGCGCCATACGGTCATCGTCCGAGATGCCGAGGGGCGCGCTCTTCTCAAGGAGATTTTCGTCTCCAGCCGAGCCGCGAAGACCATCACCCCTGCAGTAATCGTAGATCCTCTTTTGCAACAGATGAGTGCTCTTATACCGCCGCCGCACCTACTCTTTTGCGGCCTCTCGAGCTGTGCCCTCGCCAGCATTAGTAATTCGGGCAAAGACTAAGAGCAGACGGCTCCATGCTGTCGCACAGAATCCCCACCCCGAGCTGTCTTAGGGCTCTACGTGGTCTACGAGAAGCTCACATCTCAGCCCGAAGGCTCAGTGCAAGATGCCTCCTCCTGTGGCTCTGTGCGGAGTACGGCCACCTTAGCTAAGCAAGGCGATACCGAGCGAGGTGTGAAGCCTCGAGAAGGAAGCCGAGCTGTACCCCGAGAGTGCTGTCTTCGTCCGTCGTCTCATCAAGCAGACTGAAGAAATGAAGATCCGACTCACACCGAGCCTCTCATGGCTCGTAGGGGCATTCGCCCCGCTGGTACCCTCTCCTCCTGTGGACTGCTGGCGAGCAGACGCAGCGCCGTGAGGATGCCTATGCTACGCCTCTACAGGAGAATCCCGCTCCATCGTCATCATGCCCACGATCAACGAGACCAATCAGGTCTCAGCTGAAGGATAACTCTCACGCCACGCTGCTCGCCGCTGGCTGAGCGTGGCTACTACGTCTTTCACCCTTCCTCGCGAAGGAGCTGATGGAGCAGGAGAGTGCCGCCAATGCCGAGGACTTCATCCGGGGAACGTAGCGTCCTTCTACCGCGCTTCGGTGCAGACGCCGTCCTCTTCACCATCATCCATCGCTGGGAGAAGGTCGCCCTGCGCTCGAAGATCGAGATCGATGTCGAGTACCTCCTGCGCTCACGAAGACGGGCGATATGCTCTCTTCCCGTCGCTTCGAGGGCGCTGTGGGATCTGAGTGGTGACCAAGGAGGACGGGGCATCTTGAGTACCCTCATGGATATCGTCGTGAGGGCGATCTCTACCTCGATGACGGATAAGGTCGTCGCAGCTCGTCTGGCTAACCGCGATGCGCTGAGAGCCTCCTGCAGGTGCTTACCACCCCGCTATCTCCGTGATATGCCGACTCAAGTCGACCCCACGCACGTCACGGGGCGTAACCTCAAGTAGCGTGTACCATGGACTCCACGGTACACCTCTTAGTCATCGACAACCGCGACTCCTTCGTCTATAATGTCGGGAGCTCCTGCGCCTCACTCCCCGAGCTCACTTTCGAGGTTATCCCCGAGGGTGAGCTCGAGCCTCTTCGCTTCCCGAGCACGATGGGCTCTATCTCCCTGTCCCGGGACGTGCAAGTGAGTTCCCCGCATGCAGGCTCCCTCATCCGTGCCGAGGCAGGGATCTGCCGATCTTGCGTATCTGCCTCGGGCATCAGGCACTTGCCGAGCACCACGGCGCTACGCTGGTGCAGCTCCCTGCGCCCCGCCACGGGCCATGCCTCCGCACTTGAGGTCTCAGATCCCTACGGATAGTCTCGTCGGTGCTATCCCCACGGGAAAAGTCTCCGTCGGGCGCTACCACAGCTGGGCGGTCGACGAAGCGAGCCTCCGACTCCGCCTTGTCCCGACGGCTTACTGTGCTGATGCGGACGAAGCGCCGTGTGCTGATGGCGATGCGCCACCGCACGGAGCCCGTGTGGTCGCAGTGCAGTTCCATCCCGAGAGCATGATCAGCGAGCACGGACGTGCTACCTCTTGGCCTTCGCCACAGCCGTCCGTGCTTGGCACTGATAGCCCTTCCCATCCATCTACATCCCTTAGCCTATGTATTTCAGAGATATTGTCGGTCACGATAGCCTCAAGGCGCAGCTCCCTCACGACGGCTCGTCAGGGGCTTTGTCCCTCACGCCCAGCTCTTCACGGGCGCGGCGGCGAGGGCGCATCTGGGCTTGGCTTACGCCTATGCCCGCCACCTCAACTGCACCGATCGCGGGGAATGGGATGCCTGCGGGCATTGCCCCTCCGCCGTCGCTATGACGAAGTGGGGGATCCTGACCTCTCCTTCCTCTATCCCATCGTCAACGCTTCGGGGAAGAACCTCTGCGAAGACCATATCGAGGACTGGCGACGCTTCATACAGCAGGGCCCCTATACCTATTATGATGAATGGCTGGGACCCCTCGGAGGCGATGGGAAGAAGGCCTCGATCTTCGCCCGCGAGGCGAGCCCCTGCAGCGCATGATGGGCTATCAGACCCGGGGCGTGGCTACCGCATCCTCATCATCTGGCCGCCAGAGCGCATGCAAGAGGCGCTGGGCAACAAGCTCCTCAAGCTCGTCGAAGAGCCCCCGAGCGCACCATCATCCCTCGTGGTCACGATGGACGAGCCGTCCGTCCTTCAGACGCTGCGCAGTCGTATGCAGCATCTCTGCCTTCGCCCCCCACTGAGCCCGGGAAATCGAGACGGCACTGCGGGCGACCCCGACGGACTATGCCGAGGCGGATGCCCTCTACGCCGCTCACCTCGGAGGGCAACTACCGCAGGCGCTCGGATCTCTACGAAGGGCGTGCCGCTGAGCTGGGCTGAGGAATACGCCCTCTGCAGCGCATCCTTCGCGCGACGGTCAATGCGCAGCCCTGGGCGTAGATGAAGCTCCTCGCCGAAGACCTTGCAGGCACTGTCAGCGAAGAGCAAGCGAGCCTCTGAGCACCGGCGCGTATGTTCAGAGAGTTCACCTCACAATCTCTCCTCCTGACATCAATTACCCTCACGAGTCGGGAGGAAGGCATCGCCCGCCACCTGCGCCCTGCACGGGGCGCAACGTCCGTCAGTGTCGAGGTCGAGATCGACGAGAGCTGCCCGCCACTTAGCGCAGAATGTGCAGGCGAAGATGGTCTCTTCTGACCCTATTCCTGCGTCCTCACTCGACCCTCGCCCGAGCTACAAGCAGGCGGGGGTAAGGTAGTTTTGTGCCTTCCCTAATCGCTTATCTGCTATAGCATAGTTCTCCTTCCGGCAGGGTGAACGCCTCGCGGGAGGAATATGCTGCGCGCACGAAAAATATGTGCGCATGCAGAAATTCTCCTGCGTGCGTAGTGGAATTTGTCGCCCATGCGGAAGACTCTTTTCTTCCGCAGGGCGATCTTTTTCTTCGGACGGAGCCATTTCACTTTGCTCGCAGTAGCTGTCAGTGACGTGCAGGTAGAGGAAGAGGTCAATGTGGCCGGGTTCGCCTTGAGTGTACGCACGTCTTCCTTAGAGCGCAGTAGGTGGACACCAGCTGGAGCCCAAAAGCAGGCATATAAGGGACGGATTGGACCGAATAAAACCTCTACTTTTGTAGCATTTCAAGGGAAGGGAGATACTATATCTTTGCGGCGAGATTGCCTCAGGTTGCTGGAGTGAATACACTCATCTCCACGAGACATCGTGAATATTGCGTAGCCTTTTATCTGAACTGGAGAAGGCCAGAGGGCGTGCCTAGAGAAACATGCTATATGATAATTGACTATCATTGAAAGATGTATCATATAGCTAGACGACTAGCTGGTCATTACACTCAAGCCTTAGCCTCGGTGATCCTCGAGCGAAGGCGTCAGGTAGCTCTGACAGATAGCCTCGCAAGGAAACGAGGAGACACCTTGTCCGTCGACTTGACGAGGCCGGTCTCATGCTCGGCAGATGCTGGGAAGCAAAGTTCTGAAGCTCGCAAACCGTACGGGTTCAGCTTATTACCTTTCGCCAGCTGAACTGAAGCGAAGTTCGGCACACAGGATATTAGCCGTATGCTGGCGGTGCGAAAGCCAGCGCAACATCTCACGAAGAAGATGGCTACGGCCATGCGAACATCAGCCTGCGAGGGACAAAGGCCGAGCGTAGCGAACGTATCTCGCTTTATGGAGGACGGGATCCCTTTCAGCGCCTTATGCTGCTCCTGCCGCCTACTACTTCCCTAATGTCGCTCGTATGTACGCTATTGAGGTGCTCAAGGGCAGTAGCTGCGCAGTACGGCCCTTTCACCACGGCGCCGTGAACATGGTATCAACTCCCCATCCCCAAGAACTTCCAAGCAGGGCCTGCACTTCCCTACTGGGAGCTTCAGCACCTTCAACACCTACGCTCATCTGGGTAGCGACCACAAGCATGTTTGGTTACCTCGTCGAATACCTTCGCTACCAGTCATAGGATTTAAGAAGGATGAGTCCCAACGAACGTATCAGGCTTTATACCGCAAATCGATGTCGTCGTGGAAGCCCGGCATCCATAGCGACGAGGATGGAGATCCGTCAGCCTCGAGCTGAAGCCCGGCTTCTCGAACGAACACCCGATGAGCAGCACTGTCGGGCTGAGGAGCTGGACTTCGCCTCCCGCCCTCATTACCGCTACCGTGGTGCCTCCAGATGACCAGCGTAGCACCCGCCACACGCAGACAGCGTTTGACGCACCCTCGTCGCCTTCTACAGGCGGGCTGAAGGTGACGACAAGCGCCTACTATAATTACTTCTGGCGCAACTGGTATAAGCTCAACGATGCGTATCGGAGTATAGAAAGGCGAGAAAGCAGCATCGAAGAGATCCTCGCTGACCCTGAGACCAATGCCCGCTACATCAGACATCCTCACCGGTACCACCGACCGCCTCGGCGAAGCGCGCTTATGCTCGAGCTCAACCAGCGCCCTACCATTCACGTGGGATACAGACGAAGGTGGAGCATCGCCACCTTCTCCTCCGGAGCTACCTCCAGTTGAGGCTGGCGCCCGCCATCATGCCGACCCAGAAGACCGCTTCCAGCACGATGATAGCTACTCCATCGAGGCGGGAAGACTTCTTCCGTGCGGGGCCAACCTCGGCTCGCAGAGCAACCGCATCACGACAGCCCATGCCTCTGCATCCCATCTCCTTGATGGTCCGGGCGGGATGGGACCATCACCGCTGGGCTTCGCCCCTCGAGGACGTGAGAGCTGTATAAGCGAGACTACACGACCAAAGACCCAAGACGCACGGGCCACTCCACGCACCGAGGGAAGGAACCACGCTACCGCACTCCTTCCCTAGCCTGGGATCAACCATCGCCTCCCTTCGTCCCCTCTCCATATTCGCTGGTATCCATCAGGGCTTCGCTCGCGTGAGCGATCCATGACCACAGCAGGTGAGCCTGAGAAGAGTATCAACCTCTGAGGCTGGGATACGCCTCACCACTGAGAATCTGAAGGTGAGAAGCGATCGGCTACTACAACGACTACTCCAAATCATGCTCGGTAGTGACCTCGCCGCCGGCAGGCGGGCAGGGGCACGCTGGATCAGTTCTCAGTAGGAGCAGCACGTGTCCAGGGGCTTGAGTTCTAGCCTCTTGGCAACCCCTGCCCTAAGAGCTGGGACGTACGCCTCCCTTCAGGTTAGCCATACCCCGACCGATACCCGAGATGAAGAACGAGTTCTATTCCTCCGCTTGGGGAAGTTCCGCAGGATGAACTGCCCATACCTCCCGACACGCAGCGAATGCGCAGCTCGGGCCAGAGTACAAGGGCTCGAGGCGAACCTCAGCGTCCGCTGCTACAACTCGGATATGCGTACTGCCTGTGGCAGGGGACGTATCGCCAAGGCGGGCCATCTCATCCCCAGCCATACGATCATAGACGCATCACCAAGGCACGCCCTCAACTCAGCCATCTCACCCTAAGCCCTCAACGCTGTGAACTTAGCGAACAAGGTCTATCATCGTTCCCGTCATCCCTCTGGCCTCAGACCCTGTCATCCTTCGGCATCTATGGCGGAGTACGTATCAACCTCAATGCCTCTTAGCAAGATATGAAGCAATCACTTAGATACATCATACGCCTTGGTCTCCTGCTCCTCCCAGTTCTTCCCTTTAGTGCTCTGGCACAGCAAGCGGAGCCAGATCACGGGCAGTGTACGCAGTGCAGCCTGGCAGAAGCCTTAATAGAGCCAGCGTACTGCGCTTAGGGGACAGCGACAGGCGTACGCTGACGGACGAGCGTGGGAAAGCCTCCACCACCTGCCCGCATGGAGATACGCTACTCGTGACCAGTGTGGGATGCGAGCTCAAAGAAAGAGAGGATCCATAGCACACGAGCTCACCATCACCCTCGAGGAGGACAACAAGCTCACCGAGGATGTCGTCGTGACGGGCTATCAGAAGATTCCGCAACCGAGTCTATACAGGTGCCGCCCTCATCCGTGAAGATGAAGGACATCCACCTCGAAGGACGCAGGACATCTCTCGTATGCTCGAAGGGCGTGTCCCGTGCCTATCGATCCAGCATTTCTGGTACATTCGGCGCTGCACCCTCGTATCAATATCCGAGGTGGGGCATCTATACTAGGTAATGTACAACCTCTGTGGGTAATCGACGGAGCGGTCTATGAAGACCTCGTGCACACCTAGCTCCTCGATCAGCTAGCATCGGGAGACGCAGCGACGCTCATCAGTTCGGCTGTCTCAGGACCCAACGCCTCCGATATACAAGACATACAGGCATCGAAGGATGCTTCTGCCACCTTTACTATGGAGCACGAGCACTAACGGCGTGATCGTCGTGACGACTAAGTCAGGACGTAGAGACACCTCTGAGGGTAAGCTATGCCACGGAGAATCACCATGCGCCTCAGGCTCCAGCTATAGCCAGTACGACCCTATTGAACTCAGCAAGAGACGATGGGTATCTATGAGGAGATGCGAAAAAGGGGCTACTCAGTCCCGCCAGCTCACTCTACGGTCGTCGTGGTGGGTATACCATCTACTCAATAGGGCACTCTCTGAGTACGATCCCGAGACGGGAACTTATAAGCTGAGAACACTCCAGAGGCACGCAGAGCCTTCCTTGAGCAGCACGAGCGAGCTAATACCGATTGGTCCAGGAGCCTTCCGGGTCTGACACCCATGACGAGCCACACCGTGAGCTCAGTGCGGGTGGACGGAGTAGTGCCACCTATGCTTCTAGGGCTTCTTTGCTATGACGGAGGCTGGACGGTAGCAGATCGGGTACAGCATCACAGCCAATCTCAAGAATACCTTCTACCTCGGAGATCGCCTGCAGGTCACACTCATCTGCTCAGGGGAACATCCGCTCCCTCCAGAATGCGCCGAGCACTCTGCCTCAGCGCAAGATACTACGCTGGGGCTCTCGAGAGACTTCGACATCAACCCCTTTTAGCTATGCTCTGGGCACAAGCCGCACGCTCCTACCTTCGGAGCGATACCGCAAACAACTGGGCAAATCCTTTCAACATCCATCAGGAATACTGCTCCAACCATATGGAGATCGGGGTGCTCGACTTTAAGGCCTCAAGCAGGCCAGCCACAAGGTCCTACCACATCCTTTGAGGCCTGTGCCCCTGTCTCCACCCGACAGGCATACACCTCTATGACCCACGAGATCACGGAGCGATCGAACCAAGTCCTTGCCTACAGAGCCAGTGGAGACCCCTGAGGTAGTAGCCTCGGCCAACATCTACCTGCTACAGTGACCCCGAGCATCCCTGAGCGTCATCCCGAGGTTGCCCTGCCCTTATGGGGGATACCAAGAAGGATGAGACGAGGCCTGAAGAGCTACCTCCATGCGTCTGGCTTTGACCATGACCGCCGTATAGGCCCCTCATGATATCAGGCCTTTGGCTCCACTGAGATCCGCTATGCCGATCGCTCGCATACTCTCCTTCACGGGCTACGCATGTGCAGTATGATCGTGGTGGGCAGATCAATACGGATCCCCATATTTAGTAAGCTCCTTCGTGAGGGGGAGGATTACTTCGCTTACTCTAGACGCTATGACCGAGGTGTGACGTTCTCGCGAGGCACCACCTCACGGCTACGACGGGCTGATACATCCTCAATGCCCTGATCAGTATGGAAGGCTCAAATGCTCGGGGCGCAACGCCTCGTACCCAATGGCTTCCCACGTGGAATGTCGGGGGAAGTGAACGTCGACCGAGTAGCCTTCTTCCATCCCTCTACTCTACCTCCTGGCCCAGCTGTGCGCATGAGCTACGGACTCACCGCCAAGATGAACGAGGAAGCTCGTCAATGCAACTCAGTCTACCAAGGTGGACCACCTCCGCCTCTGTCGCTATCAGGACCGAGAGAATGCCCCGCGCATCTCGCCACCTAGAGAACCGTGACCTCACTTGGGAAAAGATGTACGAGCTCAAACCCGGGCCTCGAGACAGCTGGCAGTGTGATCGTGTGCGGGCTGCAGTAGGATCTCTACCAGCGTAATGCCTTCGACCTCGATTGACCTAGTCCGTACCTCTGGTATCGGGGGCCAGTACTAAGGCATGCCAACTTTGGGGATATGCGTACCCAAGGGATCGAGCCTCACTAGCACGACGAACATAGAGACGAAGGAGCTCGTGGAGCAGCAGCTCACCTCGAGCCTCATGAACCAGAAGATCACAAGACTCGTAATACACCCTAAATGCCCTAGACATGGTCGCTGGACGTGGTCGAGGTAATCTCGTGAGCTACCCCAAGGTTCGCTGCTTCTCCCACAACTCTCAAGGGCTGAATAGTCATGGGCTTCCCACCTTTGACTTTGGACTCTATCCCACCAATCATGGTGAGGATGCCAACGTCTACATGTGCTGACTTCAGTGACTACCCAGTACACCAAGAGCTCTCACCTCATCATGGGCCCTCATCGAGCCTCAGGTCATCGGTGGGCTATCGAACACCCTACGCTACGGTCTCCCGGATCTCTCTCTCTCATCACGGCACAGGTCGGGCAACAAGATCCGACTCAACCCCTGACCCTCCCACCTTCGCTGACCTCAATGTCTTCTCAGGAGAGTACCGCAATCGTTGGATGAATCCGGGGACGAACAGCATACCGATGTCCCTACCATCCCTTCGCAGGATCTAATCAATGCTGTGGAGGAGAATATTGAGCGTGCCTATAGCACCTGCTACAACTATTCCCAGCTACGAGTCGCCGATGGGTAGCTTCGTACGTCTGAAGCTACGTCTCGCTGGGCTATCGGGTCTCCCGAGGCCTTTGCTAAGAAGCTTTCGTCTTCACTCTGCTAAGCTACAGCTTAGCCTGACGAACCCCTTCCTCATCTACTCCGACAAGCGTCTACGTGGACAGGACCCAGAGTATTATCGTGCAGGGGGGGTATCTCTACCCATACCTAGACAGTACACACTCTCGCTACAGATAGGATTTTAAGACAGGAGCATCGACCCAGCCGTAGCTAGCACTTGGGGCTGGCAATAGAAACTCCTTAGAGGCAACAATAGATACTCTTCTGAGGTAACAAACGGATCTCAAGCAGGGTCTACCTTCTACTCAAAGTACGCATAAGACAACGATGATAAAGCGATCACTGCTACTCGTCCCTTAGCCTCCTGCTCGGTGGCTGTCAGGGATACCTGAGATAAGAACCCCGATGCCGCTCTAGACATCAGTATAGACACCGAGGACAAGCTACAAGAGCCCCTCACGGGAGCCATCCTACGGCCAGCTACATCCCCCTTCCTAGAGCCCTCGCACAGACAATGTCGAGGAGCGCGTCAATGGTATTCAGTCCCGCCTGGGGGAGTCCATGTACCTCTGGGAGGATTACGACCAAGAGGATCTAGATACACCGCTGAGCTACTGGCGGGAATGCTACCGAGGGATTGCCCAAGCGAATAAGGTGCTGGAGCTCTCGACCTTCCCAAGAATGAGCGCACACGTGCTCTCTATGGCGAGGCTTTCCTCCCTAAGGGCTTACCTGCATTTCATGCTCATGAATATGGGCAGAGCCCTACGGACGCTCTGCATCCAGCCCCGCATACCCTATCTAACCAAGCCCGAGAAGCACGCCTTCGTGGACTACAAGAGAGGGACAGTCGAGGAGGTGTACACCTTGATCGAGCAAGACCTCAAGCGGGGTATCTCCCTCGTCTCTGACCGCTACTATCAGCAGCCGAAATATCACTTCTCCAAGCGAGCGGCCTATGCCTTCGCCTCCCGCTTCTACCTCATGAAGGGGGACTGGAATCAGTGCATCGCCTACGCCGACTACGTGCTGGGCAATTCTCCAGGAGTGACTCTACGTCCGTGGATCAGCTATCAGGAACAGCTAGAGGGACGCAGGGAGCGACTGCACGAGATCTACTGCTCTCCTCAGACCGCAGCTAACCTGATGCTTGCCTCTACGGAGTCCCGTCTCTCGCCCGCTCGATCGCCACCGATCGCTATGGGGCGACTGTGGGAATCGTAGATAAGATCTTCAAGCGAAAGACCATCAAGGATGACTGACCAATCAGGGAGATGCGACCCCTTATCTACCCTTCGTTTATGCCCCTGAGCCCTATCGCACGACACGCCATCTAGCTAAGTTCGACTGAACGGGCTACCCAGCAGGAGACCCCGGAGGCACCCCCGAGGATTAGCAGTGACCAATGTCCTCTTCACCACGGACGAGGTCCCACTCAATCGTGCATGGAAGCCTCACACTATGCTAGGGCGAGTATGATCGTGCCATCCTAGACCCTCAAGGCCTACACCCTGAGTAAGCCTCGGCTACGAGCCAGCTGTCCCGAATGATAGCTACACGCAGGGGCTCTACCTCCGACATACTGCTCTATGCTCCTTCTATGGACTCTACGGTCTCGTCAGCTACCGATGATACGTACCATCCTGCATCTACGTCAGATGGAGTTCTTCGAGGAGGGGCTACGTTGGTTTGACATTAGACGCTTCAACATCGAGGTCACACGCTCCTCTAGAGCAGCTTTCTATCGTCCCCTCAAGAAGGACGACGTCGCCAGTGCCTCCAGCTCCCCACCGAAGCGATCACCGCTGGGCTAGAGCCCAACTCAAGGGAGGGCAACAACCATCGTATACGTCACTAAGCATCCCCAACGATGATGAAACAACACATATACCTCACCCTCACCCTTGCCCTCGGCTCTGACCTCTAGCCTCTGCTCGAAGGATCAGCTCAGTGAACGGAGTGTCCTGCCTCCAGTGAGCGAGCAGCAGAGCGAGCTAGACCGCTGGTGTCAGGAGCATACTCGCCCCTACCAAGCCGAGGTTATCTATAGATGGGATCGCAACCATGCGGAGCGATCTACCCACACCTATCCCCGCGTGCCTGGAGCAGGTACGCCCCTGTACTCGAAGCTCTGGAGGCAACGGTACTCAGCCTCTACCGAGACAAGCAAGTTCTTCACTAGCAGCGACTTCATCCCCTGCCCATCCTCTACTGCGCATGTACTTCTACGGTGGTGCTACAGTAGACGGACAAGGTGTAGATCTGCTCTTCAATCGCAAGGCCCCTCCATCGAGCTATACATATATAATGTAGACACCTTCTCCCACTAATCCCGTGGAGGTGTACCGCCTCGTCCGTGCTGCTCAGCACCAGATCGGCCGACATCTCATGACCATTCATCCCTACGACCATGACCGCTTCCTTCTATCGTTGGGGTCTGACCGCCAGCTCGACGACGGAGCCCTTCGCCGATGCCTCATCGTGCAGCCAAGTGAGAAGGCAGGGCGACTTAGAGAGGGGCTTGGCTGAATAGGTACGCCTACAGCAGAGGCTTTCTTTACTCCATCCTCGGGATGCTGGGGGTGCACGCGAAGACCTAGCAGAGATGTAGCAGCGTCACACTCACCGAGACCCCAGCGGCGTATCACTGGGCAGAGCAGGATGCTGCTATCCCTGATGACGCAGACGGCGATGAGGAGGCAGGCGTCGCTATGCCGAGGAAGCCAAGATCGCTCATGAGACCTCGTCCAGAAGCGTGCCTTCCTCCAGTACATCGAGGAGGCTTGGCGCATACCTCTTCAACGCCTCCAGCTACAGAGCCCCAGCTCAGAACCAGTATCTCGACAAGCATGCATGCGACACAGCCTTAGCCTCTCTCGCCTAGTGGCAAGCATACTACTAGGGGCATGCTCTCAGGGATAATCAGGTCCTCCCCAACACGCCGTACCGAGCGGAAGCCTTGCACACGACAAGACTCGCTAAGAGAGGTACTAGCTCCTGCCCTCGGTGTGGAAGTCCTTTATTTCCCGAAGACAGACTCCTCACTCACGAACCCGAAGGAGGAGATCAACCAGCATAAGTTCCCGAAATCCAACTCTGAGCCATGGAGGCTTCTACTCATCAGATAGACCTTTCACAGGATGGTATCTTGAGCTGCAAGGGACTACACCCGATGGCTCCGCCAAGGCCGTCCAAAAGTCTACCCACGAACTTGGGGTCAGGCTGCCCACTCGCCTAAGCTTTCACGACTCGGTCAGTTACCTCACCGAGCTGGATCGGGGAGCGCCATGAGGGGGAGCTAGACTCTCTTCCGAGGGACAGACGCTGATGGGCAACTGGTCTCGAGAGTCCTCGCACGACGAAGCTGCATACCCTACTTCATCCTTCGTAGGATCGCCAAGGATGCAGACCGGCTCAGCCTGCCTTGAGAGAGCCGAGGGACACCGCGCATCGCCTTCGAGCAAATGCGCAACCCTCAGATACGTGATCCATCAGGGAGGACGCACGCTCTTCCTGAGCAACTACATCATGAAGTGCAGCACGAGGAATGAGCTCACCTCCTGCGGACGCAACCTCGTCGCCCAGCGGTACTGCACCTTTCACGGCTGTGAGCCGCAAAGCCTTGATTCCCTGATGGACCTCCCCAAGGGATCGTTGGGCTAGGATCACGGCTAGTGGGTACCCCTGAGGGGCCTCACCTTCCTCACAGGTATCCGTTATAGTTCGAAGCACATCTTCTCAGACTTTGAGCGTAGGGGAGACCGCTTCGTTTGCCGAACTTGTCGAGGCGTGCACGATGCTCTACCGCACGAGACGTTTAGTGAGCTGTCACCTCACCCCGAGGGGGTAGAGACGGGCATCACTCGCTGAGCTCTACGATGATCCCGATGCCACTCATAATTACTACTAATGCGGTCACCACGATGAATAGATTCTGCAGAGCCCTCGTAGGGCCTCACAGCACTCGCCCCTCGTAGGGTGCAAGCACACCCCAGCGGACTCATCCCACGGAGGACTATGATAAGCCTTCCCATCCGTGTAGAGCGTCCAGACGTCGCTATGAAGATATGACGATCCTCCGGCAACCCCGAGACGACTCCAGCACCTTCGTCTCATCCAGGGGTGACGCTTCCGCACACCTCGCACCTACCGAGTCACCCTTGACCTATTCCTTCAGCGAACCTGTGGATCTCCATCAAGGAGGTTTGCAGTCAGAGCGAAGTGCGATCACGCTGTGTCGTACGCTTTGTCGGGGCAGACAAGCTGCTGCATGAGCTGGGTACGGAGAAGACCCTTCAGGGCTCCAGCTTGATCCCCAACGATGGGGAAACCAGCATACCCAGACGCTGACGCTTAGCTCTGGTCAGCCCCTTCCTCCTCGTCAATGGCACTGCTGCCCGTGGCTCCACGATCCACGTCTCCCTAGCGGTCTCCACTGATGGCATCTTCGCCACACCGGTACTAGAGACACGCCAGACACAGAACTACGATGAGGGTGAGGCACGTCTGCCCGCTCCCTTCTGCAAGTACATTATACTCCCTTAGTGCAAAATGAAGCCTTATACTCTGCCGCTTTTTGGGCACCTCTCTGGACACTCTCACTGCTCTCACCCCTGCCTGCTCTCGCTGGGAGGGTGAGGTGGTCGAGGTAGCCACTGTGCCCACTGTCCTGATCCCACCTACACATTTCAGCGTCAGGGTACGAGCAGTGTAGACCACTCCCTACCTCAGCAAGCCGCCTGCTCTCTGAGACGCTTTTACTCACGATTCCTTCGCACAGCCTATATCCTCAATGGCGCATCGCTGGCAGGAGCTGCACAAGCTCTTTGCACAAGAACAATGAGATCGCCTCTAGAGCCCCCCATCTGCTCCCTCCGCTCGGCAGAGCAAGTATCGCCTCGTGATCCTATCGGACTTCGCCCAGATCCTAGACGATGTGCGCAGGGCGCTGGCTACGACGGAGACACGTATGCTACGGAGCGGTACAACCGCAGAGCCAGTGCTGGACAAACGGGATTCATCGGCTATAACCAAGGGGACAACTGATCGCTTCTTCGTCACTACTGATGGCTTGCTCCTTCGGAGGTCTACTGAGGGATGACCTTAGGTGCCGTGTACCCAGACAAGGCTCTTGGGGAATACCTTGACGAGAAGTTCTCACCGACAAGACGCTTATCCAAGCGCACGAAGCCCCCACAGCTAGGTCCTGATGTAGCTATACGGCGCTGGAGCATACGTGGGATCTGGCCTACGGCTACTACCTACAAGCTCAGAAGCTCCTCCAGTCCAACAGCCTCACGGGACTATGGGATCGGACATGAAGCTCTTCAATGCTCTTGCCCTTGGTCGCCCTCGCTATCACGGAGTATCGCCACGAGGAGGCTCTGTCGCACCTGCGCAGCATCCGTACGCTACTAGCGCAAGCTGTCGCCGCCTGAGCCCTAGAGGAGCTCGTGGACGGAACACCCTCTAGCCAACCTCAACGAACGCCCTGAAGATGCCTTCCGCTTCGTCTCACGTGGTGTCGGCTATCTCTACGCTCTGCAGTTCACCTGTCGCCCCAGTGGTGAGCCCCTATCTTCGCACGAAGAGGTCAAGCGTCTCATCGCTTCCTCCGAGCAGGCGAAGGGACTCATGGGACAGCCTGCCTCAGGGAGCGCTTAGACCAAGTCGCTCGCAGTATCTCCTCGACCTTGCCCTCAGCCTTCCCTCCAAGGGCTAAGCTCATATACCCCAAGATGATTCCTATAACCAGACAATGATACAGATTAGATTCAGATACGCCACCCTGGCACTTGCACTCCTCTTAGGGAGTGTGAGCCTATGGGGGCAGGTGAACCGCAATAGACCTACGACTCGTCCCGAGACGGTAGGGGCAAGTATCCTGCCTAATGGAGGGCTCGAGAATCCTGCTCCTTCCACTCTCCCTCCTATGCCTTCTCGCCCAAGTGACTACCCCGAGGAATGTATCCCGAGGACACCCGACGATGTCTTCTATGAGGACGAAGAAGAGAAGGAGGGCGGTATCTATGAGAAGATCATAGAGTACGGCGAAGAGCATGGTATTGAATACTCAGATGAGCAGATCGCCCGCTTCAAAGCCTATGTTGATGCGTACGTGGCCTACCTCAAGGCCCTGCAGGCCTTTGAGAAGGCTCGTCCGATGGGCTGGTGGCTCTATCCTCTCGCACAGCTCTACGTCCAGCAACCAGTTTGCTCGCACCTTCACCGAGGCGTATGGTGGAAGGCGGCGATGAGGATCCGGGCTACTTCAGCGTCGATCACCAGATATACACCTACCCCGATCCCCTTCCCGTACGACAGAAAGCTAAGTACCTCGTCTCTTACTGGTATCGGGGCAACCTCCCCAAGTCCGACGAAGGAGCCAATCGCTTAGCTGCCAAGCTCGCTGTCGTCCGGATCACGTGGATCCCCAAAGGCGGGCAAGGCGCTCAAGCTCGAAGGAAGGAACCCGCCCCGCAGGGAAGTCTTGGTAGACGCTCGGGAGGCGGGGTAAGGCACGCCATGACGGCTTCTTCAATCAGCTCATCGGCATGGACCTTAGAGGGAGCGAGATGAAGACATGGAGAGAGAAGTATATGGTCGTCGAAGCCCCCGAGAATGCAGAGAAGATGACCTTTGAGCTGGTGTTCCCACGCAACGAGAGCGACATCGCTAACTACCTCCTCGAGTTTGACGATATCTCCATGACCGTGATCACAAGTGCGGAGGGAGAGGACGAGCCACAGAAGCTCCAAACCCAACGTCCTTGCTCCTCCCACACGACTTCCCCAACCCTTCATCTCCAGCGGGGAGTGAAACCACTTGACGGCTAGCGAGCCGCAGGGCGCTACCTACGAACCTGAGCTGGTACAGAAGCGGGGAAGAACGTCCCAGCACGAAGACGCTCACGACGGACAAGACCTCCTTTTCCTCGAAGGGCTCGAGCCAGTGCTCACCTACACGGTGCGCCCTAAGAGCGCTTGTCGATGGGGTGTACCCGAGACTCGCTCCCCGCTCACCCTTGAGACGCAGGGCTGGGGAATTCCTGCGGGCAGTGATTCCTCTCTACTGGATCGCTTGAAGATGGCTCTTGTCCGCAGCGTCTGCCGCTCACCACATGGAGCTACAAAAACCCTGGAGGCCAAGTGTCTCTACTATATTGATGACGTGCTGACCGAACCCGAAGGGCGCATCCTCGTCTCCCTCCACGGGCGAACATTCGCCCGTGTACAGATCGTAGAGGTCCCGAGCGCACATGGGAGCTGGAATACTCGTCACCGTCAAGTAAAGCCCCGATGAAAAAGATTCTATTCCTACTTAGCCTCGTGTCTCATAGCCTCTTGTCGCAAGCGAGAACGACCGCCCTATCCTCCCGCTCCGTCTCGGCGAGGAGGATGCCAAGGAGCTCCAGCTTACCCGCAGTCTGAGACACGGATGATCCCACTGAAGGGGGCGATGGAAGTACACCGCCACCATCGAAGATGCCCGCATCGCTCTCAGCATTAGCCGAGACACGCCCGGGTCCGGGGCCACTTCTACGGCGAGACCTCGCTCACGCTGCGTCTCCACGACGAAGTCCGTCGGGTGCGGGTGCTGGTCGTCCCCTCCCTTCGCTTCGAATGAAGATGCCGTGACGCCCGTCCGTGCGACGACGTGCAGACGCTTAGCCTCCGGGGAGGAGTACGTGCGAGCCTCGGGTCGAAGATCCGGAGAAGGCGGCGACATTGTCTGGCAAGCCGAGACGGGTCCCAGCCAAGATCAAGGCCAAATACGAAGGACATCAAGCTGATCGCCACCAGCGAGGACCGCAAGACGACTAGCGAGATCCTCGTCAAGGTCCGCTGTGCCGGATCGGCTGACCGCTTCGGGGGTCTGCATGACCACCCCGCCAGCGTCAGCCAGCTCTTCCCCTGCATGATCATGGTTCGCCCCGCGAAAGTCGGTACGTTTCAGCGAGAGCTATCCCAGTGCTGCGCACGAAGAAGGGTTTGACCCCGAGTCGCGCAGTCAACCGAGTGCTCACGCTCACTCCCTCGAGATCGCCGCCCCCGTAGTTGGCGAGGCCCGTCAAGAAGATCGACTGGCTTGACGCAGCATCTTCTACAAGCGAACATCCGCTCAAGCGTGAGGGTGAATACACCGTCTCACGTCGAGGAAGCTAAGGATCGCCAAGTCGTTCTCCGAGTGGCGAGGCTTCAGATCGTCGCCCTCACCGTAAGGACTAGCCCTCTTCGCATCCAGCCTCACCGCTGATCCACCCTCTATCCACGAGCCCTTTCGCCCATCGCAGATCACTGCAAGGCGAGGGGCTTTGCTTTTTCTCCGCCTCAGCTCAAAAAGTAGGCGTTCTCGGAGGGGCAAGGGACGTTTCTTTAGCTCGAAGGGGAAGCTCTCCCGCAGAAGGAATCGCTCTGGAAGAAAATCGGCTTCCTTCCGCAGAGCTTAGAAAATTGCGCGCACGCAGGGAAATTTCTGCGCACAAAATAATTTCGTGCGCACGAAAATATTGTGCGCACGGAATTTTGAGCGCTTTACCCAAGCGCTCCTTTCCTATGTCCTTTTGCCTTCTTTTTCCCTTGCGAATTGCCCTCCGATCCCAAGGGGTCTACCTTTGGGTGCTGGGCCTCCAGCGGAAAGCCCTTCAGCCCATCGGGGGATATTGCCCTATACGTATCTTTTGCATTCCACAAGGGCTTCGTGGGTCGCATCCCACCTCAAGGGCT
>BNJV01000872.1_pt1 | contig 20765 bp, 30 predicted proteins | sample 8540591 | NCBI WGS metagenome assembly BNJV01 (sample SAMD00202457, study PRJDB9452) | human saliva metagenome | host: Homo sapiens | reverse complement strand
TGAAATAAATCTGCAGTAGCAGGAGGAAGAAGTTACTGATCAGGCCCCAGTTTCGTTACTGGCTTCTACTCAATCAGAAGATCACATGCAAGACGAAGCTAACTTTGAGAAACCTACTGGGAAAGACGAACACAAAAAGTAAAAGAAAGGGATTATCCAAATGGTTCCGAAGGCTTGGGTTTAAAAAGATGAATAGTTGTTAAAGGTGAGATGGGACGAAATCGGTCAATTCGTTAGAATTCGATTTCGTCGTCCTGCCTCCGCACAGTTGATGAGGGCTGTAAGCTGATGAAATCAGCGTAGTAGACTCACTCAACCACTGCGTCTTGCTCGATAATCCAAAGACAATAGAGGCTAGGGACTTTGTCCCAGCCTCTTTTTGTTCTGTCAGAAATTTCAATTGAGAGTTTTTAGGATTAGTTCAAGACTTAAGTAGCTAGATTTAAAGAGAACAATGGACATTTTTGGAGAAATTGATAGAAAAATGAAAGAAAATGATATTTAGTGCTTGACTTTGAAAGATAAGAGAGTATAATAGTCCTTGTAATCGTTTCCGAAAGGAGGTTATATGTTAAAATCTGAACGAAAACATATCATTTTAGAAAAAGGTTATCAAAGAGCGAATCGTCTCTATTGAGATTTGGTTCAAGAACTAAACTCATCAGAATCAACGGTTCTGACGTGATTTAGATGAACTAGAAGCAGAGAATAAACTGAGACGAATTCATGGTGGGGCTGAAAGTCTCCATTCCTGCAGGAAGAAGAAAGCAATAAAGATAAAGCAATCAAAAACGTGCAGAAAAATCTGCTATTGCAAAAAGCAGAGAATTGATCAAAGATTTTGAAGTTGTCTTTATCGATGCAGGGACCACCTAATGAATTATTAGTTCATGAATTAGCCAATCCAACCGTTACAGTTGTGACCAATTCCATTCACCATCATGGCGAGTTTAGTGGAGAGATATTCCGACGGTCATCATCGGAGGGATGGTTAAGACGTCGACCGACGCTAGCATCGGAGGGATGGCCTGAATCAAATCGGTCAGTTAAGTTTTCGATCGAGCTTTTATTGGGATGAATGGCGTCGACCTAGAGTCGTACAGCACTCCGGATCTTGAAGAGGGGCCGTCAAACGGGCCATTTTAGAGAATGCAAAGAATACATACATTCTCCTGGACTCGTCAAACTTGGGCGCACATCTTTTGTTAAGGTAGCTCCGGTGAAGAGCAACCATCGTTACCAATGCTTCAGATACGGAAATCCTTTCTAAATTAAAAAGAAAAACGGAGGTTATTGAGGTTTTGATTTATACAGTTACATTAAATCCAGCGATTGATTACATCGTCCGTCTTGATCATGTAGAGACAGGGGCGGTCAACCGGATGGCTTCGGAAGATAAATTCGCCGGTGGTAAGGGAATCAATGTCAGTCGTGTCTTAAAGCGTCTTGATATCGAGAACACAGCGACTGGATTTATCGGTGGTTTCACAGGACGCTTCATTGAAGACGTACTGACCAGTGAAGCTATTTCAACCAACTTTGTGACAGTGGACCAAGATACACGGATCAATGTCAAGATCAAGGCCGATGAGGAAACCGAGATCAACGGGAACGGCCCAGAAGTGACGGAAGCTCAGTTGCAAGAATTGCTCAGCATCCTCTCAAGCTTAACAGCGGATGATGTGGTAGTTTTTGCGGGTCTGCCCCATCTTCACTTGGGAATGCGGTTTACAAACAATTGATCGCAGCAACTCGTGTGACAGGTGCTCAAGTGGTTTGTGATTTTGAAGGGCAAACCTTGATTGATTCCTTGGAGTTCAATCCCCAATTGGTTAAACCAAACAACCATGAGCTGGGAGCTATTTTTGGTGTTACATTGACGGAATTGCCAGAAATTGAACGCTACGCTAAAGAAATCTTGGCCAAGGGCGCACAAAACGTCATTATTTCCATGGCGGGTGATGGTGCTCTTCTGGTAAGTCCTAGCGGCACTACTTCGCAAAAACCAATCAAGGGTCAAGTGAAGAATTCTGTCGGGGGCTGGAGATTCCATGGTGGCAGGTTTCACTGGGAAACTCGCAACAACAGGAGATGTCATCAGAAGCCTTCAAATGGGGCGTGGCTTGTGCACAGCAACCACCTTCTCAGATGATTTGAGCGACAGCTGACTATATTAAAGAAACTTATGAAAAAGTAGAGGTAGAAAAACTATGAAAAATTCAAGACGTTTTTAAATAAAAACGTAATGTTGTTTTGATCTACAAGCAACAGATAAAGAGGGCGTGATCAATGAGATGGTCCAATCGCTCGTTGACAATGGTGTGGTGACAGATTTTTGACACCTTTCAAAACTGGTATCATGAACAGGAAAGCACAAACTTCAACTGGTTTGGGTGACGGAATTGCTATGCCTCACAGCAAAAATGAAGCTGTCAAAGAAGCAACGGTCTTGTTTGCAAAAATCAAGCAAGGGTGTGGACTATGCATCACTTGATGGACAGCCAACAGACTTGTTCTTCATGATCGCCGCTCCAGAAGGAGCAAACGACACTCACTTGGCTGCTCTTGCTGAATTGTCTAAGTACTTGATGAAACCAGGATTTGCGGACAAACTTCGCCAAGCAAGCACTGCTGATCAAGTGATCGCGCCTTTTGATGCAGAGAGCAGAAGTCGCAGTTGAAAGAGGCGAAAAGCAGAAGCAGTCAAGAAGCGACTCATCTGATAAACCGCTCATTGTTGCTGTTACAGCATGTACAACTGGTATCGCCCACACTTATATGGCAGAAGAAGCCCTTATCAAAAAAGGTGAAGAAATGGGTGTTACAGTCCGCGTTGAAACCAACGGGGCATCTGGTGTCGGCAACCGCTTGACAGCTGAAGAAATTGCAAAAAGCTAGAAGGGGTCATTATTGCAGCTGGATAAAAGCAGTTGAAACCGCCTCGTTTTGATGGCAAAAATTGATCTCTAAAACCTGTCGCAGCTGGTATCCGTCAGACAGAAGAATTGATCCAAACCATCTTGGATGGCAAAGCAGATGTCTTCCACGCTGAAAATCTTTGCACAAGCTAGCGCTAGCCAAGAAAAATTGAGTTTGGGCTGGAGCCTTCTACAAACACTTGATGAGTGGGGTTTCTCAAATGCTTCCATTCGTTATCGGTGGTGGTATCTTGATTGCCCTTGCCTTCTTGATTGATCAAATTCTTGGGAGTGCCTCAAGATCAATTGTCTCAACTTGGTTCATACCATGAATTAGCGTCGAATTTAAAACAATCGGTGGTGCACCTTTGGCTTCATGCTTCCTGTACTTGCAGGTTACATCGGATTCTCAATCGCTGAAAAAACCTGGTTTTTGTAGCAGGGTTTATCGCTGGATCTATTGCTAGCTCAGGGTCTGCATTTGGTAATATTGCCTACGGCGCTGCTTAAAAGGTGAGTTGCCAGGAGCAGTATCATCTGGATTCCTTGGTGCCTTAGTTGGTGGTTTCCTTGCAGGTGGAGTGATTCTTGTTCTTCGTAAAGCTCTAGCAGGTCTTCCTCGTTCTCTTGATGGTATCCGTTCAATCCTTCTCTTGCCATTACTTGGTGTTGGTTTAACAGGATTCTTGATGTTCCTCATCAATATTCCAATGGCTCACTATCAATACTGGTCTTAACAACTTCCTTTCAAGCTTGTCAGGTAGCTCAGCTGTCCTTCTTGGACTTCTCGTCGGCGGTATGATGGCTGTCGATATGGGTGGACCAGTTAACAAAAGTCGCTATGTCTTCGCTACAGGTACACTTGCTGGAATCTGTTGCTTCAGGTGGTTCTATTGTTATGGCGACCGTTATGGCGCCTGGTATGAGTTCCTCCATTGGCAGTATTCGTAGCAACTGTCTTGTTTAAAGATAAATTCACACAAGAAGAACGATTCTGGTTTGACAAACATTGTCATGGGTCTTTCCTTCATCACAGAAGGTGCCATTCCTTTCAGTGCGACTGACCCAGCTCGTGCCATCCCAAGCTTCATCGCAGGTTCAGCATTGACAGGTGCTCTTATTGGTCTTGCAGGCTTGAAACTGATGGCTCTCACGGAGAATCTTCGTGATCGCCCTTACTTCAAATCCACTTCTTTATATCTTGTTCGTATTGATCGGTGCAGTTGTAAGTGGTATCTTGTTCGGATTGCTTCGTAAACCTAAAAAAACTAAATATGATTAAAGGTTGGGATTTCCTCAGCCTTTTTCTTCTCTGAGAGAAAAACAGTGTGAAAGACATGGTTCTGCAATAGAATCTTGTTTTAATTTATGGTATAATTTTCACAACGCTTATTTTTAGGAGAACAAGTATGGATATCCAACGTGAAAAAGAATTCGTCAGCCAGTATCATTATAGATGCTCGTAACTTTGAATGGGAAAAAGAGAATGGAACTCCCGAGACCAAAGTGAGACGTCAACTTTCAATTGATTCAACGCGATACAGAGTTAAAGACAACCTCTTTAATCGTTATTTTTGACCTATATGATTGTCTTTGATGGTTTTGTCATCAGTGGGACCATTACCCAAATCAACCACATTCACAATCGTTTGGTCAGGAGCCAAGCGAATTCAGCAAAGAAGAAGTGGAAGAACTAAGCTCGTCCTTGCTTGAATATGCTGAATCGTTTGACCTATGAGGTAGCTTTGAAAATCGTCCCTTGATTTACAGGGGATTAATTTGGAGTTTAATGCATGAAATTAGCAGTCATCACAGATTCTTCTGCCTATCTATCAGATGAATCAAGAGGACACGATAATTTATTTGTCCTAGATATTCCAGTTGTCATTGATGGAGTATCTTATGTAGAAGGTAAAAACCTGACAGCAGAAGAGTTCTATCAAAAGATGGAAGCTTCCTCTGAGCTTCCGAAAACCAGCCAACCTAGTATCGCGGGAATTGAAGAACTCTTACCGCAACTAGAGGCTAAAGGCTATACCCATGTTTTAGGGATTTTCCTTTCTTCTGGTATTTCTGGTTTCTATCAGAATATCCAGTATATGAAAAATGAATTCCCAAATCTGACCATCGCTTTTCCAGATTCTAAGATTACCAGCGCCCCTCTTGGGTGGATGGCTGAAGAAGCAGTTAAATGGGCTGATGAAGGCCGTTCTTTTGATGAAATTCTAGCCAACATCCAGACACAAATCGATGGGACTTCTGCCTACATCATGGTCGATGACCTCAATCATTTGGTCAAAGGGGGTCGTCTCTCAAATGGAGCGGCGATTCTAGGGAATCTCCTCAGCATCAAGCCCATCCTCTATTTTTAACGAGGAAGGTGTGATTGAGGGTATACGAGAAAGTTCGGACTGAGAAAAAGCCATCAAACGCTTAGCTGAGATTGTCAAAGAAGGAACAGCAGGTAAAAGAGTACCAAATCATCATTATCCACGGGAATGCACTGGATAAAGCAGAAACACTTCGCGATATTCTTCATCAAGACGGTTTTGCTGGTGAGATTCCATTTGCGACCTTTGGCAGTGTCATTGGTACGCACTTAGGAAATCACAGTGTTGCTATCAGTTTTGTACCGAAAGTATAAGGAGAAAACATGCCAATTAAAGTAGTGATTGCAGGTTTTAAAGGGAGAATGGGCCAAGCGGCTTATCACATGGTGTTAGAAGACCCTGAGCTTGAACTAGTTGGCTTGGTTGATCCCCATGCTTCTGAAAACGAGCTGGCAGGTGTTCCGGTCTTTCATGACAAAGAAGGTGTTTGTCGCTGGATGCGGATGTGTGGATTGACTTCACCATCCCTAAAGTGGCGTATGAACATACCCGCTTTGCTTTGGAGCATGGACTAGCGCCTGTGGTTGGGACAACTGGATTTACAACAGAAGAAATCACTGATTTGATTGAATTGTCTCGTGAGAAGAATCTTGGAGGCCTCATCGCGCCAAACTTTTGCTATTGGGTGCAGTTTTGCTCATGCAATTTGCGGCGCAGGCAGCTAAAGTATTTCCCGAATGTAGAGATCATCGAGGTTGCATCATGATAAGAAGAAGGATGCACCGAGTGGGACTGCTGTGAAGACAGCTGAGCTGATCAGTCAGGTCCGTCAACCACAAGAGCAGGGAGCGCCAGATGAAGAGAGAGTCTTCCAGGGGCTCGCGGTGCTAACTACCAAGGCATGCATATCCATTCGGTTCGTTTGCCTGGTCTGGTAGCCCATCAAGAGTGATTTTTCGGTAGTCAAGGAGAAGGATTGACCTTACGCCACGATTCCTACGATCAGGGTGTCCTTCATGACGAGGGGTCAATCTAGGAGTAAAAGAAGTAGTCAAGCGTCATGAGCTTGTCTATGGTTTTAGAACATCTATTATGAGATTAAAAACTGCCTTCTGAATTTCAGGAGGCTTTGCCAATATTAGAAAAAGATTCGAAAAAGCTGGATATGAAGCTTATTTTGTCAGGGGGCTCTGTACGGGATGCCATTTTAGGTCGTCCCATCCACGATGTAGACATTGCCTCCTCCTCTTACCCGGAAGAGACCAAGGCTATTTTCGAGGCGGACCATTGATGTCAGGGATTGAACACGGGACGGTCCTGGTTCTTGAGAATCATCAAGAATATGAAATTACCACTTTTCGGACAGAGGATGTCTACGTCGACTTTCGAAGACCCAGTGCAGTTAATTTTGTCCGTTCCTTAGAAGAAGACCTCAAGCGCCGCGATTTCACCGTCAATGCCTTTGCCTTGAGTGAGGAAGGGGAAATTATTGACCTTTTCGATGGGACTTGAAGATTTGGAGAATCGGATCCTAAGAGCTGTTGGTGTGGCGACAGAACGCTTTTAACGAAGATGCTCTTCGGATCATGCGTGGTTTTCGCTTTCAGGCCAGTCTTGGTTTTTGATCTAGAAGAAGCAACCTTTAAGGCCATGACAGATTGCGCTCCCTTGTTGGAGAAAAATCTCCGTCGAGACGAGTCTTTATTGAGCTGGATAAGCTACTCTTAGCTCCTTTTTGGCGCAAGGGATTTGGAAGGTGTGATTGCTGGCAAAAGCTATCAGTACCTTCCCTCTCTTACAAAATAGCCAATCGTCACTAGAGAAACTGTTCCAGCTGTCCATGGATTATACCTTTACGAGTTCCGAGCAAGCTTGGGCTGCTTTACTCTTGTCCTTAGATGAGAATAAGGTCTCTGCTTTTTCAAGAAATGGAAAACTCTCGTGACTTCGCTAAGAAGGTGGAGCAGTTGGTTGAAATCTACCGGTTGCGTGAAAAGGCCAGTTTAAATCGTCGGGATGTCTATCGCTATGACCGTAGCCTTCTCTTGTCAGCGGAAGAACTGCGTCAGGCTCATGGATTGCCCGTAGATTTCCAAGTCATCGAAGAATTGTATGATTCTCTAGCGATCCATGATAAGCACGAAATCGTAGTCAATGGTGGGATGTTGATGAAGGAATACGGCTTAAAACCAGGTCCAGGTCTGGGACAAGTGCTTTCTGCCATCGAATGGGCCATTGTAGATGGCGAATTAGAGAATGGCAAACAAGCGATTGGTGATTTTTGAGTCGCTATCTTGAAGCCAAGAAGGGGAAGCATGAGCGATTTTATTGTTGAAAAACTAACCAAGTCCGTCGGGGATAAGACGATCTTTAAAGATATTTCTTTTATCATTCATGAGCTGGATCGGATTGGACTAATCAGGGGTCAATGGGACAGGGAAAACGACTCTCTTAGATGTTTTGTCTGGTCGTGCAGGCTATGACGGAGATCGTTCCCCTTTTTCTGCAAAGAATGATTATAAGATTGGTTATCTGACCCAAGAACCTCAATTTGATGATAGCAAAGACTGTCCTTGATACAGTCTTGTCAGAGGATGTGAAGGAACTTCAATTGATTCGTCAGTATGAGTTGTTGATGAGCCAGTACGATGAGAGTCAGCAAGCGAAACTGGAAAAAGTCATGGCGGAGATGGACTCTCTCAATGCTTGGGAAATCGAAAGCCAAGTCAAAACAGTCTTGACCAAGCTGGGGATTCAGGATTTGTCTGCTAAGGTGGGGAGTTTGTCTGGTGGACTGCGGCGCCGTGTCCAGCTAGCACAGGTTCTCTTGGGAGACCATGATTTGTTGCTGTTAGATGAGCCGACCAACCATCTGGATATTGATACCATCGAATGGTTGACCAATTTCTTGAAGAACTCTAAGAAAACTGTACTTTTCATCACCCATGACCGTTATTTCTTGGATAATATTTCAACTCGTATTTTCGAATTGGATCGCGGCGGTCTAATCGAATACCAAGGAAATTATCAGGATTACGTTCGCTTAAAAAGCTGAGCAGGACGAACGGGATGCGACTCTTCTTCACAGAAGCAACAACTCTATAAGCAAGAATTGACCTGGATGCGTCGCCAACCGCAGGCGCGTGCTACTAAGCAACAGGCTCGGATCAATCGTTTCCACGACCTCAAAAAGGACCTATCTCACCAGGCTACAGAAACAGATCTGGAAATGTCCTTTGAAACCAGTCGAATCGGTAAGAAAGTCATTGAATTTCAAGATGTCGATTTCGCCTATGATCAAGGACCGATTCTGCAGCAGTTTAATCTTTTGGTTCAAAACAAAGATCGGATTGGAATTGTGGGAGATAATGGTGTTGGAAAGTCAACCTTGCTCAACCTGATTGCTGGGAAACTTCAACCGACTGCTGGGAAGGTCCTTATCGGAGAAACGGTACGGATTGCTTACTTCTCCCAGCAGATCGAAGGCTTGGATGAAAGTAAGCGGATGATCAACTTCTTGCAGGAAGTAGCGGAAGAAGTCAAGACCAGCGCAGGGTCTACATCAATTGCCGAATTGTTGGAGCAATTTCTCTTCCCTCGTTCGACCCACGGAACCTTGATTGAGAAACTTTCTGGTGGTGAGAAGAAACGGCTCTATCTCTTGAAGCTCCTCATTGAAAAACCAAATGTCTTGCTCTTAGACAGAGCCGACCAATGATTTGGATATCGCGACCTTGACAGTGTTAGAGAATTTCCTACAAGGATTCGGCGGTCCGGTCATCACGGTTAGTACGATCGTTACTTCCTGAGACAAGGTTGCTTCTAAGATTCTAGCTTTTGAAAATGGTGGCATTCGTGAGTTTTTCGGCAACTATACCGACTATCTAGATGAGAAAAAGTTTGAGTTAGAAATGGTTGCTGAAGTAGCAAGCCTGAAAAAGAAAAGGTAGTCAAAGTCCGAGAAGAAAAGAAACGGATGAGCTACCAGGAAAAGCAGGAGTGGGCGACTATTGAGAGTGAGATCGAAGAGATTGAAAACAAGATTGCAACCATCGAGGCTGAGATGAATGAGAATGGTTCTGACTTCGGTAAGTTGGCCAGTCTCCAGCGTCAGATGGATGAAGAAAAACGAGCTCTTAGCCAAGTACGAACGCTATGAGTACTTGAGTGAGCTGGCAGAAAACTAAAGGAGGAAGGATGCACCATATTAGTAAATACAGTCTTTTGCTGTCATCATTTTTATTTTGTGGCATTGGCTTTGTTCTCTTTGTAAATCCAATCGATTGCCACCTTTAGTTGGTTGATTTCTCTGGGCTTTTTCTTGATTTCGGTTTCGCGTTTGTCGCGTTACTACCGTCTACGGACTCAAGCGACCTTGTCAGATCCTTATTTATTCCAGAGTGCTGTCTCGCTGGTCTTTGCAGTCTATCTCTTGCTATATGGCTACAAGACTGCAATCGTCTTTCCGATCACACTCGGTATTTGGCTTTTTATATAAGTCTGCCTTGAGTTTACGTAAGGCTCACTATCTTTCTAAGCGTTCTGAAGAATTATCCAAGAAGTTTACTTTTTGGGGGCTCATTCAACTGTTTACAGGATTGTTTCTCATTATCAGTCCACTATCGATTAGTATCTTCCTCTTGCATATTTTAGGATTATTCTTCTTCGTAATTGGCGTTCAATCCTTGAGACTCTTTTTGAAACTTCATAACGAAGAGTAAAGAACTCCTGTCTGTGTTTTTGCAGACAGGTTCTTTTTTTGTAAATGAAATTGAGAGAATTCTTGAAAAACAATTGAAACCCTTTTTCACATTTTGGTATACTAGTGTCAAGAGAATAGGAACAAAGGAGTGTAAAATGTCCAGAAAAATTATTGGTATTGACTTAGGTGGAACATCAGTCAAATTTGCCATTTTGACGCAAGAAGGAGAGATTCAAGAGAAGTGGTCTATCAAGACCAACATCCTCGACGAAGGAAGTCACATCGTTCCTGATATCATCCTTCTATCAAACACCGTTTGGAGTTGTTGAACTTATCCGCAGAAGATTTTATTGGAATCGGGATGGGATCCCCTGGTGCAGTTGATCGTTTTGAAGGAACTGTCGTTGGAGCGTACAACCTCAACTGGAAAACTGTACAGCCTATCAAGAAAGATATTGAATCTGCCTTGGGAATTCCTTTCTTCATCGATAATGATGCCAACGTAGCTGCCCTTGGTGAACGTTGGAAAGGTGCTGGTGAAAACCAACCGGATGTCGTCTTCATGACACTTGGAACTGGTGTTGGTGGCGGTATCGTAGCAGAAGGAAAGCTCTTGCACGGTGCAGGTGGTGTTGCTGGTGAACTTGGCCATATCACAGTTGATTTTGATCGTCCATTTGATTGTACCTGTGGTAAGAAAGGTTGCTTGGAAACAGTAGCTTCAGCAACCGGGATTGTCAATTTGACCCGCCGTTATGCAGATGAATATGCAGGGAATGCGACCTTGAAACGTCTCATTGATGATGGCGAAGAAGTTACAGCTAAGACAGTCTTTGATCTTGCTAAAGATGGAGATGAGTTGGCCTTGATTGTCTACCGTCATTTCTCTCAATACCTCGGTATTGCTTGTGCCAACATCGCTAGTGTCTTGAACCCAGCCAACATCGTCATCGGTGGTGGTGTATCAGCGACAGGACAATTCCTCTTGGATGGGGTTCAAAAGGTCTTTGATGAAAAATACCTTCCCACAAGTCCGTACATCAGCCCAATTGGTGCTCGCTAATCTTGGAAATGATGCAGGAGTTATTGGGCTGCATCACTTGTCCTACAATAAATTTATTTGAAAGAGATCCAAAACCGAATCATTTGGACCTCTTTTTCTTTTATCCTGTGTTATAATGTGGGTATTACAGTATTTAGGGAGATTGAATGACAAAAGCAGATATCCTTTTTAAAGAAAATATTCGAAGAATTATGGAAGAAAGGCGTCTGGTCTGAGCAAGCTCGGCCCAAGTACAAGGATGGCACAACGGCCAATTCCAAGTACATCACAGGGAGCTTTTATGGAGTTTGATCTGGCCAAGGGCGAGTTTCCGATTACGACCCTTCGTCCTATTGCCATCAAGTCGGCTATCAAGGAGATGCTCTGGATCTACCAGGATCAGTCTAATAGTTTGGAGCTCCTAAATGATAAGTACCAGGTACGCTACTGGAATGATTGGGAAGTGGGAGATACAGGGACGATTGGTGAACGCTACGGCGCTGTCGTAAAAAAATACGACATCATCAACAAGATTCTCAAACAGCTGGAAGCCAATCCCTGGAATCGTCGCAATATCATTTCTCTCTGGGACTACGAAGCCTTTGAAGAGTCAGAAGGACTCTTGCCTTGTGCTTTTCAAACCATGTTTGATGTACGTCGTGTTGATGGGGAAATCTATCTGGATGCGACCTTGACCCAACGTTCGAATGACATGTTGGTGGCGCACCATATCAATGCCATGCAGTATGTAGCTCTTCAGATGATGATTGCCAAGCACTTTGGCTGGAAGGTTGGCAAGTTCTTTTTACTTTATTAACAACCTCCATCTATGATAACCAATTCAGACAGGCAGGAAGAATTACTTCGGCGCGAGCCATCTGATTGCCAACCACGTTTGGTCTTAAACGTGCCAGATGGCACCATTTCTTTGAGATCAAAGCTGAGGATTTTTGTGCTAGAGGACTATGATCCTGTCAAACCTCAGTTAAAGTTTGATTTGGCAATATAGAGATGATTGTTAGATTACTTTAATAGGAAGAACGAATCATAATTTAAATTATGATTCGTTCTTCTATTATATATTTAAGGATTAGTAATATCGCTAAATTAAAAATGATTAATTTTTAAACGTTTTTACTTTTTGGATAATTAAATAAATTCGATAGAACTAATAAGGTTGAGTCATTAGCCAATATATACATATAATTTTTGAAATTTTTGTATGAAATTAAGTGAGTAAGAATTTATTCAATGATCGTATTATTAGATTTTCCTTCAAAGATTGAATATCGGGGTATGATCGGTTCTTTTAGGAACGCTAGTGATTGTTAGTACAGCTTCAAGCGTAGTTTCTGATGAAAACACAGAGAACCATGCAGTAGTTGCAACAGCAGAGACGACAGGTCAATCTGTGACTATAACGGAAGCTAACCGCTTCGTCAACAAGTGAAGCTGAAACTTCAGTTACAACATACCGAGCATAAGCTCCTGTAACTGCTACAGAAACGGCTCAAACTACAAAAGCACCTGTTGAGGATCATGCTCTAATTGCAAATCCTGCAGTGGCAGAAGCATCAACAAACTCAAGTAACAAAGGGGCCAAAATGAACAATAAGTGATAATAAAGAACCAGTTTCTACAGGCGTAGAAGCACCAGCAAATGAAGAGACAGTTACAACAGTATTAGCAGAAAACACTGGGAAGCGTCGCAAACGTCTAGCTATATGTGATGCCAATGATCCTAACTTGATTGCGAATGATGTAGAAGGCCCAACATCAACTCCTAAAGTTGAGAAGTCAGACTATTCAACCTTTTCAGCTAAAGAATTCACGAAACAGATCAACTGGATAGTTTTCGGAAATTCTGCAAATTGGACCAACACGACTACAGAAGTCAATGAAGAAACAGCTCTCCAGGTTGGTTTAATCTATAAAAAGGAAATCATGACTGGTTATTTAGTCAGTTTGCAAGGGTTAAATAATTGACCTATATCCCTATATTATCAAGGATTGTAGCGCTTTGAAGTTTAAAAGGTAGTGATAAAAATCCGCTTGCTAGTTCTTCTATCCTAAATAAGAAATTATCCATTACCTCGAACTTCTTTGTAGGTGGCAACTGAGCGTAAGCATCCATGGTTGTTGTGATAGACTTGTGCTCCATTCTATTTGGTAGTTTTTTTCAGTTCATACCAGCATTTAACATCCTAGACGTGTGTATGACGAAACAGATGAAAAGTCATAGTCTTTGGTAGTCCTAAAGCAGATTAACGTTTTTAGGGCTGCAAGTTCATTTCTATCGAACATGTAGTTGCCATATATAGTTACAAAAATTAGCGGGTATTTTAGCAATTCATGCTTTTTAAAATTAGCGCCCATCTCCTCATAAAATTCCTTGAATTTTTCCATAATACCACTCTTTCCTCTCGGCATTTTCGAGTGCTACTGATAGAAGTTGGGCAACTTTTTCCAGTCGCCACGTTCAATCGCTCCCTTGATTTCATTTTCTATTCGGATAGCGATCTTATTAATTTTGAGGTTATTTTGACTTTTTGTTATTTTGTCATAATTCTTTATCTTTCTTTTAGACAAAAATAGTGAATGGGCTCTTGCTCGGTTTAGTTTCATGAGATGGATTGTTGTTCTTATTTACAAAGGAGATTTTTTTATATTGTCGGACAATAAAGTGAATAAAGTTTAGACCATAGCACTCATAAGGGGAGGAGAATAAGGTAGATTTGTAACAACAAATTAACTTGATAATGGAAGTAAAATGATAATTGTTAAGATAGAGATGAGGATTAGGAAGGAAGAGGAAAAGAAAAAGTTTTTGTAAAGAAAGAGAATGGAACCCCATTAAGAATAATGTGTACACAATCTTTTAGAGAAACTTATACAAATATCAACATATTAGCATAATGGAAAAACAAAAAGCTTCATAAGCTCATATATCAAGAGAAATTAAGACCTTCAATTGCAACACCTGATAAAAAGCTCCAGTAACTATACAATCAGCTTGCTTTAAAGGCATAAAAGGGTAAAATAGTACTGGATATTATTAATATTATAATACCAAATATATGTAGTTTTTAACTCTATAAACTATTTTCAAACCACATAAATATTATAGGGTTTATAAAAAAGTAGGGTATATACATGAAATTTGAAAAAGCGTCAAAAGTTTTGCCATCAGGAAGTTCAGTGTCGAGTGTGGCCTCTGTTTTTGATTGGGCAGTTTTTATAGGAGCTGTAGCTAATGCTCCAATCGTACACGCCAGTGAAGTGATTGGTTCTCAATCGGAAAAAGCAAAATGTACCAGCTTTTTGTGGAATCTCAGCAAAGTCAGAACTAGCTACTGTGAGATACTGATACGACTCAGGTTGTTCCTATACCTGAGTCAGATCAATTGGAAGAAAAACCAGTTGCAACTCAACCGTCAATTGAAGCAAGTATATTAAATTCAGAAAAAGCAGTTTCTACAGAAAAGGATCCAAAAGTTCAGCCAGAAACAGCTGCCAAAAAGTGGCAGAGACTGATTCATCCGATAGAAAACCACTGGTAGATGCTTCTCTGACGAAACTGGAGGAAAAGAAGGAAGTTACAAATCCTGACAAGGATCAATTGGAAAGCGACCATATTAGAAGCAGAGGTAGTAACGAAAGAAGCTGAAAAATTCCTAAGTAGTCTGACGGACTCAACACAAAAAACTGCCATTGGAGAAGCGCTTCGTCGTTATAATCAACTCCTAACAGAAACCAAAAATTCAGTCAAGTTAATGGAAGGATCAAATACAGCCTTTGATCCATCTTACAAACTTATCAGGAGCTATCGAAGCAGTCTGGAACCAACTCAAAAAAATGGGTCATTCAGGTGAAATTAGTTATATGTTGGAAGCAGAGACGACGAGTCAACCAGCTGTGCTCATTCCAAAGGGGGCAACGACGATCTACTCCTACGGAGCAACTATGGCACCTAATGTCGAGTTTGATATTTCTACCGATCTTTCATCCTCTCGTAATACTGATTATTCTCGATTTTCAGCAGTAAGAAATGGGTTAACCTTAAATGAAGATGCTTTAGTGGGGTTAAGTATCAGAGAAAAATCTTTACTAATGCATCAGGGATCTTCGGACACTATTCTCGGCCTATCTGGAAATGTTCCAGTTACGGTAAAGCCTGGGACTTACAATGTTGGCTTCAGATATAATAATCAAGATTATACGACAAGTCTAATCATAAAATCAGTTAATGAATTACCCTATATTACGGTAGAAAATGAGAGTGGCTATTCTACTGTTACTAAAGATGGAAGTGACATAACATTAAGTTATAAAAACAGGAACTAGCCGTATAGATCCTAAAACGGAAGTGGAATTGACTCAAGGAGCTAAAGATTTAGGTTTGACTTACGATTCTACTAATCAGAGAATTTCTGGGAAAATAACCTTGAGACAAGACGGTTAAAGAGGGGACTTATGATATTGGTTTAGTTTCAAGATGGTTTTTATAGAAGTAGTCAATCACTAATTATTAGAAATCCTAGTACCTATGAAATAAATACACACCCATATCTTTTTGAAATATTTTTAATCTCTAGTCTTTGCCAAACGGTTTCAGATGATGGTTTGGTTATTCCTACAACAACTTTTGGTTATGCTATGGGTTATGATAGTGAAACTGTCCGTTCTTATAATCCAAAATATCCTATATGGTTCTTATAGTAGAGAAACAATAATTTAGAGAATAAAAACACTATAAGAACAATTAAAGATGCCAAAAAGATACGCTTCATTACTATACAGAGTTTGGATTAAGATTTAGCGATTCTTCTGTTCCCCTAGATAAGGTGAGGATTGATAAATTTGAACGTATAGATACCAATGCAGATGTAGCATACGAACTAGTCGATGTTTCTAAATTGGAACCTGACAATGCTTGGAAAGCTGATTCTGATTATGTTGATAGTCTTCCTTATCGAGTACGTTTTACTAAACTTCCTAAACAGCAAGCCAACTTTACAATTAAGTTTAAAACGACGGATAGTTTTGGAACTGAAAAATATTTACAGTTCCAGTCAGAACGGAGGAACGTTCAGTTGCTAATAAGCCTGATAATAGATTAAATGATTACTTAACACATGCAGATGTTTTGCTTCATGCGGATAAGCTTTATCAAGTAAAAAATCCAACACCAGTTGCAGTTCCTAAATCTACTGCTCTTCAAAAATTAGGCGAGTTGGTATTGAATAAAGAAAATGCAGAGTTGATAGATATAAAAGCTCCTGAGGAGTTAGCATTACAAGAAGTGCAGAAGATCCAACTAAATACGTGATTACCAAAAAGATGGAGTAATTTTACCTATTGTGTACATAAGATTACAGCAAAGGCTAAGGATGGACACTATGGAGAAGATGCTCCACTACGGGAATTTACTTTCGAGGTGATGGATGGTCTAAATCCTATTTCTAATCAAAGCTGGCAAGAAGGGCAAGCTATCCCAACTATTCCTGTTTCAATGACAAATGGTAGTAAGATTACGAGTTTATCAGTTGAGTCTGATGGAGGACATTTCTATCTAAGTCCTAATGCTGACAATACAGGTCTAACAGGTTATGCCTTAAAACATACAGATGCACCACAAACAGCGATTGTAACTGCTACTTATACCAATAATGAAGGTCAAAGTCGTCAGATTAAGACAAGCTTTACCTATACAGTTACACCGCTACCAGTTTCTGATTTAACTTTATCTATAACGAATGATAAGCAAACAGTTTCAGAAGGAACTAAATTCGCAGATATGGTTGTAACAGCAACTAAAGGTGCTACAGTCACAGTAGGAACACTGCCAGATGGTGTTATGTATGATAGCAATAGCAAAACATTATCAGGCACTGGACTATATGAAGGACATTATGTGATTCCGGTTACTGCTACTAAAGATGGGGTTTCAATTACTAAAGTAGTCGATTTGACAGTAACGCCAGGAAACTTTACTGTTCCAACAGCTAATTATACGTTTACAGCAGGTAATAAAATACCTACAATTACACTTAAAATTCCTGCAAATGCGACTGTAAGTTCAGTTGGAGGTACTTTACCAAGAGGTTTAAGCTGGTCTTCGGACAGAAAAACAATCACAGGTACTCCGACTCAAGTAGGTACTTTCCAAGTCTATGGCTATGTTAACAGAACTACTTCAGGTGGCACAAATCAATCGACATATGGGTATGTAAATATCACAGTAAACAGTGTGCCATTAAACTTTTCTATTCCGGATAATACAAAAACAGTAAAAGCTTTAGATGAACTACCACCGATTAATCTACAAGCAGATGGAGCGGTGTTATCGATAACTTCAGGCTCACTTCCTCGAGGTGTAAACTATGATGCTACGACAAAAACTGTTTCAGGAACTCCTACAAAAGTCGGAACTTATACAGCAACTTTCACAGCAACGAATCCGACAATTAGTGGAAATTCAACCGCAAGTGCAACGTTAACGATTAATGTAACATCACGAGATTTAACGGTAACCGTTGATAATAAGGAACAGAGAAGACAGTTCTAACTGCGATAGACAATGTTGTACTGACTCCTTCTGACAATAAAGCGAGATTGGAGGTAGATACAAGTCAATTACCACCAGGAGTTACTTATGATTCAGTAAGTAGAACAATTTCTGGAACACCATCTAAAATTGGAGAGTACTTAATTCCATATAAAGCTACTTTCCCAGAAATGGCAGAATCTCCAGTTGATGGGGGACATATTAAAATTAATGTTCGCCCACTTCCGGTAAGTATTAATGTTACAGAAAAAGAACAAACGATTCGTCTGGGTGAAACTATTAAAAAATATGGTAGTTTCTCACAGTGAACATTCAAGTTTAGGAGCTCGTTATCTAAGCGTAGACTTACCGGAAACAGACTTAGATTCATATCTTGAATCAACTGCAGGTTTAAATTATAATGCTGCAACGCATACAATTAGCGGAACTCCAACCAAGCCTGGTATTTATAAAGTTCGTTTAAAAGCAACATTGGATTCTGAAACATTAGGTAAAGGTATTGCAGAAGAGATTATCACTGTAACAGTAGTAGATGATCCAGTAACATTAGACATAAAAAATGATCGTCAAATGATTGCGCTAGGTAAAAATGGTCTTCGTCCAATTACGTTTGCAGTACCAGCAGGTGCTACATTAACGGTTGATAAGACCAAACTTCCAGATGGTGTAACATACGATGAATCTGCTAAGACTATTTCAGGAACACCAACAGTAGCTGGAGCATTTGATATACCAGTAACAGTGACAAATGCTGGTAAAACTAAGTCAATTACAAAAAGACATTACGATAGATGTTGTAGACTTAACACCGTCAACTCCGACAATTACAGTGAAGGAAAAACAATGACGGAACTCATACCATTACGATTTCACAACCGGGTGCTAACCCTGTTGAAACAATTATCAAGAATGGTAAAGATGGAGAAACTCCAAATGTCAAAGTAGATCGAGATGAAACTAAGAAAGAAACTACGTTAACCTTCTATAGTGACAAAAATGCGAATAACCAGTTCGATGTAGGAACAGATACTGTTTTAGGAACATCTGTAATCAAAGATGGCCAAGATGGAGTAGCTGGATCAAAAGGAGATAAGGGTGATCAAGGTCTTCAAGGTGAACGTGGCCAAGATGGAGCTCAAGGCTTACCAGGACAAAACGGCCGAGACGGAAAAAGATATCCTAAACGGAACAAATACACCAACAGCCCAAGATGGAAAAGATGGCGATACATTCATTAATACAACAACAGGAGACGTATTTGTTAAGAAAAAAATGGGGAGTGGCAACTAGCGACTAACATCAAAAGGACCAAAAGGAGACAAGGATGATCAAGGTCTTCAAGGTGAACGTGGTCAAGATGGAGCTCAAGGCTTACCAGGACAAAACGGCCGAGACGGAAAAAGATATCCTAAACGGAACAAATACACCAACAGCCCAAGATGGAAAAAGATGGCGATACATTCATTAATACAACAACAGGAGACGTATTTGTTAAGAAAAATGGGGGAGTGGCAACTAGTAGCTAACATCAAAGGAGCTAAAGGAGACAAGGGTGATCAAGGTCTTCAAGGCCGTGATGGACAAAATGGAACAAATGGACGTGACGGAATTGATGGTAAGTCTCCAACGATTGTAACAAACGAAAAATCAAGATGGAACTCATACTATTGTTATCACCAATCCAGATGGAACAAGACAAGAAATAGTTGTGAAGAATGGTAAAGACGGAAAAAGATGGTAACTGTACTTGTGTTAATAAACCAGTACCACCGCTTGAAGACAAACCGCAAGAACCAAAAGGTAATATACCAAAAACAACACGTAAAGACGAACCACAAGAACCAAAAGGTAATATACCAAAAACCACCACGTGAAGTCGAACCACAGTGAAGAAAGACGACAAACCAGGTAAGGATACTTCCAGTTAACGTAGTAGCTGTTCCTGTACCAAGTGAAACAAATACAGAGGTATCTGATTTTTAATTTTTCTGAACACACTAGTCAAAAGAAACACTGCATTGCCAAATACTGGAAGTCAAACAGAAGTTATTTCAGTTCTTTTTAGGAAGTGGAATATTACTTACTCTTTTACGTAGCTAAAAGAAAAGAAGACTAGAATTAAATTATTTTCTAAAATTCTAATTCAAATACTTTAATATAGAATAAAAAGGTGGTAGCGCTCAGAAATAATGTCTTGATACTAGGTTTCAGATCAATATTTCATCGACACTAGAAAGAAAAATATCTAGATCAGTCAACCTTTAGGGAGGTTGCGGATTTAGATATTTTTCTTGTTTTACTTATATTGTAATACTCATAAATTATTGAAAAGTAATATTTTTATCCTTGGTATCGATATCTGTTTATTTCTGCAAATGTCGATTCTTCAGCAATTTTCAAGATAGTGTCAAAACTAAAATTAAATATTGCTTTTTCAGTTTGTTGAATATATAGTAAGAGTCCAATAATAAGGTTAAGAAAAATAGATACCGGAATAATCCTAGATAAAAGAGAAGCTACATGTTGAAGCTTCTCTTGCTTTTAATTGTCCGAATCAATATTCTTATTTCAAAAAATGTAGTCATTCGGTAGATTTTTAATGCAATACATTGAAGTTTATAATTTCAAGAATCGCGTTAAATCAAGGTTTCTCACGCCTACTGACGTGTGAGCGAATCCCTGTTTTATCTCTGTAAAAGTGAAGTCTTTGAAACCTTTCCAAGCAACTGCGACTATTACAAATGAGCGTGGTAATAAAGCTACAATTACAGCAGATGCCAAATACACACAAACTGTACTTTCTGCCGCTCCAACAGCAACCTCTGCAATATCTAATGATATTCAGGGTACTGTACAAACTGGAACACCTACTTTTTGCAGGGGCTACAGTTAATGTAAATGGTCAAGACAAACAAATTCCACTGAAAGAAAACAGCTATAAGCTTTTGGATAAGGATGGAAGTTATTGGTATAACTCAAGCATATGCAGAAGATGCTAAAACACCAATTGGTACTTCATCAATTGATTCAACAACAGGTGTTGAAATCTTCACACCAACAGATAAGACATACTCAGGTGATGTGGTTGCCGTTAAGGTTCAAGTTAATGATGCCATCGGTACACCATCTGAAACAACTTACACACCTAAGATTACTCTAGTGTCGACACCAGATCCAAAACCAGTTTTTAGTGACTAAGGAGGCA